>Ga0116172_10003321_pt1 | contig 13489 bp, 14 predicted proteins | sample AD_UKC083_MetaG_FD_89799 | JGI IMG/M metagenome (GOLD analysis project Ga0116172, IMG submission 89799) | Active sludge microbial communities of municipal wastewater-treating anaerobic digesters from USA - AD_UKC083_MetaG | ecosystem: Engineered > Bioreactor > Anaerobic > Digestate | place: USA...
AAGCCTTTTCCAAGCTCTCACAACCCCGTGCCCTTCCGGCGCGGGGTTTTTGCTTTGCGGGAAGAACGGGATGCAGTCAGGCTGGACCATACATCTTCAACCGCCTTTCCTTTGCTTTGGTAAACTTTGTGTGAGGGGAACCCACAGGAACGGTAATAGTGCGGATCATCTTTGGGATGGGGGAGATGAAGAGCAGCGCTTTGGAGGACCTGATAAAATCCTTTCAGCCGCATAAATAACTTGACAATTTAGGCCTCTATATTATGTATAGCTAGGTTGGATTTATCTTGTCCAATTTTGACACAGGGAGTTATAAGTTGCTATTACAAAAGTACTTTGAGACCAGGCTGGATTTGATCGAGCAGGGTTTGGAGCAATATCTGAGCTTTGAAGGCCCCACTGCCTCCGAGCTCAAAGAGGCGATGCGTTTTGCCGTTATTCCAGGTGGAAAACGCTGGCGTCCGCTCTTGCTGATCGCCATCTACGAGATGCTGACGGGCTTCAAGAAAAACAAAGGTCTGGCCGATGCCGTTCTGGCAGCCGTGGCCATCGAACTCTGCCACAACGCCGCTTTGGTGCACGACGACCATCCGGCCGTCAAAAACCGCTCCGAACGGCGCAGCGCTCCATCCGTCCATCAGAAATGGGACAACGCCATCGCCATCCTCACTGGTGACGCGCTCTACACCCTGGCCTTTGAAGTGTTGGGGCATATCTCCAAGCCGGAGAAAGCTTTGGCCGCTACCCGCATTCTGGCATCCTACACCAAAAGTTATGGGATGATCGGAGGCCAGATGGTGGATGTGGAGATGAAACGCAAAGTGATGAAGATCAACACCCTACGCTATATAGACATGAAGAAGGTGGGCTCCCTCCTGCAAGCTTCTGCGGATATAGCCTGCGTGCTGGCCGGCGCGGAAGAAAACGACCGCATGGTGATGAACGCCTATGCCCTCAATCTGGGTATGGCCTATCAGATGATCGAAGACATCGCGGCGGACTACAACCGCGGCGGCGATGACCTTGATTTTTCAGATGATTACGTACCCGTGAGCCGTGGTAGCTATACCGGGCTGCTGGGTTTTGACAAGGCCCGAAACGCCGTGGAGAAGCTGCTAAGCGAATCCGAGCGAATGATCAAACCCTATGCCAATCGGGACGTCCTGGTGGAATTTATCCAGATGATCCAGGAGCGCCTGCCGTGAGGCCATTTGTCCTATCCCCTTAAAAAACAACAACTTTATAACTCATGATAGATACTCACTGTCACATTATCCCCAATATCGACGACGGCTCAAGAGACGAGCAGAGCTCCCTCCGTCAGCTTCTGGAAATGGACTCCGGCGGGATTTCACACGCCTATCTGACTTCCCACTATTTCAAGGGCCACTATGAATACAGCCGCGAAGAATATCTGGCCAAGCTGGAATCACTGCAGCGGGCTGTAACTGCCGCGGGAGCAAAGATCAAGCTTCTGCCTGGCTTTGAGATCTTTTTGCAGCCCAATATTCTGCAGGACGTACAGGCAAAAAACCTCTGTCTGGGAGATTCCAAATACATCCTGATCGAGAGTGAACTCAACGGCTTGCCGCCAGATTTTCACATCAATGTCTATCCTCTGTTGAGAGCAGGCTACCGGCCCATTTTGGCTCATGCGGAGCGTTATGTCAGCATCATGAAGCATCCGCTTGAAGCTCAAAGTCTTGTGGAGCGCAATCTGTATCTTCAGGTGAACTCCGGTTCCCTGCTGGGCCAGTATGGCGAAAAGGTGAAAGAGACCGCCTGGCTGCTGATCAAATACGGCTGGGCACACGTTCTGGGCTCCGATGACCACACCCGCGGACCTTATCAATCCTATTTTGACGCTCTCGATGCCATCGAGGCCGAGATCGACGCCCACACCGTCAAGCTGCTCACCGAGACCCATCCGGCCATGATCCTGGAAGACAAGCCTATCCCCTATCGCTATGTCTATGTAGACTTTCCTTCTCATCTGAGCAGACACAAACGGCCCCATAAATCCCGCAGCCGCTGGCACAAGCTGTTTGGCAAACGATGACCCGCTCAGTCCTTATCACAGGTATCACCGGGCTGATTGGCAGGTCCGTCCTCAGGGCTGTCCTGAAGCTGGAAGAAAGCTATCGGATCACTGCTCTGGTGAGGCCCGGCACCAGTGTGGAACGCTTTGCCGAATTTGTCGGCCGCATCGAGCTCGTGGAGCTGGACCTGGCAGACATCTCCGGCTTGCGTAAGTATCTGGATGCCAGTTCTTTTGACGTAGTAATGCACATCGGGGCCCTGAGGGGTGGGAGAGCATACTCCCGCGAGACTTTCCTGAAGGCAAATCTGCTCTGCACGCAACAGCTCACAGAGTATTGTCTGAAGCAGGGGGCCATCTTGCTGTTTTGCTCTTCGGTAGGTGTCTATGGTGCTATCCCTCAGGAACTTCCGGCCAACGACCTCTCTCCCCGCAATCCGGACAACTATTATCATCTCACCAAGATCGAGAGTGAAAAAAGCATCCAGCAGGCCGTCCTCAGAGGTCTGAGGTCCGCAATCCTGAGGCCTGCCATCACTTACGGCCCGGGTGACAACGGCTTTCCAAACATGCTGGTCAAGATGGTCGACCGCAGAGTGTTTCCGCTCGTCAACAAACGCGTCTGGATCCATCTCTGCCATATCGACATGATCACCAAGGCCTTCATCTGGCTGCTGACCAACGACTGGGAACCCGGCCTCGCGCTCAACGTGGCGGACCGTGAACCCGTGCAGCTCAGCGCGTTGGTCCACTTTATCTCCCGGCAGCTCAGTGGGAAAAACTACCCATCCTGGATCCTGGTGGACCGCAATCTCTTCCTGCTGGGAGAAAAGATCGCCCGCAAACTCAAAAACGAGCTCTGGACCAGTCGTTTTGAGCTCATCTCCCGCAGCTGGTTTTATGAGGTGCGCTCCACCTATGAACTGATGGAATTGCCCCCCGTTTTCACCATCCCCTCTATCCAGATCGTGATCGACGATTACCTGCGGAGCCATAAAAGCCGCGGCTCGCGGGCCACCCAAAAGTAGATGGCCATACCCATTATCAACAACTGGGAGAGTTACTTCCACCATCCCGACGAAGGTATGGGATCATCCTACGAGCGGGTAATCCTCAACGACATCCTGCTGGAAATCGTGAAGCGCTACCAAATCGATTCCGTGCTGGAGAGCCCTGCTTTCGGCTTTACGGGACTGAGTGGAATAAACTTGATGGAGCTTGCCCGCCAGGGCATCAGGATCAGCCTTGAAGACCACGACGCCAGCCGCCTGGAACTGATTAGAGACCTGTGGAGCCAGGCACAGCTTTCCCTCGACAGCAGGTTTAATCCTGATTACACCAAGCTGGACTATCCCGATAAATCCTTCGGGATGAGCTTCAGTTTTTCTGCCCTCTGGTTTTGCCAGAACCTCAGAGCTTATCTGCAAGAGCTCGCCAGAGTGAGTTCCAGGTGCATTTTGATCAGCGTCCCCAACCGCCAGGGCCTGGGCTATCAATCTCAGCTTCAGGACTATAGCCCTGCCAGGTATCCGGAACTGAAGCCTGCCCATATAGACCCCCCCTCCATTGTTTCAATCCTCTCCAAAACCGGCTGGGAACTGAAGCGCAGCGCTCTGTTCGATTGTCCTCCCTGGCCGGATATCGGGATGAGCAAAGAGGATTTCCTGGAGCGCAAGCTGGGTATCCGCCTGGCGCGAAAGCAAGTGGAAGCAGCCAAATCAAATCCGCCCCTCTGCATCATGGACCACTATCTGGACAAGGACCCCGGTTTCCCTGAGCGCATGCGCCGGCTCGCTTTTGTGGAAAAGCACGCTCCTCAAGCCTTCAAACGGATCTGGGCCCATCACTATTACATGCTCTTTGAACCCGGCGGGTGAAACCGATTAACCACCGAGACAAAAAGAACTGAACAACTATGAGATATAAGACCATGAGCCCTGCCCGTTTCAATCCTCCCTGCTCAACTCTCACTTTTAGCTCCCCGCTATGAATAGGAAACAGCTCATCTCCCTGGGTTTTGGTCTGATCCTGGGCATCCTGCTGATCCTGCTCTGGTCACGGCTGGTGGAAACCGAGGAACTACTGTTTCGCTTCCGGAGCGTCTTGATCAGGCCTGTGCTCATCGCTCTGGCCTGTTATATGCTGGCCTATTTCATTAGGAGCCTGCGCTGGTACCTGTTGATCGGAAAGTCCGCAAGGGTAGGTATGTTCAGGGTTTGGAGTTACAGTCTCACCGGTAACTTCGTCAATTACCTCATTCCCATTCGCCTGGGAGAAATCACCAAGGCCTGGCTGTTGAAAGAACGCAACCAGCTGCCCATGCCGCGCAGCCTTTCCACCATCTTCATAGACAAGAGCTTCGACACGGTGGGCATCTTTCTGGCGTTGGTCCTGCTGCCTTTCCTAAGAGTCAGATTCACCGGGGGGATGGTGATTTTGCTGGGCGTCCTGGCTTTGATCTTTGCGGTGTCACTGGTGCTGTTGCTGTTGGCCGTGAAGCGTAAACACAACGTGATTGCGGTGTTGCAGGCCCTCTTCAAATGGCTGCCCTTCCGGCTGCGCTCCAAGCTCAACGGCTATATCGAGCTCTTCGTGCAGGGCCTCAATATCTTTGATCATCATTGGAGCAGGCTGCTGGTAGCCCTCGGGCTCACCATTCTGGGAGTGCTGCTGGACGGGCTCTATTTCTGGCTCATCTTCTCCGCTTTTGGGCTCAGCTATTCCTTTGCGATGGTGTTGTTTGGCTATACTTTGATCAACCTTTCCTACGCGCTTCCACAGCCCCCCGCCCAGCTCGGTTCCAATGAATGGATGATGATCATTATCTTTTCCGCGGGATTTGGGTTGACAAAAGCGGACGCCTCAGCGGTGATGGCATTTGCTCATCTTTTGACTGCCGCTGTGATCCTGATCAGCGGTGTACTGTCTCTCAGCTTGAACGGCAGCCAGATCATGCGCAAGATCTTCAAAGGAGAAGACCTCTATGAATAGCGAGCAGATGATCGCCAGTATAGATCAATTGAAACAGGCCAGAACCCGCCTGCGGGAACAAATCCACAGCGTGATCGTGGGCCAGGACAGAGTGATCGACGAAGTGCTGATCGGCCTCTTTGCCAATGGCCACATGCTGATCGAAGGAGTGCCCGGCCTGGCCAAAACGCTGCTGATCTCCACCATCGCCAAAGCTCTCAACCTCAGCTTCGGACGCATCCAGTTCACTCCAGACCTGATGCCATCCGACATCACCGGCTCGGACATCCTGGTGGGCAGCGGACAGGACCGCGAGTTTCGCTATATCAAAGGCCCCATCTTTGCCAACATCATCCTGGCGGACGAGATCAACCGCACTCCTCCCAAAACCCAGGCCGCGCTGTTGCAAGCCATGCAGGAATATGCCGTCAGCAGCGGTACTCAGACGCGTCCGCTGCCACTGCCGTTCATTGTGATGGCCACTCAAAACCCCATCGAGCAGGAAGGCACCTATCCCTTGCCGGAAGCCCAGCTCGACCGCTTCATGTTTTATGTCCACATCGATTATCCCGATCGGGACACTGAGCTCAGTATTGTGAAAAACACCACTTCCGTTCTGCAGCCTCAGATCACGGGACTCTTCAGCGCTGAAGAGATCCTGCAGGTACAGGCAGCCGTCAGAGCTTTGCCCCTGGCCGATCACGTGCTGCAATACGCCGTAGATCTGGCCCGCAAGACCCGTCCCCAAAGCGAGGACGCCAGCCCGGACATCCGCAAATGGGTAAGCTGGGGGGCCGGACCGAGGGCCAGCCAGAACTTGATCCTGGCCGCCAAAGCCAGGGCCGCTTTGGACGGAAGAGTCACTCCCGCGGAAGAAGACGTCCGGGCTGTGGCTTTACCGGTGCTCACTCACCGCGTCCTGCTATCCTTCACTGCCGAAGCGGAAGGCATCAAACCCAGGGACATCATCCTGTCCCTCACGGAGAAATAATCATGAAAAGATTCTTTGCCATCCTGGTCCTCACAGCACTGCTGGTGTCTCTGTCGGCTATAGACGATAAATTCCTCTATCCCCTCGTTCATGTCAAAGGCGCTCAGGCCACCAACATCGAGGTTTTCGACCAGCAGGTCCTCACCCGCGGCAGCAACCAGATCTGGATCTACACAATTTTCAATCCCTGGCAGCCTAGAATCGAGATGTCCTATCTCTCAGGGGCCCAGATCGAAGACTTTGACCTGGTGGGAGATAACTATCTCTATGTGGTCACCCGCGAACCGGCCAACGTGATCGTGCCGGTGGATTCACTAAACTCCTACACCCGGATCTATTTCACCGAACATCTGCCCGGCGACAAGATCACCCGTGAAGGTCCCACCCTCTATGTGGCCGACCGCTTTAAGGGCATCGATATCATCAATATCGGCAAGGGCGGCCTCAGAGAGATCATCTCCACCTTTTCCACCAACTGGGGCATCCGTGATTTTGTGGCCATCTATCCCAACATCTTTGCCCTCAACGACTTTGGCCTGGTGACAGTGGATATCAACGACCTGCAGTTCCCCGTCAGCAGAGGCCAGAACTATCAGATCAACGACGCCCGCGTGATGGCCAAAAACGGAGACACGATCTGGCTGGGAGCCGGGAAAAACCTGCTGGGCATCAATATCCGCGACCTCAAAAACCCGCTCCTGATCAACCAATTCCGCATGCCCAACGAAATCGTGGACCTGGAAGTAATGGATGACCGCCTCTTTGTCGCCCTGGGCCGGGGCGGCGTTAAAATCCTCAACATCAAAAACCCGCTCCAGATCGACGACCTCAACACCATCAACACCCCCTTCACAGTCCACGACGTCGCCATCAGTAAAGATATGATCTTTCTGGGCCTGGGACGCGATGGCTGGGTGATATACGAATATCGCTAAGCTTGAAGCTGGAGGGTTGATGGGTACGAGAGGGTTGACAGGGTTATTTTTCATTCCTGGCAGCCAGGATCAGAATATCTGTTAGAACTCCCATACCTCCTGCATCAGACTCGCATGGTCTATGTTTAATGAGGCGCGGACTTTATGCGGCAGTCGCGGCGCTGGATGACAATCCTTTTAGGAGGCTGACGCGGGCCTGGTTCGACCGCAAAATCCCCGCCACATAAGCAGTTATCGTGAATACACTGACTCCTGCCGACTTTGGCATCCAAGAACTCCTTCTCAATCTCTCAAGCTCAGAGATTAGCGTTGCGATCTACCTTATACATTTACTGACAGCTACTTGAGATTACTGATTGCATCCAATGAATTGACTATATATACCTATATCATTTATATATATCATTATATGTATGCCCATACCTTATCCTCCCCAAGCTCTTACTCCTTCCTTGCCGCACACCATTACGGACTCATTACGGATTTAGTCCGTAATGAGTCCGTAATAACTCCGTAATGCGAATCGGGAAGGACTCAGCAAAGCGTTGTGGAAAGCCTGGGGAAAGTCTGTACTGAGCACCCCCTGATAACTGGATTTTGGCCTGTTCTGACCTTGATTTTTACGAGTGCTAAAAATTCTCTTTGACAAGATACAAGCCCTTTGATTGTGTTGTCTGATGACTAATATTGGGGAAAAGTGCGCACATGAGACTGTTTGAAACGCATGCCCATCTTGATCTTCCGGAGTTTGACGGGGATCGGGATGCGCTGATCGCCAAGTGCTTTAACAGCGAGATCGAATACATAATAAACATTGGATTTAACAAAGAGACTTCACTGGCCTCTCTTGAGCTTGCCAGGAAGCATCTGCATGTCTTTGCCACGGTGGGATTTCACCCCCACGATGCCACGGATTTTGATGCCGAGCTGATCAAGCGTCTGGCGCGGGAGAAGAATGTGCTGGCCATAGGTGAGATCGGGCTGGATTTTTTCCGCAATCTGTCGCCGTACACGGTGCAGAGGGATGTCTTTGCCAATCAGGCCCATCTGGCTGTGGATTATGACCTTCCGGTGGTGGTCCACAACCGCGAGGCTCATCAGGAGTGCTACAAAATCCTCAAGCAGGCAGAGGTGAAGGAAGCGGTGTTTCACTGTTTTTCCGGCGATATCATCTTCGCGGAGCAGGTTTTGGAAGCGGGCTGGCATATCTCCTTCACAGGGACGGTCACCTATGCCAATTCCAAACTGGATGATGTGATCCGGATGATGCCGCTGGATCGTTTCATGATCGAAACGGATTGTCCCTACCTGCCGCCTCATCCCTATCGAGGAGAGCGCAACTCACCGCTGCACTTGCATTTGGTAGCGGAGAAAATCGCCCAGATCAGAGAGATGACTCCCAACCAGATCGCCGAACACGCCTATGAAAACGCTCACCGCTTTTTCAGGGTACCGCCAGATCCGGTAAAGCCACAGCATCATAAAGCCAGCCACAAAAGAAATGAAAACAAAGAAAAGCAGCAGTCTGGAAAGAGCGGTTAAGTCCATCGCCAGAGGAGCTCATAAAGAACCATGACACAAAAGAATAACGCTGATCCGCTCCATAACGCGGCGCGCCGGATGGGAATCCGGTCCCGCAAGCGGACCGAAGGGATAAAATGAAACGATACATCGCATTGACGGCAGTTTTGGCTGTCGTGGGCTTACTGGGGGCCGGGAACTCCATCTTTGCTTATGACGGAATTCCGGTACGTTACTACGGCAACGACGTTTATGGCCTCAGTATGGGAGACACCGGTTCCGCGGACGTCTTCCGCTACAATTCAGGTTTTGCCAATCCAGCCCTTCACAACTCATCCAACCGCACCCTTTTGGCCACCGGCTTGCTCTTCGGATTCACCCGGTACCAGTCTGAAGACAGTGCTGGCAACCGACGCAGCTTTGTGGATAACTCGCTGGACCTGCCATACTTCAGCCTCAGTATCCCGGTCAAAAAACACCGTCTGGGCTTTCAATTCAATTCCTACGCATCGGGATTGGTAAACAACGAGGGCAGCTTCACCAGCGGTGGTTTCCAGGTTACCGAACGGCAGAAGATGGACCGCTATCTCTATCGCGGAGATCTGTTTTACAACTACAAACTGGGAAATTACAGCCTGGGCCTGAGCGGTAATTATTACTTTGGTCACGATGTGCGCAGCCTGGACCAGGAAGCCGGTTACGCGCCCTACAACACGCATGAAGAGCTTTCCAGGTCTTACAAGAATCCCTCCCTCACTTTGGGGGCCATGGCCAGCTATCAGAAACTCAGTCTGGGCGGATATTACAGCCTGGGCACCGTCCTCAAAGGCGAAAGCATCCGCTCCTCGCTGCACACCACCGAAGCGGCCATAGATTATGAATATGAACTGCCTCACCAGGCTGGATTTGGCCTCAGCTATCTTCCCCTCAAGGAGCACAAGCTCAATTTTGATGCCTATTACGAGGCCTGGAACCAGGTGAATCCTGAGATGGATGACGCCTACCGCTTTGGAATCGGCTGGGCTTACGAGCCCCAACCCGAGACCCGGGAAAGCTATTGGTCCAAGATCCCTCTGCGGGGTGGACTTTCCTGGCGGCATTTACCTTTCATGGTTGAGGATTCAGCGGTGGAAGAATACGCTCTCAGCCTGGGGCTGAGCTTTCCGCTCAAACGCGACATCAACCGTCTGGACCTGGGTTTCCAGGTGCTGAACCGCGGCTCTCTGGCCCAAAACAAGCTCTCCGATCTGTCCTTTATGATGATGCTGGGCCTCACCGGTTTCGATATCATCGGCAAGGCCAGCGATCGCACCGCTCCCAGAGACATCCCGGGAAAAGAGGAGTTGAATGAATGGTAGATAAATGGAGCTTGCCACAAAGCCCCACGGCGTCTTTTGTAGACCAGTTGAAAGGCTCGCGTCCCCAGCTGGACCTTGATTCCGATCCCGGTCTCGAGGCCCTGCCGGATGAAAGCCTGTTTGCCAATATCGACGAGGTTGCGGACCGGATCCGCAAGGCCATGTACAACAACGAGCCCCTCGTGATCTTTGGCCACGACGATCCTGACGGCATCACCAGCACCTATATTCTCTATCAATTCTTCAATTCCTGCGGCTACCAGAGACACAACTACTATATTCCCAACCGCAACACCACATCCCACGGGATCCAGGATGACTTTGTGGAGTATGTCAGGAGGGAAGGCTATAAGCTTGTGATCACGGTAGATAACGGCATCGCGTCCTATGGCGGAGTGGAGAAGCTCAACGCGATGGGCTGCGATACCTTGATCGTGGACCACCATCTTATCCAGCCAGACCAGCTTCCGCGGGCTTTCGCGGTGCTTAATCCCCAGCTTCCCCAGTGCGCTTATCCCTTCAAAGCGCTGGCGGGAGTGGGAGTGGTGCTGATGCTGATCCGTTATCTGGGCCGCCTGCTGGACCACAAAATCCCCGCCTCGGCATATTTTTGGACGGCGGTGGGCTCCATTGCAGACAAAATGCCCATGATCGGTCTGAACCGCCTGCTCGTCCGCCATGTGATCAATCACTGGAGCGAGGTGAACGACCCCTCCATAGAGTTTTTGCTGCGCAATTTCAACCGCGTCAGCAGCGATATGGACGTCTTCAATTTCATCGTTTACGCCTCCCGCGTGATCGCCAATGGACGTGAAGACGGCGGCCAGCACATGGGGATGCGTTTCCTGCTGCAGATGGGTGACGAGAAAGCCGTGCTCTTCCAGACTCTGGAAGTGCAGAAAAAGCAGTGGGAAGGAGAGCTGAACCGGGTGTTTGGCTTTCTGGACACCATCACTGCCGGTTTTGACGGCAACGCCTTTATCTATTATGACGACGAGGACGTGATCCCCTACAACTTGCTGGGCACCGCGTCCACCTATGTGGTCTCCAATTTCGGCATTCCCACCATCATGCTCAAACACCACAACGGCAATATGGTCTGCGAGGGCCGCTGCGGAGACGGTTTTAACATGGTGGAAGCCTTCACCCGCTGCAAAGACCATCTGCTCCAGTTTGGCGGTCACACCAGAGCGGCCGGGTTTACGATGAACGCCGCGTCCTACGACGCCTTTCTGGAGTGCTACAACGACTATCTGATCCAGAATCAGCAGCGGGAGGAGATCGCTCCCCTGCATCAAATAGACGTTTTGGCCCGCCCGGAAGATTTGTCTCTGGCCAACTGGAATTATATCCAGCAGTTGCTTCCCTTCGGCATGCAGAATCCGGAGCCGCTGCTGATGCTGCAGTCCACCACGCTCCTCTCCCTTCAGCAGCACTATCAGATCGAGTATAACAGTGTTAACATCCCATCTTCCAAAGAGTTGGATATCATTTTTCACTGGAAGAGCCCTGGCAGCATCAGGGTCATGGATTACAAGCTCAGGCCACCGGGTAATTGAGATAAAGATTGATTTTCGGCGTGGGCGGCAGAGCGGGAAAGCCCTGGTAAGCAAGCCGCACGGCCAAAAGAAGATAAAGGACTCAGCCATGAGCGGGACGATGAAGATCGAAACCACAGAAAGCCCTGTTATGGGTTCACACCGCGCTGAAACAGGCCCGCAAGCCAATGCCGGCCGGGCAGAGCTATCATGATCAAGCTGAGCGAAAAACTGCGCAAGAGCATCCATCTCAGCTCGCTGCTGATTCCCTTCTCCTACAAGTATATCCTGGGCTTCAGTCATCGCCGTCTGGCCTTTGCGCTGCTGCTGGCAGCCTTCGTGGTCAGCCTCACCATAGAGTTTTACCGGCTGTGGCAGAGGTCCTTCCGCCACACCTTTTACCGGCTGTTTGGGATGATCCTCAGAAAACACGAGCTACGGGACTTTACGGGGGCCACCTACCTGCTCTTCTCCTCGATGCTCTGCGTGGCCTTCTTTGAACCGACGATTGCCTTTTGTTCCATGGCCTTTCTGGCCATTGGAGATACCGCGGCGGCCCTGGTGGGTATGAGCTGGGGCAAACGCAAGTTTTTGGGGATGTCCAAATCCCTGGAAGGCAGTCTGGGTTGTTTTTTGAGCACCCTGATCTTTGGAGCGGTGTTTCTGGATAATCCCCTTTTGGCAGTGGTGGGAGCTCTGACGGCCACCCTGGCGGAGCTGTGGAAAATCCCCGTGGACGACAATGTAAAGATTCCCCTGAGCTCCGGCCTGGCGCTCACTTTAGCCAGTATATTGATATAAGAGGAGTTATGCACCTTTCTTTTGTGATTCCCGCCCTGAACGAACAAGATTCCCTGCAGCGCCTGGCCCAGGAAATAGATCAGCACAGCCAGCCCCACAGCTATGAGATCATCTTTGTGGACGACGGCTCCACGGACGCCAGCTTTCAGATCATGAAATCTCTGGCCGCAGCGAATCCGAGGGTGCGGATTGTGAAGTTCCGCCGCAATTTCGGCAAGGCCGCTGCTCTGCAGAACGGTTTTGAGATCGCATCCGGAGACGTGGTCTTTACCATGGATGCCGATCTGCAGGATGATCCGGTGGAGATCCCCGCTTTCCTCAAGAAGCTGGATGAAGGTTTTGATCTGGTCTCGGGTTGGAAGCGCAAGCGTCATGATCCCTGGCATAAGGTGCTGCCCTCCAGGCTGTTCAATTGGGTCACTGCCCGCACTTTCAAGCTTAAGCTGAGGGACTACAACTGCGGCTTCAAAGCCTACCGGCTCTCGCTGGTCAAAGAGCTCTGCCTGTATGGCGAGATGCATCGCTATATCCCCGCCCTGGCCCACTCGCTGGGTTACAAGGTGGCAGAAATTCCGGTCCAGCACAGGGCCCGGGAGTTTGGACGCTCCAAATACGGGATCGAGCGTTATCTGCGCGGTTTTTTTGACCTGCTCACCGTCAAGATGGTCACCCATTACAGCAAGAGCCCGCTCTATCTGTTTGGCAGGATAGGACTTATCTCCACCGTGCTGGGAGGGGCTCTGACGCTGTATCTGTCTATTCTCAAGATCTTTTGGGGCCAACCGCTGTCCAACCGGCCTCTGCTCTTTCTGGGCATTCTGCTGATCCTGGGAGGCCTGCAGTTCATCTCTCTGGGCCTGATCTCGGAGCTGATCGTAAACCGCGTCACTTCGCGGCAAAGACTGCCGATTTCGATCGAAAGCACCGTCAATGTGGATAGGATCACAGGCCCCGCCGGAGATTCAGCCCCAGGCAACTAAGGACCAGGCAGACGTGAACAGCACCGAGAAGTTCTTTATCTCCCGTTATTTGACCGCTCCCAAGCGCAATCTGCTGCGCTTCAGCTTTGTGTTTATGGTGTTGGGAATCGTGCTTTCGGTAGGCATCCTGAGTGCTGGGCTCAACCTCTTTGAAGGCTATGAGCGAGCCCTGAAAAGCGTGCTGCTGGATTCCTTTGCCCATGTGAGGATAGAGCGCTCCGACGGTAAGTTTCTGGAAGCGGAGCAGATCCAGCGGATCAGGAAAAGCCTCGGTCCCCTGGATGAGATCAGCTCCATTACTCCCTCGATCGGGCTCAATCTGATGGCGATCGATCAGGCCAACACCCGCGGCTGTGT
>Ga0116172_10003323_pt1 | contig 13484 bp, 9 predicted proteins | sample AD_UKC083_MetaG_FD_89799 | JGI IMG/M metagenome (GOLD analysis project Ga0116172, IMG submission 89799) | Active sludge microbial communities of municipal wastewater-treating anaerobic digesters from USA - AD_UKC083_MetaG | ecosystem: Engineered > Bioreactor > Anaerobic > Digestate | place: USA...
AAATGATTTATGACGCCAACCCACCCTACGACTACGACTTTTGGGACAACCTCTCTTGGCTGGCTCAGAAAAGAATTAATCTTCCTGGCTTGCCAGGCGGGCCTGGTTTTGCTTGTACGTGATCGATTTCATGACCTCAGCGGCAATGGATGGGATCAGCACCAGCGGCAGGATCTCCGCCCAATCCTTCAAGCCCAAAGCAGTAGTGTCAAATACAGTGCGCAAGAATGGCACATAGACAACCAGCAATACCAGGATGACGGAGACCAGCACGGCAACATTCATATTCTTGTTCGTGAAGATGCCAATCTTAGTAAGCGGGAAGTATTCTGAGCGGGCAGTATACGCGCGGAAGAGCTCAGATAGCGAGAGGGTTACAAAGGCGAATGTTTCGGAGAGCACGCGTGCTTCAACAGGAGCGCCTTTGAACGCGCCACCACCGACAAAGAAGGCAACCAGAGTGGACGCGGTAATCGCGATGGTCTGGACGATGATGCCCTTCAGCATAAACTTGTTGATGATCGGCTCGTCTGAAGGTCTTGGCGGATGCTGCATAATGTCCGGATCGCCCTTTTCGGTGCCAAGCGCCAAAGCAGGCGCGCCATCTGTGACCAGGTTAAGCCATAAGAGCTGAATGGGAGCCAGCGGTGTGTTCCAGCCGAACACTGTTGCCAGGAAGATGATCATGATCTCGGCAATATTGCAGGATACCAGGTAGTAAACGAATTTGCGGATGTTGCTGTAAATGATGCGACCTTGCTCCACTGCCGAGACGATCGAGGCGTAGTTGTCATCCGTAAGCACCATGTCGGCGGTTTCTTTGGCGACATCTGTGCCGGTAATGCCCATTGCAACGCCAATATCCGCCCGTTTGATTGCAGGCGCATCATTGACGCCATCACCAGTCATGGCCACCACTTCACCATTGTCGCGCAGGGCATCCACGATCTTCATTTTGTGTTCAGGGCTGACACGCGCGTAAACATCTGTGATCTTGACAATCTCGCGCATCTCTTCTTCGGTGGAATCCTGGATATCAGCGCCAGTGAGCACCTGGTGACCCTTGCGCAGCAAACCGATATCTTCCGCGATTGCCCGGGCGGTATTGGGGTAGTCTCCAGTGATCATCACTGAACGAATACCGGCAGTTTGGGCTTCCTTGAGGGCGGGCTTGACCTCGGGTCGGGAGGGATCGATCATGCCGATCAGACCAACGAAAATCAGATCCTTTTCAAGGGCTTCAGCAGTGATCTCACCAGGCATCTCAGGCACAGGGCTATAAGCCACACCCAGAACGCGCAGAGCCTTGCCGGTCATTTGGTCGTTGGCATCAAGAATTTCCTGGCGCAGTTCCGGAGTGAGGGGGACAGGGATGTTATCCATGCCGGATCGATAGGAGCAAAGGTTGAGCACCACATCCGGCGCACCCTTAACGGCAATCGTGTACCAATTGGTTTTTTCGTTGGTCACGTAAGGCGAAATGTCTCCATGACCAGGATTGACGATATTGTGGATTGTGACCATGCGTTTGCGGGCTGAGTCGAAAGGAATTTCCTGTTTGCGCGGATAATTCTGGTTGACCACGTTCGCGGCAGCGCCGGCTTTGAGAGCCGCCACCAGGATAGACCCCTCAGTTGGGTCGCCAACCATGCGGTAGGTCGTCTTGCCTTCGCTCTCGCCAACTGGTTCGAGCTGAGCGTCGTTGTTTATGGTGCCGACCCACAGGGCTGTTCTGGCTGCAGGATATTGCTTAAGGTCGGAGACAAGTTCCCCATTCACATAGAAGTCACCGACCGGTTCGTAGCCAGCGCCGCTGATATCCACGAACAGACCGTCCACCCAAAGTTTGGTGACGGTCATCTGGTTTTGGGTTAGGGTGCCGGTTTTATCGGTGCAGATGGTGGTCACAGAGCCAAGGGTCTCAACCGATGCCAGCTTGCGGATCAGCGCGTGACGGTTGACCATTTCACGCATGCCACCAGCCAGACTGATGGTGACGACCGCGGGCAGACCTTCGGGCACGGCGGCAATTGCCAGGGAGACTGCCACCATGAAGAGAGCCACAATTTCATCCCAGAAGGCTTTGGATCCGAGATCGAGAGCACCAGGAGCAGCGATCAGGCGGATAACGCCGATCACGAAGACCAGAATACAAATGATCATGGCGGAGATACCAAGGGTTTTGCCGAGCTGCTCAAGACGTTTTTGCAGAGGGGTCTGTTCTTCTTCCACCGATTGGAGCATGGTGGCGATCAGACCGAGTTGCGTGTGCATACCAGTGGCAATCACCACACCCTTACCGCGTCCGTAACTGACGGTGGTGCCAAGGAAGGCGGTGTTTTCACGGTCTCCCAGGGGGATATCTTCCTGCAAGTTGGATTCAGCGTCTTTCTTAGCGGGCACGGACTCTCCGGTGAGGGAGGCTTCGTCGATGCTGAGGTTGACCGCTTCCAGAAGGCGTACATCTGCAGGGATGAAATTGCCCGCTTCAATGAAGACGATGTCCCCGGGCACCAGGTCGCGAGCTGGTATCAACTGGCGGTGACCATCGCGCAGCACCTGGGCTTCAGGGGCTGCCATCTTCTTGAGCGCAGCGAGCGAGGCTTCTGCACGAGATTCTTGCACAACGCCCATGATGGCATTCAGTACCACGATGAGCATGATGGCACCGGCTTCCACCCAGTCCCCCAGGATGGCTGAAATGACAGCCGCGCCAATCAGGAGCCAGATCACGAAGCTGTTGATCTGTTCCCATAGCTTTTGCCAGATGGTGCGTCCGGCTCTTTCTACGAGTTCGTTATGCCCATAGGTTTCGAGGCGTTGGGTGGCTTCGGCGCTGCTGAGACCGGTCTCGAGAGGAACTTCGAGATTGTTCAGAACCTCTTCAGGTTCAAGCGTGTGCCAGGATACTTTAAAAATGTCTTTGGTCATTGATTCTCCAGAAGATCTTAATGTTTTTCTTGTCTTGACGAGCAAGTCAGCCTTCAATTATATTCGAAAAAAACGCATGGCTTAAAGATTTCAAAAATTTATCAGGGCGATCGTTTTTCTGTTAAATCTATCCGTCATTCACGTTCAAGGTTGACAGGTCCATGCAGGTGACTTGCGGTGAAGGAAAGCTTATCTGCGGAATTGGAGTGAACGTGTGTTAAAATCCAGGCATGTCTTGGAATCTCCTGGGTCACGAAACCGCCATCCGATTTTTGCAAGTCCATTCCCAACCTGAGAACGTTCGGCATGCTTATCTGATCACTGGCGCAGAAGGTGTGGGGCGTGAGACGATGGCGCTTGCGTTCGTCAAGGCTTTGAATTGCCTTAATCCTCCATCAAAAGGGTGTTTTTGCGGGCAATGTCAGCCCTGCCGACAGATTGAGGCTCAGGCTTATCCGGACCTGGCAATCCTGCGTGTGGCTGAAGGAGCCAGGGAGCTCAAAATCGAACAGGTGCGTGCGATGCAGCAGTCTTTGGCGCTTGCTCCTTATCAATCCAAGTATCGCGTCGTCCTGATACCGGACTTTCAACGGGCAACGTTGGGCGCTTCAAACGCCCTGCTTAAGTCCCTCGAAGAGCCGCCTGCCCGGGCAATCCTCATCCTCACAGCTGACGCGCGCGAAAGCTTGCTTGAGACGATCGCCTCCCGCTGCGAAGTGGTGCGGCTGCGCCCGATGCCCATCAAGGACCTGGCAAAAGAGCTGCAAGCATCTCATGGATTGAGCGAAGAGGAGTCCCGCAAACTTGCGCAGTTGTCTGGTGGACGTGCAGGCACAGCGTTGAACTATTTGCACGATGAGGACTTACTCGAAAAGTACAACAGTGCGCTTGAGCAACTTGAAGAGATTCTGAGCCTGAACCTGCGGGGCAGGCTTAAGTTTGTTGAGAAGTTGCAGCGGGCAAAAGGGCAGGCACGTGATACGTATAGCTTTTTGATCGCAACCTGGCTTACCTTTTGGCGCGATGTGCTGATCTGCAGCGAAGCGAGTGAGGTGCCGCTCGTCAACCTGGGTTTGGAGAACTTAGTCCGGCGTACCGCGGCGGAATTGAGCTTGCAGAGAGTGGCTGACATCTTGAAAAAACACGAAGAAGCTCTTACAATGCTGGACCAATACGTTAATCCCAGGCTGATTCTCGAGAACCTGCTGCTGAACATGCCCCGCCTGGAGTCCTGAACTTGAAAGCTGAAGAGAATCACACGGCTGATGAAAATCAGGTTGATCAAAGCCAGCAGTCAGTGACCCCACTGAAGAAGCGGCTGATTGAGCTGATGTTGGTCAGTCTGAAAATTGGCAGCACCAGTTTTGGCGCCCCCACCGCACATGTCGCCATGATGGAAGATGAGTATGTGCGCAAGCACAAGTGGGTCACACCTGAGCATTTTTTGGATCTTTTGGCAGCTGCCAACCTGATCCCTGGTCCAAATGCCAGCGAGACCTGCTACCATGTGGGGTATGTCTACGCCGGATATCCCGGGATGCTGGTGGCAGGTTTTAGTTTTATCCTGCCCGCTTTCATCGCCAGCATGATCCTTTCGTGGGTGTATGTGCGCTATGGCAGCCTGCCCCAACTTGAGGGGCTGTTTTACTTCCTCAACCCCCTTGTGCTTGGCATTGTGCTTGTGACCACCTGGCGAATTGGCAAAACCAGCCTGGTGGGATGGGTGCAATTCCTGCTTTTTGTTCTGGCGATTGCTGGAAAGCTGCTGGATCTGAACGAGGTCCTGATCATGCTTGGCTGTGGATTACTGGCGGTGCTTTTACATTATGGCATCAAACGCAAGCCTGGCACTTCAGGAAACCTGCTTATGTCTTTTGTGCCTCTGCCTCTGATCGGTGTCGCTCTGAAAATGGTGGTCGAGACGGTCAGCGAACGCGTCTCGCATATTTTCTGGTATTTTCTGCGCACTGGCGCGGTGCTGTTTGGTTCCTCCTTGGTCTTGTTTGCCTTGATCGAAAATGATGTGGTCAATCGCTTCGGTTGGCTGACCACCCAGCAGCTCACTGATGCCATCGCCGTGGGGCAGATTACGCCGGGACCCGTGCTTTCTTCAAGTACGTTTGTGGGGTATCTGGCTGGAGGTTTTTGGGGCGGGGTGGCTTCCACAGTGGGCGTATTCCTGCCATCTTTCATCATCGTGTCTATTACAGCCCCGCTGGTAAAGAAAATGCGCGAGAACGCCATAACCGGCGCGTTTTTAAAGGGAGTGAACGCGGCTGTGGTGGCACTGATCCTGTTGGTCTGTGTGAACCTGGCTCAAAACGCGCTGGTCGACGTCTGGACAATCGTTATTCTGGCGGCAGGGTTGGCAGTGCTAATGTTCACCAAAGCTCAACCTTATGTGTTGGTCCTGGCAGGACTGGCAATGGGTTTGATCAAAGCATTGGTCTTGTAGGCAACGACCCCTGCCTGACAGCGTTTTATGTGTCGGTTGTAAACTGTAGGGAACGGCCTTGCGCCGTTCCGCTTTAGCAAAGCGGATGTTGGTTGTAGGGAACGGCCTTGCGCCGTTCCGCTTCAGCAAAGCGGATGTTGGTTGTAGGGAACGGCCTTGCGCCGTTCCGCTTTAGCAAAGCGGATGTTGGTTGTAGGGAACAGTCTTGCGCCGTTCCGCCATGAACGTGTTGCGGAAGGGGTCAAGCCCCTTCCCTACGGAAGATTGTTTACGAGTCTTGTTCTTTTCCATTTTTTTGTATCATTTTTACATATAGAACTCATCTTCATTCCACCGATTCACATTTTCTTCAATATATTGCCAATGAGTCTGAAAATCCTTCTCATTTCGTATAATGTGATCGTAGAAAGATTTTTGCCAGACTCTGATTCCAGACATTTCATTCCTGACTAATCTGTCTGAGAGTGACTTGAATGTGCCTACCAATTCAGAGAGACTCCTCGATTTGACATAATCTGAATATTTCTTCATTGTAAGAAAATGAAGATGATTAGGCAGAAGCGAAAAATGGATCAAGGTGAACTCGGGAAATCGGTCAGGCAGTCGGAAATAAACTTCCTCAATAAGTTCACCTATCCTTGATGGAGAGAAAACAATATTGTCATCAATTCTTGATATATCTCCGAAGAGGTGTCTTTTTTCATGACTACAGATTGTGACAAAATAGACACCCTCTTTAGAGTAATCAAATCCTCTCATTCGTGGAAGTTTCCGAATGGGTTTCTCCATAAGTTTATTGTATCAAGGTAATAAATTTTTTAATTTGTCGTAGGGAACGGCCTTGTGCCGTTCCGTCTTAGCAAAGCGGATGTTGGCCGTAGGGAACATCCTTGCGCCGTTCCGCTTCAGCAAGGCAGATGTTGGTCGTATGGAACGGCCTTGTGCTGTTCCGCTTCAGCAAGGCAGATGTTGGTTGTAGGGAACGGCCTTGCGCCGTTCCGCTTCAGCAAGGCAGATGTTGGTTGTAGGGAACGGCCTTGCGCCGTTCCGCTTTAACAAATCGGATGTTAGTTGTAGGGAACGGCCTTGCGCCGTTCCGCCATGAACGTGTTGCGGAAGGGGTCAAGCCCCTTCCCTACAAGAGTTCCGCCTCTTTTTTTGTGTTCCTCAGAGGATCAGCATTTATGTAGGGTGGGTTGACGTTAAAGGTTTTTTTGATCATCCCAGCATTGAGAAAGTCAACCCACCATTCCAAGTAGTCAGCGGGAAAACAGAATAAATCAATTTGCCTGTCTTATTGGTGGGTTGGCTATTGCCGGATATCTATACAGTAAATGATTTATGACGCCAACCCACCCTACAACTTTTGGATCAGCCTCATACAAGAGTTCCATCCAGCCGCGTTGCGGAAGAAGCCGAGACCCCTCCCTGCTTTTTAGCCCCTTTGGTACAATCATCTCGCTATGAATGACCTGCTCGATCTTCTGAATCCGCAACAGCAACAAGCTGTTGCAACGCCTGCCGGACCGACCCTCGTTTTGGCAGGTCCTGGCTCCGGCAAGACGCGCGTGCTCACTTACCGCATTGCATATCTGATCGGCGCTTTGGACGTGCCAGCTTACCGCATCCTGGCGGTGACTTTCACCAACAAAGCCGCCCGCCAGATGGAAGACCGTGTGCAGAAACTGATCGGTGAGCAGGCGAATGGCTTGTGGTTGGGCACCTTTCACTCAGTTTGCGGCCGGATCTTACGGCGCGAAGCGGACCTGCTGCCCGTGAATCAAAACTTCGTCATCTTTGACGCGGATGATCAGCTTGCCCTGATGAAAGAGATAGTCCGCGAGAGCAATCTCGATGAGAAGCTGTATCGTCCAGCTTCTCTGTTGGATGCGATCTCGCGCGCCAAAAACGATTTGATCGACGCGGAAAACTATCCGGTCAGGAACTTCCGTGATGAACAAGTTCGCCGGTTTTTCATTCAATATCAACAGCGTTTGGTCAAGAACAATGCCATGGATTTCGACGATATGCTGGTCTACACCAACCAGATCCTCGAAGATTATCCGGTCGTAAGAGATACTTATGGGCACAAGTTCGAACACATCCTGGTGGACGAGTTCCAGGATACCAACCTGGCACAGTATGCCATTTTGCGCCTGCTGGCGCAGAAATACCACAACCTCTACGTGGTAGGCGATGAGGATCAAAGCATTTATCGCTGGCGCGGCGCGGACTACCGCAACATCCTTCGCTTCCAGCAGGACTTCAAAGACGCCAAGGTCATTCTGCTCGAACAAAACTATCGTTCCACGCAAACCATTTTGGATGGCGCCATGGCAGTGATTGACCATAACCGCAACCGCACAGCCAAGAAACTCTTCACTGACGCGAAAAAGGGCGAGAAGATCAACCTCCTGATCGCCCAGGATGACCGCGAAGAGGCAGATATGGTCGTCAGCGCGATCGAAAAAGCCATTACCCATCAGAAGATCAGCCCAGGGGCGTTCGCTATCATGTATCGCACCAACGCGCAGTCCCGTCTGCTTGAAGAAGCTTTCAGACGGGTTGGGCTGAGTTACCGCCTGGTTGGGGCGCAGCGATTCTACGGGCGGCGTGAAGTCAAGGATATGATCGCCTTCATGCGCCTGGTCTATAACCCGCTGGACGAGATCAGCCTGCGCAGGGTGATCAACCTGCCCCCGCGTGGCATTGGCGATAAGACCATCGATAAATTAGCAGTGCTTGCCACCCAGGAGAACCTGAGCGCGGGTGAGCTCCTGTTGGGTTTGGCGCAGGGCAACCCCGCTTGGCAGGAAGCGCTTGGCAGGGAAGCCGCCCGCCTGGCAGGTTTCGGGCGCATGCTTCGGGGCTGGCGCGATTGCGCGGAGAAGAACCGGATCACGATTTTGTTTGACCGCATCCTTGAGGACATCGGCTACCAGGCGCACATCCAGGACCAAAGCGAAGAAGGGCTGGACCGCTGGGAAAACGTGATGGAACTGCGCGCCGTGGTGCTTGAGTATGAAGAACAGGGCTTGCAGGCCTTTTTGGAGTCCATGGCGCTGGTTGCGGATCAGGACACCCTGCCTGAAAGCGTTGACGCGCCCACCATGCTGACGCTGCATGCCGCAAAAGGCCTGGAGTTTGACCAGGTGTTCATCACCGGTTTGGATGAGATGCTCCTGCCGCACAGCCGCTCGCGCGATGATGAGGAAGACCTGGCAGAGGAACGCCGCCTGCTCTACGTGGGCATCACTCGGGCTCGCAAGCGCCTGACCCTCACGCGTGCCCGTCGGCGCCGCAGCCCGTACGGCAGTTACGAGGAGACCATTCCCTGCCGGTTTTTGGACGACATCCCCTCTGAGCTTCTCCAGGGCAGCCCGCGCGATTTGCCTGGCCGCTTCAGTGAGAGACGGGAAAGCGGATATTCGCGCTGGGAAACGCCCTCGTGGATGCGCAGCGCACCGCCGCTCAAGGAAGCGCCTGTCACCCGCTATAAGGCGGGCATGCAAGTGAAACATGCCACCTACGGACGCGGCGTGGTCAAGACCAGCAAACTGGAGCATGGCGATGAGACGGTGGAAGTGTATTTCGAGGGCTACGGCTTGAAAGCGCTCGTCGCTTCACTGGCGAAGCTGGAGATTCTTTAATTTTTTTTACGTAGGGCAGAATGACTTTTTTTGGTCACTCCGACATTTATTTCATGGCGGAGTGAGCCCGCAAAAAGCGTTGAGATTTTCATTATCTTCTGGCAGTCTCATTCCGACCTACAGAGCTTTACTTCAGAGGATATTTTTCGCGGCAAAACACCGTTGGCATTATTACAATTCCGGTTTTGATCCTTCATAACCGCTATAATGGATAACGGAGGAACAATATTATGGAAACGATTTACACCTGGTATGGGCACGCGACACACGGTTTAAAAGTGGGTGATAACCGCCTGGTGATCGACCCCTTCTTCAGCGGCAACCCTGCTGCCACGCTCAAACCGGAGCAAGTCAGCGCTGACTACATCCTGATCACACACGGTCACGGCGATCACATCGGCGATACAGTGGCGATTGCCAAACGCACGGATGCTCTGTGCGTCAGCAACTTTGAGATTTGCTCCTGGCTGAGCGCCAGGGGGGTGGACACGCACGCCCAACATATCGGCGGCGGGTATAGCTTCCCCTTCGGTCACCTCAAACTGACACCCGCTCTGCACGGCTCCGCCCTGCCGGATGGAAGCTACGGAGGTAATCCGGTGGGCTTTTTGCTGACGACCCCGGATGAAAAAAAGATTTACATCGCGGGCGATACCGGTTTATTCGGGGATATGCAGCTTATCGGCGACGAGGGTATTGACCTGGCAGCCCTTCCGATCGGCGACAACTATACGATGGGTCCGGAGGATGCCCTCAAGGCAGTTAAATTGCTGCGCCCCAGGCGTGTGGTGCCAGTGCACTACAACACCTGGGAATTGATCGCCCAGGATCCGCAAGCCTGGAAAGTCCGCGTTGAAGCTGAATCTGACTCAAAAGTAATCGTTTTAAAACCGGGTGAGAGCCTGGTTTTGTGAGGATAAATGATTAAAGAAGCAGGCCTTGAATTGAAAAAGCGCCTTCCTCCGGGGCAGCACCTGACCGATCGTTTCCCGGTATTGCATTACGGTCCGATGCCGGGATTGCATCTGGAAAATTGGAGTTTCAGAGTTTGGGGCGAAGTGGAAAAACCTTTGCTGCTTACCTGGGAAGAGTTCGCCGCACTGCCGCGAACCAAGCTGCGCGTGGACATCCACTGTGTGACTACCTGGAGCAAGCTGGACACCAATTGGGAAGGCGTAAGCCTGAAAACTCTGCGTGACCTGGGCTTGGTGGTTCCAAAGCCAGACGCGCGCTTTGTGATCCAACACGCCGAGTTTGGCTATACTGCCAACCTGCCGCTCGAGGTAATGGACGGGGACAATTTCTTGTTGGCAACGCTTTATGAAGGGCAGCCGATCAGCCCGGAGCACGGCGCGCCTTTGCGCGGGGTCTGCGGAGCCATCCCGGGGCGGGAAGACCTGAAGGATATGTACTTCTGGAAGGGCGCCAAGTGGCTGCGGGGGCTGGAATTCTCGACAACCGATATTCCCGGTTTCTGGGAGCGGGCGGGTTATCACAACGAGGGCGACGTCTGGCGGGAACAACGTCACGCGAAGGGTTATTGATTGATGACAAAAAAACAGGACACAAGTCCTGTTTTTTTGTCTATGATCTGAGCTAAATTTTACGTGTTCGCCAAAGGTAAAAGCCCAGCCCAAGCCCTGCCAGCAGCACAACCCCGCCAACGATCGCAAGCACCGGCGAACGGCGGGCGGAATCGGGTACGACTACACCGGCAGAGGGAGCGGACTCTTGCGCGCCGAAATCGATGGTGGCATCTTCGCCAGCCTTGACTTCAAGTGCGTAATTGGTCGTGGTAGTGGCATTGAAGCCGTCCGGGATCGCGACGGAAACATTATATGAATCCTGCGGCAGGTCAGGGAAACAGCGTGGATCAATCTCATCCGGAATACCGGCAACGGTGGTGCCGGTAAGTGAAACCGAACCGCTGCGATTGCTCACGCTCACTTCACCGCCATACAGGTAATCCTCACCCTCAGTGCGCATGCCGTTGCCGTCCAGGTCGTGGAATAGCACCACGCAGATAGTGGCGGTGCCCGGAGAAGGCGTAGGGGAGGGAGTGACCATTTCCGGCGGGATGGTGGGTGTGGGCATGGCTGTCTGAGTGAGCACGACTGGTTCCACTCTGCCCAGGATGATATCCTGTCCCTCTAACAGGTTGCAGGTATCGTCCAGTCCGTTCAAACTTTTGATCGTCTCGATGGACACATTGGTCAGTAGTGAGATACTGGTACAGCTATCGCCAGGGCGTACTTTGAAAATAATTTCCCCGTTTGGGTTTGGTGTGGGTGTTTGGTAGGGAGTGCCCTGCGCGGATGCCGGCAGGCGCAGCATGCTGAGACTTGATCCCAGGACAAGCAGTAACATCAACAAGAGGGGCAGTGTCTTTGATTTTGGTTTCATTGTTACCTCATTTTTTGGATTATAACATTATCGGATTATTGTAATTTGCCCCCAGTCCTCCGATCGGACCGAAACTTTTGAGTAGAATTGAACCATGCCCAAGTATTGCTGGCTAATAGTTCTTAATCTTTTGGTATTGACAGCCTGCGCGGCACCAACACCTGTTCTTACGCCTGCCCCTGAAGTGCAACCGAGCCTGGTAATGTCGCCCAGCCCGACAATTGACTGGTTTCCCAGTACGCCAACTCCAACCCTTATTGCGACAGAAGTTGGGGGCTCACCAACACAAATCGCAGAAGTGCCAGTGAGTTGGCCATTAACCGTAGCGGATGACTTCAGCGATCAGAGCCATTGGCAGGAAACCAGCAGTGTTTCGGGAACGGTTGCTTATGAGACCAATGCGCTCTCACTGGCGCTGGCAGCGGGCAAGACGCCCATCATCAGCTTCAGCGATCACATCCTCCCGGGGGAGTTTTACCTGGAGATCACGATCGACGCACTGATGTGCAGCGACGCGGATCAATATGGCTTACTCCTTTGGCGCAACAGCGCTTCTGGAACATTTCGGATTTGGTTCAACTGCCAGGGTGAGGTCATGGTGGACCGGCAGTTGAGCGCAAATACCGGTCGGCTCTTGAATTGGCAGACAGCTCGCAAGTTACAGCCTGGCTCCCCAGCCAGCAACCGTATCGCAGTTTGGGCGGAAGCTGGGCAACTGAAGGTGTTCGCAAATGGCATTGAGCAATTCAACATGCAAACGCGCAGTGATCTGAACGGGGCACTTGGAGTGATTGCGCAGGGTTCTGGCAATAACGCGGCGACTTTTTCCATCTCCAATCTGGTCATTTATGCGCCATAACCGTGTTAATCGGGAAGACTCACACACCCGATTTACACCTGCCCGGCACATTATCATAGCTCTGCCTCCCTTCCTTCCCGGGAATTGATGAGCAAGCCCGTCGAAGGCATTGAGACGAATTCTACGCTGTCCTTGCGCAAGAATACAGCTTGGTAGCCTTAAACAAAAGCCTGAAAAGTTGGGTATAGGTCTGCAACAGTATTCGTCGTCATCGCGCTCCGGACAATCTGACCCCTGAACAGTATTATTGAACGTAATCACCCGGACTTGCTGCCTAAATCGTCTTATATGTATTGAACCCAAAAGAGAGACCGTTGAAAAACAAGGACTAAGATCTTCCACATAACAAACATGGATGAAATAATTAATCCAAAACGCATTCGAAAGACAATAAGCGCAGATGGGAAACCCAGGATACATCCAGAAAGACCAGCAATCCTTCTTCGGAGACTACCTTTTACAGCCAGATCGTACCCAAAAGCCGCTTTCTGCGTAAACTCAGTTCCCTGGTCGACCGGACTTATTACACCAAAAAGCTGACCAAACTCTATAAAGGCGAAGGACTGGCAGGAAGACCAGCAGGGAAGACGGGAGTGGTATAAGATCGAGCGGAAATTTGGGGAAGCCAAAATGCGGCATGGCTTAGGGCGCTGACGGTATATTGGATTGGAGAAGTATAGGGTTCAGGCATATCTCACAGCGATCGTCCTGAATTTGAAGCGGATGGTGGAGCTGATCAGCGGGGTGAGATTCAACAGTCCGGGTTATGGGACATGTCAGGCTGAGTGAGGGAGGATTGCCTATAAGTGTGCTCCTCCCGAATAAACTGTTTTTTTCAACAGCTTCAGATCAGCAGGACACTGGGTGAAACATTACCAATCCAAGGGATCAGATTTGCCATCTGACCTTTGTTCAGACAAGCGTGACTGTTTACACCTCTTGTGAGGCGATTGTTTACAGGTTCAGGCAGACACAGGGAATCTGCCCGTATTAAACCACATCTGCATTGAGACCACTGTGGTTATCCGCTTACATGGCAGATCTGGGCTTGTCATAATGATCCGGGGAAATATGTATGCGGGGGAAAAGTGTAAACAATCATCCTGCACAAACTGAAAATCGGGGAGATTGAGACCGGCAAGAACATAGCCTCGACACAATTTCAACCTTACCGATACCCTTCTGC
>Ga0116172_10003325_pt1 | contig 13476 bp, 4 predicted proteins | sample AD_UKC083_MetaG_FD_89799 | JGI IMG/M metagenome (GOLD analysis project Ga0116172, IMG submission 89799) | Active sludge microbial communities of municipal wastewater-treating anaerobic digesters from USA - AD_UKC083_MetaG | ecosystem: Engineered > Bioreactor > Anaerobic > Digestate | place: USA...
GCGTTGGGAAAAGTTTATCCATGAAGTGTTGGGCTATGTAATTTATGCCATAATGGGGTATATTTGATTCCTTGGCTGTCACAAAAGTCTTTGATATGTTTTCTGGGTGCTGTAGTATGTCGGAATGCTTATTTGTGGTGTAAGTATAATGTCAGTTACACCTATAATAATTACCTTTGTACCCTAACCTTTTTGTATGGCGCAGACACTTTTTATTGTCATTTTGGTCATTGTTGTTGTTAACTATCTGTTTGGCTTATTGCTCGATTTGCTCGACAGTACCCGTTGGAGCAATATCCTGCCCTCAGAACTTTCCGGAATTTACGACGCGGAAAAATACGCTAAATCGCAGGACTATGAAAAAGCGAATATGCGTTTTTCATTGATTAGCGGTGGCTTTAGCTTTTTGCTGCTCATGTTGATGATTTGTCTGGGTGGTTTTGCCTGGCTCGATAATGTGGTTAGGTCAGTTACTGCTCACCCGGTACTGATTTCCCTGTTGTTTTTTGGAGCACTGGGCCTGGCTTCCGACTTGCTGACTACACCTTTCAGCGCTTACCACACCTTTGTCATCGAACAAAAATTTGGGTTTAATACTACAACTGTTACAACTTTTATCCTGGACAAACTGAAGTCCTGGTTGATGGCGGCAGTTCTGGGCGGTGGAATCTTGTCTTTCATCGTGTGGATATATGGCGTAACAGGATCATGGTTTTGGATAATTGCCTGGATGGCTATGACGTTTTTTTCTGTTTTTATGAGCTTGTTTTATTCCAATATCATTGTGCCGCTGTTTAATAAACAAACACTGCTTGCACCGGGTACATTGCGCGATGCTATTGAGAAATTTGCTGTCAGAGCAGGATTCAAATTGAAAAACATTTACATCATAAATGGCTCCAAACGTTCAAAAAAGGCCAACGCTTATTTCACAGGTTTCGGACCGAAGAAGAGGATTGTGCTATACGATACCCTGCTTGGAGATTTCACCGATGATGAAATTGTTGCTATTCTTGCACATGAGATAGGTCACTACAAAAAGAAGCATGTGTTGTTCGGATTGGTTTCCGGCATTATCAGTAGCGGCGTTTTATTTTATATTTTGTCGTTAGTTATAGGCAGCCCCGAAATGGCAGGCGCCTTGGGAGCCGGACAGGCAAGTTTTCATATGGGCATACTGGCTTTTGGTCTTTTGTACAGCCCTGTTTCGTTGGTTTTGGGCATAGCAGGCAATTATTTTTCACGAAGGCACGAGTTCGCAGCCGATGGTTATGCTGTGGCGCATGCTGATGCCAATGCGTTTGCACAGGGATTAAAAAAACTATACGTGATGAGCCTTAGTAATTTGCGGCCGCATCCTTTTACGGTATTAATTACTTATTCGCACCCGCCTTTGCTTCAAAGGTTGGCAGCTATTGAAAAAAAGCAGTGTTAAATGTTTTCTGTTATTAATAGTTGAAGTCAAATGAGGTTGGATTAATAGGTTGAAACATATGATCTGAAAAATCTTCATAATTTCAGGTTTCGGAATGCAACATTTTTTTTGTATATAATAAAAATCTACAAAGAAAAAACCTGATTTTTACGTTATATTGTACAGTCATGTATTTGCTAAAAAATTTAAGTTTATATTTGAATATTCAAATAAAAGTTACCAGGTATTATCTATGAGAAAAGTTTTATTCTTTTTTACATTTTTTATAATCTATGCCTCAATTTCTATTGGCCAGGGAAATATGTTGAGTATTTCATCTGTACTACCGCCTGAAATTACTATTTGCGGGTCGGAACAAAAGGTTGAAATCAGTATTGTGAATCCTTCTCCTTTTGGGCTTTCCAATGTGGTGTTGCAAATCACCATGCCCGTGGGATTGGTTTATCAGGCAGGTACTATTACAGGAGCTACAGAACTTAATATCTCCAATTTAAGTCAGCCCCAGTTTTCATTAACAAATATTCCTTCGCAAGGCGCACGGAATATTTCCTTTTTTATTGCGGCAAATTGCGACCTGATGGATTATATCGCCCAGGGGCAGATAGTGTCAATGGTTGCACGGGTTAATTACCTGACAAGCAATAATATTAATACTTACGATCAACATACCAATTATCTGTACCATGTAAAACAACCCAATTTATCTATTATCTCGATTACCAATCAAACGTATTCCGGCAATATCGGTGATGTATTCACCCGGTGTATTACCATCACCAATGGCGGCCTTGGCGCTTTGAGCAATTTTACTTTTACGCACACACACGGCAATGGCATACAGGTAAACAATGTTTCCATTGGCGTGTGGAATTCTGCCGGTGGTGTGGAAACAGTAACTATGAATGGAAGCAATTTTTTGGGGATAGGAAATAATAATGCTCTTTTTGAAAATGCCGAATTAATTACCATCTGCGAAACCATCGAGGTTATTAACTGTGTGTCGGTGGGCTCCAGCTATGAAGTGAAATGGGGCTGTAACGGACAGATTTGTCAAAACTCCATATCAACTGCTAATGTGGTTTTTCCGAATTTAACCCCTAACCTGGTAATAACTCCCACAGCAGGTGTAAACACATGCCTGGGACTGGGCAATGCAAATACCCCGTCTCTGAGGATTATCAACAATGGCATGGGTGATGCTTACAACGTGTTTCTGGATATTTTCCATGCAACATCAACTATAAATTATGATGCAGGAATAAGGTCCAACATCGATCCGGCCAGTTTTACGGTGCAGGTAGGCATTAACGGCACACCGGTCAGTATCACGCCGGTGCAGACTTTTGCAGCTTCAGCGCAATATTGTTTGAGCGCAAACCCAAAGGGAAGAGTATATATCAATATTCCTTTAATCAATGCACACGACACGGTATATCTCAAATGGCGATATTATAATTGCTGTTCCGATGCCCCCGGCGGTACCCGTATTCTGTCCGGCTGGAGGTATCAGGGTACCTACAAAAGCATTTGTAATAACAATTATGTGATTTCAAATAGCTGGGGATATGTATACAGGGACCTCTATGGTACTTTAGTTAACGAATTATCGCCTTCAAATATTACCAGCGGAGAAACCAAGAACTTTAGTTTTCTTTTCTCAAGTTATGGCAATTCCTATCCCAGCACCACTGGGCGACACTGGAAATTTGTGGTCAATTTGCCGCCCTGTCTTTCATATGAAAGCGGTAGCTTCCAGATTCAGAGATATACCGGTACCCAATACTGGTATCCTTCCACAGTAACCGTTTCTGGTAATACCCTGACGGCCATTTTTGACAATAACCCTCCCTGGGATCTTTATCAGTCCATTGTAAAGTTTAACCTGATTGCTAATTGTGCCAATCCGGGATGTGTTGAAGGAGGTAATAACCTTACTATCACGTCGTTTTATATTCCTGACGGCAGTTGCTTATGCGAAGTGCTTGTCTCAAGGCTGACTATAACCGTGGGGGTTATTTGCCCCGTGATTTGTGAAGGATTAAATAATAAGGCTTTTGACACTTATCGAAGCAGTTATGGCGCTCCGGATAACGACAACAACGGACTGGCCGATCCGTTGCCTGCAACATTGAACTTTAATCTGATAAGAAGAGACCGTGCCATGTTTGGCGATACCATAACTACCCTGTCACAAGGACTTATAAAGACCAGCGTGGCTCATCCGGCATGGAATTATTGTTACAGGGTGGACTCTGTTTTGAACGGCAATCAGCTGAGTTTTGTGGATGGCTTGCTGGAGATACACCAGTACTCCACCGGAAATGTATATACCTGTAATGTGAATACTTCTTCGATAACCACAGCCGGAAGTACACGAAAATTCAACTTCGATATAAGCCCCGTAACTTTAGCCGCCCTGGGTCTCCTGCCTGCCGGATTTACATACAACGATAATGATTCCATTGCTTTCAGGGTGCGTTACCGGGTAAGCAGCAACCCCGGAGGAACCATACTTGATTGTTTTGTAAAAAACAAAATGTTTGTCAGCGATGTTCCCAACCCTGCATCCTTTGCACACAAGTTTGGCTGTAATGTTTTTGAAGGACGTTTCTCAATAATTGGCTATTACTATACCAACTGGGGGCCTGATAATTTTAACGTGAACACATGTAATCAGGTAACTATCAGCCAGAATTATTACCTGAGTATCGGCCCCTGTTGTCAAAACTATGCAGGGGGCAATTTGTTTCCTTTTGAATATCGTAACTGGGCGCATGCATACAGGTTCCAGGTTATTCTCCCTCACGGATACCAGTTTATTTCTGCACGGTTTAACCAGGTACGCACGGCAGGTACTAATGGCGGTTCCACATCGGCCTGGGTAAATCTGATACCTGTGAATCCAAACTCCGATACCCTGGTTTTTATGGTAGAACCTTTTTACGAAACCTTCGGAGGCGCTATCCCTCTGAGTGATGACGGCTTTCATGGTACCCTGCAGGTTACCCTGGCTCCAACGTGCAATGTTGTTTCCAATGTCGCTTCCAATGTGGGTTATTATTGGGATTTTGGCCCATCAGGCTATCTGGCGGGATCCAGTACCCCCAACAGCTCTAATGTTACTACACACGATGTCATAACCTATCAGGGACCGGATATCTTTGTACAATCGATACTCCCGACAGTATTGGCTTATGATGATGAGGTGAATTGGGAAATATCTTTATCCAATACCACTAACATCAATGCGTTAAACACATGGTTCTCAGGCGATGAATCAACCGGTGTTACAATTCTTGAAGTATGGGATCTGGATAATAATGTGGTGGTATTACCGGTAGGGGATATCTATCAGATTGGAGTGTTGTCTGCTAATGCAGTCAGGCATTTCAGGATAAAAGCCACCTATACCTCGTGTTTCCCAAGTACCATGATGCTTTATGCCGGGTGGAACTGCAATGCAGGATATCCCGCTACGGTTGCATCATATCCTTGTACTCCTGATCAACTGCAGCTTTCGCTTGAACCTCAGGTGCCCAATCTGATAGCAAATATTACCAACCCCCTGTCAACAGTGGACCTTTGCGATACTACCGGCTATGTAGTTGAAGGCATCAATGTTCAACTGGGTACTGCGTACAATCTGAAACTCAAAGTGGTTTTGCCGGCAGGTGTTTCTATTATTCCCGGCTCGTGCAAGCTCAGTTATCCAACGGCTTCTCCCTATGTTGCCATTCCGGATCCTACGTGGATTTCAGGCACTCAATGGCAATGGGATATTTCAGCGCTCAACGCGCTGATTGGTGCGGATGGATTGCCCGGTATATTAGATACGACTCTCAATTCCGTTAAAATTTCTTTCAGGGTTATCACGAACTGCTTTTATACCTCGGGAAGCGTCATCGGGTTTAACTTTCATGGACAAAGCCACTGCGGCAATTATACCGGGCAGGAAATCTCCATGTCCTCCCAACTGGCTATCACCGGAGCTACCGAGCCATATCTTACCGACATCCATGTCAACACTTCCTATGTTTCTCCTTGTGCCATCAACAGTACCCGGCTGAAGATCAGAATGAAGAATAATGGCCCCCTGGCCACCGGCGCCACAGATTCAATTTCTCTTACTTTCCCTGAAGGTATCTTTTATATTCCTAATTCTTTCCTTGCTGTACATAATGCACCTGTAAACCCTCTTCCTGTTACCGAAATGCCTAATAATCAACAAATAGTAACCTGGAAAATTCCTCCTAACGTTCAGGTCGGCGACAGCGTAGTTTTTGAAATCAATTATTTTTGTCAGGCCAATGTGGTTGAGTGCGGCATTTATTATATCGATGCCATGTCGTATAGTTCCAGAAACCTGCTATGCCAGCTGAGCGGTCAGAATTGCGATATTCTGGTGAGCACCGGCAACGCGCAGATACCCATCTATATTTATAAATCCTACCTTTCGTTATCCAATGCATCTGCATGGTCTGTACCGTCTGGGGCAAACCAGGAAACGGTGTACACTTCCTATACCATTTCCAATAATGGCGAATCTATTATTGCCAATAATACGGTTTTCATGAGTTATTTCAACGATGTTGATGGAAATCAGATTCTTTCTGCTCCTGATGTTTTTTTAGGGGCTGATTCAATAAATGTTTATATCGACACCAATTCTGTCAATCCTTTTAATTCGCATATCACTGTTCCTGTCGGCAGTTCCTGTAAACTCATTTTCGCATTGGATACCAACGCCAACGGTTGTATCTGCGAACTCGATCAGATCTTTGCCAATGTGCAGCTGGTAAATGCAGGACAGGATACTGTTGTTTGTGCCGGACAATCTGCCTATATCGGATTGCCGCCAACCAACGGGTATACTTATCAATGGCAGCCAGTTACAGGACTGAATAATGCTACGTTGTCGAGACCGCTTTTCACTGGAACTAACACGGGAACAACTCCAATTACTTTGCCTTACATCTTATCAACCAACCGAATTGCCTGTACCACCAATGACACCGTTAATATCACGGTGCGTCCGGTACCTGTTGTGGATGCTGATTCAAATAAAAATATTGGATCATGCCCAACAGCAGCCAATGCTATCCTGAATGGCACCGCAGCCGGCGAAGCCCCTTTCATCTATTCGTGGACTGCACCAGCAGGATTAAGCAATCCCAATATCTCCAACCCTGTTGCCGATCCGTCGGTTACAACTACTTATACACTGACAGTTACCGACGTTTTCGGTTGTTCCGCCTCTGATGATGTACAGGTAATGGTGCATCCATTGCCCACTGCTGAAGCGGGCAACAATCAAATTATCGGAGCCTGTGCTGCGGCATTAAATGCCAATCTTGTATGTATTGCTTCAGGGACACCACCGCTGGTTTATTCCTGGATGCCTACTGCGGGCCTGAGTAATCCCAATGATGCTATTACCATTGCTGACCCTGCCTCTACCACTGTTTATACGGTTACGGTTATCGATACTTTTAATTGTAGTGTCAGCGATAGTGTAACGGTGACGGTTGACCCTCTGCCCACCGTGAATGCCGGGCCTGATCAGCATGTCGGGCAATGTGTCTCTGCTGCTAATGCTACTATAAACGCTCTGGCTACCGGAGTAGGACCTTTTAGTTTTGCCTGGTCGCCTTCAGCCGGTCTGAGTAACCCTAATATTGCTAACCCTGTGGCCGATCCGTCAGCTACCACCACCTACACGGTTACTGTTACAGATATTCATGGCTGTACTGCAACAGACGATATCCTGGTCGCCATTGATCCCCTTCCGTCTGCCGATGCGGGCTCCGACCAAAACCTGGGGGCCTGCCCAGGTGCAGCTAATGCAAACATGAACGGTACGGGAACAGGTACAGGGCCATTGACTTATTCCTGGTTGCCGACAACCGGCCTGAGTAATGCCAATATTGCCAACCCTATAGCAGACCCTGCATCAACGGCTACTTATACATTGACAGTTACAGATATTTATGGATGCACCGCTACAGACGCCATATTGATTACCGTTGATCCTCTGCCCACAGCCAACGCGGGCGCAGACCAAAACCTGGGCGCCTGTCCCGGCGCTGCCAATGCCAACATGAACGGTACAGGAACAGGAACAGGTCCATTGACTTATTCCTGGTTGCCTGCCGCCGGCCTGAGCAATCCCAATATTGCCAATCCTGTGGCCGATCCTGCGTCAACTACCACTTATACTCTGACGGTTACCGATACATATGGATGCACGGATACAGATGCCGTGTTGATTACCGTTGATCCGCTACCCACAGCCAATGCGGGTGCTGACCAAAACCTGGGTGCCTGTCCCGGTGCTGCCAATGCCAATCTTACGGGCACGGGCACGGGTATAAGCCCGCTATCGTATTCCTGGTTGCCTGCCGCCGGCCTGAGCAACCCCAGTATTGCCAATCCTGTGGCCGATCCTGCATCCACTACCACTTATACGCTGACTGTTACAGATAAATATGGGTGTACAGCTACGGATGCCGTGTTGATTACCGTTGATCCGCTACCCACAGCCAGCGCGGGCGCTGACCAAAACCTTGGCGCCTGTCCCGGTGCTGCCAATGCCAATCTTACTGGTACAGGAACAGGTACAGGTCCATTGACTTATTCCTGGTTACCTGTCGCCGACCTGGGCAACCCCAATATTGCCAATCCTGTGGCCGATCCTGCGTCAACTACTACTTATACACTGACGGTTACCGATACGTACGGATGCACGGCTACGGATGCCGTGTTGATTACCGTTGATCCGTTGCCCACAGCCAATGCGGGCGCTGACCAAAACCTGGGCGCCTGTCCCGGCGCTGCCAATGCCAATCTTACTGGTACAGGAACAGGTACAGGTCCATTGACTTATTCCTGGTTGCCTGCCGCTGGCCTGAGCAACCCCAGTATTGCCAATCCTGTGGCCGATCCTGCATCAACTACCACTTATACTCTGACGGTTACAGATACTTATGGATGTACGGCTACGGATGCCGTGTTGATTACCGTTGATCCGCTGCCCACAGCCAATGCGGGTGCTGACCAGAACCTTGGGGCATGTCCTAATGCTGCCAATGCCAATCTGTCTGGCACGGGCACGGGTATAAGTCCGCTTACGTATTCCTGGTTGCCTTTAGCCGGACTGAGCAACCCAAATATTGCAAACCCTGTGGCCGATCCTGTTTCTACCACAGTCTATACGCTTACCGTAACCGATAAATATGGATGTGCAGTTACTGATCAGGTGCAGATAATCGTTGATCCTCTGCCAACAGTGGATGCAGGCTCTGCCCAGAACCTTGGGGCATGTCCTAATGCTGCCAATGCTGACTTAAATGCAGTGCCCACTGGGACTATGCCTTATGTGTATTCCTGGATGCCGGCAACAGGATTAAGTAATCCCTCTGTTAACAATCCTGTGGCTGATCCTGCCTCCACTACTACCTATACGGTAACTTTAACGGATACTTACGGTTGTACCGCCACGGATGCCGTGCTGATAACTGTAGATCCCTTGCCCACTGCAAATGCCGGAACAGACCACCAGATTGGTTCCTGTTCTAATGCCGCTAACGCGAGCCTGAACGGTTCCGGAACCGGTACAGGACCGCTTGTTTACTCATGGTCGCCTGTAACAGGACTGGATAACCCCGGAATAGCCAATCCAATAGCAGATCCGTCTTCCACTACGACCTATACACTAAGCGTTACTGACATTTATAATTGTGTATCAACTGATGCTGCCCTCGTAACTGTGAACCCCCTGCCAACAGTAAACGCCGGAAACGACCAGCATGTGGGAGCCTGTGCTAACGCAGCCAATGCGAATATAAATGCTGTGATAACCGGTACGGGACCCTTGGGCATATCCTGGCTGCCAACCGATGGATTGACAAATCCCAATATTGCCAATCCTATTGCTGATCCTTCAGTTACGACCACCTATACCATAACCGTTACTGATACATACGGCTGTACGGTTTCTGACGATATTACCATTTATGTTGACCCGCTTCCAACGGTTGATGCAGGTGTTGATCAACAAATCGGAACCTGCCCTAATGCAGCAAACGCAACATTAAATGCCATGGCAACAGGTATTTCACCTTTGGTTTATGTATGGGCCCCGACCAATGGATTATCAGATCCGAACAATGCCAGTCCTATAGCCGATCCTGCTGCTACCACCTTGTACTCTATAACCGTAACAGATGTTTATGGCTGTTCTGTAACAGATGATATTTTAGTTACCGTAAATCCTTTGCCAACAGTTGACGCAGGCAGCGATCAGCATATCGGGGCTTGTCCCGGTGCGGCAAATGCATATATCAATACGCAGGCTACCGGTACCAATCCCATTAATTACCAGTGGACTCCTGCTAATGGACTGAGCGCTGCTAACATACTTAATCCATTTGCTGATCCATCCAGTACGACAACCTATTCGGTTACTGCTACTGATACATACGGATGTACGGCTACTGATGCCGTTGTTATTTTTGTGGATGCGGTTCCTACCGCTAATGCCGGAACTAATCAGGTTATTGGTACCTGTGCCTGGGCTGCCAATGCTGATTTGGTGGGTTCAGGCAGCGGAACCCTGCCAGTAGCTTACTCATGGTCTCCTGCATCCGGACTTAATAATCCGGGTGTCGCCAATACCGTAGCTGACCCTTCGGTTACTACAACTTATACCCTGACGGTTACCGATGCTTATGGATGTGTCGCCACTGACGATGTTACCGTTACCGTTGCCGGGCTGCCTGCTGTAAGTGTTAGCGCCGACAACCCGGTGGTGTGTGCCACCTTCGCTTCTCATTTAACGGCTTCGGGCGCCATTACTTATGCCTGGTCGCCCGGAATAGGGCTGTCGTCGGTAACAAGCAGTAATGTTACCGCGGTGCCACCTGCTACCACCATATATACCGTAACAGGAACTGATATCTATTCATGTACTGCCGCAGCGCAAATAACGATAACGGTCAATCCGAACCCCGTTGTTACTATTACCCCGGCAGTGACCACTTTATGTGTGGGCAGCAGCGATACCCTCACAGCAAATGGTGCGGCTACGTATTTATGGAATCCAGGAACCGGATTGTCAGCTACTTCAGGAAATGTGGTTATAGCCAACCCTGTGGTTTCTACTATCTATACTTTAACAGGCAATACCCTTGGCTGTGCGGGAAGCACCACTATAACAGTGACGGTGAATCCGTTGCCGCTGGTAACTTTAAATCCAATCAATGATGTGTGTCTGCATGATGTACCGTTTGTTTTGACCCAGGGAACGCCTGCAGGTGGTGTATATACCGGACCAGGGATTACCGGCACAGATATCTTTGATCCTGCGCTGGCAGGTACTGGGTTCATATTTTGACTTATACCTATACAGACAATAATTTGTGTGTTAATGAAGATACACAGACCATTAAGGTTAAGCCCAATCCTGTGATGACGGTTACCCCCAACATGTCATACATTTGCAGAGGAACATCCGTATCCTTGGTGGCAACGGGCGCGAATAACTATGCCTGGTCACCTGCGGCCACATTGTCGGCATCAACAGGCAGTGTGGTTGTTGCTACACCATTGACACCTTCTACCATATATACAGTTACTGGCGAAATTAACGGATGCACAGCTTCGGTGGAGGCTACCGTTCAGACATATACCACTATACCGGTAAGCGTAACGCCCGAAGTTGAATCGATTTGCCCGGGAGGTTCTGTAACCATGACTGCCAGCGGCGCTCTGCATTATGTCTGGCAGCCGCCCATAGGCCTGTCGTCCAACATCGTTCCAACGGTTGTTTCTACTCCCGATGTTACTACAACCTATACAGTTCTGGGCACTGATGCCGATGGATGCACAGGTTCTGCCACTGGTACGGTTATTATTTATCCGGAATCGATTATTGAGTTTTCGGCCATGCCACATGAAGGTTGTACTCCTATGAATGTTGATTTTGAATACCTTCCTGACAGTATGCTTGATATGAATACCCTGCATTGGGACTTCGGTGATATGGATACTGCCGCAGATGTGTCCAATCAACCGTCATGCTCGTATATTTATACTTCGCAGGGAAATTATATCGTGGTGTTAACGGCTACTTCAGTTCATGGTTGTCATGCTGAAGGAAGAGATACAATTATAGTCTATCAGACGCCTGAAGCGGGGTTTTATCCACACCCCGATATTGCCAGGCTGGATGAGCCGGAAATCTTTTTCTACGATCAATCCAATAATGCGCAGCACTGGTATTGGGATTTTGGCGACCCCGCATCCATTGACAGTAATTACTCTTTTGACCATAATACTTCGCACCATTATAGCGATACAGGAACTTACCTGGTAATGCATGTAGTAACCAATATTTAGGGTCTGCTGAAAAATTCTAAAGCGCTTTATTTTCAAGAATTATCTGCATATTTGTAGTACATAAAATGCATGAAAATATGGCAAAAGCTTGCAAAAACCGTGCATCCAAGAATGCATACATCAGCCAAAACCAGATGACTCTCGAGGGATTTGAGACACCCTTCTCTCAAAAATTGCATGCTGATAACCGGTGGGTAAAACTATCCCGACAAATTCCATGGGATTTGCTGGTAACCACCTATCAAGCTCAACTTAACAATAGTCAGCGGGGTGCAGAAGGGATAAATCCGCGAGTAGCCATTGGGGCCATGATTCTGAAACATATTTGCAACATGAGCGATCGAGAAACAGTATTGCAGATCCAGGAAAACATGTACATGCAATACTTTATTGGGTACAGTAGTTTCAGTAATGAAGAGCCTTTCGATCCCTCGTTGTTCGTAGAGTTCAGGAAGCGGATGGGCATTGAGCAAATCAATGCGATCAATGAAAAAATTCTTGGGTTGTCAAAAAAACCAGAGGACAACTTTCCAGAAGATGAAGCAGGTTCAGGAGATGGTGGCGACACTACGAATGAAGAGAATACTTCAATAAAACAAATAGCAAAGGATGCTTCATTGAAAGAACACAGGGGAAAACTTATCACTGACGCCACGGCATGCCCGCAGGACATAGCTTATCCAACAGATTTAAATTTACTGAACGATGCCCGGGAAAAATCTGAACAGCTGATTGATAAATTGTATTTGCCGCAGCTTCATGAATCCAAACCGAGAACCGACAGGAAAGAAGCGCGGAAGTTATACCTGCATACCGCGCAGAAAAAGAATAAATCAAAAAAAGAGATACGCAAAGCAATAAAAAAGCAATTGAGCTATCTGAGAAAAAATCTTAAAAGCATCAACCTGCTTTTAGATGTGTATCCTGTTATTCCGCTCCAACAAAAGGATTACAAATATCTTCTTGTGATCAATACTGTCTATGAGCAACAACAAAAAATGTTTTCCGAGCATGTTCACAGCATTGAAGATCGCATAGTAAACATACATCAGCCGCACGTACGCCCTATTGTCAGAGGAAAGTCCAATGCGTATGTTGAATTTGGAGCAAAAATAAATGTCTCATTGATGAATGGTTTTGCTTTTCTGGATGATCTCTCGTGGAACGCATTTAATGAGGGGACACGACTAATGGCTTCGGTAGAGAAGTACAGGGAACGATTTGGGTATTATCCAGCAGATGTGTTGGCTGACAAAATATATTGCAATAGAACTAACAGGGCGGCACTCAAGTTGCTTGGAATCACGCTTCATGCGAAGCCATTGGGAAGGCCGAAGGCAGTGGAAGACCACATAAGTCCGGGCGAAAGAAATCCAATTGAAGGGAAGTTTGGACAAGCCAAGACGGCATATGGGATGAACCGTATTAAAGCAAGGCTCACACAAACAAGCGAATCATGGATAGCCACCACCGTTTTAGTGCTCAACCTGGTTAAATTAATCGGGTTGGGCTGCTACAACTATGTAATCCCTTTGATATTTTCAGCACAGCGTATTGTGGCGCATTGGGTGGATTTTATCCGTGAATGTACTTGGCTGCAAACGAACAACGAATATTCGGCACTGTGATATAATCAGCAGGCCCTA
>Ga0116172_10003331_pt1 | contig 13451 bp, 11 predicted proteins | sample AD_UKC083_MetaG_FD_89799 | JGI IMG/M metagenome (GOLD analysis project Ga0116172, IMG submission 89799) | Active sludge microbial communities of municipal wastewater-treating anaerobic digesters from USA - AD_UKC083_MetaG | ecosystem: Engineered > Bioreactor > Anaerobic > Digestate | place: USA...
AGCGTTTGATCCTAAGGCGTTCCGTGCCGCGCTCGGAACGTTTGCAACCGGGGTGACCGTTATCACCGCCGTAGGCCTGGATGGAAAGCCCATCGGCCTGACCGCCAACAGCTTCAATTCGGTATCGCTGGACCCACCTTTGGTGCTGTGGAGCTTGGCCAAAAAGGCGTTCAGCCTGCAGGATTTCATCGCCGCCAAACATTGGGCCGTGCATGTGCTCAGTGCCGAACAGGAGAATATCTCCAACCAGTTCGCACGTGCCGGAGCCGACAAGTTTGCCGGGGTCCAGTCGATTGAGTCTGCGCATGGGGTTCCGCTGTTGCAAAACTGTGCGGCCCGATTTGAATGCACCAGCACTTTTCAATACGAAGGCGGCGACCACATCATTTTTGTAGGTGAGGTCAAGCAGTTCGAGCGCAATGAATTGCCGCCGCTGGTTTTTCACTCGGGCCAATATGCACTGGCCGCCCTCAAAGATAAAAATTTCATTTCGCCAAAAGGCGCTTGCGACGAGCCCATCACATTCCGTGCGGACATGTTGGGGTACATGGTGGGCCGAGCGCGCAAAAACTTTCTCGACAGCATGCGTGGGCACCTGGAGAGCAACGGCCTGAACGACTACGAATGGCGGTTGCTCACGATCATCCTGACCAAGAAGAGCCTGACTGCTTCGATGTTCGAGCGCTTCAACAGGGATGCGGCATTGGAGACCATCCTTTCCACCTTGGAGTCATTGAAGCAAAAAGGCTGGATTGCGATGTCGTCGGATGGCGCACAGGGTGAGCCGACCTACAGCCTGACCCAGAAGGGCGTTTACGACTCCGTCCGTCTTTTGGCGATTGCCAAGTCCCACGAAGAGCATTTGATGGAGCAGATGGGTTATGTGGATGGAATGCTGCTCAAAAGCCTGCTCAACAAATTTATCCAAAAGACCGAGGGCTCCTCACCCAACCTGTGGAGCGATGAGTTTGTTTTGAAGGAAAAGGTGGCACTGTAAAAAAACGATCGTTGACTTGGAGCATGAGGCTTACGACCTCAGTAATTGAAAGTAACCCTGCAGGAGACAAAATGTCGAAAGTATTCAAATTGAAGGTGTTGATTCCAGCCTTGCTGGGTCTTGGCTTCACGATGGCGCACGCTCAGAACGCTAATCCGGTTAAAATCATCATTGGTTTCGCGGCCGGTGGTAACGGGGACATCATTGCCAGAATGTTGGCCAGTGAATTGCGTCCTATTCTGGGCCGCAATGTGATTGTAGAAAACAAACCAGGTGCAGGTGGCCGCCTTGCAGCGTTGCAGCTGAAGACCGCTCCGGCGGATGGGTCCAACTATTTGTTGGCACCGGATAGCTGGTCTATTTTTCCGACCATTTTGCAAAATGAAAGTCAGCTGCGATACAACCTGAAAAAAGATTTCGCACCTGTGGCACGAATCGTTTCCTATCCACTCGGCTTGTTCGCTTCTGAAGGTGCAGGGGTGAATAACATCAAGGAATATATCGAGAAGGCCAAGGCGAATCCAGCTCTCGCCTCGTATGGCTCCTCTGGAAGCGGCAGCATTACCGAGTTCCTGGGAATCGTGATGTCCAAAGAGTTTGGCTTCAAGATGACAGTGGTTCCCTTCAAGGGGGGTAGCGAAGTGAAGGCGAACCTGATGGGTTCGCAGATCGCCGTGGGCATCATGACGCCAGGGGATGGTTTGGCAGACGTTGGTGGCAAGATCAAGCCATTGGGTTTTTTCACATCCACCCGCTGGTCGGTCGCTCCGGACGTTCCTACCCTCAAGGAACAGGGCTTCGACATCGTCAATGGCGGCGCTTTCTCTGCGATCTGGACTTCAGCTCATACACCCGAAGTTGAACGCAAAAAAATGGAAGATGCGATCAAGCAGGTGCTGGGCAAGCCAGACGTGCAAGAGCGACTGGCCAAAATCTACGTGCGTGCCGACTTCGCTGATGGCCATGCGGTGGGTGATCAAGTGAACAAGCTGATTAATTACTGGACTCCGATCGTGGAATCCTCTGGTTTCAAATCCAATTAACTGCTTTTCGTCAAAGTGTGAGGCATCTGCTTGAAAAATTACTTTGTGAATTTGCAGTTGCACCAGATTGAATCCATTATTTTAAGGAAAATTATGTTGCGAACCCTTGTCGCGGTGGCACTTGTTGCGCCTGTTCTCTGTTATGCCCAATCTTCCGCAACCCTCAGCGGCGGAATTGTTGCTGGTTATAGATTCACCCCATCCAAAAGTGATGGAACCCTGTCGAAAAATGCCATCGATAATTTGGAAGCTGCTGGAAGCAATCTGACATTTCGGGCCGTTGAGGATCTGGGTTCCGGTTACAAGGTCAATATTGTTTTGAATCATCGATTCGATCCAACAACCGGAGCGCAAACCGGTGCCACCTACTTCACCAATTCCAAGATCGGTTTGTCTGGTGGATTTGGTGAAGTATCCATGGGCAAGATGTGGGGCCCGGTAGATGATCTGTTGCGGCGGGTTCTGGACGTTTACATGCCGCTGGGCCTGGGGGTCACCGTATATGGTGGGCCGTTCGATGCGCCGACCCGATACAACGGCACGCTGATGTACCTGTCGCCTGAGGTGAATGGATTCAAGATGTCAGCGGCCGTCGTATCCAAAGACAACATGCAATCGAAGAAGCAGAACACGGTCGAGCTCGCGGGCCTGTACAAGCAAGGCGCCTTCAAGTTGGGTCTGGGGTACACGAAAAATGCGGGCAATGTGGCATCTGCTGCCGATAACTTCAAAGACCGGGATGTCCTCACGGTCGGTGCGCGCTATGACTTTGACAAGCTGAATGTGGGACTTACGCTCAGCAAGGTGTCTGCTCCAGGGAAATTGAACGACTCCGAGCGCTACAGCCTCGGTGCCCGCTACCCGTTGAGCAATGAGCTGGCTTTGAAGTTTGGCTACGAGCATCTCGATGTCAACCATGGCGACAAGTCCAACACTTTTGCATTGGGCGGTGAGTACCGTCTGAGCAAACGGACCATGTTGTTCTCGGAAGTCGGGCGTGTCAAATCTGACATCGTCTCCAAAGACGAAAAGGGCTACACGTTCATGGTGGGCATAGCGCACCGCTTCTGATCTGCGTGCTAGTTCTGATGGGCCTTTGCAGCGGTGCGCTGTGGAGGCCCGCAGACTTTTCGATCTGTAGAAAAATGAAAAGTACATCGCCCCGGCTCACCTAGACACTTTTGAGTTGTTGCGTCCGCTTGAACAGGGAGGAATGTGCAATGCGAAGGCGCTGGGCCGCTTGGTAGAAGCTGCGGGTATCAGCCGCCGTGATGAGCGGCTGGAGACGCTTCGAGCACCATGGCGTTGTCGATTCCGAGACAGTGGTGCCGACGTCTGCTGAGGCCGCCAGTCAGTGCCGATCCAGAGATTTCTCGTATCTCGTTTGTCGATGAGCCGTTTCGGAATGCCGCAGGTAACCTAGGCCGAGCCACAGCGTCGCATCCGTGACTGACTGAGAACAAGAGGCAGGAGCCATCAATGACCTGGATACAAAGAATCAAACAGCTGGTGGTTGCGTCGTACCTGCTCGCCTGCGCAACCAGCTTCGCCCAGGATACGGCACCGATCCGTATTTTTGTTGGCTTCGTTCCCGGTGGAACCACGGACATCGTGGCGCGCATGCTCGCCGAGGAACTGCGCCAGGAGCTGGGACGAGCCGTGCTGGTGGAAAACAAGCCTGGCGTGAGCGGACGGCTTGCAGCCGAGGCGCTCAAGAATGCGCCGGCGGATGGCAGCGCCTATATGTTTGCGCCCGACAGCTGGGCGGTCTTCCCTACGCTGCTGGTGCCGGAGGCTGCGCTTCGCTACAACTATTTTGAGGACATGGCGCCAGTGGCGCGCGTGATCTCTTATCCCCTGGGGCTGTATGCCAGCAAATCGGCAGGGGTGAAGAATGTGCAGGAGGTGATTGCACAGGCCAAGGCCAGGCCGGAGTCTGCCATGTATGCCTCGGCCGGTACGGGGGGGATCAGCGAATTGCTTGGACTGTTGCTCACCCGCTCGTTCGGTGTGAAGCTCACGACCGTACCGTTCAAGGGGGCGGCCGATGTAAAGGCGGCGCTGCTGGGCGGGCAGGTGCCGCTGGGCATCATGGCGCCTGCTGACATCTTGCGTTATACCGACGACAAGATTGTTGCTATTGGTTTCATGAGCAGCAAGCGCTGGTCGGTGGCACCTCAGATTCCCACGTTGGCGGAGCAGGGCTTCAACGTGACGCAGGGTGATGCGTTCATGGGGCTGTGGGCTTCGTCGCGCACGCCCAAGGCTCAACGGCAGTTGATGGAATACGCCGTGCGCAAAATCCTGGGCAAGCCGGAATTCCATGAGAGGTTGATTCAGAAGACGCTGGAGCCGAGTTTCGCTGGCGCAGCCGAACTCGACCAGCAGGTGCGCCAGCTGATCATGTTCTGGGGCCCCATTCTCAAGGAGGCGGGGGGCAAGCACTGAGCTCGACGTCGATCGACCTGGACCCGTGCGTTCCAGTATTCAGGTTCTCGGCATTCAACGGGGAAAGTGGCTTAAGAGCCTGCTTTTTCGACGTGGTGGGTGCCCACGGAATGCTCGGAGGGGCCGGTGTATCGGTAGGGGATGGACGTCGGCATGGGGCCTTTGATGCGATGCCCTTGCTGCGACTGTTCCCAGGCGTGCGCGAGAATGCCCACCGAGCGCGACAGTATAAAAATACCGCGAGCCAGCGCGGGGCCAAAACCCAGTTCACCGTAGACAGCCGCAGTCACGCCATCGATATTCATCGGCAATGCCTTGCCAGTGCGGCGATGCAACGCCCGTTCCACGGCGCGTGCAATGGAGGCGTAAGTACCCTTGACGTGGCCTTGCCTTGCAGCCTCGTTCACCATGCCCAGCAGCGGTGCGACGCGCGGGTCGATGGGGTGGAAGCGGTGTCCGAAGCCCGGAATGATCTTGCCATGTTCGGCGATGAATGCATCCAGCCCCTGATCGGCGGCGCGCTCCAGGTCGCTGTCGGTGACCGCGTGATCGCCCGCGGGCAGAAGTTGAAGAATGCTTTGATACAAGCCCAGGCACTGTTCGCCGGCGCCGCCATGCACATCGTCAAGCACATTGATGGCCGACGCCATCGCCCCGTTGAGTGGTAGTCCGCAGGTCACCGACATGCGGGCAATGGCAATGGACGGAGCCTGCGGGCCATGGTCCACCGCAGCGACGAGCGAAGCTTCAAGCAAACGGGCCTGCTCTTCGCTGGGCAGATCACCGCGCAGCATCAACCAGATCATTTGCGGAAAGCTGACCTTCCCAATCAATTCCTGAATGGGAATGCCGCGCGTGTTGATCACGCCGGGGCGAATGTCAATGATGGAGGTGCTCCACCAGTCAGATGCCTGTTGAAGGCGTTGCTCGGAAGAGGAGGGTGTGGACGTTGAGCTCATCGTGTGCTGATATGAAGGCGGCTGTGGGTGGGCGAAGTTGCCTCAAGCGTTCGCAGGAACGGCGAGTTCGCCGAGTATTTCTTCACGGTGCTCTCCACGCAAGGGAGGCGCAGTCGCCGGCCCGGTGGCCATGCCATCTACCTGAAATCCGCTGCGCGCCAACTGCAGCTCGGCGCGATTGGAGTGTCCGAACGGTACGTTGGCAAACAGTTTGCGGTGTTGGACCTGCGGTTGGCGCAGGGCTTGCGACATGTTCAGGACTTGACCTGCAGGAATGCCGGCAGCATTGAATTTTTGCTCCCATGTGGCGGCATCGGCGTTTGCCAATTGCTGCTCTATCAGGCCCTTGAGGGCGAAGCGGTTGCGCTTGCGTGTCTCACGCTCTGCAAAGCGGGGGTCGGTCTTCAACTCGGGAGCGTCAAGAAGATCGCACAGCATTTCAAACTGCTGCTGCTTGTTGGCTGCGATGTTGATGAGGCCATTGCCCGTGCTGAAGGTGCCCGAAGGTGCCGCCGTGAAGTTCTCATTGCCCATGGGGGTCGGTTGCTGACCTGCGATCAACAAGTTTGAAACAATCCAGCCCATGGAAACCAAGGTGGAGTCCAGCATCGACACGTCAAGAAATGCGCCTTCGCCGGATTGTCCGCGGCGAACCAGCGCAGCGCAGATGGCAAACGCCGCCGTCATGCCGCCCAGCGTGTCACAAAGTGGATAGCCCACGCGAAGCGGTGCTGTGTCGCTGTCTCCAGTGATGCTCATCAGGCCGGAGAGGCCTTGGATGATCTGGTCGTAGGCGGGAGCTCCAGCCAGCGGACCATCCTTTCCGAAGCCGGAAATGGCGCAATAGACGATATCCTTCTTGATCGATTTCAGTGCTTCGTATCCGAGGCCCAGCCGGTCCATGACGCCGGGGCGAAAGTTTTCCAGCACGACATCGGCCGTTTGCACCAGCTGCCTGAAGGTGGCTACGTCCTGCGCATTCTTGAGATTGAGCTCAATCGAGCGTTTGCTGCCGTTCTGCGCCAGAAATGAGGCTCCAAGGTATTCCTTGTTCAGGCCGGCATCCGCGCCAAGCTGGCGTGCCAGATCGCCCCCCTCCGGTGATTCGATCTTGATGACATCTGCACCCAACAGCGCCAGCTGGTATCCGCAAAAGGGGCCGGAGAGAACGTTGGTCAGGTCGAGAACGCGAATGTTCTTGAGGAGGGGGGTGGCGGTCATGCTCTTGGAGATGGGGTAAGGTTTTTGAATAGGGAGGGATCTCCACCGAAGTGCGTGGTGATCTTTGCTGCTGCCGCCAAAAGATTGCCTTGCATGGCTTGAACCGCTTCTGGGGTGAATCTGTGCAGCGGGCCGGATACCGACAACGCCCCCTGCAGCTTTTGATCGCTGCCGAAGACAGGGCAAGCCACGGCGGCGGTTTCCTGGTCGCGTTCGCCCATGGTCAGGCATACCAAGTTCTTGCGAATGGCGTCATAGCGCTCACCCACAGCACCATCAAAGGCCAGCAAGACATGCCCGCCCGCGCCTTTGTCAAGAGAGAGCAACTCGTCCTGTTGAACGTTGTCGCTGATGGCGCGTGGGGATGAGATGCGATAGGCGCACAGCCGCTTGTCTCCGGCACGGGTGTACATGGCCGCGCTTTCGCCCGTGAGGCTGGAGAGCTCGCGCAGCACCGGCATGACGAACTCCGACGGATGCAAGCTGCTTCGGTAGATGGCCGCCAGACGCAGCGGGGCGGGACCGAGCGTGTAGATGCCTTCGCGATCCCGAAAGAGGTAACCGGCGCTTTCCAGCGACTCGGCGAGTCGCAGTACGGTACTTTTGTACAGCCCCGTTTGTTCGGCCAATTGGGTGAGCGTGAAGCAGCGATGTTGGCTGGAGAACGCCGCTAGAAGCGAGAGCGCGCGGTTGACCGCAGCCACGCCTACGGTGTCTGCGCTCTCTGCAACGGAAATTTCTGGCTGTGCCTTGCGCATGCGTGGTGATGAAGGGGTTTTTCTGGTCATTGTACGGTGGTTCTATAAAAATTCAAAACAATATTAAAAATAGAACAAAACAGGAAAAATATGGATTTTTTCGTCTTTGATGTATAAAATTCGATTTTTCATACATCAAAGTTGATGTCTGCACTGTTTTTTATGTTTGGTCGTTACATGATTGTGGAGGCAGAGGCATGAGGATTGCTCGCTTTAATGAAGGTCGGATCGGCATCGTTGTCGGCGAAGAATTGGTCGATGTGACGGATGTCGTCGGTGTGGATCTGCAGCAGTGGCCGCCCATTGGCGCCGTGCAGATGATTGCAGCATGGACCGATGTTCGCGCCAAGATCGAAAAGGTGTTGACCACTGCACCCCGTGTCGCATTGTCATCTGTGCGTCTGCTGACGCCGGTTCCATGGCCCAACAAGGTCATTGCATACCCCGTGAACTACAACGACCACGGCCAGGAAATGCAAGCCAATTACCGCGCCACGCACCAAGGTTTCTTTTTGAAGCCTGCTTCCTCTCTGTGCGGCGCCAGTGACTCGATCGAACTGCCGGATCTGCCGGGGCGTGAAGTGCACCACGAGGCGGAGCTGGGCATCATCATTGGTAAGCGTGGCCGCGACGTGCGTCGTGAAGACTGGAAAGACTATGTTTTCGGCTACGCCTGTCTGATGGACATGGTCGTTCGTGGTCGTGAAGAGCGCGTGTTCCGCAAAGCCTATGACACCTTCTGTCCTGTGGGTCCGTGGATCACTACGGCGGATGAAGTCAGCGATCCGGCGAATCTGTCGATGAAGCTGTGGGTCAACGACGAACTGCGCCAGAGCGCCAACACCAAAGACCTGGTGCTCGATATTCCCGGCATGATCGAAATGGCTGCTTCGGTAATGACGCTGGAGCCTGGCGACATCATTGCCACGGGTACGCCCGCCGGTGTGGGCCAGATTGTCGATGGAGACATTGTGCGCATTCGCATCGATGAGCTGGGCGAAATGCGCATGAAGGTGGTGCAGGGCAAGTCGGGGCGCTCCGTCGTGTTCGAGAACCCCTATGTTCCAGACATCAAGAAGCAACCACTGATAGCCTGATATGACGCAGAAACTCGACACATTGGATGCGCTGTACCAGGCGTTTGACGGCTTGAGCGTGGAGGGGGGCTGGCATCGCCGGACGCCGGCACTCTGGCCCGAGCCGCGCAAGAACTTCTTGCCCTTTCGCTGGCGCTACGCGGATGTAAAGCCCCTCCTCGATGCAGCGGGGGAACTGGTCGACCATGCGATGGCGGACCGTCGCAACCTGACCATGACCAACCCGGTGGAAGGCAATCTGTACGCCACCGTGCGCTCCATGGTTGCGGCCTACCAGCTGATCAAGCCGGGTGAGACCGCTGATGCACATCGCCACACCCCGAACGCGCTGCGCATCATTCTGGAGGGCAAGGGGACCTACACCGTAGTCAATGGCACGCGTGTCGAAATGCGGCCAGGCGATGTGCTGTTGACTCCGAGCTGGGCTTGGCATTCGCATTCGAGCAACGGCAATGAAGATTGCTACTGGGTGGACGTGCTGGATGTGCCGCTGGTACACCTGATGGAAGGCATGTTCTTCGAGCGTCACCCCGACAAGCTGGAGCAGAACGTGGTGGATGCCGACAGCTCGCCGATCGCGTTTCGCTGGGAAGATTCTGTCGCAGCACTGGAACGTGCCGAGGCGCCTGCCAACGGCATGGCCGAACGCGAGATTCAACTGGGCAACCCGGCCATGCGTACGGTGGCGCTGCACATGCAGCGTTTCAACGCGGGTTTCCAATCCGCGCAGTACCGCACCACGGCCAACAGCATCTTCACGGTCATCAAGGGCAGCGGTCGCACCATTGTGGATGGTGAGGTGATGGAGTGGGCCATGGGGGACGTGATTGCCGTACCGGCGTGGCGCACCTACAGCCATGCGGTGGACAGTGAAAGCTTCATGGTCCGTGCCAGCGATGAGCCAGTGATGCGCGCCATCGACATGTTGCGCGATGAAGTGCTGACAGCTCGCACATAAGAACTCCAGCCCGCCGACAGATACAGGAGACACAAGAACATGCTTCGCCGCAACGTATTACAAGCCAGCTGCGCAGCAGCACTTGCCAGCATTGGCTTCCGTGCTGCTGCACAAAGCTATCCGACGGGTCCGATCCGTATCGTGACTCCCTATGACCCGGGCAGCGCGGTGGACATCACCAGCCGCATGGTCGCCGAAGGCTTGTCCAAGCGACTGGGCCAGCCGGTGATTGTGGAAAACCGCCCGGGCGGCCAGGGGGCTGTGGGCATGAACGCGCTGCTCGGCGCTCCCGCGAACGGCTACACCTTGCTGACCGATACACCGGCATCGGCCATCAATCCTAGCCTCTACAAAAGCCACCAGAGCCGATACAACGCGACCAAGGATCTGGCGCCGGTGGCCCAGTTGATGTCGCTGCCCTTTGCCATTGCGGTGGACCCCAGCGTTCCTGCCAAAACGGTTGGCGAACTGGTCAAGCTGCTCAAGGACAAGCCAGGGAGCCTGAACGCGGCCGTTGCTGGAACTTCCACGCGCCTGGCTGGCGAGCTGTTCAGCATGCAGGCCGATGTGAAGTTCACGCCGATTCCCTACAAGGGGGCGGCGTCTGCAATGCAATCGGTGATGAAGGGCGAGACGCAGGTGGTGTTCCTGGATGCGGCCAATCTCGCCCCTTTCATCAATGCGGGCAAGCTGCGCGGGCTGTTGATCACGGGCGACAAGCGCTGGCCCGCGTTGTCGCAGGTGCCCACTGCCAAGGAATCGGGCTACCCGCAGTTCGATGTCAGCACATGGTTTGGCATGTTTGCGAAGGCCGGCACGCCACAACCCATCGTCGATCAGCTCAATGCAGCCATTCGGGAGGTGATGTTGTCGCCGTCGTTGGAAACCTACCTGAGCCAACGCGGTGCACAGCCCTCAAAGCGCACCGCTTCAGAATTTAAGGAATTCTTCCATCAGGAAATCAACCTCTGGCGCGATGTCATCGTCAAGGCCAACATCGAAGTCGAGTAAGTCCAATCAAGGAATGTGATCATGAAAGTAATTATTGCGGGTGGCGGTATTGGTGGTATGTCGGCTGCGTTGGCCCTGCTTCTCAAGGGCATCGACGTCGAGGTGCACGAGCAGGCGTCTGAACTCAAGGAGGTGGGCGCCGGCATTCAGATCAGCCCCAATGGTTGCCGCGCGCTCGATGCGCTGGGCGTCTTCCACACGCTCAAGGAACTGTCCTGCGACCCGGTGCGCAAGGAGTTTCGTCTCTGGAATACGGGCAAGGCCTGGCCGTTGTTCGATCTGGGCAAGAGTGCCATCGATAAGTACGGATACCCATACTTGACCGTTTACCGTCCTGACATGCTGGACACCCTGACGAACGCCGTGCGAGCGCTCAAGCCCGATGCGATTCAGTTGGGCAGCCGTGCTGCTGGATTTGTGCAAGACGACACCAGTGCTACGCTGTTGCTTGCCGATGGCCGCAAGATCACGGGCGACGTGCTGATCGGTGCCGATGGCTGGCGTTCGGTGATTCGCAACACGTTGTGGGGTGAGTGCAACCCCGAGTTTTCCGGCATGGTGACGTGGCGTGGTCTGATTCCGATGAAGGATCTGCCGGCCCACATGCAAGTGCATGTCGGCAGCACCTGGATTGGCCCCGGCGCCCATGTGGTGAGCTATCCGCTGCATCGCGGTGAGATCATGAACTTCGTGGCGACCATTGAAGGCAAGACCTGGACCGCACAGGCAGGCAGTGAACCCGGTACCACCGAAGAGTGTCTGTCTGACTTTGTCGGCTGGCACGAAGACGTGCAGACCATGATCCGTCTGAGCCCCTCGCTGCTGAAGTGGGCATTGATGCGGCGTGAGCCGATCGAACGCTGGTCGATGGGCCGTGTCAGTCTGCTAGGTGATGCCTGCCATGCCACGCTGCCGTTCCTCGCGCAAGGTGCCGTGCACTCCATCGAAGACGGCGTGGTGCTCGCTCGGTGTCTTGAAGAAGGCAAGGCCATGCCTTCAGCCGCTCTTCAGCGCTACGAGACGGCACGCATTGAACGAACCAGCCGCATGGTGCGTGGGGCGACGTCCAATACCGGTCGTTTCCACAGCCAGGAGTTGGCGACCGAGGAGTCGGCCGAGAAGTACCTGGCGCGCGAATGGAGTTCCGATCCCATCGCTGACCGCTACGACTGGCTGTACGCCTACGACGCAGCCAAGGTGGCGATCTAAACGTCGTTCAACCAGCGCAATCGAGCCAACGGCCATTTCTTGCTGGCAAGGGATGGCATGTCTGGCTGGGGTGCGCGTGCTCTCCCTTTTCCCTAGTGGCAACGCTCTGCGACAAAGCAGGGCAGGCTTTGGAGCGCTAAAAGATGAATTCCAACCAAAATTTCGCCCGATATCCCGATACCAAGCTCTTGATTGACAACCAGTGGGTCGAAGCGGCTGACGGGAAAACCATCGATGTGCTGAACCCGGCTACGGAGCAGCCGATTGGCAAGGTGGCTCACGCCACGGCGGATGACCTGGATCGCGCTTTGGCCGCCGCGCAGCGTGGCTTCGAGCGCTGGCGTGATGTCAGCGCGCACGAGCGTGCGCTCACCATGCGCCGCGCCGCCGCGTTGCTGCGCGAGCGCGCCGATCCCATTGCAGCCAACCTCACGCAGGAGCAAGGCAAGCCGCTGGCTGAAGCGCGTGGAGAAGTCATGGCCGCTGCAGAAATTCTGGAGTGGTTCGCTGACGAAGGCTTGCGTGTGTATGGCCGCATCGTGCCGGCGCGCAATCTGGCGGTGCAGCAGTTGGTATTCAAGGAGCCGGTGGGACCGGTCGCCGCATTTACGCCGTGGAACTTTCCGATCAACCAGGTGGTGCGCAAATTAGGCGCTGCATTGGCCACGGGGTGCTCCTGCCTGGTCAAGGCGCCAGAGGAAACACCATCGGCTCCGGCAGCCCTGGTTGCTGCGCTCGTGGATGCGGGCGTGCCGGCCGGCACGGTGGGTTTGGTGTTTGGTAATCCGGTGCAGATATCGGCCCATCTGATTGCCAGCCCCATCATCCGCAAAGTCACATTCACGGGTTCCACCCCCATCGGCAAGGAACTGGCCATGCTGGCCGGCCGTCACATGAAGCGTGTGACGATGGAACTGGGGGGCCATGCGCCGGTAATCATCGCGGAAGACGCCGATATTGAATTGGCTGCACGCTGTACTAGCGCCGGGAAGTTTCGCAATGCGGGCCAGATCTGCATTGCCCCGACGCGTTTTTTGGTGCACGAGCGCATCCAGGAAGAATTCACTGCCGCCTTTGTAGAGAAGGCCAAGGCACTGCAGGTTGGCAATGGGCTGGATGCTGGCACGACCATGGGGCCGTTGGCCAATGCCCGTCGATTGAGCGCCATGGAGAAGCTCGTGCGCGACGCACGCAACCGTGGTGCCACGGTGGCGCTGGGTGGCGAGCGTCTGGGCAGTTGCGGCAACTTTTGGCAGCCCACGGTTCTTACCGATGTGCACCGGGATTCCGAGGTGTTCAATGAAGAGCCGTTTGGTCCCATCGCGGCCATGCAATCCTTCCGACGGATCGAAGATGCCATTGCCGAAGCAAACCGTCTGCCGTTCGGCCTCGCTTCCTATGCCTACACGGGTTCCCTCAAGACCTCGCACCAGCTCGCGCGCGGATTGGAAGTGGGAATGCTCTGGATCAACCAGCCTGCTGCCGCATCGGCCGAGATGCCTTTCGGGGGTGTGAAGGATTCCGGCTATGGTTCCGAAGGTGGGCCAGAGGCGCTCGAAGCCTATGTGAACACCAAGAGCGTGTCGATCATGTGCGTGTGACAAATGCCCGTTATTCCTCTGAATTGATCAGGCAAAAGACCTGAAATTTGGCAGGAACGACGGGCCGTGGCGGCAGTGAAAGCCGCCGTTGCTACCTGTGCAGTAATGCACACCGATGAGTGGTTCGTCGCAGGTGAGACACGCTTCAA
>Ga0116172_10003335_pt1 | contig 13440 bp, 10 predicted proteins | sample AD_UKC083_MetaG_FD_89799 | JGI IMG/M metagenome (GOLD analysis project Ga0116172, IMG submission 89799) | Active sludge microbial communities of municipal wastewater-treating anaerobic digesters from USA - AD_UKC083_MetaG | ecosystem: Engineered > Bioreactor > Anaerobic > Digestate | place: USA...
CGCGCAGTTGCTCGACCGTCTGGTGAACCAGGCGGGCGAGGTCATGATCAGCCGTTCGCGTCTGGACGCGCGCATGGGGCAGTTCCGCAGCTCGCTGGCTGATCTGTCAGGCAATCTGGATCGCTTGCGTCAGCAGCTGCGCGACATTGAACTGCAGGCGGAGTCGCAAATGCAGTCGCGCCTGGCTCTTTCGAAAGACTCCGCCGCTGGGTTCGATCCGCTGGAATTTGACCGTTTCACGCGCGTGCAGGAGCTTACGCGCATGATGGCCGAGTCTGTGAACGACGTGGCCACCGTGCAGCGCAACCTGCAACGCGCCATGGAAGGAGCGGAAGACGACCTGGTTGCCCAGGGCCGCCAGGCGCGTGAACTGCAGCGCGATCTGCTGCGCACCCGCATGGTGATGTTCGAGGGCATTGCCGAGCGTCTGTACGCGGTGGTGCGGCAGTCGTCCAAGGAAGCCGGCAAGCAGATCAAGCTGGACATCACGGGCGGTTCCATTGAAATGGACCGTGGCGTGCTGGACCGCATGACTCCTGCCTTCGAGCATCTGCTGCGCAACTGCGTGGGGCACGGCATCGAGGATCCGGAGGTTCGCGTGGCTGCGGGCAAGCCCGCTACGGGCACTATCAGCGTGAATCTGCGTTCAGAAGGCAACGACGTGTCGGTAGAGTTCCGGGACGACGGCGCCGGCCTGGATCTGCCCCGTATCCGGGAAAAAGCCCTGGCCCAGGGCGTCGTACAGGCGGGCACAGACATCAGCGATGCCGAGGCCGCCAACCTGATATTTCTGCCGGGCTTGTCCACCGCATCCGAGGTGACGGGCCTCTCCGGTCGGGGCATTGGCATGGATGTGGTGCGCTCAGAAGTGAACGCCCTGGGCGGCCGTATCGAAACCTCGACACAGGCGGGCAAGGGCTCCGCCTTTCGCCTGGTGCTGCCGCTGACCACTGCCGTGACGCAGGTCGTTATGCTGCGTGCCGGTGATCTGGCGTTCGGAGTGCCGGCCAACGTAGTCGAAGTGGTGCGCCGCACTCCGGCAGAGGACCTCGAGGCAGCGTACCGCGCGGGATTTTTTGATGACGGCAACGAGCCGTTGCCTTTCTACTGGGCGGGTGCCTTGCTGCAAGCCTCGGCACGCAGCAACGAAACTGCGGGCAAGACGCGGCCGGTGGTGATTTTCCGCAGCGCATCGCAGCGCATCGCCCTGCATGTGGACGAAGTCCTGGGCAACCAGGAAGTCGTGGTGAAGAACCTGGGGCCTCAGCTGTCACGCCTGCCGGGTCTGGCCGGGATGTCCGTGCTGGCCTCGGGGGCCGTGGTGCTGATCTACAACCCGGTGGCGTTGTCCACGGTGTATGGCGATCAGGTCCGTGCAGCCAGCGCGGCCTTGCCCGCGGTGCTGCAAGACGAAGGCGCTGGCACCGGTCAGTCCGCCGCCGTGTTGGCCGGTCCGAGCCAGGTGCCGCTGGTGCTGGTGGTGGACGATTCCATCACCGTGCGCCGCGTCACGCAGCGGCTGCTGCAGCGCGAAGGCTACCGGGTGGCACTTGCTGCCGATGGCCTGCAGGCGCTGGAACGCTTGCAGGAAGAGCGGCCGACGGTGGTGTTGTCCGACATTGAAATGCCGCGCATGGATGGATTTGATCTGGCACGCAACATTCGCGCAGAAGCGGCCTTGCGGGAACTGCCGATCATCATGATCACCTCCCGCATCGCCGAAAAGCACCGCGAGCATGCGAAGGAGCTGGGCGTCAACCACTACCTTGGCAAGCCCTATTCGGATGAAGAACTGCTCAGTCTCATCCGGCACTACGCACGGTTGGAGGCCACTGCAGAGGCATAATTTGACAGGACGGGCGTGCAAGGGCCAGTCCCTCAGCAGCCCCGACGGCCAATGTCGGGGGGGCTGCAAATCCGGGAGGTTCCATGAATTCAGTGATATCTGCGGGTGATGGCCGTCTTCTGTCTTGTCTCGCGCTGATGGTGCGCGAGAATGCGTCAGACCTTTTTCTCCTGGCGGGTGCGCCGCCCACGCTCAAGCGCCAGGGTGCGTTCATGCCGATTGGCAAAAGTTCGGTCACGCCGCAAGACATCCGATCGATGGTCTATTCGATCATGCGCAAGACGCAGATCAATGAGTTCGAGACATCGATGGAGTGTGATTTTTCGTTCCAGACACCGGATCAGGCGCGCTTTCGGATCAACGTGCATATGCAGCGCGGCAACGTGGGGGTGGTTGTGCGCCATGTCACGGCCAGGATACCCACCCTGGACGAGCTGGGCTTGCCGCCAGTGCTCAAGCAACTGGCGTTCCTCAAAGGCGGGCTGGTCATCACCGTGGGTTCCGCGGGATCGGGCAAAACCACGACCCTGGCGTCCCTGCTCGACTATCGCAACGAAAACACGTCGGGGCATATTCTTACGGTGGAAGACCCCATCGAATACCTTCACACGCACAAGAAATCACTGGTGACCCAGCGCGAGGTGGGGCTTGATACCGCCTCCTACGACGAGGCCTTGCGTCGCGCCATGCGGGAGGCGCCGAACGTGATCATGATCGGCGAAATTCGCGATCGGCTCACCATGCAGCACGCGCTGCACTACGCCGAGTCGGGGCACCTGTGTGTTTCCACCTTGCATGCCAACAATGCCAACCAGGCGGTGCAACGCATTCTGAACTTCTTCCCTGAGACAGCCCACCGCCAGTTGTTGCTGGACCTGTCGTTGAATCTGCAGGCGGTGGTCGCGCAGAGGCTGGTGAAAAGCGTGCAGGGTCCGGTGGTGCCCGCGATGGAGGTGATGCTGCTCACCACCTACGTGTCGGAGCTGATTCAGAAAGGCCAGGTGGACGAGCTCAAGACGGCCATTGCGCGCAGCGGCGAGCAGGGCATGTGCACCTTTGACCAGTCGTTGTTCGACTTGTATGAGCGCGGCGTCATTTCGGCCGAAGAAACGGTGGCCAATGCCGACAACCGCACTGATGTCACGCTGCGTCTGCGCCTGGCCTCCGGTGCGCCCCTGGGGGTCGACGGCATGCGTATCAGCGACAACGATGTGCGCAATTCACCGCGCCAGCTGTGACGACCGCGCTGGCCGCGGCCTCGTTCACCCGGCTTTGACCACTGCATAGCGCTGCAGCGTGCGCTGCCGGGCACGGTCGTGGTCGACCACGGGGAGCGGGTAGGTCTGGCCTAGCACCACCCCGGCCTCCTGCAGCTCCAGCGGGCGGGCACACCAGGGGGCATGCAGGGCAGCCGCAGGCAATTGCGCCAGTTGCGGAAGATAGCGCCGGATGAAGCGACCTTCTTTATCAAATTTTTCGCTTTGGCTCACCGGATTGAAGATGCGGAAATAGGGCTGCGCATCACATCCGCTGGAGCTGGCCCATTGCCAGCCGCCGTTGTTGGACGCCAGATCAAAGTCATTGAGTTGGGTCGCGAAATAACGCTCGCCCCAGCGCCAGTCGAGTCCCAGGTCCTTGACCAGGAAACTGGCAACTACCATGCGCAGCCGGTTGTGCATGTAGCCGGTCTGGTTGAGCTGGGCCATCGCCGCATCCACCAGCGGATAACCGGTGCATCCCGCGCACCAAGCGCTGAACAGGGCCTCGGCCTCGGCGCCCGTCTCCCACTGGATGGCGTCATAAGCCGGCTTGAAACTGCGCTCCACCACATGGGGATGGTGAAACAGGATCTGGGCATAAAAATCGCGCCAGATCAGTTCGTTCAACCAGGTGGCGGCACCGGGGTTGCCCGTCTGTGCCAGTGCATGGGCAGATCGCGCCAGCAGGCGCGGTGAAATCGTCCCGAACCGCAGGTGCACGCTCAGGTAGCTGGGGCCTTTGATCGAGGGGAAATCGCGGGTGTCGTGGTAGCGCTCGATGCGCTGCAGAAAGTCGTCGAGCAGGTGCATGGCACCGCTGCTGCCGGTGGGCAGCCGGGGCTGGTCGGGTTGCGTGGGCTCAAAACCCAGCGTCGCCAGCGAAGGAATGGCCAGGCACTCCTGCGCCGGGCGCGGGGCGAGCCGGTGGGCATGGCGCTCGATCGCATAGCTTTGCAGCTGGAATGCATCAATCTTGCGCAGCCAGGCGTTCTTGTAGGGGGTGAACACGCTGTAGGGCGTGCCAGTCTGTGTCAGGACCTCGTTGCGCTCCAGCAGGACATGGTCCTTGAAGGTGTGAAAGGCAATGCCTGCCGCGGCCAGCCGCGTGCGTACCAGGCTGTCGCGCGCCAGCGCCTGGGGCTCATCGTCGTGATTGGCATACACGGCCTGCATCTGGAGCGTCTGGGCCAGCGCCGGCACTGCGTCGCTGGCCAGGGCATGGCGCACGATGAGCCCGCAGCCTGGGTGGGGGCCCAGTGCGCGCAGCGCGCCATCGAGTTCCACCAGCGACGCGCGGATGAACTCCACGCGCCGGTCTGCTCGCGGCAGCGTATCGAGAATTTCAGGGTCAAAAACAAAGACGCAATGCACTTGCCGGCACTGGGTGAGCGCCCGGTAAAGGGCTGCATGATCGCTGGCACGCAGGTCGCGGCGGAACCAGACAAGTCCGGTGGGGTAGGAAGGCTCGGGGGAGGGTGCCATGTTCACCGTTAAAATTAGCCAATGTCATCCGATTCTGCGCCCATCAACCTGACGCATCATTTCCTGATCGCCATGCCCGGTCTGGAGGATGAGTCTTTCGCGCGCAGTGTGGTGTACCTGTGCGAGCACAGTGAACATGGCGCCCTGGGCCTCATCATCAACAAGCCTTCCGACATCACGCTCAAGGGGCTTTTCGACAAGGTGGATCTGTCCTTGCGGCGCGAGGACCTGCGCTCGGAGCCTGTCTTCCAGGGCGGCCCGGTGCAGACCGAGCGCGGCTTTGTGCTGCACGATCCCATGCTCATGGACCGTGCCGAAACGGAAGAGTCCGCCTATGCATCGACCATGACCATCCCTGGCGGCCTGGAAATGACCACCTCCAAGGATGTGCTCGAAGCGCTGTCCACCGGCGCCGGTCCCCGCAGGGTGCTGGTCACACTGGGGTATTCGTCCTGGGGCGAGGGCCAGCTGGAGTCGGAGTTGGCCGAGAACGCCTGGCTTACGGTGGCGGCCGACCTGTCGGTGATTTTCGAAACGCCTGTGCCCCAGCGCTATGACAAGGCGCTGGCGCTGCTGGGGTTGCAGGCCTGGATGCTCTCGCCCGATGTGGGGCACGCATGACCGGCTTGCCCGTTCAGCCCGCTGTTCCTGCGCATTTCCAGACTTTTCTTGCCTTTGATTTTGGCCTCAAGCGTACGGGCGTGGCCACAGGCAATCGCATGCTGCGCAGCGCCACGCCGCAGCCCACCATCAAGGCCGAGGGCGATGCGCGTTTTGTGCAGGTGGCGCAGCGCATCAAGGAATGGCAGCCCGACGCCCTGGTGATCGGCGTGCCCTACCACCCCGATGGTGCCAGCCACGAGAACACCGAGCGCGCGCTCAAATTCGGCCGCCAGTTGCGCGGCCGTTTTGGCCTCTCGGTCTTCGAGGTAGACGAGCGCTACAGCACCACCGAAGCCATTGCCGGTGGTGCCAAGGATGCCGACGCCGCGTCGGCCTGCATCATCCTGGAACAGTTTTTGAGGAATCTTCCATGAGCCATCCATCCCCCTCAGCCTCTGGCAGCCTTGTGCTGGATGCCGAAGCGCTGTACCGCGAACTGCTGCGCGGCGTGCGCAGCATGCTCACCCCCACCACGCGCCTGGCGGGCATCGCCTCGGGCGGCGCCTGGCTGGCCGAGCGCCTGCAAAAGGACTTGGGCCGCGACGGGCCTGCCGGTGTGCTGTCCTCGGTCATGCACCGCGACGACTTTGCGCAGCGCGGCCTGGCGGCCGGCGCGCAGACCTCGCTGCCGTTTGATGTGAACGGCGCCGATGTGCTGGTGCTCGACGACGTGCTCTACACCGGCCGCACCATCCGGGCCGTGCTCAACGAACTGTTCGACTACGGCCGCCCCGCCAGCGTGCGCCTGGCCGTGCTGGTCGATCGCGGCGGGCGCGAGCTGCCCGTGCAGGCCGACTTTGCCGCCGCGCGCGTGGCATTGCCGTCCTCGCAGTCGCTCGCGCTGGCGCGCGATGCGCAGGGCCGCTTCCAATTCCAAGTCAAAGAGGTGTGAACGTGCTGCACAAGCGCAACCCCCAACTCAACAACCACGGTGAACTGATCCACCTGCTGTCCATCGAGGGCCTGCCGCGCGACATCGTCACGCACATCCTCGACACCGCCGCCAACTTCGTCAGCGTGAACGACCGCGAGGTCAAAAAGGTGCCGCTCTTGCGCGGCAAGAGCGTGTTCAACCTGTTCTTCGAGAACAGCACGCGCACGCGCACCACCTTCGAGATCGCGGCCAAGCGCCTGTCGGCCGACGTGCTCAACCTCGATATCGCGCGCAGCTCGGCCAGCAAGGGCGAGTCGCTGCTGGACACCATCGCGAACCTCTCGGCCATGGCGGCCGACCTGTTCGTGGTGCGGCACAGCGAGTCGGGTGCGCCTTACCTGATTGCCCAGCATGTGGCGCCCCATGTGCATGTGATCAATGCGGGCGACGGCCGCCATGCCCACCCCACGCAGGGGCTGCTGGACATGTACACCATCCGGCATTACAAAAAAGACTTCAGCAACCTCACCGTGGCCATCGTCGGTGACGTGCTGCACTCGCGTGTGGCGCGCTCCGATATCCATGGCCTGACCACCCTGGGCTGCCCCGAAGTGCGCGTGGTGGGCCCGCGCACCCTCGTGCCGTCGGACATGGCGCAGATGGGGGTGCGCGTGTGCCACACGCTCGAAGAGGGCATCAAGGATGCCGATGTGGTCATCACCCTGCGCCTGCAGAACGAGCGCATGAGTGGCGCGCTGTTGCCGTCGAGTCAGGAATATTTCAAGAGCTTCGGCCTCACGCCCGAAAAGCTGCAATTGGCCAAACCCGATGCCATCGTCATGCACCCCGGGCCCATCAACAGGGGCGTGGAGATCGACTCGGCCGTGGTCGATGGCAAGCAGAGTGTGATCCTGCCGCAGGTCACCTTTGGCATCGCCGTGCGCATGGCAGTGATGTCCATCGTTGCCGGTAACGAGGCATGACGCTCGGAATGAACACTCCTGTTTTCATAGCTGCTAGCGCTTATTTAACAAGCGCTAGCGGCCAATTTGGCTTGAAACCATGAAGATACTGATCCAGAACGGCCGTGTGATCGACCCCGCCTCGGGCCTCGACCAGACCTGTGACATCGCGCTGGCGGCCGGCCGCATCGTGGGCGTGAACCGCGTGCCGCCCGACTTTGCGCCCAACCGCGTGATCGACGCCGCTGGCTGCATCGTGCTGCCGGGCCTGGTGGACCTGGCTGCGCGCCTGCGCGAGCCCGGGCACGAGCATGAGGGCATGCTCGAATCCGAGATGGCCGCCGCCGTGGCCGGTGGCGTGACCAGCCTGGTCTGCCCGCCCGACACCGACCCCGTGCTCGACGAGCCGGGCCTGGTGGAAATGCTCAAGTTCCGCGCTGAAAAACTGCACCAGTCGCGCCTGTTTCCGCTGGGTGCGCTCACGCGCGGCCTCGCGGGCGAGGTGCTGACCGAAATGGCTGAGCTGACCGAATCGGGCTGCGTGGGCTTTGGCCAGGCCGAGGTGCCGCTGGCCAGCACCCAGGTGCTGCAGCGCGCGCTGCAATACGCGGCCACTTTTGGCTACACCGTGTGGCTGCGCCCGCAAGAGATGCACCTGGGCAAAGGCGTGGCTGCCAGCGGCCCGCTGGCCACGCGCCTGGGCCTGTCGGGCGTGCCCGTGGCGGCCGAAACCATTGCGCTGCACACCATTTTTGAGCTGCTCAAGACCACAGGTGCCCGTGTGCACCTGTGCCGCCTGAGCAGCGCCGCCGGGGTGGAGCTGCTGCGCCGCGCCAAGGCCGAGGGCCTGAAGGTGACGGCCGACGTGAGCATCAACTCGCTGCACCTCACGGATGTGGACATCGGCTTCTTTGACAGCCGCGCCCGCCTGTCGCCCCCGCTGCGCCAGCAGCGTGACCGCGATGCGCTGCACGCCGCGCTGGCGGACGGCACCATCGATGCGCTGGTGTCCGACCACACCCCGGTCGATGAAGATGCCAAGACCCTGCCGTTTGCCGAGGCCGAGCCGGGCGCCACCGGTCTGGAACTGCTGCTGAGCCTGGCGTTCAAGTGGTCACAGGACCGCGGCGTGCCCTTGCAGCGTGCCCTGGCCACCGTGACCTCCGAGCCCGTGCGCGTGCTGGGCAATGCGCTGGGCACCTTGCAGGCCAGCGTGGGCCAGATCGTGGAAGGCGGCGTGGGCGACCTGTGCATTTTCGACCCGCGGGCCGCCTGGACGGTGCAGGACGATGCCTTGCGCAGCCAGGGCAAGCACACGCCGTTTTCTGGTTACGAGCTGCCAGGCCAGGTGCGCGCCACGCTGGTGGGCGGCCAGGTGGCCTTCGAGCGCGGCTGACCGGTGCAGCGCTGTCTTGTGCGGCCCGCCCGCTGGCCCGCGGTGGCTGCCGCATGAAGAATCTGCGTGCCTGCTGGCGCCTGCTGCGCGTGCTGGGCCACATCTTCAGGGGCCTGGTGATCGTGGCGCTGCGTTTTCCGGCGCTCGCGCCCGACCAGCAGCACGCACGCGTGCAGGCCTGGTCACTGCAGCTGCTGGCCCGGGTGGGTATTTCACTGCGCATCATGGGCACCCCGCCCGTGACGGGGCCCGTGATGCTGGTGGCCAACCACCTGTCGTGGCTCGATATTCCGGTCATGCATGCGGCGCGGCATTGCCGTTTTGTCTCGAAATCGGATGTGCAGGCCTGGCCCCTCATCGGCACGCTGGCCACCGCCGCAGGCACCCTCTACATCGAACGCAACTCGCGCCGCGACGCGCTGCGCATGGTGCGCGCCATGCACGAGGCGCTGGAGCGTGGCGAGGTGCTGGCGGTGTTTCCCGAGGGCACCACGGGCGACGGGCGGGCCATGCTGCCGTTCCATGCCAACCTGCTGCAGGCGGCGGTGGCGGCAGACGCCTTCGTGCAGCCGGTGGGCCTGCGCTTTGCCGACAAGGCCAGTGGCATGGCCAGCTTTGCGCCCAGCTACATTGGCGATGAAACCCTGGTGGGCTCCATCTGGCGCACCCTGCGCGCGCCCGCCATCGAGGCCGTGGTGCACTACGGCGTGCCCGAGCAGGCGGGCGGCCGTGACCGGCGCGTCTGGACGCAGCACCTGCACGACAGGGTGGACCGCCTGCGCCAGGGGTGAGTCGGGCGCGCCGTCCAGGCGCTCGCTGCGCCTTGACTGGTTGCTATTTATTATATAGCAATAGGCCCTTATTAAATAAGAGTCTTAGGCTAGTTTGGCTTGAAAAATTCAGGCGCGTGCAAACGTCACCACATGATCGACTTGCGCCCGGATACCGATCCACTCGCCCACGGCGTGGTTGTGGTGGCTGGGCACATGGGCCATCAGGGTCTGTCCGCTGGCCAGGCGCAGGGTGTACAGAAACTCCGAGCCGCGAAACGACTTGCGCAGAATCTGCGCCTGTACGGGCGCGTGGTCGTCGTGCACCACGTCATCGGCGCGCAGCAGCACATCGCATTCACCGCCGGGGTAGCTTGCGGGCAGGGGGCACTCGCTCAGATCGGTCAGGTCGCCCAGGAGGGTTTGCGCCACCACGTTGTTGCCGCGCTGCACCAGCGTGGCAGGGGTGAAGACACCGTGGCCGATGAAGTCGGCGACAAAGCGCGTGGCCGGCCGGTGGTAGAGGGTGTAGGCATCGTCCCACTGGTGCAGATGGCCTTCGTGCATCACGCCGATCACATCGCCAATCGCAAAGGCCTCGAACTGGTCGTGCGTAACAAACAGCGCCGTGGCCCCGGCGGCCTTCAGGATGTCGCGCACTTCGTGCGCCAGGCGCTCGCGCAGGTCGACATCAAGGTTGGAGAACGGCTCGTCCAGCAGCATGAGCTGCGGGCGCGGGGCCAGCGCCCGGGCCAGCGCCACGCGTTGCTGCTGTCCGCCCGAAAGCTCGTGCGGAAAGCGCGCCCCGCTGCCTGCGAGGCCCACCAGTTGCAGGACCTCGGCCACGCGCGCGGCCTGCTCGGCGCGGGGCAGCTGGTGGATGCCAAAGGCCACGTTGCGCTCCACGCTCAGGTGCGGGAACAGGGCGTAATCCTGGAACACCATGCCGATGCGCCGCGCCTCGGGCGGCACATTCAGGTGCGCGCTGCCCACCAGCTGGCGCGTCATGCGAATCTCACCGGCCGACACCGGCTCCAACCCCGCCACGGCGCGCAGCAAGGTGGTCTTGCCGCAGCCCGAGGGGCCAATCAGCACGCCGATATCGCCCGCATGCAGCCCCAGCGTAACGCCCTGGACAGCCGCCTGGGAACGGCCCGCGTAACGCACTTCCAGTTGGGAAACCTCAAGAAACATGGCGCCATTCTAGGTGGGGCGGGGCGAATGCTTAAAATTCGCATTTGCATTCCTGAGCACGCCCTCCCCCTTCCCATAAGAGCGGTCGTGTCTTTCCTTCCTCTGCCGAGCCCCTTGCCTTGCGCCGCACCCGCTTCTCCCTCTCTACCTTGCCCCTGATGCTGCTGGTGGGCCTGCTGGCCTTGCCGGTGCTGGCGCTGCTGGCATCGTGGCTACCCTGGGGCGCGGTCCAGACCGACACCGGTGCCATCCTGCGCGAGATGGCCAGCACCGTGTTGCCCGGCTATCTCTGGACCACGCTGTGGCTGGGCCTGTGGGTGGCGGTGGGCGCTGCCGTGGTGGGCACCACCGCAGCGGCAGCGGTCACGTTGTTCGAGTTTCCGGGCCGGCGCACCTTCGAGTGGTTGCTGCTGCTGCCGCTGGCCATGCCGGCCTATGTCACGGCCTATGCCTACACCGATTTTTTGCAGTTCAGCGGGCCGCTGCAGGTGGCGCTGCGTGACACCTTCGGGCTGGAAGGGCGCCTGCTGCCCGAGGTGCGCAGCCTCTGGGGTGCCATCTGGGTGTTCACCTTTGCGCTCTATCCCTATGTCTATCTGCTGGCGCGCACGGCACTGGGCGAGCGCGCCGCGCACCTCATGGAAGCGGCCCGCCTGCTGGGCGCGCCGCTCTCCCGGCGCATCACCACCATCGCGCTGCCGCTGGCGCGCCCGGCCGTGGCCGCCGGTGTGGCGCTGGCGCTGATGGAGACCCTGGCCGACTTTGGCGTGACCAGCTATTTCGGTATCCAGACCTTCACCACCGGCATCATCAAGGCCTGGTTGTCCATGGACAACCGCATTGCCGCCGCGCAGCTGTCCACCATGCTGCTGGCCCTGGTGCTGCTGCTGCTGTGGCTGGAGCACCGCGCCGAGCGGCGCATGCGCTTCACCGCCAAGGGCACGGGCCACGCAGGCGCCACCGAGGCCCAGCCGGTGCCGCTGCGCGGCTGGGCGCGCGCGGTGGCGTGGGGCGTGTGCACGCTGCCCGTGTTCATGGGCTTTGTGGCGCCGGTGGCGTTCATGCTGCGGCCGCTGGCGTCCGACTGGTCGGTGCTGCCCTGGGGCCGCTTCATGGAATGGGCCTGGAACAGCGTGCGGTTGGGCAGCATTACCGCCGGCCTGGCCGTGGCCGTGGCGTTGGCGCTGGCCTTTGCCGTGCGCCGCCGCCCAGACCTGCTGACACGCGCCGTGGTGCGGCTGGCCAGCGTGGGCTATGCCGTGCCGGGCGCAGTGATCGTGGTGGGCCTGCTGCTGCCCGTGGGGTGGCTGCAGGCGCGCGTGCCGCAGTGGGGTGTGGGCGCACTGGTCACCACCACCGCGGTCGGCATTGTCTGGGCGTATCTGGTGCGCTTTTGCGCGGTGGCGCTGCAGTCGGTGCAAAGCGGCTATGCGCGCATCCCGGCCAGCCTGGACGATTCGGCACGCATGCTGGGCGCGGGCAGCGCGCGTCTGATGGCGCGCGTGCACTGGCCGCTGCTCAAGCGCTCTACAGCCGCCGCCGCGCTGCTGGTGTTTGTGGACGTGATGAAAGAGCTGCCCGCCACCATGGTGCTGCGCCCCTTCAACAGCGACACCCTGGCCGTGGTGGCCTACCAGCTGGCGCGCGATGAGCGCCTGGGTGAAGCCGCCTTGCCCTCGCTGGCGCTGGTAGTGGTGGGGCTGGTGCCCGTGATTTTGCTCAGCCGCACGCTGCGCAGCCGTGCCTGAAACCCGCTGGTGTGCGGGGCGCGGCCCTGCCATCGGCTGTCGTTATGCTGGTGAGCCATGTGGCTGCCTGCAACCAACGACCTCTCTCGTTCCACCGGCTGCGCCCCTGGGGGCGGTCTGACCCATCGGGCGCTTCTGGTGGTGCCTGGGTTGGCGCGATCGGCCGCGCGGCGAGGCGCCGCATGACCCACTTTGCCTTGCTGTCGGGCCTGGGCCACGCCATGCTGGTGGTCGCCGGCCTGCTGGTGTATGTGCTGTTCACGCGCATCGACCACCAGCGGCGCCACCCTTCGGCGGCGCTGGCGTGGGTGCTGGGCATCGTGGCGTTTCCCTATGTGGTCCTGCCCTTGTTTTTGCTGGTGGGTTCGCGCAAGTTTGCGCGGCCCTTGCGCCAGCCCCACCAGTCCGGCACGGCGTTGGCGCCCGGCCACGCAGCGGCGGGCGAGGGCCCCGCCTGGGCCACGTACCTGCTGGCGGGCATGGACCTGGCGCCCGCCGTGCGCAATGCCCAGGTGCACTTTCACGAAGACGGCCCCGAAGCCTTGCAGGCCCTGCTGGCGCTGATCGGCTCCGCCCGGCACAGCCTGGATGTCTGCACTTTCGTGTTCGGCCACGACGCGGTGGGTGAGCGCGTGGCCCAGGCCCTGGCGCAATGCGCCCAGCGCGGCGTGGCCACGCGGCTGCTGCTCGATGCCGTGGGCAGCTGGCGCACCCCGGCCGCCTTGCTGCGCCAGCTTAAGCGCCAGGGCGTGCAGGTGCGCCGCTTCATGCCGCTGCTGCACAACCTCATGCGCGGGCGCACCAACCTGCGCAACCACCGTAAGCTCGCCGTGGCCGACGGCGCACGCCTGTGGAGCGGTGGCCGCAACCTGGCCAGCGAATATTTCATGGACTGCCCGGGTAAGCCTGCGTGGCTGGACCTGAGCTTCGATGCCGAAGGCCCGCTGGCCGTGCTGGCGCAGGCGCAGTTCCGGGCCGACTGGCGCGCCGCCACCGGCCGCCGCCACGCCATGCGCTGGTCGGCCCACCCGGCGGCGCGCTGGCCCAGTGGGTGCCCAGCGGGCCCGACCAGCCCGATGACACGGTCTATGCGCTGTTGCTCACGGCGGCCTTTCACGCGCAGCGCCGCATCGTGGCCATCACCCCCTATTTCGTGCCCGACGAGGCCCTGCTCGACGCCTGGTGCATTGCCTGCCGGCGCGGGGTGCAGGTGCACCTCATCGTGCCCGCCCGCTCCAACCACCGC
>Ga0116172_10003339_pt1 | contig 13425 bp, 12 predicted proteins | sample AD_UKC083_MetaG_FD_89799 | JGI IMG/M metagenome (GOLD analysis project Ga0116172, IMG submission 89799) | Active sludge microbial communities of municipal wastewater-treating anaerobic digesters from USA - AD_UKC083_MetaG | ecosystem: Engineered > Bioreactor > Anaerobic > Digestate | place: USA...
GTTGTTCCTGCATGGAAGCGAAGGTGACAAATTCGGAGGTACAGACAGGGGTGAAATCAGCAGGATGGCTAAAGAGGATGACCCAGCTGCCAGAGTAATCGGCAGGGAAATTGATGGGACCCTGGGTGGTGACGGCCTGAAATTCCGGGGCGTGATCACCGATGCGGGGCATTGAGAAGCTTTCGTTTTGTTCCATTATAGTAAATCTCCTTTGATCTTTTGATTTTGTTTGAGTTGACATTCGGGACATAACCCGTAATAGACGACACGTGAACCATGAATTGAAAACCCCGATTTCTCAACGATATCGTCTGTTGAATCAGGTCTTTCACAGGACATATCCACGATCTTGAAGCATTCTGTACAAGCAAGATTGATGTGAGCAGTTGTGTCACTGTCAAAGTGCACCTGGTTGTCACCGATATCACCAAGGGTCGTTATCAGTCCAGCGCCAACCAACAGATCCAAAGTGTTATAGACCGTTGCCAATGAAAGTGTGGGATGGTTGGGTTTGAGTTGATCGTATATTTGCCTGGCAGTAGGGTGACTTGAGGTGCTTATGAGATATTCATAAACATCCCGCCGTTGGGAAGTGTTCCGTAAACCTTTCCTTTCAAAAAGCGCTTGAAGTTTCTTCTTCCGGTTTTCAACCTTGCTGTTCATGCCTTATTTATAATTATTCTAAATAAGATTGTCAAATTAATCCTTATACACCATTCTTCCTGAGCAGCGCGGCTTTTTCTCTATGGAGGAAATCAGAGAAAATTGAGTTGGAATGTTTATGGGCTTAAAGAAAAAGACTGGCTCATCTGAGAACCAGTCTTTTTGGAAGTATTAGTTAAGCGTTTGTGGAAATCAGCAGATCTTCCAGCGTAATTCCTTGCCTTGCAGGACATTCATGACTTCACTGGCGATGTCACCAGCAACGCGCAACTGCGCTTCCTCGGTCTGACCGCCAATGTGGGGTACTGCGATCACTTTCGGGTGTTTGGCAATTGCCCAGTCCACGGGAGGTTCCTTCTCGAAGACATCGAGGGCTGCGCCGGCAACCTTGCCGCTTTCAAGCGCGCGTAAAAGTGCGGCTTCTTCAATGACGCCACCACGGGCAACGTCCACGATGAGGACGCCGTCTTTCATCCGGGCGAAAGTTTCGTCATTGACCATGTACTTGGAGTCAGCATTGAGGGGCAAGTGGAAACTGATGATGTCAGACTGGGCGTAAATCTCCTCCAGCGTTACAGGTTCAGCGCCAGTGGATCGGACTTCGTCAAGATCGCGGCGTCGGTTGTAACAGATGACCTTCATGCCCAAAGCCTGGGCGTACTTGCTAAGGCGACGACCGATGTTGCCATAGCCTACGATACCGAGGGTCTTTCCGTAGATTTCTTTGCCCATCAAATCTTTCTTGATCCATTGTTCCTGTTTCATACTGGCATCGCCACGAGGTATTTCACGAACAAGCGCCAGCATCAGACCGAACGCCAGTTCGGCAACAGCGATGGTAGTGGAAGTTGGGGCATTCACGACGGTGACACCGTGTTCTTTAGCAGCCGCGAGGTCGATGTTATCCACGCCGACACCAGCGCGACCAACAGCTTTGAGGTTTTTGGCAGCTTCGAAAACTTCCTTGGTAACCTTGGTGCGTCCTCGAACGATCAGACCGTCGTATTCCCCGATGACCTGCAGCAACTCGTCTGCTTCGATGCCTTTCTTGTTAACCGCTTCGCCAGCGGCGTTGATGATTTCAATTCCTTCCTTTTCCAAACCGTCTGTGATCAATACTTTGAAACCCATTTTCTCTCCTTTGTTATGTTTTTGTATTTCTCAGGACGCGGACGTCCCCTTTCCTTAGAGTATACCCAATCGAGTCAAGATATTCCAGAAAAGCAGTCGCATACTTGCGACTTGTTTGAAAATGATCTCTGAATTGGGCTAATGAAACACTCCCATCAGCTTGAATTTGTTCTATGACCCAGGATTTCATCACTTCGATCGTGTTTGGTAAAAAGAGGACCGCATCCGAGACCCGAACCAACCGATCTGTCGCGAGCAGACCTTCCAGCAAGTCCATGCCGAGCTCAGCATTCGCATCAGCCACATCTGGCGGTGAACAGGGCGAATCATTGAACTTAGCCAAGAATGACATAGCCTGGGCTTGCTGCTGGGGAGAGAGCAGGATGGAATGGTCTGCAGCCCAGACCAGCGTTCCTCGTTCTTTCAGTTCGCCTTGCCCGTCCAGTTTTTCCAGGACCAGGTCAAATTGTTCCTGGGTCAGTTTCAGACCAGCCTTGAGTTGCTCACGGCTGATCCCAGCCTTGAGCGGGTAATTGCGGTGAAACTCCCTGATAGATTCCAGGATGCGGTTTGCGATTGACTGCCAGTTTTGGCTTGAAATGAGTTGCGTTTTAGCTGGATTAGGATACTTACTGAGGAAAATAACCTCACCGGCACTTTCCAGTTCGGACACCTGTCTCTCCAATTCTGCCAATGGCAGGGAGATTTGGGTCGCAAGGGCAGTGAGGTTGGTGACATTATGCTGATTGAGGGCTTGCATGACGAGGTCAGCGCGCTTGCCCACGCGCAACTGCTCGAGGCGCGAGAGGGCAACTTCATCGAAACGCCGATAGCGGCGGATGGGCTGCGTATCGAGGATGACGCCACCGCCAATGGTGGTAGCAGGAGAAGGCAGGCGAAGCACGTAGTGGTCACCGCGAACCGCAACCAGCGGTCCCTCCAGTTCAAGCTGCACAAAACCTTCCTCCCCCGGCGCCAGGGTTTCCACACCCAACAGGCGTAACCGCGCCATGGTCTCGCTTGCCCCGACGAAGACCTTCAGAGTCATATTGTGCTTGACTTCAACGATGGCATCCCTGATCAGACGGATTGAAGCATCCATCCGGGTGGATGGAGTGTATGTGTCTGGCAGAGCGATAACATTACCGCGATTGATATCCTCAGTTGACAGATTATTAAGGTTGATGGCTGTCCGGTAGCCAGGGGTGACTTTCTGCAGTTTGCGATTATGGTTCTGCAAACCGCGGATGCGACCAGTTTTACCTCCAGGCAGGCAGACGACTTCTTCGCCTGACAAGAAACTGCCATCCAGCAATGTGCCGGTTACGACTGTACCAAAGCCTGAGAGCGTAAAGACGCGGTCCACAGGCAGGCGAGGTCGATTGAGATCGCGTTTCGAGGGTGTTTCGTCCAGCAAATCCGCGAGTTTGAGTTTGAGTTGATCCAAGCCCTCACCAGTTTGAGCTGAAACACGCAAAACAGGGGCATTTTGAAGGCTTGTGTTTTCCACCAGTTCCTGAGCTTCCAGTTCCACCAGTTCCAGCCATTCAGGCTCTGTAACGAGGTCGCATTTTGTCAGGACGATCAACCCGCGTGAAATCTCGAGCAGGTCCAAAATGGCGAGATGTTCACGTGTTTGAGCGCTGACGCCCTCGTTGGCTGCAATGACCAGCAAAACTGCATCGATTCCGCCAATGCCTGAGAGCATGTTTCCAACAAAGTCCCGATGCCCCGGGACGTCGATGATGCCGATGGTTTCTCCTCCTGGCAGAACCATCGAAGCAAAACCGAGATCAATGGTCATCTCGCGCTCTGTCTCTTCTTTGAGGCGATCCGGATTAGTGCCAGTCAAGGCAGAGATCAGAGTTGATTTTCCGTGATCAACGTGCCCGGCAGTACCGACGATATGCATAATCAGCCAGTCTTTTTCTCGATGGACGGCGCGATTTCCTGGATGGAATTCTGATAAGCCATCAGGATGGACTGCACATGGCGCAGGACGCTTCGGCTGAATGTGTCAAGTTGATCCCGAATGGATGAAGTCAGGTTATCCACTTCCTGTAATTGGGTTGTCAGATCCTTGAATTGCTGTGCGTTTTCGCGGCTTTGTTCTTCCTGGGAAAGCATGTAATTGGTCCAGCGTTTGACGTCGTCTGACTTGAACCCGGTCCATTCCTGGCGGAAGCGTTCGTCGTTTAGTCTTTGGAATTCGCTGATTTCATTAATGCGTCGTTCAAACCGTTGCGTCACCTCGTCCAAACCGTTGACGGACTTGTTGACAGCCTCGCGGGCAGCCTCCAGGTCTTCCATTTGTTTGTTCAAGTTGAGGTTGACTTTATCGATCTCAACAAAGCGCTTTTCCCAGGATGCAAAGGTTTTATCCTTGTCGACCATGGTGTTATTTACTTTTTCGATGAAGACTGATTGGGCTTGTTTGCGGTCCTTCTCAAAAGTTAGCAATTCAGCAATGCGGGTATCCAGGGTGCGGAAGCTGTCACTGAAGCTGTCGAATCGACCGCGAGTCTCTTCAAGACGCTTGCGAACTGATGCCACTTCACCCTGTAAATCGGTCAGGCGTTTGGCTTCCTGACGGCGGCTTTCCTCAAGCAGGTGCAGGGATCGGCGATAGTCTTCGTCGAAGCGGCTGACTTCCTGGATCTTTACTTTTAATTCTTCGATCAAACGCGCCAGACGTGTATCTTCGACCTTATAGTTGCGCATTTCCGCTCGGATGGGTTCGAGCGCTTCCGTGAAAGGATATATTTCAGCGACTGATTTACGAGTGGCTTCGATCTCAAGTTTCGTGCACTTTATTGCTTCGTTCAGGTTGAGTTCGGACCGTTCATTGACATCGCGGATTTGCTTGGTTAAATCGATGTTGAGCCGGTCGATGCGGTTTTCGTATTTATCGAAGTTTGCGATCTGATTCGTATTTTTTGTGATCAGCAATTCGAGTTCTTTTATCTGTTTGCGCAGGTTAAGGTTTTCACTCTCCAGCACAATTAAGCGGTTTTGCAGAGAAGCCAGGTTGGTCTTGTCGTTGCGTCGCTCATTATCGAGCCACTCAACACGCTTCTCAAGTTGTTCAAATCCAGAATAGTCGTCCATAGTTCACCTTCGAGCGGATGCTTATGTGATTATACAATGATTAACTAAACTGTCAGCCTATTTGGGCGGCAGGAGATGAATAAAAGGTTCGAGTATCCCCAAAAACGGGTTGAGGAAGACATGCGGCAAAAATCCCACAAGAAGAGATAGAAAAGTTAATAAGCAAAGCACTATCACTTGCCAGGTCGATACCCGTCGATTATCAGGAAGGATCGGGGATTGCAAACTGAGGTCAGTGGTGAGCAGCGTATGGGTCAGGCGCAGGATGAACAAAGCCATCGCAGCGAGTGCCAGACTGAGCAGAGGAGTGTAGTGGAAAGTGAGACCAGCGCCGCTGTTCCAAATCATTCGTTTTGCCGGAAAAAGCACAAACGCTGACAAACCGAACAAACCAAGCAGGCTGATGATCAAGGAGACGCTGTGGAACGGCAGTCTGGTGAACAATCCACGCAGGGAGGGGAAGCCTCCATCGATCTCAGGCGCAAGTTGTTGGATGGAACTGAGGGTATATGACCATTGCCAGTAAGCAAGCGCCCGAGGCAATAAACTGAGTGCCAGCGCCTCAGCTCCGCCCTGACCCGCCAATCCGATTGCCAGTATTGAATAGCCGGTTTCCACCAATACCATGTAGGCCAGGATGCGATTGACGTTGGTTTGCAACGAAGCCAATACTCCTCCAGCCAGCAGAGTCAGCACACCCGCCCATTGCAACATGGGAAACACCCCAGCCAGGTTCCTCAACCAGGCAAATTGATCCAAAACTTTCAGAAAGAAAATTGCCAGGCTGGTTTGCTGCATCAGGAAAACAAAACTGAACACCCATGGATGCGCCTTCTCAGCAAGCATCGGAAGCCAGGAGTGAAGAGGAAACACAGCCATCCAAAGCGCAAAACCAATCAGTATTAAAACAGTCCCTCGTAAGATCAGTGTGCTCGCACTGGGAGCTGATTCGATACCTGTGACCATCCATCCACTCAAAAGAATGAAGGGAAGCGCGATTGTTTGCGAAACCAGGTAGCGCATCACGCCAATGCCAGTCTGTTCACCTCGCGGTGTCAGCAGGAGGACACTGATCAGTACGATCAACTCCACAATCAGAGCTGCGTAAAGGAATGGCTCAACAGCCAGCGTGCTGACCCACAGAGCCGTTATTGCCAAAGAAATTGTCGGAAACCACCTGCTGACTGAAAATTGCATTCCAGCTATGTTCCATAAAAAACTGAAAAGATAGAGCAGAGCCACTGTTTTGAGCTCACTGCCAGTGATGATCAGCGCACGATTAAAGATCAGGAAAGTATCGTCAAAAAGGAGATTTCTGCCTGCAAGATTCAGTTCAAGGTTTTGCGGGAAGAAAAAGGCAGCCAAAGCCAGCAAGAGGCTGCTGACACAGGCTAACCAAATTGAAAGCTTGTGTAATCGATGGACCAGGATCAGCAAAAGGCTGATTAAAACCGGCAAAAAAATCCAGATTATCGTCGTGGTCATCAGGCTCATGTTGACCTGCTTTCGACGTCTTTTACGATGAAGAAGCTGCCAATCAACGCCAGGCTGAGATTCACAGCGGAAAAAAGCGCTTCCAGAACACGTGAGAATTCAAGGCTGGCGTATAGAAGCTCAAAACCTGAAAGGAAGGTCAACAATCCAATTACCAGATAGAGGGGTTCTGTGATCGTGCCCATCTGAAACACGCCGAACAGGATCAATCCGACACTGGCTGTAAGGAGAAGATCACTACTCTGCGGAAAGGCAGAATTGCGCAGGGCTGGACCTGCCAGATAGCTGATCAGAACGAGCAGCAGCGCAATGGTGCCGCGGAAAAATTCCCCTGCGGAAAACCGCCGGCGTTTTATGAATGATTCGATCAATCCTGAAGATATCAGGGTCATAAAAAGCATCAGGCTCACCATGAGACCCACAATCAGTTTTATTGACGCCAGTAGGGGGGGGCGCACTTCCAGGATGAGTAAGAAGACGCAAATGTATTGGATCCCTAAAGCCAGGACGTTCAATGCCCATTGGCGTCTGACCAGATTGATGGCAGCGGAAAGCAGCAAAAGGGCTGCGGAAACAATTCCCAGCGTTTCGCTCATGGCTGCCCCACTTGCGTGTAGATCAAGATCGCGATCATCAACAAGAAAAATAAGGACCAAAGCACGCCGGCTTCGCCCTCAAGGATCTGCCGGAAAAAGCCTGCAGCATTGCTGAGACGCGCAAAAAGCCATCTGGCAATTACGTAGATCCAATTCAGACTGAAAATGACGCGCAAAGTATTCAGGACTTGACGCCCCAGCCGGTAAAAAGGGAATTTCTCTTTAAAGCTTTCATTGGTGAGATGGAGCCCAATTTTCCTGGTGATCAATGAACCGACTGAAACCAGTCCCAGACTGATGGCGCTGCCCCACCACGTGCCTGCCGTCAGGACACCAGTCCAACCTGCCAGGTTGATCACCAGTATGGTCTGAATCAGGAGGATCAATCCTAAGGGGTAGGTGATTCTGGCGTACTTTTCCAAACCTGTGACAGTGCTGTTGGATTCAAGGATATAACGAAGGTAACCGCCAACCAGCATGGCATGGCAGAGGATCATCACAATGCTTGCCGCGTTGATCTGGTTGCCGATAAGTGCGCTCCAGCCGGAAGCAGCCAGGGTGTATGGAATCCCTGTCAGACCAATCAATCCCAATAATGGTATGAAGCGAATTCTGCGGATTGGCGGATCGAACAAGAACAAAACACCGCCTGTCAGAAGCAGAGCCAATCCCCAAACACGGCTATGTTCTGGCTGCCCAACCAAGGCGGATCGCAAGGCGAACGCTGAAAGCGCCACAACCCAATAGGGTCTGCCCTCATTAGCGTTGGCACGGGTGAGCCACATGGCTGAAGCGTAAAGAGCAGCCAGGACGGTCAGAACACTGATAATCGATACCAGGCTTTGATTCAAGATCAGGATCTCAGACGGCAGATGCGCGATCAAAACCAGGGCTGATACCACTGGTGAAAATCGCAACAATAAATCAGTTCCGCGTTTGAGTTCCAATGTGTTCTGCATGGGGAAGTTGAGCGGCAGCACCCCAAGGCGCAGCCCGGCTGCGACCAGGAAGAGCAAACTGGCGGTTGGAGGGATTTGGGTAAAATCCAATCCCTCTGTAACTTGCCAGCCTACAGCCGTTGCAGTGACTAAAACGAAGGTACTGATCAGTCTGACCCCGTATGCTGATGTGACCTTAGCTGTCGTACCGGAGCTTCGCAGGAGATTAAGCATGAAGGACAATTCCACCAGGTCAGTCAATGCCCAGGCAATTGCCATCGTAAGCGGACCTTTTGACATAACCGAGACCAGGTTCAGACCTGTCAGGGCAAGCGCAGCAGCCCATGTCGCGGGGCTGGTGTTGCTGGATGACCGGCTGGAATCTGTCAGGATCACAGCAATACACAACGCCAGAATGGCAACCATGTAATGCCAGTTAATGTAATTAATTTCAAATCCAATTACGGTATGGTAAAGCGATTCTGGCAGCCAGCGGATCAGATCAACTTCCATTGGAAGATAAAGACGCAGGAAAAAGGTACCAAGCCAGGCTAACAAAGCCCCTGCTATCGCAATTATCCATGATCGAGCGAAGTTGGGTTTGAATGCCTGGCTGATCGTCAGGACAATGGCTGGAAGCCAGAGTAAGCCAAGAATGCCAAACAAGATCATGGAATCAAATCATTTCACAGTATCAAAGGATTTCCCCAGCCTGGCGATGGATAAACTGACCTCCGCCTGCGGCGCCAAACCAGTTTTGATTTTCAACGATGAGCTTTCCGCGCAGGAACACCTTCACAGGGTAACCATGCAATTTCCATCCTTCATAAAGATTGTGGTCTGTGCGGTGGTGAGCCCAAGCCAGCCCGTAGCATAATTCCTTATTTGGATCCCATAAGGCGATATCCGCATCCGAGCCTTCAGCGAGCGTGCCTTTCTTTGGATAGAGTCCAAAAATCCGTGCAGGATTGGTGGCAGTGAGTTCCACAAAGCGGTTCGGGCTGATACGCCCACTGGCAACTGCATGAGTCCAGAATACGGGCAGGCGATCCGCTATCCCCGGAAGACCGTTTGGAATCAGGGTGAAGTTGGTTTCTCCCAGTTCCTTGCCAGGGATGGCGACTTCCTGACCTTCGTAGACGATCGGCTTTCTGCCATTGAAGAAAAACGGGCAGTGATCGGTCGCCAGCACCTGGATGTTGCCATCCTCAAGACCTTGCCAGAGCCCTTGCTGGTCGACAGCCTTGCGCATAGGCGGCGAGCAGATCCATTTAGCGCCGTCAGGACGCTTGAGCTCCTCTTCAGTGAAGAAAAGATACTGAGGGCAGGTTTCTCCCATCGCTGAGATGCCATGTTTACGGGCGTAAGCAAGCTGATCTACTTCGCCGGCTACATTCATGTGAACCAGGTAGAGAGGCGAGTCAGCCTGGGCTGCCAGAGCTGCCGCTCGCAGGCTGGCTTCCACTTCGCCCCAGGACGGGCGGGTGTATGCATGATGGATGGGAGAGGTTTTACCCGCGGAGAGAGCTTCTGTCACCAGAATGTCGATCACATCTCCGTTTTCGGCATGTACCATCGTAAGAAGATTGTTTTTACCGCCGATGCGCATCACTTTGAATATGTCGCCATCGTCCAGCCGCAGACGACCGTTGTACGCAGTGAAAACTTTCAGGCTTGTGACTCCCATCTGGGGCAGGTCAGGGAGCTCTTCGGCGACCTGGTCATCAAAATGAGTGATATTCATGTGAAAGCTGTAATCGATACTGGCTTTCGGATCTGCCATGGCGCGATGCCTGGCGATATTTTCTGCCAGGCTGACCGGCTCCTGGGAAACGAAATCGATCATCGTGGTTGTGCCGCCAAAAGCGGCTGCTTTTCCACCAGTATAGTGGTCATCCGCAGAAATCGTACCCATCATCGGCAGGTCAAGGTGCACGTGCGGGTCCACACCACCTGGAAGGACCAATAAGCCGCTGGCATCAACAACGACAGCTTCATTATCCTCGATGTTTTCGTCAATTCTGCGGATGACTTCTCCTTCCACCATAACATCGGCTTTGCGGGTTGTTTCCGCAGTGATCACCGTTCCGTTTTTGATGAGTGTTTTCATGGGAATCTCACTTTATCGCTGTTGTGATGCCGCTCAGCAAAGCCAGCAAAGCTGGGTCCAGGGGTATTTCTGGCAGTGGAGCCGCTTGGTATTCCTCGCTGCGTGAAGCACGCTCGCGCAGTGCCGCCCAAAGGACTGGGCGCTCCTGGTCGTGAACGGGCAGGTCGCCAAGTTGCCTGGCACCGCGAACGTGCCTCATGGTCGTGTAGAAAAAGGTCACACGCTTCCAATTACCGGCAGGAGTGGGCTCGGGCAGTTCAATCAGGCTGCCCAATTGGAGCTTGAAGTATTCCTCCTTGGCTCTTGGATGATCTGGTTGGTCCCGGAATAGTTGATCCCGGGTTGTCAGTTCATGCCCGATGATCGGCGCCAGCCATCTGATCTGCCAGCGGTCCTTCGCGCCAAAACTTCCGGTCTGATAGAGCGCCAGGTAATCGACGGCGATCACTTTTGGAGCATTTTTCAGCGGAATGCGATACCAGCCCAAGAGGCGTGCAATCTCCATATCCCTTTTGTTGGGGATGATCGCCACCAGCACCAGGCTGGTATCGTCAATTTTCTCAAACGCGCTCAAATGGCTCCTTTAGAGCTCAACTTTTGCCTTATGGTTGAATTCCTCGATCAAAGCGTCAATCTCAGGCTGTTGCGCCTGGACCTCAAGCCAGTAATCAGGATCGTACCACTGTGCCATGATTTCTTCATAGGTGCGTCCCTGCTGTTCCACCCAGGTGTAATACTTCAGGTTGTGGACGCGTTTACGCTCGCGATAACCAAGCTCCTCTATGTAATCAGTCGTTACGGCTTTAAGATAGCGCGCCTCATCAGCGATAGCGTTTTCTTTGCTGTAATCGCCAAACTCCTCGTGCATCTCGGTCAGACGGCTCGCGTAAAGCTCCATCGAATCGGTGAGAACTGTGAGCACAATATCGTTTTCATTTAACTCGTTGTATTTGGCAAATTTGATAGCGGAGAGCAGGTTGGAAATGCTCGAGAATCCGAGCAGATCGAGTTGGTTAACGAATTCAGCATCGAAGCCAGAGTCAATCAGATGTTGTTTTCCTTCAGGTTCATTGAACAAGCGAGCCAGATTGACAACCGCATTGTCATCAATGGCAGTGACGAAGTCAGTGTTCTTTGCATTGTGAATCCAGGGTACATGTTTATCGCCGATGCCTTCAATGCGATGCGCGCCGAAACCGTTGTTGAGAAGGGTTGGGCACTGCAGCGCTTCGCTGGCAATGATCTTCATGCCAGGGAACTTCTGTTTCAGATAATCGCCAGCAGCGATTGTGCCTGCGGAGCCGGTGGCAGACGCAAAACCAGCCACCTGTCCTTTTTCGCCCATAAGCTTGTGGACAACCTGCTCCATGGCATTGCCGGTGATCAGGTAGTGCCAGAGGTAATTACCAAATTCCTCGAACTGGTTGAAGATCATCAGATCCTCGCCGCTGCGGCGCAGCTCCCAACATTTGTCAAAAATCTCCTTGACGTTCGATTCCGTGCCGGGCGTGGCAATTACCTCATCAGCGATGTTTTGCAGCCACTCAAACCGCTCACGGCTCATGCCTTCGGGAAGAATTGCGACTGACTTACAAGCAAGCAGGTACGAGTCGTAAGCGCCGCCGCGGCAATAGTTGCCGGTGGAGGGCCAAACGGCTTTTTGGGTGGTCGGGTCAAACTGACCGGTGATCAGGCGCGGGACCAGGCAGCCGAAAGCTGCACCAACTTTGTGTACACCGCAAGGGAACCACTTGCCCACCAGGGCAACAATTCTTGCCTTGGTACCGGTGAAGTTGGAGGGGAACTCGAGGTAGTTGACATCTCCAAACAAGCCGCCAAAGGGCTTGGGCTCGTTATGCCAGGTGATACGGAAGAGGTTGAGCGGGTGCAGGTCCCAAAGTCCGATCTCTTTAAGACGGTTCTGAATATCCGCAGGGATAAGGGTCGGGTCAACCTGCTGCGCCAGGGTCGGGATGATGATCTTGCGTTCACGTACCCGCTGGAGCGTGCGTTCGAGCCGGTCTTCCATGATGGTTAAATCGATTTTCGTCATAATTAAGTTCCTCTGGGTTCTTATTTTTCTATTTCCCGATCCAGCCGGGTGGGGTCGAGAGCCTTATCAGGACCCTCGGCAACAATGTATAGCGGACGACCTTTGGCTTCGTCGTAGATGCGCCCGATGTACTCACCGAGGATGCCCATGCCAATCAGCAGGACGCCTGCCAAAAAGATCATAGTCAGCCAGGCTGCCAAAACGTAAGTGAGGTCAATTCTGCCAAATGCTGCCAGACAGAGATAAATCAAGAGCAGCAGCAGGCTCAACGCGACCAACGCGGCGCCGCTGGTTGTGAGCATCTGCAGCGGAAAGACCGAAAAGCCGGTCACTGCGTTCATCGCCAGCCGGATCATTTTCTTAAGTGGGTAATGGGTCTGACCAGCATGGCGCGCGGCGCGTTTGTATTCCACGCCGATCTGCCTGAAGCCAACCCAGGCTCCCATGCCGCGCAGGATGCGGTTGCGTTCGCGCATCTGGTTGATGATTTCGAGCGCCTGTCGGTCGATCAGCCGGAAGTCACCGGTATTGAGCGGCATTTTTATTTCGGTGATCTTGTAGATGAGCTTATAGAAGAGTGAGGCGGTGGTCAGCTTGAACCAGCTTTTACCTTCGCGTTCGGTACGCACTGCGTAAACAATTTGGTAGCCTTCGCGCCACTTGTTGATCAAATCGAGGATCACTTCAGGGGGATCCTGGAGGTCAGCGTCAATGATCACGACTGCTTTTCCCCGGCTGTAATCCATGCCGGCAGTTACGGCAACCTGGTGGCCAAAATTCCGCGCAAAAATGACCGGACGCACGCGCTCATCCTGCGAGGCAAGCTTGCGCATCACGTCCGTGGAGCCATCAGAACTGCATCATCCACCAGGATTAGCTCCCATTCTTCGCCAGTTTGCTGCATGACTTCGCTGATTCGTGCATACAGCAGGGGCAGGTTCTCGAGTTCATTGTAAATTGGAGCAATAATGCTAAAGACAGGTTCAGACATGAAGCGCCTCTTTGAGTTGTTTTAACGTCGGTTCGATAATGGGAGCTGGCTCAACAGCCCGCATGGCAGCTTGGACGTCTTTTAGTCCGCTGCCCGTACAGAGCACCAAGGCGGGGTTATCGGGCTGATGCAAGCCTTGCCGGAGGGCTGCCTGGAGCCCGGCAAACGCTGCCGCGGCTGCCGGCTCAACAAAAAGCCCTGCTCTGCCAAGCGTCGGGATGGCTTGAAGAATTTCGTTGTCTGTAACAGTAAGGAAGTACCCGCCGCTCTGCTTTACACGTTTTAGTGCTCGCAGACCATCACGGGGCAAATCCACGCTGATGCTGTCCGCAACGGTTTTA
>Ga0116172_10003353_pt1 | contig 13397 bp, 10 predicted proteins | sample AD_UKC083_MetaG_FD_89799 | JGI IMG/M metagenome (GOLD analysis project Ga0116172, IMG submission 89799) | Active sludge microbial communities of municipal wastewater-treating anaerobic digesters from USA - AD_UKC083_MetaG | ecosystem: Engineered > Bioreactor > Anaerobic > Digestate | place: USA...
CCTTCAATATTGGCAAAAGAAATTATCTGGCAGTAAAAAAGGCACTGTGGGCAAACCGTTTGTTCCCGGCATCTGAAGAGGTCGGAGGGGAAATCAGCAGAACTGTGACCCTTACAGTCGGGGCAAACGACCTTCTGATACACACCCCCGGCTATGAAAACCGGAAAATTTGATCACATGGCATTGATAATCTGGAGGGAAGCAAGATGCGTACAATTCTGATTGTTGATGATTCGGCGACAGCCAGAAGAATCATTCAGCAATGTCTCGAAATGATCGGTTGTGCCGGCTGCGAATTCGTGCATGCAGCCGATGGAATCGAAGCTCTTGGCATTCTGCGCTCCCGCGACATCTCGCTGTTGATAACGGACATGAACATGCCAAATCTTGACGGAACAGGGCTTCTTAAAGCAGTAAAAGGCAGCCCAAAACTGAACCATATTCCGGTATTTGTAATTTCGTCTCTTACTAATCCGGCACTTGAAAACGAGCTCAAAAGCATCGGGGTCGATAAAATCATCTACAAACCGGCCTCGCCCCAGAAACTTCTTGACGGCATCGAGCAAACTGTCGGAAAGGAATTTTTCGAATGATCCCCAAACCAGGTTCCTGCGAAGAACTGATCTATAAAGCTCTTTCAGAGGCTTTTGAGACACTCGTTTTCGAAGAAGTAGTTCTATCTGAAGTCACCAGCAACAAGCTGCCGGAAGTGAATCTGGATGGCTGGTGGGCAAGCATCAAAATGCTGGCACCACTTCCGTGGGGTGAAATAATAATTACAGTTCCGGACACTTTGATGAACCGATTTACAGAGGCGATTCTTGGACTCTCAGGCGAAACTCCAACCGCCGAACAGAACTCTGACAACCTCGGCGAAATTCTCAATACTATCTGCGGCAGGCTGATGGCGCTGCGCTCAAACCCTGACCGGGTTTTCCGTATTGGTCTGCCAGTGTCTGGCCGTGGTCTGATTCCTGAGCAGAGCGGTCCATTCAGATGTGTCGATGTTCTGGTCGGGGAAGAACATATATATCTTCTTGCCCCAGAATCGTTCTGGGATGATATAATCTGGGAACTTGAACTAAGTTGATTTTTGTGAATTTGAAATGAAGTAAAAGGAAGTTTCCGAATTATGTTCAAAGACATGGAACTTGAATTTTTTCGGGTCTTTGTTACCGAAAGCCGCGAATTGATCGAAGAGGTAGAACTTCAGTTGATTGCCACCCACGAAGAGGCAGAACGGACTGGAGTCGTAGACCCCTCTGGCATTAACGGCGTATTCAGGCTTTTCCATACGATGAAGGGCAGTGCCGGCAGTCTTGGGCTGAACAATATTGCATCGCTGACTCACAAGGCAGAAACCCTTCTCGACCTTTTCAGAAGCGGCAAGGCCAGTCTGCAGTCAGACCACGTTGATCTGCTGATGGAGGCCATCGATCTGGCCCGCGGCTACCTTGACCTCATTGATAAAAATAATTCTGACAAAGGCCGCGAAGACGAGCGGGAGTCTATCGAAAAGCGCCTCAGCGCAGCCATTGATTCGGCGAACGGAAAACCGGCCGCGGCAGAAAAGCCCACAAACGACAGAAATTCCAGTGAGAATGAAAAACGTCAGAGTTCGGCACAGATATTCAAACCTGAACTTACGAGAGAAAATGCACACAGCGAAACCAACCGGCCAATAGTCGAACAGTTCGTTGAAGAGGCTGGTGATATTCTCGACAAGTCAGAAAAGCTTCTGCTCGAGCTCGAAAAATCACCTGCAGGCTCGCATCAGTCATTAAGAGAAATTTTCAGAGGCATGCACAGCTTCAAAGGAAACTGCGGTTTCCTGGGGCTCGAAATGCTTGAAAACCTCAGTCATAAGGCTGAAACAGTTCTCGAACTTGTCGTAGATAACCAGCTTGAGCTTGCCCCGGAACACCTGATGACCTTCCTCATTGTCATCGATTCTCTCAGACAGGGTGTCGGCAACCTTGCTTCAGGTGGTCCTGGCGATTTTGAGGGCCTGAAAATGGTTGAAGACCTTCTTATCCAGCTGGAAAATAACCTCAGCACGGAAGAAGGCAAAAGCCCCAAAAAGCTCGGGCAGATTCTGCTTGAAGAGGGTGCTGTATCAGAGGAACAGCTTCTCGGAGCCCTTGAGAAACAACGGGCAACCATTGGTGAAGTTCTTGTCGACATGGGCGCCACCGACCATGATACGGTTGAGATGGCACTTAAGAAGCAATCAGAACAGGCTGCCAAGGCTCCGACTCAGGACAAGGGCATTAAGCGTTCAGACATTCGTGTTGACCTGCAGAAGCTCGATAAACTGGTAAACCTGGTCGGAGAACTGGTAATTGCCGAAACCATGGTTACACGCAACCCCGACCTGCGCGATCTGGTTCTCGAAAACTTCGACCGGGCGGTTCACCACCTGCGAAGGGTCACCAGTGAGCTTCAGGACGTAGCGATGAGCGTTCGCATGATTCCTCTCGCTATGACTTTTCAGAAGCTTGTCAGGGTCGTACACGACCTCAGCCGCAAGGTTAAAAAGAAAGTCAAGCTTACCCTCCTCGGTGAAGAAACTGAAGTAGACAAGACAATGACTGAGCAGATAGCTGATCCGCTGCTGCACATGGTCAGAAATTCTGTTGACCACGGCCTGGAATCTTCTGAGGAAAGACTGAAACTCGGCAAGCCCGAAACCGGTAAAATAACCATCGAAGCCCGCTATGAGGGCGGTGAAGTCTGGATCATAGTGTCTGACGACGGTCGCGGGCTCGACCGCCAGAGAATTCTCAACAAGGCCATCGAACGGGGTCTGTTCAAGGGTGATTCCGCTCATCTCAGCGATGAAGAAGTTTATGCGTTCATTTTTGAACCGGGTTTCTCTACCACAGAAAGCGTTTCTGAAGTTTCGGGCCGCGGAGTAGGCATGGATGTGGTTAAAAAGAACATTGAAAAACTCAAGGGCCGCATTTCGATTCGCAGCAAGCCCGGTCAGGGAACTTCAATTTATCTGCAGATCCCGCTGACCCTTGCAATCATTGATGGAATGCTGGTTAAAGTCGGCACCTCACAATATACTATTCCTCTTCTTTCAATCAGGGAATCTGTGAGACCCCTTGCCAAGTCAATAACCGTCACACCGGAGGGCGAGGAAATTGTCAGAATCCGTGAAGACATGATTCCGGTCGTGCGTCTTCACAAATTACACGGAAAATCTTCGAAATACACCGAGCTGCATGACGGGATTCTGGTTATAGTTGAAGACCAGGGGCGCAAAGCAGCCATTTTTGTAGATGAAATACTCGGGCAGCAGCAAACAGTCATCAAAGGCCTGTCAAACTTTCTGTCTTCTGCCAGAGGAATTTCTGGTTGCACCATTCTGGGCGATGGTGCTGTCAGTCTGATACTTGATATCGGTGGCCTGATCGAAAAGGCTGGCGATGAGCAGCTAAGAATCATCTGAGGAGGAACACACAATGTCAGAAAGCCAGAGAAAAGAAATTAACGATGATTTTGACCTTGAAGACGATGAGAATGAAGATACGCAAGAGGGCAAGTATTTGTCCTTTCGCATCGGCGGAGAGGTTTATGGCATAGAGATACGGCATGTCACTGAAATAGTGGGTATTCAAAAGATCACCGAAGTGCCTGATATGCCCCAGTATATGAAGGGCGTAATCAACCTGCGCGGCAACGTCATCCCGGTAGTTGATGTCAGACTGCGCTTTCACATGCAGCCCCGCGACTATGACGACCGCACCTGTGTCATCGTGGTCAACATAAACGACGCTTCGATCGGCCTGGTTGTCGATTCCGTTAAAGAAGTGATTTCCATACTGCCAGATCAGATTTCTCCGGCCCCAAGCGTTTCAAAAGGTGAAGTGACAAGATACATCAAGGGAATCGGCAGGTTTGATGGCGAAGTCATCATTCTGCTGGCAATAGATAAGCTTCTGTATAACAATCAGATCAAGGTGAGTTTATGATCCGACCGTTGCGATGCTCTGACGTCCTGGACCCGGCAAAATTCCTGACAGGAGGCGCAGTCAATGTTTTTTTTCAAACTCTGGGCAGATTTGTCTCTTAAATGGAAACTTCTTATTTTCGGTTGTCTTGGCGTTGTAGTCATGAGCATCAGTGCTCTATGGCTCACCGACTCGTCAGGCAAAGCCATTGGCAAACTGGTTGAAACCACGATGCTTGGGGAAGCTGAGTCACAGGCCAAGCTCATCTCAGAAGGGGTTCTAAACCTCGTAAACACGCAGGACAAACTTCTGAGAATCAAGCTGCATGGCGACCTGGCTGCGGCCAGAAATGTTCTCGACAGCTCCGGTGGAGTTAATTTTTCAAGCGAAAACATTAAATGGAACGCGGTAAACCAGTTTACCCAGCAGAGCCAGGAAATAAGCCTGCCAAAACTTACAGTCGGCGACGTCTGGCTTGGCCAGAATTTTTCAAGTTCACAGGCAACCCCGGTCGTTGACAAGGTCAAAGAAATGCTGGGCGGTACCTGCACCATTTTCCAGCGCATGAACACGCGTGGTGACATGCTGCGCGTCGCGACCAACGTCATTGGCGAAGATGGCAAAAGAGCTATAGGCACCTACATTCCGGCGGTCAACCAGGACAACACACCAAACCCGGTAGTAAGTGCGGTTATGCGTGGCGAGACCTTTGTCGGGCGCGCTCAGGTTGTGGGCAGATGGTATGTTGCAGCTTATGAACCGATCAAAGACTCGACCGGCAGTATTACCGGCATGCTCTATGTCGGTCTGCCGATCGACATGGTAAAAGAAGTCACCGAAGCCATCAACAGCATCAAGGTCGGCAAAACCGGCTATGTCTTCGTTCTTGGTGGCGCAGGCAATCAGAAGCACAAGACCATCATTCACAAAGCCCTTGGGATCAATGTCGATCTGACAGACCGCAAAGACAGCAGCGGTGAGCTTTTCATACAGAAGATGGTAACCCAGGCACTGTCAACCGTCAAAGACGGCAAACCGGTAATCTTTTCATACCCTTGGCTCGACCAGGGTGCGACAAAAACCAGAGATAAATATGTAGCTCTTGTCTATTACGAACCCTGGGACTGGGTAATCGGCGCAAGTTCTTATTATGATGAATTTTATGAATCAATTGCAGTAATTAACAAAAGCCTGTCAGAAACCGAAAGATACCAGTTCATGGTAACACTTGTTATTCTGCTGCTGGTATGCCTGTTTGCCTGGTCGGTGGCGATGAGCATTGCAACACCGCTTAACCACGGCGTAACCCTGCTTGAAGCGGTTGCGCTCAAAGGCGACACCAGCATCGATGTTCCGGCCGAAGAACTTGCCAGAGGCGACGAAGTTGGCAAGCTGGCGCAGGCAATATCTGGTCTGGTTAAACAGCAGAATGAAGAGGTTATTCTGGCAACGAACCTGGCTGAAGACAACTGGAACCAGGAGGTTATGGTTCGTTCAGAAAAAGACAAGCTTGGCCAGGCACTTTCTCAGATGGTTACACAGGTAACCTCGGCTCTGGCGGGTGCAAAACAAGCCGCTGAAGAAGTCGACATGGGGGCCGGCCAGATAGCCGATGCCAGCCAGTCTCTGTCACAGGGCGCCACCGAATCTGCAGCTTCGCTGGAAGAAATCAGCAGTTCAGTAACCCAGATCGGCAGCCAGACCAAGGCCAATGCCGAAAATGCTTCACAGGCCAATGTTCTGGCAACTCAGACCCGTAAGGCAGCAGAATCAGGCAACGGCAAAATGGCCGAAATGATGGGCGCCATGACCGCGATCCAGGATTCAAGCAAGCAGATTGCCAAAATCATCAAAGTCATCGATGACATCGCGTTTCAAACGAATCTTCTCGCTCTTAACGCTGCAGTAGAAGCGGCAAGAGCCGGCCGTCACGGCAAGGGCTTTGCGGTAGTTGCCGACGAAGTGCGTAATCTTGCCAGCAGAAGCGCCAAAGCCGCCAAAGAAACTTCTGAAATGATCGAAAATTCGATCAACAAAGTGGCGACCGGTCACGAAATTGCGGTTGCAACTGAAAGCGCCCTGCATGAAATCGTTTCCAGCTCCGTAAAAGTGGCCGACCTGGTTGGTGAAATCGCGGCGGCCAGTAACGAGCAGGCACAGGGGATTCTCGAAATCGGCCAGGGCCTTGAACAGATCGACAAGGTTACCCAGCAGACCACCGCCAACGCGGAAGAAACTGCAGCGGCCGCCGAAGAGCTCTCAGGACAGGCACGCGAACTCAATGCTCTGCTGGCCAAGTTCCGCATCAGCGAAAAAATTGAAGCAACCAGCCTGGTAAAATCGTTTAAGAAACCGGCGGCCCATAGTTTCAGCAAGCCCGCAGAAAAAGTCGAGAAAAAGCCGCCGTTGAAGAAAGTTCCACCACAGAAGCCGATGGTCGAAAAGCAGGAAAAGAAGCCTAATCCTGCTGAGGTAATCGCTCTCGACGACGACGAATTCGGAAAATACTGACAACTTCCTGTTCAGATTTCAGCACAGCAAAGGCCGTCATTGGCCTTTGCTGTGCCGGGTGCAATAAAAAATAAAATATTGGGTTCTGCATCTGTCTTAAAAAGTCTTTGGCTAAAGTCACTTAATGAGGTGGCAATATGCAATTCTGGCTCAACCTTGCCTTGAAATGGAAGCTTCTGGTTCTAGGTTGCCTCGGGGTCATCATTGTAGGTACCGGGTCCCTGATTTTTTCGGCTTATGCAAACGACCAGGCAGCCGAAGAGATTGACAAAATCCTGACCGACTCGATCAGGTCAGGCATCGCCGATTCACTGAAAGAAAAAACCGAGGTTGCCTATGCTGCAATAAAGCACGCTTACGACAACTCTGGGAACCGTCCGATTGAAGAAGTCCAGAAAGAAGCTAAGGAAGCGATAAAAAAGCTCAGGTATGGCAAAAATAATGCGGAATATTTCTGGATTCACTCTTACGATCCGAACAATGTTGAAAAGGTGGTAATGCTTGCCCACCCGGTTTCCACACAGCTTGAAGGAACCGAAGTAAACAACTTTGTCGATAAAACACGTTACGAGAACTTCTTTTACAAAGGCAAAATAATACCCAAGAGCTCGCCTCTTGCTGACGAAATCAAGCCCACAAACCTGTTCGTCGACATGAACAAGCTGATCAAGGCTCAGAATGGCGAAGGACTGCTCGGCTATTACTGGGCCAAACCCGGCGCAGCTACCGACACAGGTTATTCAAAACTCTCTTATGTCAAGCTTTTCGAGCCATGGGGCTGGGTTGTGGGAACCGGGGCCTATGACGATGAGGTTGAAGCCATTGCCCACAAAAGTATCACGAAGGTTGCCGATTCTTTTCACACCAATGAAAGATTTATGATGGCGTCAGTCGTTATAATACTTCTTATCGTCTGCCTTTTCGCCTGGTCTGTGGCAATGGGCCTTACAAGACCAATTGCTTCATGCACAAATCTTCTCGACAGTTTTGCAAAGCTTGGAGACGTGACAATAAATGTGCCTGCAGCTGATCTTAAAAGAGCCGACGAGATCGGTCTTCTTTCTCAGAGTATCGACATGCTCCTGCAGCAACAACGCCAGCAGGCAGCAAATGCAGAAGAACTTGCAGGCGGCAACTGGGGAATCACCGTTACGCCAAAATCGGAGAAGGATGCGCTGGGGCTTGCCAATCAGGCAATGATCGAGCAGGTTCATTCGGCCCTTTACCAGGTCAAGATGGCTTCTAACGAAGTTGATGCCGGAGCCGGCCAGATTTCTGATGCAAGCCAGTCGCTGTCTCAGGGCGCAACTGAATCGGCCGCATCTCTTGAAGAAATTAGCAGTTCTGTCACCGAAATAGGCAGCCAGACCAAGGCAAACGCCGAAAATGCTTCGCAGGCCAATATTCTCGCCACCCAGACCAGGAATTCAGCTGAGGCCGGAAATGAAAAAATGGTCGAAATGATGAGCGCAATGACCGGCATACAGGAATCAAGCAAACAGATTGCGAAAATCATCAAAGTAATCGATGACATTGCCTTCCAAACCAATCTGCTGGCTTTGAACGCTGCCGTAGAGGCAGCCCGTGCCGGCAGACACGGCAAGGGTTTTGCGGTTGTAGCTGAAGAAGTGCGCAATCTTGCAAGCCGCAGCGCTAAGGCTGCCAAAGAAACCTCTGATATGATCGAAGGCTCAATCGGCAAAGTTGACAATGGTACAGAAATCGCCAGAGCCACAGAAAAAGCATTTCAGGAAATTCTTGGCAGTTCGGTCAAGGTTGCGGATCTGGTAGGGGAAATTGCGACAGCCAGCAGTGAACAGGCGCAGAGCATTCATGAAATAGGTCAGGGGCTTGACCAGATCGACCAGGTAACCCAGCAGAACACGGCTAACGCCGAAGAAACGGCTGCAGCTGCTGAAGAACTCTCAAGTCAGGCCCGCGAACTGTCTTCGTTGATGGAAAAATTCAGACTGCGCGATTCTCATCAGGTTATCAAACACGAAAGAAGCCACACAAACACATTAAAAAAGGTCGTGAATAAAGCAGAAGCTTCGGGTAAAATCAAAAAAGCCACTGTTGAAGAAAAGAAAGCCAATGGAAAAAGCAACTTGAAATCCGTGCCAAAGGCTTCTGAGGTAATAGCACTTGATGAAACCGAATTTGGAAAATACTGAAAGCTTCGGGCAATGGAATATGCAACTCACCGATGAAGAATTCAACCAGATAAGGACCCTTCTGTACAACCGCTTCGGAATCAACCTGTCAGACCAGAAACGGGCTCTGGTCATGGGCCGGTTGCGAAAAATCATTATGCAGAAGGGTCTTTCGTCCTTTTCTGATTTTCTTCGTCTGATTGAAAGTGACTCGACCGGAAACGAGCTGCAGACTCTCATTGACAAGATGTCGACCAACCACACGTTTTTCTTTCGCGAGCCCCAGCACTTCAATTTTTTGGCAGATCGAATACTGCCTGAAATAACCGAAAGTCTGGCAAAAAATGGTTCGAAAGATCTGCGAATATGGTGTGCTGCTTCGTCAACCGGCGAAGAACCATATTCGATCATGATGACGATGATGGAATTTTTCAAAACCTCTTATTCGCAATGGAACGCCGGCCTTCTTGCAACCGATATTTCCAGCCAGGTTATTGCGGTCGCCAGGAGTGGCGTTTACAATACAGACCGTGTTCAGAACATTCCGGAGGCCCTGAAAAAAAAGTATCTGAAATTTATCGGCAATGACAACTGGGAATTCATACCTCAGGTTCGCAACGAAATCCTTTTCAGGCTATTGAACCTGATGAACCCGTTTCCTTTCAAGAAACAATTTCATGTGATTTTCTGCCGGAATGTCATGATCTATTTTGACACAAAGACTCGCAACCAGCTGGTTAACAAGCTTTACGAATTCACCGCCCCGGGCGGATATCTGCTGACAGGGCACTCAGAATCTATCAGAACTGCCGACTGCCCATTCGAATATATTCAGCCGGCAATTTTCAGAAAGGGCAAACAATGATGGACAGGAAAATCAGAGTGCTGGTTGTCGACGATTCGGCAATGATTCGCAATATTCTTGCCGATGGTCTGCAGAAAGACCCGACAATCGAAGTTGTCGGCAAGGCAGCAGACCCGTATATGGCCCGCAACAAGATTGTTGAGCTAAAGCCAGATGTAATAACTCTCGATGTCGAAATGCCCCGCATGGATGGCCTTGAATTTCTCAAAAAACTCATGGCTCAATACCCGTTGCCGGTAATTATGGTAAGCGCCCTGACCGAGCGCGGTAAAAAAATAACCCTCGAAGCCCTTGAAGCGGGAGCTGTCGATTTTGTGACCAAGCCGAAAGCCGATGTGGCCCGCGGGCTTGACGAAATGATGATCGAGCTGCGCACCAAGGTGAAGCTGGCGGCTTCGGCAAATGTTTCCCATTTCAAGGTTGCCCGCAGCGAAACACTCAAGACTCTCAGTGCGCCAAGAGCGCTGGCCGAAACAACTGACAAGATTATTGTCATCGGCGCCTCAGCGGGTGGGACAGAGGCGATAAAAGAAGTTATAACAAGGCTCCCCTCTGTTTCACCGGGGGTAGTCATCGTTCAACACATGCCTGAGGGGTTCACCAAACTTTTTGCCGAAAGACTGAACAATCTTTCGCAGATGTTTGTCAAAGAAGCTACCGATGGCGACCGGGTTATGCCCGGCGTGGTGCTTGTCGCGCCCGGGTCATACCAGATGTCGGTTATCCGCTCTGGTGGATTCTATCGCGTTAAGTGTGAAAAAGGCGAAAAAGTCTGCGGGCATTGCCCGTCAGTCGAGGTTCTTATGAGGTCGGCGGCGGCCTGCGCCGGGGCGAATGCGGTTGGGGTGATGCTAACCGGCATGGGCAGCGATGGTGCTGGCGGAATGAAGGCCATGCGCGACGCCGGCGCAAGAACCATCGCCCAGAGCGAAGAAAGCTGCGTCGTATTCGGCATGCCCAAGTCTGCCATAAATGCCGGTGGCGTGGAATTCATCGTATCTTTAAACGATATTGCCGGCAAAGTGCTAAGTCTCTTTTCCTGAGAAGCCCCATTTATAGTTAGGCCCGGCCGGTCGTTTTCGACCGGTTTTTTTCTTTCCGGCGGTCTCAGATTCCTATGTGCAAAAGCTGAAGCAGGTGGGTTTAGCTTGATTTTTTTTTCTGTAGTGATAGACTGGGGCCAGACCTTAAATAATATTTTGTATCTTCGGAGAAAAGGAATGTTTAAAAAAGTTGTTGCTCTTGTTGTGGCTCTGGTAATTGTCTGCACTGCCTCTTTTGCCGCCGAAACCATTTCGGTAAGAGCTGATGTCTGGATGCCTTACAACGGTGAACCGGGTTCTGAAAAGCCTGGCTATGGCATTGAAATGCTGAAAGCAGTTTTCGGGCCGCAGAACATCGAAATCGACTATCAGACCATGCCCTGGAACCGTGCAGTTGCAGAAGCCAGAGAAGGCAAATTCGACTGTCTGGTTGGCGCAGGACCGGGAGATGCTGAAGGCTTCGTTTTTCCGAGTGAAAAAATGGGCGTAATGGCCACCGATCTGTTTGTTAAAGCCGGCAGCACGGTTAAATTCACAGACATTGAAGGTCTGAAATCGATGAAGATTGGCATAATTACCGACTATTCATATAACAAGGAACTCGATGATTATATCGCCGCCAACAAAGATGATGAACAGAAAATTTTCGTAGCAACCGGCGAAGATGCGCTCGACAAAATGATTAAAATGGTTGGCGCCGGCCGCATTGACGGTTTTGTTGAAAATCCGCTTGTCATGGCCCAGAACGAAGCCAAAGCCGAAGTTGTTTCGGCCGGTCAGGTCGGCAGCCAGGATGACCTTTTCATCGCCTTTTCTCCAGCCAAAGAAACCTCCAAAAAATATGCTGAAATGCTTTCAAAAGGTATCCAGGAACTCAGAGCCAGCGGTAAACTCAAAGAAATCCTTGATAAATACAACATCAGCGACTGGGCCAAATAAGCCAAAGGACTTAAAAAGATGTTTAAAAGTCTGCGGGCCCAGCTTCTACTCTGGGTAATTCTTTTTGTTTCGGCAATTCTGCTTATCGGTGGCGCCATGCAATACCAGCAGCGACGTGCCAAAGCGATAGAAGAGCTGAAAGGCGAATGCGAAAATGCCGCAAAACGCCTTGCGGTTGTTCTTCCGGCCGCAATCTATGCCTTTGAAGATGCTCAGGTCGCAAGATCCCTTCAGGCAGAGATGGAAAACAGGAATTTTCGCCAGATACTTGTAGTCAATGGCCAGAAGGCGAAGGGCTTTGGGCGGGACGATGATTGGAAGCTGAAGGAAGTTGCAGCTCACGACGGCACTCAGCCCTGTTCAGCCGAAAAACTGTTCTTTGAAACCAGAAAGGCAAAAGAAGAACTTGGAGAACTGCAGGTATTCACCGACCCAAGATTTGTTGAGGCAGCACTGAAAAAAGAACTTGTTCAGACTGTCGGTATGATTCTGTTACTCGACCTGATAATTCTTGTACTCCTCTCTGTGCTTCTTCGCATCAAGGTTGTAAAACCGATGCAGGACATTTCGGCCAGAATGCTTGAAGTGGCGTCTACCAGAAACGCCAGCCTTCGGCTGACAACGCGTGGCGCCACCGAAATCAATGCCGTGGTCGACTCGATCAATGAGCTGCTCGAGGCCAACCGCCAGGCGGCACTGGTAGCTGAAAAACTTGGCGAAGGTGACCTTACCATTGAAGTTCACCCGGTTTCAGGAAGCGACACCATGGGGCATGCCCAGAAAAAGATGCTCGAATCACTTCGCAACCTTCTTTCTGAGATACACATTGTATCAGCCTCTCTGACAGAAGGCTCTGAAGGAGTTTCAAGTGCCAGCGATGCTCTCAGCAATCAGACCACCGGTGAGGCGGCTTCTGTGCAGCAGATCAGCAGTTCTCTGGCAGACATTGCCTCAAGAGCCAGGTCAAATGCCGAAAAATCTGAAATTGTCAGAGTTCTCGCCAATGAAGCGCGCGATGCGGCAACTGCCGGCAATGAAGAGATGGGCAACATGGTTCTATCGATGGGCGAAATAAGCAATGCTTCGACCCAGATTGCCAAAGTAATCAAGGTTATCGACGACATCGCGTTTCAAACGAATCTTCTGGCACTGAATGCGGCGGTTGAGGCGGCACGCGCCGGCCGACACGGAAAAGGATTTGCGGTAGTAGCAGATGAAGTCAGAAATCTGGCCGGGCGAAGTGCCAAAGCTGCGCGTGAAACCGGCGAGCTTATTGAAAGCACGGTTCAGAAAGTCAAGAATGGCGCTGAAATTGCCGGAAAAACCAATACCGGTCTGCAAACGATTGTCGGTGCCGTTCTCAAAACTACTACCCTCATCGAAGAGATTGCCCTGGCCAGCAAGGAGCAGGCAAGTGGTGTCGACCAGATTTCCGGCGGTGTTTCGGCTATCGAGTCGGCGACCCAGGAAAACTGTGCCACAGCCGAAGAAACCGCAGCAGCTGCCGAAGAGCTTAATAAAATGGCAAAACAACTGAGCGATCTGCTCAAACGCTTCAAGCTGACCTGAAAAAAAACAGAAAGAAGCTTAAACGTTACCGCCGGTGAATCAAGATTCACCGGCGGTAATTAATTTTTACAGGTCTTGTTAAAAAACAGCTTTTATCTTTCGATAAGTCTGAAGCGTGACAGAGTTTCGTGCAGTCTGCCTGAATGATTTGAAAGTTCAAGCGCTGATGCGGCTATCTCTTCGGCATTCGCAGTATTCTGCTGGGTTACACGGTCAATCTGGCCCAGTCCGGAGCTGATTTCTGCAATACAGGTAGCCTGTTCATTACTTAGAACCGCAATATTCTCGACAATCTCGGCCGCCTTTGAAATGCCGCTGAATATTTCTTTCAGGGCTGCAGATGTCTGATTGGCAACCG
>Ga0116172_10003356_pt1 | contig 13396 bp, 10 predicted proteins | sample AD_UKC083_MetaG_FD_89799 | JGI IMG/M metagenome (GOLD analysis project Ga0116172, IMG submission 89799) | Active sludge microbial communities of municipal wastewater-treating anaerobic digesters from USA - AD_UKC083_MetaG | ecosystem: Engineered > Bioreactor > Anaerobic > Digestate | place: USA...
ATGAAATCCAGGCTCCATCTGATACCCAGTCCTCTTGGCGGAGAAAATCCGCGGGATGTGCTTCCTGCTCCGCTTTTCGAAGTGATCGGCTCGCTGAAACTCTTCTTCGTAGAGGAGCTCCGCACTGCACGCAGATTTCTATCAAAGGCGGGATTGAAAGGGGAAATCGACAATTTGACCCTTTATGAGCTTAACGAGCATACAACTCAAGAACAAATTGAGGGCTATGCAAAGCTCCTGAAAAAGCAGGAGGCGGGCCTCCTATCGGAAGCGGGCCTCCCTTCGGTTGCAGATCCCGGTGCGCTGCTGGTAAAACTTGCGCATCAAAATGATATCGAAGTTGTACCCTACGTCGGTCCTTCTTCACTGATGATGGCCCTGATGTCTTCCGGAATGAACGGTCAGTGTTTTGCATTTGCCGGTTATCTGCCGGTAAAGCGACAGGAACGCAAGGCGAGAATCGAACAGTTGGAAAAAATCTCGCGTCAGATGAATCAGACCCAGATTATCATCGAGACTCCTTATCGTAACGACTCTTTGATGGCAGATTTGCTCGCATGCTGCAAAGAGAGCACCAGCATCTGTGTCGCTGCTGATTTAACACTGCCTCAGCAGTACATTTGCACCCGCACCGTAGCCGACTGGAAAAAGTACCCGGTGAGCATCGGCAAACGTCCCTGCGTATTTGTACTCCAGGCATAAAGAGAAGAATTATGGAAGGAAAATTGAAACTTGAGAATATGGAGTTTTACGCTTACCACGGCTGTCTCGAGTACGAGCGCAAGGTAGGCAACCGCTTTAGAGTGGACTTAGAGTGCACCTACCATGTAATGGCTGCTGCTGAATCGGACAATCTTGATGATGCACCCGACTACTCGCAAATATATGCTCTGATTTCCCGTGAGATGTCACAACCATCAAATCTCCTTGAGAATGTGGCATATCGTATCCTGAATGCGGTACGCAAAGAGTTCCCTATTATTAAAAGTGCCAGCGTCACCGTAGCAAAATACAACCCTCCGGTGGGAGGCCGGATGCAAACTTCCTCCATTACCCTCAGTTTCTGATTTCAGATGGAAATGCTCGCAGGTCATACGGTGGCATTTGCAACTCTCGGGTGCAAACTCAACTTTGCCGAGACCTCCACTATCGCCAGGTCCTTTATAGCAGCAGGATACCGTCAGGTAAGCGCAAACAGCCCTGCCGATATCTATGTGGTAAATACTTGTTCTGTCACCGAACACTCGGATAAAAAGTGCCGTAATCTAATTCGAAAACTCCACAAACTATCTCCGGATGCTCTTATAGGGGTTACGGGTTGCTTCGCTCAGCTTAAGCCGCAGGATGTATTACAGATAGAGGGAGTTGTGGCGGTTTTCGGAGCCGGACAGAAAGAGGTGCTTTTTGAGAAACTACACCGGATGTTGCAGGAGCGGAAACGGAAGTTAACTCAGAAGCCTGAAAAGAGCCCTGAACGAGAATCCGATCAAGGATTGGAACATGATGCCAAACTTTCGCTTAGATCTCCGATTGAGGAGGTGAAATCTATTTTCCCCGCCTACTCGTCGGGGGAGAGGACCCGTTCTTTTCTTAAGGTACAGGATGGCTGCGATTATCACTGCTCCTACTGTACAGTACCTCTGGCGCGTGGTGAGAGCCGCAATATACCAATTTCCACCTTGGTTCAGCAAGCAAAAGAGATAGCAGCTTCCGGTATAGTTGAAATCGTTCTCACGGGTGTAAATACAGGCGATTTCGGTAAAACTACCGGAGAATCTTTCCTCGAATTGCTTAAACAGCTCGATAGGGTGGAGGGTATTGTCAGATATAGGATTTCATCCATTGAACCCAATCTCCTAACGGAAGAAATTGTGGAGTGGATAGCTTCAGGTTCGAAATTCCTTCCCCATTTTCATATCCCCATACAGTCCGGATGCGACGCTGTGCTAAAAAGAATGCACCGTCGCTATACGACCGCCCTTTTTGCATCACGTATAGAAATGATCAGAGAGAAGATGGAGCCGTCGGAGCAGCGCTTCAGCAGAGTGTTCTTCGGGATCGATGTAATAGTGGGATTTCCCGGAGAGAGTGATGAAGAATTTGAGCAGACCTATTCATTTCTGGAGAGAATAAGGCCCGCATTTCTGCACATATTTCCTTATTCCGGAAGAGCGGGGACTCCGGCAGCTTCTATGCCTCATCAGGTAAAGGAGAGTGTAAAAAGGGAGCGTGCGGCACGTCTTAAGGAACTTTCCGACAGGTTTAATATGGAGTTTTATGCTGCCAACAGGGGTCGTACTCTACCTGTGCTTTTTGAGGGTACACGAAAGGGTGGAATGATGTTGGGCTATACCGACAATTATATAAAAGTAGAGCGTCCCTATGATCCGGCGCTTATCGGCAAGATTTCGCAGGTGACGCTCTAACTCTCTACCTTGCGGTAATTATTTTACCACTTTTATCTTTTCTCCGATCTCATTGACTATCGCACGTTTGAAACGCTCGTTATAGCCTTTTTGAATCGGTGTAGGAGGAATTGTGGCGGAGTGGCCATTGGTAATGAAAGCCCCATTTTCGTCTTGACGTTTGGTATTGCCGTCGATATATTTAACGAGGAGATATTTGTCAAAATTGTTCCACTTGTCAAAGAGTGCATTGGCTTCATTTATGGAAAATGATGTGAGATATTTTACTGCTCTGCGAGGGGATTTTTTATAAAAGAGAATGGCTTGTGCGTCTGAGGAGGCGATTTTGGCTACCATTTCATGTTCGTGGGCGCGAACGGCGGCCACCACTTCGGCTCCTATTTCGTCATAACGCAGATATGCAAACTGTGCAATGCGGTTGGTAAGCCAGAACATTGATGTAGGGGAATATTCAATCATACTGCCGTTACCGAGGGCATAATGCTCGGAAATTCCGGTTGAAGAGGAGTAAACGGGTGTAAGAGGTGAAGTACCTGCATCATCCACTGCGAACCAGAAGATACCTCCGATTATGTCAGGCAGCCAGTTACGGGCTTGCCCGACAAACCAGAATCCGGTCTGTTGCGTAGCTATGGCCCTTTCATTTATATATTCTTCACCGTCGATTTCAAAACTCATCGGTCTCCATCGGTAGGGAAGTGAATTTCCGCCGGCACCGATATCGTTGCGCATATCGAATGGTGTATCTTCAAAATGGTCCCTCATCATATCAGCCACCATGGTAACGGAGAGTTTGTGTTTCGCCTTGACGGAGAGCGGAAGCCTATTATTGGGATTATGGCCTGAAGCGTGGTCAATATATTTCGACATATCCTCAGCACCATGTTTGCTGAAAAAGCTCCAGACTCTTGCTTCGCAACCTCTCATTGCACCGAAATCGAGAGGACAATATGTATCGGCGAAGCTGAATTCCTCATCATTGCCTTCAAATAATCCCAGTTCTCTTGCGTGAGATATTACATCCGGTGAGTAGAGACAATTTTCGGGATCGTTAAGCGGGAATGTGGTGATGCGTGCGCAATTGGCATGTGCCGAAATATGGCCGTCAGGGATTCGTACAGCCACCCAGACAGCACCCTTACGGACATTGACTCCGTTTAACACTTCGGGTTTGCGTGCAATGATTTCCAATATCCAGGCTTCGTTCGGATCAGCAATAGAGATGGATTCTCCCGATGAAGCGTAACCGTATTGGTCTGCAAGTGAGGTATAAAGAGCGATGGCCTCACGTGCGGTACGTGTCCTTTGAAGAGTGATGTACATAAGTGAACCATAGTCGAGTATGGCATCTGGATCCCTTAACTCTGCTAGACCTCCCCAGGTTGATTCCCCTATGATGAGCTGGTGCTCGTTCATATTGCCGATGACATTGTATGTCTCGTCTGCCTGAGGTATTGTGCCAAGGTAGCGATCTCTGCCCCATTCATATATCGGTAGCATTGTGCCTGCCCTATATTTTGCAGCGGGGTAGTGAACAAGTGTACCATACCTGATATGGCTATCTGCCGCGTATGTAACCATCACGGAGCCGTCGGTGGATGCGCCTTTTGTGATGATGAGATTAGTGCAGGCAAATCCGGTAATTGTAAGGAGCGAGAATGCGAATGTAAGTAGTGTACGTTTCATAATCTATTATCAAAATTCAAGGGTGAGCCCATCATATGCAGGCTCGATACTGAAAGGTTGTGCAGAGAGTTCTTTTTTTAGCTGCGCGTGCGTGGGCAACTGGTGGGAGAGGTGTGTGATATATGTGCTTTGCGCACCGACTCTTGCGGCAATGCCGATAGCCTCCGGAAGAGAGTAGTGCGAGATGTGTTTCGTACGTTTCACAGTGTTTATGACAAACACCGATACACCTGTGAATTTATCATATTCTTCATCTGCGATGAAATTGGCATCGGTGATATATGCAAGTCCGCCGATGCGGAATCCCAATATGGGGAGGCAGTAATGCATTACCCTGATCGGAGTGATTTTCACTTCCGCTCCGTTGGCTCCTTTAACCGTGAATGGCATTTCATTGATGATTATTATGTTGAATTCAGGAATTCCGGGGTATTTATGTTGAGCAAATACATAGGAATACTCCATTCGGAGGGATTTCTCCACTCTCCCTTCGCAATAAATAGGGAGGGCGCATTTCTCAATGTAGTTAAGTGCGCGTACATCGTCAAGTCCTCCTGTATGATCTTTATGCTGGTGTGTAAGTATGATTGCATCCAGATGCGAAATTTTTTCCCGAAGCATCTGCTGCCTGAAGTCCGGTCCCGCATCAATAAGAATGGAAACTCCATCATAAGTCACGAGGGCTGAAGTCCTGAGCCTTTTGTCTCTTTCATCGGGTGAAGAGCAAACCTCACAGCTGCATCCTATTATCGGGACACCTTGAGAAGTGCCTGTACCCAAAAATGTAATCGTGTTGCTCATGCCCCGCAAAATTACAAAAAAAACTTGAGTTCTCTCTACAGGCTCTACTTCATGCAAAGCGCATTATTTCATTTGGTCGCGATAATCGGCGGGAGAATGCCCCGTTATTTTTTTGAAATAGAGATAAAAGTTACTTTGTGTGACAAATCCAACCTGTTGTGCTATTTGGTTGATTGAAACTGCAGGATTGGCGGCAATGAGTTCTTGGGCTTTGCGGATACGCAATTCATTACGCCAAGAACGAAAATCACACGGCATGTTTTTGCGGAAATAGCTGCGCAAAAAGAGCAGGTCCGTCCCTAACAACTTGGCTACCTCTGCAGTACTGATATCTCCCATAGTGTATCCTTCATCCAAAACCCATTGTTTAAGCGATTTTTTCAATAGCGTCTCCTTATCGGAATCCATTTCCTCTAATATTTCAGATGACAGTTGTTCCGGTTCGTTGGTAGTAGCGGAGAGATAAAAATCAAAGTTGGCCAAGAAATTAATGAAGCGAATAGCAAACCACGCGTAAAATGTGATGTATATCATCACAAAGACAACGTAGAACTTAAAAGGGAAATAGGCTGACACGGAAGCAATGATACCTAACGAAAGTGCAGCATAGAAACTGATTTGTACCCACCTGAGGCGTCCCTGTTCATCCTCGTCGTAATAATCTTCCAATTGCTTGATGCTTATCGCATATTTCTTTCTGAAAAGCCTTATGTAAAAAAATAGCTGACAGAAATATGCGGCCAAAAAAATGTAGATAACCCAATTATAGTGCTGTAAATTGAATGCCACCACTAAATAAAGTATGATAGTCCCGAATATGAGCGCTGCATGTAATAGTATCTGTTTGCGACCAAAAAAATGGGTTGAAGAATAGTAAGAAATGTGAAGGTAAAAAACATTGATTGAATGGAGGCCCCGGGAGGCGTAAATATTTCAACCCACATGATATTGTAACCTCCATCGAAAAAGTACTCAATGAAAGCGGGTACCGCGAGCATGAAATATGACAGTGCAAGAAAACCTTTTGCAAGCCTTAGGTTAAAGGTTTTTTTCTCGATCCTGATACGGAAGCTGAGTAGCACAATACCCAATATAACGAGCACAATAATCTGTGCAAAAGTTAATGAAACATATAAATCTTGTAGCATAAATAATAACCTCAAAAAGGGCATTAACCAAATAAACTTAATGGCCTGAAGTAGCTGTCAATACTTAACGGTTGACAAAATAAGCATTTTTTTTTCTCTAAAACTAATCCATGTGGATTTTTAAGTAAATAATTGTGAGTTTATCCGAAGTTACGTCAAACAGGCTTCTATCCACTCTATTTTGAAATAGAGTGGTCTATTTAGCGTAATTGTATAAAATAGACCACCTATCATCTTTTATAATTACCTAAAGCATTGTATCTTCACATAAATTTACACCAATTTTACTCTAACTTATAATACACCCAACTAATATTAACTAATATGAAGAAATTTTTCGCAACAATTACGCTTGCGGCGATGTTTCTGGTTGTCGGCTGTGTCGATCTTGATGAGCTTTGGCATGAGATTGATCTGCTGAAACAGCAAAACACGGAACAAGCCAATGAGCTGAACGAACGAAAATCCAAGCTCTCTACCTACGAGGAGTTGTTAGAGAGTTTGGATCGGTTGACGAATAACGCCAACTCGGAGATTGGCTCCCTTAAGGAGCTGATCAATGCTATGACCAATCAATTGAGCGTAGTCTCCTACAAGGAGCTGGCCGACAAGAGTGGTTATGAGATTACTATGAGCGACGGCAGCAAGATCACACTGAAGCACGGCACCGACGGTGCAGCCGGTAAGGATGGAGCTGACGGTGCTGACGGAAATGATGGTGCCGACGGTCTCTCACCAAACATCAGCGTTAAACTACATACTGATGGTCTGTTCTACTGGACTATCAACGGAGAGTTTCTGCTTGATGCTGACGGCAATATGATACCGGCGCAAGGTAAGGATGGTAAAGATGGTAAGGATGGCAATGATGGAGCTGAAGGCATTGCCGGAGTTGATGGCAAGGATGGCAAGGATGGAGTTCAAGGCGCTCCCGGTACTGATGGTAAGGACGGCAAGGACGGTATTACCCCGCTTTTAAGGGTAAACTGGAACCTCTGCTGGGAAATGAGCCTTGATGGAGGTAAAACCTGGCTACTCGTAAAGGATGCTAACAACAACCCGATAAAGGCACAAGGAGCTCAGGGTCCTCGGGGTCCTGCAGGTCAACCGGGTGCTGATGGCCAACCGGGTGCCCAGGGTGATCCGGGTGCTCAGGGTACTCAAGGCGATCCGGGTGCTGATGCCAATGTCACTCTCTCTATTACTGAGAGTGGAAATGTAGTAACTATTATTTATAACGGAGTTACCTTCAGAGTACCCAAAGAAGCACCGCAAGCTCCGTTTAATCCGCTGAGTCTTGTAGCTATGTATAACACTAACGAGGAGGGTAGTGCTTTCGTGACTAGTGAGACTTCCTGTACGGGAAGCGGTTACTTTACATACAATCAGGCAGGAACAACATTCGGTGCCGGCAAAACAATTGGCGGCACGCAGTACCACCTTCCGAACTATGATGAGTGGTTATCTATCATCCCATATTATGGTACTAACTATATTGAATTTACAGAAGTTAACCATAATTATGACAATGTTACGGAGTGTGTTAAGGTTAAAGGTAAATCACTAATAATGGCAAGTGATTACCGGACCGGTGTAGATAGTGTAACTTATGCTCTCCGTTACAAAGGTACCAATATGGTGACGGCCTGGAAGTACGAGTACATCAGCGATGGGAACAATACTCATGTAAAAATAACTTCCCGCTCTCTATTTGGAGTAAATGTTAATGTGGATGAAATTGCACAACCAAGTTACTGGAACAGTAACACTGAGAATGACGTTATCCGTCGCTTCCCTGCCGGCAGCTATAAAAAATCATCGGGAGAGTTCCCTGCTTCTGTAGGTAAAAATGGTTACTTTATAATCTATCCAAATCCGAGATCCGATTATGTAGTTTATATTGCCGGTTTCAATGGCACAAGTAATCCAAAATTAACCTTCTACTATAGCAATGATTCGGGTGACTACTTTACAGTTCGCCTTTTCGAGACAGTTCATTGATTAGGCACATAGGCTTTAATGTTATAATAATTGAATAATAAAAATGATCAATATGAAAAAGTTTTTTGCAATAATAACTCTTTTGGCAATGTTCCTAGTTGTGGGTTGTGTAGATTTGGATGAGCTTTGGAATGAGATTGATTTCCTTAAAAAACAAAATGCGGAGCAAGCCAAAGAACTGGAGGAAGAAAACGCTAAGTTCGCTGCATTTGAGGCGTTGCTGGAGAGTGTGGAGCAGTTGACAAGTAGCGCCAATTCGGAGATCACTTCCATCAAGGGGCTGGTCGATGCCCTTACAAATAACTTGAGAGTGGTTTCCTATAAAGAGCTGGCCGATAAGAGCGGTTACGAGCTTACCATGAGCGACGGCAGTAAGATTACTTTAAAGCACGGTACCGATGGTGCTGCCGGTAAGGATGGTAAAGATGGTGCCGACGGACAAGACGGTGTTGACGGAGTCACACCTAACATCAGTGTTAAATTACACGATGATGGCCTGCTTTACTGGACTCTTGACGGTGAGTTCATGCTTGATGCTGATGGTAATATGATACCGGCACAGGGCAAGGATGGCAAGGATGGTAAAGATGGTAAAGATGGAGCAGACGGTGCTGCCGGTGCCCCGGGCAAGGATGGTAAAGATGGTGCTACCGGTGCTGCCGGTGCTGCTGGTGCTGACGGTAAGGATGGAATTACACCACTGCTAAGGGTTAATACAAACCTTTATTGGGAGATGAGCCTCGACGGAGGAAAAACCTGGCAGCTTGTTAAGGATACTAAGAACAACCCTATTAAGGCTCAAGGTCCTACAGGTCAGAGAGGTCCTGCGGGCAAACCGGGTGCTTCCGGTGCGAATGGCGCTCCTGGTACACAAGGTCTTCCAGGCGATAAGGGAGACCCTGGCAAGGATGGCGATCCTATAGTTACTATTACAGAGAATTACGACTATGTCATCATTACCTATTTGGGTGCTACCTATGTAGTTCCAAAGGCACTTCCGGAGCAGCTGTTTAACCCCCTCAGTCTTGTGGCTAGGTATAATGTCAACCAGAATGGTAATGCATTCGTGACAAGTGAGACATCATGTACCGCAAGCGGTTACTTTACCTTTACTCAAGCAGTTGACCAATTTACTAATATCCAAATTGGCGATAAATACTACCATTTGCCGAGTGAATCTGAATGGATCTCTATATTTCCGTTGGATATCAGGCCAGAAATTCCCCCACATATTCCTACCCATGTGGTAAGATTTAATAGCAAGAACGCGGGAATTAGTAACTTGTCTTATAATAATATCACCGAAAATGTAACTGTTAAAGGCCAGGACATCGCAATGACCAGCGACTTTCGCGTCAATTTTAACCATGTCACTTATGCGCTTCGCTACAAAGGTACTAATATGGAGACAGCCTGGAAGTATGAGCGCATTAACCAAGGTAACGACACCCATCTTAAGGTTACTTCACGCATCCTTTACGGAATGAACATAACTGTAGATGATATAATTTCAGCGGATTTTTGGAGTAGCAACAATGGGAATGATGTGATTCGCCGTTTTCCTGCCGGAGGTCAATATGAGTATGATCTTAATTCCTCGTATGCAGAAGATGTACTGTATGGCGTAGGCACTTATGGTAATTATACTTCTTCGACCGGAACGCAAGATACGTATTGGTATATGACATTCGGTACACTATACCTTGGTTACCTTGATTCTTGGGATGACTATAGATTCAGACAGACTATCCGCCTTTTCGAGACAGTAAATTGATTAGGCACATTGCGACACGTGGAAATTTGACAAAAAATATAAAAACAATAAATATGAAAAAGTTTTTTACAACAATAATTCTTCCGGTGATGTTCCTTGTTGTGGGCTGTGTGGACTTGGATGAGCTTTGGAATGAGATTGATTTACTGAAAAAGCAGAACACGGAACAATCCAATGAGATGAAGGATCAAAAAGCTCAGTTTGCAACCTATCAGGCGTGGTTAGAGAATTTAAAGCAGGCTACAAGTAATGCCAACTCGGAAATCTCCTCCATCAAAGGGCTGGTAGATGCCCTGACAAATAAGGTGAGCGTGGTTTCTTACAAGGAGCTGGCCGATAAGAGCGGCTATGAGCTTACCATGAGCAACGGTACTAAGATTACCCTGAAGCACGGTGCTAAAGGTGCCGATGGCAAAGATGGGAAAGATGGTGCTGATGGGAAAGATGGTGTAGATGGAATTGCCCCCAAAATTAGCGTCAAATTACATGACGATGGTTTATTCTACTGGACCATAAACGGCAAATTCCTGCTGGATGCTGACGGTAATATGATACCGGTGAAAGGCAAGGATGGTAAGGATGGTAAAGATGGTGCAAACGGTGCTGCCGGTGCTCCGGGCAAGGACGGTAAAGATGGTGCGGATGGTATCCCGGGTGTTGCCGGTGCTCCTGGCGAGGATGGCATCACCCCTCTATTAAGGGTTAATTCCGACTTATTTTGGGAGATGAGTCTTGACGGAGGAAAAACATGGCAACTCTTGAAGGATGCAAATAACTATACGATTAAGGCACAAGGTCCTGCCGGCTATCAAGGTCCTGCCGGTCCTGATGGCACTGCTGGTGCCGACGGCAAAAAGGGTGCCGATGGCGAAAAGGGTCCAAAGGGCAATCCGGGCCCGGATGGTGCTGATGCAAATATTAATATTACCATAACCGAGACCTATACTGAAATCATTATTACCTATGAGGGCAATACCTACACTATCCCTAAGGCACCATTCAACCCACTAAGTCTTGTGGCTAAGTATAATGTGAACGAGACAGGTGACGGTTTCGTGACGAGTGAAACCTCTTGTACCGGAAGCGGTTACTTTACATACAATGATGCAGTGGCTTTACTCGGTAACGGCAAAATAATTGACGGCAAACAGTATCACATCCCGGGATATTATGAGTGGCGTTCTATCGTCTATTATGATCCATTGGGCGGTAGTCCAGTGGACTTCACTGATTACGGCTATTATACTTACAACGTCTTCGAAGATATTACTGTTAAAGGTAAAGACATTACAATAATCAGTGACTATGCAATCGGTGTTAGTGGTGTCACTTATGCGCTTCGTTACAAGGGGACTAATATGGAGACTGCGTGGAAGTACGAGTACATCACTGATGGTAGCGATACTTATATGAAGATATCTTCTCGAAATGTTGTTGGGATGGGTTTTATTGTGATGGATATTGATGACGCAACCTTTTGGAACAGTAATAACCAAAATGATGTAATCCGCCACTTCCCCGCAAGCGGTGGTATATATGAAGGTGCTTTAGAAGATACTGATTATGGATTTTTCTTCCTGCATCCGAAACCCGATGACTCGTGGCCAAGTTACTCTCTAGGTTTCGGTAGTAGTGGTTGCGCTTTATATCATAGCACTGATGAGAATGACAAGTTGAATGTTCGCCTATTTGAAACATTAAATTGATGTGTCATATAGTCGCTTTTGCATCATTCGATTAGGGTTGGGAAAATCTCCCAACCCCTTTTTTTGGCAATTATTTTCCTGCGGCTATTTGGTCTCGGTAATCGGCGGGAGACTGTCCGGTGATTTTTTTAAAGTATGAGTAGAAGTTGCTTCGTGTTGCAAATCCTACCTGTTGTGCTATTTTGTTGAGTGAAACATTGGGATGGTCTGCGATAAGCTCCTGAGCTTTGCGGATACGCAATTCATTGCGCCAAGTGCGGAAATCGGAAGACATATGGTCATGGAAAAAACGGCGCAAGCAGTGCAGATTAGTGCTCAACAACTTGGCTATCTCTTCAGTGCTGACATCTGCTTTCGTATATCCTCCATCCAAAACCCATTGTTCAAGAGCTTTTTCCAACTGTTGTTTCTTAACTGGATCATTATCTAAACACCTTTCAGATTCAATTTCTCCAAGTTCATTTGTTGTAACTGCAATTTCGTCCGGTTGGCTTGATGAAGCAGATAGATAGAAGTCAATTTTAGTCACATAATTGGCGAAGCGAATGACAAACCACATATAAAAAATGATGTATGAGGCCACAAACCAATAATCTACCCAAAAAGGGAAATAAGTAGAGATGGAAGCTATGATACCTATCGCCAGGGCAGCAAAAAAACTCTTTTTTACCCAACTGAGACGTCCCTGCTCATCTTCGTCATAATATTCCTCCAATTGTCTGAGACTCAGCGCATACTTCTTTATAAATAAACGGGTATAAAAAATGAGCAGACATATATAAGATAATACGCCAATAATTACAACAATGTGGTAGTTCTCAATGCTAAATGCAGCTACTAAGTAGAGTATAACAGCCCCGCACACAATGGTTACATGCCATAGGATTTGTCGACGGGTTATATATGTAGGCAGTAGAATAGATAGCAGGGTAAAGGTAAAGAACATCGATTGCAGAGCCGATACCACAGGAGTAGAAATTACGTTAAATTTTATGTCGCCGCCATCCTGGTAAACATGTGAAAGGAAAAGTGCAATTGCCAACATAAAATATGCGCACACCATAAATGCTCTTGAAAGGTGCAAGTTAAAAGTTAGACGCTCCACTCGTATGCGGAAGCCCATTAGCATAATACCCAATACGACCAGAATTATGCCGGCAATTAAATAGACTGATATAGATGATTCAGGTTGCATAAATGGAATCCGTAATATGCTGTCTTTACCCTACTCTAAAAGAATTACCTTTCATAGTCCAAAACGTAAAATGTTTATCAAAGATAATAATTAATTTCACTTTATTTTAATTCCAATAGATTCAATTGAGGATTTTAATCCAAAATTGCGATTTCGATCAATCCTATGGGTTAGATCTGGTCTATTTTATTTCTTACAAAAAAGACCAGTCTATTTTGCGCAACTATCTGAAATAGACCACTTGCCCTCTTGTTTTTCTTTCCATGCTATTGTAAATTTACAAATTAATAATTATTAAAATAGAAGTATTGTTTTTTGTCGGAAATAAGAATCGTTTCATAAAAATATGCGACAACTTCAAAATTAGCCAAAGGAACCAAATCAGTTTAAGCCTGTCGCAATTAACCGGTATTACCTGAACGAGTTCAATTTAATCATATCAATAAAAACTAACTTAAATCAACTAACATGAAGAAACTTTTTGCAATGATCACACTTGTGGCACTCTTCCTTGTTGCTGGCTGTGTTGACTTGGATGAAGTGTGGAGTGAGATTGATTTCTTAAAAAAGCAAAACAAGGAGCAAGCTGATAAGTTGAGCGAGCAATCCAGTGAGCTTCAAGAGTACAAAGAGAGACTTAAAGCTGTCGAGGACTTGAC
>Ga0116172_10003361_pt1 | contig 13380 bp, 15 predicted proteins | sample AD_UKC083_MetaG_FD_89799 | JGI IMG/M metagenome (GOLD analysis project Ga0116172, IMG submission 89799) | Active sludge microbial communities of municipal wastewater-treating anaerobic digesters from USA - AD_UKC083_MetaG | ecosystem: Engineered > Bioreactor > Anaerobic > Digestate | place: USA...
ATGGTGGGGTTGCCAATGCGGCTGTATATAAATCCCTTTTCTTTTCCGGCAAAACGATCAGCACCCTGCTGAGCATTGCGGAAAGCAAATGTCGATGTCTGATAAATGGGAGTAACGGCACTTCCGAAAGCATCTTCAAAATCACCTGCGTGAACCAGTTGTGAGTTCAATCCTAAATCTTTAACGTTCTTCATCTTTCTCTTTTTTTTTACAAATATACTTGATTTTAAAGAAATGGAAGATGCATTGATTTGAAGTCTGTTAGTTTTAAGTTTTTATGCTGGAAGGTCCCGAGAAATCCAACATTCCATAGTTCGAAGAGAATCGGAAAACATGGAATAGTTGGTGAGAGATCTTAGCATCCGACTCTTCCAGGTTCTTCATTGCATTGCGAACTCTGGAAGGTCGGAAGTCACAATAAATATTTATCTCGCGACATTCAAAATATTTAAGTATTTTTGTACCGAATTTTCCTAAATACCCAAGGAATGTCGAAACCTATTCAGATGTCCGAAGCCGCATCGATTGGAATTCATGCACTGGTGCTGATTTCCAACAGTGATGGCAATTTTATGAATGTGAATGTTATTGCCGAGAAAACCGGCGCCAGCAAAAATCACATTGCCAAAGTAATGCAAACCCTGGTCAAATCCGGCTTTGTAAGCTCTGTTCGTGGCCCTGCCGGCGGTTTTTCGCTCGCCATGGACGCTGATGAAATCAACCTGCTCGACATTTATGAATCGATTGAAGGAAAGATTTCCATTAAAACATGTCCGTTTGAGAAACCCATATGCCCGTTTGACAAATGCCTCATGGGCGGCATCTTTCACAAGGTTACGGCAGAGCTGATTGAGTATCTGAAATCGCACAAACTTAGCGATATGTCACATTATCATATCAAATAGTTATTCGTTATGACGCGCAAACAGCGACTTGCAAAAATAATTGAAGTTTTTCAGCAGAACAATCCGATACCCAAAACCGAGCTTGATTACAAAAATCCGTATGAGCTGATTGTGGCTGTAATCCTGAGCGCCCAATGCACCGATGTGCGCGTAAATAAAATCACCCCTGAATTCTATAAAACCTTCCCCAACGCCAAAGCATTGGCCCAGGCCACGGAAGCAGCCATTTACGAAAAAATAAAATCCTGTTCCTATCCCAACAACAAGGCCCGCAATCTGAAAGCCATGGCCGAAATGCTGACCAGGAAATTCAACGGAAAATTACCAACCGATCCCGAAGAGATGCAGCAACTGCCGGGTGTGGGCCGAAAAACCGCACACGTACTGGCTTCCGTGTTGTTTAATCAGAATGTTATTGCTGTTGATACACATGTGCAACGGGTGAGTGTTCGCCTGGGACTGGCTCCCGGAGCCACAACGCCGCTGGCAGTCGAAAAAGCGCTTGTAGCCATCGCTCCCGCCGATGTGCTCCACGATCTGCACCACTGGCTCATTCTGCATGGGCGATATGTATGCAAGGCCCGCAAACCCTTGTGTGGAATCTGCAATGTGGCCGGGTTCTGCAGCTATGGACTGCGCGAAGTCTAAACTTAGTGGAGCTGGTTGGAAACTTCGCGCAAAGAGTCTTAAATATTTTTGATCAATCATAATGAAGGCCTTACTCAAAATATTCATCTTTACCTGGCTGACTCTCTGGCTTACAGTGGGAGTTCTGATTTTTATAGAAACGCCAGAACAGATTGAAAGAGACAGACTATTTATTGAAAACGAAATCAAGCCATCTGTAACTTTCATCGAGGATTTCAAACAAAAGCATTACCGGCTGCCTTCCAATCGTGAGTATTACAGCTGGCGAAGAGAATTTCATGAAGATTATACGAGTGATATGAATCAGCCGGTTGATTCGCTCATCAGCCCAGACGGTTGTTATATCAGAAAACCTGAAAATATTATTGTTGGTGATGTCGGAATCAATAACGCCCATCTGCTCGAAGGCGTTGACTGGTCTAAAGAATATGCTATCGGAATTTGGCGCGGCGAGTGGTTTGAATACTATTTCTCATGGAACAAGACCTATTATACGAATAACTATAACTGGGCTAAAGCAACATTCAGTATGCTGTTCTTCATTGGGATCGGCCTTGTTCCACTGTTTCTTTGGTTGCTGTTTAAAAAGAAAAAACGCGGGATAGCCTGACGCACGCTACGCAAAAATAATCCTTTGCACATCGCCATATTAACGAAAAACATAATACCTGCTGGCTGAAATACTTTTCAGTTGCGGTAACTGTAATATGGCTGTGGCTACAAGTTTGGCGCAACGTTATATTTCTAAGATGCTCTCGAAACTTTTGTCAGGATATATCCTTGCATTTTATTTTGTTTTGTCAGGTTATATCCTTACATTTGCAAATTGTTTGACAGGATTAACCCTTGCAATATGAAAAAGAAAAAACTCCAAATTGAGCATCTAGATGCTAAAATGAAGCACTTTTCAAAACTAAAAACGCTGACAATACCGCCCACTGGTTGGATAAAAACAATACGATTGACGTTAGGAATGTCACAGCAGCAATTAGCAAAACAACTGAACATTACAAGGCAAAGTGCTCAAGAATTGGAACAACGTGAAAAAGAAGGTTCAATAACCATTAAAACGCTTACTGAAGTTGCTGCAGCGATGGATATGAAACTGGTGTATGGCTTTGCACCCATAGATGGCTCCCTGGAAAATCTGATTGAAAGAAAAGCCCGGGAATTGGCAGGGAAAATTGTTCTCAGAACATCCCACTCAATGAAATTAGAGAATCAGGAGAATTCCGATGCCCGGATAAAAAAAGCAATTGTTCAAAGGACAAAAGAGTTGGTTAATGAAATGCCAAAAACACTATGGGATTGAATTTGGAATACATTGATGGTCAAACTCCCATTGATGAAGAAGAAAAGGAAGAATTGCTGATTCCAACAATTACAACCAGAGCTGAGTTGGACGAATTCGAGCAGCAAAACATTGAGGAAGCCATGCAATTCGTTTTTGGAAGATCCTTCAAGAAAGAAAATGTTTTTACAGAAGAATTCGTGAAGAAACTACATGAGCGAATGTATGGAAGTGTGTGGAAATGGGCCGGGAAATTCAGAAAAACAAACAAAAATATAGGGGTTGATAAATGGCAAATTGCGCTTGCCCTCAAACGCCTTTTGGATGATGCTCTTTTCTGGATTGACAATGATTCATTCTCTCATGATGAAATAGCAATAAGATTCAAACACAGACTGGTTTCAATTCATTGTTTTCCGAATGGAAATGGCCGGCACAGCAGACTGTTTGCTGATCTGATTGTTGAAAAACTGTATAATGAACCAGCCTTTACTTGGGGCTCAGCGGATTTGGTCCATGCAGGTAATGCCCGTGAAAGATATATTATGGCGATTAAGCAAGCAGATTCAGGGAATATAATTCCCTTATTGGAATTTGCAAGATCGTGACAAACTGCGCGAAGTCTAAATTTTGCGGAGCTACTCACTCCCTGAAAACAACATACCCGGGCACCACGCCGGCGTTGTAAATATGCAAGAAATTGCCCGATGGAGAATAATGCAGCACCTGGCCTGCATGAACGTAATCTCCGGCATCGCTAACCCAGAGCGAATTGTCGGCTGGATTCACGGCGAGACGGTAAAAAGTATTACCTGAAGATTGAATCCATGCGGTTGTTGGCACCGAAGCCGCACTGACAGCCATTTTATAGATATGCTGATTAATGAAATAAACACTGTCGCGCGCGGCATTCATTACCATTGCCGAAGGGTAATCGGATGCCGATGAAAACGGAACGCTCCGGATAACTGTGTGCGACAGAGGATCGATGACAACAAGCTTTGCCATTTCTGCATGATCAAAACCGCCGCTGCACAACACCCAGATGAATCCATTCAAATCGACACCTATGCTGTTTGGCTCTACACCTGTGATTACAGAATCTTCAAGTTGCAACAGAGTGGTATCGATGACCAGCAGCGCATTGTTTGTCTGCGATGACACCAGCTTCGACCAGTGTGTAGCCCACAGCTTCCCGGCATGCAGCATCAGATTTTCAACCGGCCGTTCAGTGTAAATACTGTCCGCCAGAATTCCCTGCTCAGCATCAATCACATAAATATATGGTTTGTACAATGAAGACACATACATTCTGTTTCCGCTGCCGGCGCAGATTTCACGCGGCGATGCAATCCCTTCGATTGTTTTCACAACGATAAAATCATCGTTGAGCATGTATACTTTTCCGGAATTATTGATCGTCAGAAAAATATAGTCACCGCTCAAAGCCGCATGAAAAGGAATGTCTCCGGGAGGAAAGCCATTCGCTGACCGGAATATTTCATTGCTGATGGTACCATTGCTGAAATCGATCCACGATACATCTCCTCCGCCTGAATTAAAGAGCCCTTCGTTGATGACGAATGCACCGTTGTGAAAGACTGAGGGCGTATCGTCCGATGTGTTCACTTCGCCGAATTCATCATTGGTGCATGAATACAGCGATAGAGCAATCAACAATATCATCAGCCATCTATTCATTCCATTTCCATTTAAGCGTGACGTAAAGATTTCTTCGGGGCATCGGATACCATGCAATGTACTGATAGTCGGCATTCATTAAATTATTGAGCCGCACTGAAAGCGTCAACTGATTTGTTCTGATTTTTTTAACGACAGAAAAAAACACATCATGCAGAAATATTTCGGGCATGTAACGATCATTGTCGCTGCTTGAAAAACGTTTTCCTGTATAATGAAACTCATATCCCCCGCTCCAGATGCCATGTTCAAGCGACACCGAAGAATTCATTGTTATATCAGGCACATACATCAGCGTGGATATTTTATCACTGGTCAGATCCTGCGCAAAAACCCGTGTCGCATTCATCGATCCAGTGATTTTATTTTTCTGCCATGCATACGAACACGAAGCAACACCTTCAACGCCGTATTGACGCGATTCGGCCACATTGGATGCATGCCATTGCGAGCCGGACGAATCCGGTGTCCAGCGAATCAATTCTTTTGTCCTTGAATAAAAAGGCGATGCTTTTATGTTCCATGAAAATTGCTCTGCACTGACCCTCTTGTGTAATCTGAAGGAAAATCCGTCGTTTCTGATATCAAGCGTCATGTCCGCCATCCACGCGTCTTCCGGCTTCAGATCAGGATTTCCACCGGGTGCCCAGTACAGGTCATTCATGGTTGGCATGCGCATGTTGCGGGCCAATCCGGCATACACATTCAACCATTTCCATTTTTTCAGGTTCGCTTTTGAACTGTTGCCTGGCATAAAACTCAGTGATAGTCCCGGCAACGGAAACAGTTTATTGAAGTTTCTGGTGATGATGTGTGTCCACACATTCAGCTTTATAGCATCATACCTGTTCAGACAATATTTCAGATTCAGCCGCTGATCGGTGTTTACAACCGGCTTCTGAAAATTCTCCGAAACCACACGATACACTTCGGGGTAATATTCCATATTGAATTCATGTCCGGCTCCTGCCCGCAGATAAGCATTCAAGCGGGTTGCCAGCGATTGCGTGGCTGTTCCGTCGCTGATGGATAACTGCTTGTTGCAGTATAAAAATGTGTCGGCACTGAAAAAGAAACGAAACTGCAAACCCGCATCCGCTGCGGAAATAAGCGGCACGAACCCGCTGACTCTCACAAATCTGTTCTCCTGACTTTCATTGTCAGGCAGCTGCGGACTCAGCAACTGCGCTGGTGTTTCGTTGAATTGCGAACCGGCCCACAACGACAATCTGAAGTCACCTTTCTTCATCGGAATCAGCAGATTGCTCTTGACAGTCATGCCGTAATATGAGGCGGCAACACGGTTCTGTAGCGGCCATTCATCTGAAGCGGCACCTTCGGCATTGTTGTGAAACCTGTAATTATTGGCGGAATTAATTCCTGACAATTCAAATGATACACGAGACTTTTTTATCCTGTAGTCTGAAAAAAAAGATGCAGAGCCGGTTCCGAAGCTGCCGCCCGAAAAGATAAGACTACGTTCGAGGCTGCTGTCGCGATAAAATACATCATCAATATATATATAGGATGACAGGCCGCCGGCAAAATCAGATGCAGCCTGCGTTCCGGAAACAATCCCTAACCGGATGTTGTCATTCACCTGCATTCCGCCCAGCGCCGGTTGTCCCAGTGTGAGCTGATTCAATGCGAAGCCGTTCCACACAAGCAATGTCTGCGAAGCTCCGAAGCCGCGATGCGAAATGGTTGCAACACCGCCCGGAGAATAGGTTTTGAAAAACACAGGTGTGTAGCGCGATAAGACATTTTCAACAGTAAGATTTTCGTCTGCTGGTATCAGCTTGCCGGAAACGGAAATCATAAATAAAGAATCGTCGGATGGTGCAGAAATATCAACCGGCTTAAGCCATACCGTATCATTGTGCTGCTGCGCGCTGATCAGCAATGCAAACATAAGAAACGATATGAACAGCACAATTCTCATCAGTGACAAACAATGAATTTTGCAGACCGGCCTTCAGAAGTAATCAGAAAATAAATACCATTATTTAATGCTGAAACATCAGCCGATTTTTCCGAACCACTGTATTCCCGCATCAGATGGCCGCTGCATGAGTATATGTAAATTCGTTCTGTTACGGATGCACTGAAGTGAATTACATCGTGTGCCGGATCAGGATAAACATGAACTATGCGCCGATACTCATCAAAGCCGGTGTTGCTGCGATTATTGATCACGCCCACCGCATCCAGGTCGAAGCCACAGGATTCGAAAGGAGTCGGAAACGGGTCATTGACAATTCTTCCTTCACAGTCGCGCGAAGCATAGACCGGATCAATGCTTCCAATCACATCAATCAAACGTACAACAGTGATTGAATCTTTGTGAAGCAACGCTGTATCAGGAGCTTCCGCAATATCGAAAGGAGTTCCGAAAAGGGCTCTGTATTTGCCCGCCAGATTGTGAATCTTTGTGGGATCGGTTGCCCCGAAGCCATTTGTCTGTGTTACCGTGTCCGTCAGCGAATAAGCAGGAATGCGAAAAAAATGAATTCCATCGGAGCTGACTTCAACAAATGCAAGTTCCAGAAATGTGTCTGTGAGCGGGTTTTCAAACACGGCAAAATCAAATCCGTTGCCATCGGACAGCGGAACAGTGAAGAAAATATCAGCAATGCCACCGTCGCCAAGACTCACAACCACATTGTCGGCAATGCCTGCAACATCGGATTCAGCACCATAAGTGGCACGATTGGATGAAGCAGCCAGGATGGTTGTATCTGAAATATTCACAAAGCCGCGCACAATGCTGCAACCGGTTGACCAGTCAATAAAGCAGGAACTGTCATGCGCAATAGCAGTAGAGCCCGCCTGCCCTGCGGCAGGCGGATACTGCGCTTTTGCGAAAAAACAAAGTTGTATCAAAAATAAAAAAACAAATGTTTTCATTCCATAATAATAAGCTCGCCGTGAAGAACATTGTTGCTGCTGAAGAACAGAGCATAATAGAATCCTTTGGGAACCGCATTCAGACTGTATTCAGTGTTAATATTCGAAATTTCATATTCGCAAACCAGTTTGCCGTTGACATCGAAAATCTGCATGCGGTCAAAGTTTCCGTAATTATTAATGGTAAAATAATCACGCACCGGATTGGGATAAATAATGGTGTTGAAAATCCGGATGTCGCCAAAACCATTTACAGGGCTGGCTGCAACAGGCATCCCGGGTTTGTAGAGCGGATTGGTGAAAGTGGAGTCCCATGGTGTGTATGACATTCCGAACCACATGGAATCAGACAGAATCTCACTGCCACCTAAATTCATCACCCAATTGGCCGAATCTCCATCACCGGTGAACGTGGCGAAATAATCGGGGCTGCCACCAATTCCGGCATGAGACAAATAATTGATATCGCTGACAAAACCTGACATGACCACCATGCTGAGTGCATTGTCGGCCGAATCGATATCTGCAATCATTTCTTCGGCTGTAACCGAAGTCCCGTCAAAGCGATAGCCCCAAACATAGCACTGAGGACTGGAGCCATCGTTGAAGTCAATCACCAGAGCGGCAGACTTGGAGCCCGATCCAACCCAGAAAGTGATGTCATCCATTGAAAATTGTGCATTGGAAATGATGGGCATAGCCAAAGCCAGCCATAACAGCGAACTGTAGAAAAAATGTTTCATAATGTGAAAACATTAAAATATTAAACAAGCTCCATGACCCTTACGCCCGAAAGATTCATGAAAAAACGCCTGGCAGGTCTTCTGACTTGTCCCGGCGCGGCGCCTTCCCGTTCCTTTCGTATCGGAACAGTGGCAGGGGAATTACCGCGCCCTTTTTCAGGACTTACAGCAGCGGGTACTGTCCGGGATTTTCACCCGGTTCCCTCTTAGCATCATTGGCTTTTGCCTTCGATGAACCAAACTCGCTGCAAAGTAAATTAAAAAATGTGAGGCGCGAAAACTTATTGTTGGCAAGAAATCAACAGCGATGTTGAAAACTATTCTGCAATATATATATGATTGATTTAGTGATATATAATGTAAATTACCCCTGATTTTTCAGAAAATTTCACATTTTCATGTATCCAAATGGTGATTTTTGCGTAAAAAAACATGTTCGATTTGCACATGTTAAAAAAAAAGTATAGTTTTACGCAAATTTTCATGGATAATGAAAAGATTCTTCAGTAAATATATGCTTCTGCTCATCGTTTTCGTTGGAACGATGGCTGTAAGTTCTTGCACTTCATCACAGTTCAAGAACTACAAACGATATGTGAAACGTAAAAATTCAGCTCTCGGATACAAGAGCCACTATCAGAAAAAACTGAAGCGAAACACCATGCCCATCAACCGGAATTACATCATCCGGAACAAACGGACATCTCCGAGCTGGCGTTAATATTCCACTGAAAAGATCATTACCGAATTTCCTCCTCCCACTCCGTTTCTTCCCTGAGAAGTCACAATCAGTTTTGTGCCGTCTTCAGAAACCGCAAGCCCTACCGGGAATGAATCTGCTTTTATGCTGCACACAATTTTCATTGTGCTGTAATCTGTAATTGTAATCTTACTTTCGTTGTTGATTGCGGAAAAAATATATTTCCCATCCGGCGAAACATCAATGGTGCGCACGCCCACTCCGACATATGCATCTTTCCAGGCAGAGTATGTCGTCTTTTTTCTGACCATAAAAGCAATCAGCGAATCAACCGGCGCCTTCTGCACAAAGCCAGGTTTGGTGCAGGAAACCAGCAGGTCGTTTTGATACATGGTCAGATGCCGCACATTCGGTTTCATACCCCAGAGAGTGCCCATGTAACTCAGTTTCTCCATGTCGAAAAAGGCAATTCCTCCGCCACCCATGCGGCCGACAAGCAGGTATTTGCTGTCGGGCGAAAAAACGGTGCCCCTCAGACAATAGCCACATTCCGTATCACGATTGACGGGCGTGTTGTTCGCGTTGCTGAGCGGCAATTTATAATCAACCGTGAAATGCTTTACATATGAGAATTCATGCGGGTTTTCAGATGAGATATCTATTATGCCGATGGTGTTATCGCCCCAATGCGTTACTGCAAGGTATTTTCCGTCAGGTGAGGCAGCAACCATTTTTGGCAGAGGCCCCGTTGGCATCACACGCACAATGGAGTCGCAGTCGGTATCGATGATTGCAACCGCCGATGGCTGAATGGCGTTGGCATCGAATGAGCGCCGGTAGTAAGTAACCCACAGATATTTTTTGTTGTGCGTAAAACACGATTCTACGGGCTTTCCGCTGAATTCATTCACGGCACCTTTATAATTAAAAGAATACCCGAGAGCAGTGTTTTCCTGAAACAACGCTGAATCTTTTTTTGAAAAAGTGTGCGGAATTACTTTCAGCATCTGCAGCGAATCAAGACTGAACACAAGTGTTTCGCATCCTTCGAGACTGTGAATGTAGAATTTGTTTTTGGAATCCAGAATGTTCACTGACTTCGGACTGTCGATGTGTTTGTTTACGAAATCGCTGTCTGAAGCAGGCGCTTCATTATAGTTCTGGATGCGAGCAATCAGGTCCAGCTTTATGGGGCCATCCGCAGGCTCCGACGTTTTCCCGATTGGAATCTGAACAACTGGTTGTGCAACGGAATATATAATTGCTGCAAAAAAAAATGCAGCGAAATAAATCAGTCTCATTTTTTCTTTCTGTTTTTCATCACTTTTGCAAGCCCGCCGGTGGATGTCTCGCGATAATCAGCATTCATGTCAAGCCCGGTCTGCTTCATTGTCTGCACAATTTCATCAAACGAAATGCGATGCCGCCCATCGGACAAAATGGAGAATGTGGATGCATCGAGTGCTCGTGCTGCTCCGAATGCATTTCGCTCAATGCATGGAATTTGAACGAGCCCCATGACAGGATCGCACGTAAGTCCAAGATGATGTTCCATGCCCATTTCGGCGGCATATTCCACTTCGGTGATTGTTCCTCCGAAAATCTGTGTAGCTGCGGCGGCCGCCATGGCACAGGCAGTTCCGACTTCACCCTGACATCCGACCATGGCTCCGCTGATGCTGGCATTGTGTTTCACGAGATTGCCAACCAGTCCGGCTGTTGCAAGCGCCCTTATAATGCGCTGTTCAGTGGCGTCGTTGTATTTATGCAATAAATAAAGTACGGCCGGAACAATACCGCATGAACCGCAGGTTGGAGCCGTGACCACTCTCCCGCCCCCGGCATTTTCTTCAGCCACAGCCAATGCATAGGTGTACACCAATCCTCGACGCATGACGGCAGGATTGAATCCCTGCGACTTGGCATGATAGCTTGCCGCTTTGCGGGCCAGCTTCAAAGGTCCTGGCAAAACGCCTTCGTGTTCAATGCCGCTCTGGACGCTGCTTTTCATAACAGTCCAGACTTCGGCAAGATATGCCAGAATCGATTCTCCTTCGCATTGCACAACATATTCCCAAAGCTGCGTTCCGTTATCATCGCACCATTTCAATATGTCATGCATAGTGTGCAGCGGATACAGATGATGCCCCTTTTCTTTCCCGGGATGTTCAGAAATCTGTCCACCACCTGTGCTGTATATCTTCAGATCATTGATGACATTTCCTTCAGCATCCAGCGCTTCGAAAATCATTCCGTTGGGATGTTCAGGCAATGTCTCGTCAGTATGCCATACAAACTGGACCTCTGATGGATAGAGGATCCCGGCAATGGCAACATCCGTAAGGTGACCTTTTCCGGTCAGGGCAAGACTTCCGTACAAATGGACCCTGTACTTTTCGGCTCCGGGAGCGGTTTTCAGAAATTGTTCCGCAGCGCGCGAGGGACCCATGGTATGGCTGCTCGAAGGCCCATAGCCGATTCTGTAAATCTCTCTGATTGATTCCATGCAGTCTACTCCATTGTTTCGAATCCGACAAACCTCAGATTGCCTGCAGCAAACGAATCGGAAATCTGATTGCACATTTTTTCAGTATCGGCATGCATGGCAATATGAACCTGAAAATACATTTTGGTCTGCTGCTTTTCGAAATCCTTTTCAACATTGATGGTGAGAATCCGCACCTGATGCTTCTTCAAAACAGCCACCACATCTTCCTTGCGGTCATCAAGGCCTTCGAATTTCACAGTGACAACTTTATAGAGACTTTCACGGAAAACATTTTTTTCAAGGTAATCGATGAATATCAGAACCAATAGGATTGCTATTACGGCAACGAGCGCTGCCAGATAAAATCCGGCTCCAATGGCCAGTCCTATGGCCGATGCTACCCAGATGGTGGTTGCGGTTGTGAGACCTTTCACATTTACGCCCATACGGATAATGGCTCCGGCACCCAGAAAGCCGATACCTGAAACCACCTGTGCCGCAATACGGCCCGGATCGTAATTTTTGTCGGCTCCGAAAATCTGGGGCATATAAATGGAAATCAGCATGACCAGCGTAGATCCGACCGCAATGAGTATGTGCGGACGCAAACTGAGCACCTGCTTGTGCCGGCCGCGTTCTATGCCGATGATGAGACCGGCAACAAAACTGAGAAACAACCTGAGAATGACGTCCCATGTGTCGATTTGCGGATCCAGCTCCTGTAAAAATAGATTGTCCATAGCTGTATTTATTTTGCAAACCTAATGAATTTGTATGAATTGGTTTACCTTGTTATGAAGCTTTTGATTCAAAAAAAATCCGGGCTTTTCAGCCCGGATTTTTTCCGAAAGAATATTTGTTTTATTCAATTACAACTGTGCTTATCTGAATTCCTTCCTCAGAAACAAGCTGCAAAGAATAAACTCCGGCTGACAGTTGTGATACAGGGATCACTACTACATTTCCGGATGTGGTGTTTTTCAAAGACTGTGAACTTACAAGACGACCTGTTGCATCAAAAAGATTGATCACAATATTGTTGTGTTCTGCAGCAAATGCAATGTTGATGCTTTCGCTGGCAGGGTTCGGATAGACATTGCCAGTCTGAAGTGTTGATGTTTCAATGCCTGAGCAATCTTCGACAGTAATAATGATGTCGTTGCTCGCTGAACAGGTGTATGAATTTGTAACCGTTACAGTAATTGTATGGTTGCCAACGCCAAGTACAGCGCCATCAACAGTAAGTGTCTGAGATGTACCTCCACCTGTCCATAAATAGCTTGTAAAGCCAGCTCCGGCATCGAGGGTGGTAGTTTCATCGTTGCAGATGGTCTGGTCCGGACCGAGATCAACAGTCGGTGCAGCCTGTGAAGTAACAGTCAGCGTCTGGGCTGTACCGCTTCCGCAAGCATTTGAAGGTGTAACAGAAACTGATCCGCTCAAGCTACCGGTTGTAACGGTAATGCTGTTTGTTGTACCTCCAGCTGTCTGACTCCAGCCAGTCGGAAGCGACCAGGTATAAGTTACTCCTGCCACATTCGATACAGAATAAACCTGTGACGATCCGATGCAGGGGTTGATGTTGCCGGTGATGGCAGATGGCTGTGCGGGGGTAGTCTCAACAATTGCTGTCATACTTCCTGCTGATCCTGTTCCGCAAATATTGGTTGGTGTAACTGCAATTGGACCGGTTATGGCTCCAACATTAACTGTAATAGCAGCTCCACCCTGACCGGCCGTTATTGCCCAATCGCCTGGGACAGTCCAGTTGTACGATTCTCCGGCAACGCCGGTAACTGCATATACAGCAGAAGTACCCTGGCATGGCGTAGGAGGACCAGTAATTACTGGCTGTGCAGGAACAGCTGATGGCGTAAGCGACATGGTCTGCGGGGTTCCGTTTCCACAGGCGGTGGAAGGTGTAACAGTGACAGTGCCTGCAGTTGCAGATGCCGTTACCGTAACGCTGTTTGTATTCTGGCCTGCTGTGATGGACC
>Ga0116172_10003367_pt1 | contig 13371 bp, 6 predicted proteins | sample AD_UKC083_MetaG_FD_89799 | JGI IMG/M metagenome (GOLD analysis project Ga0116172, IMG submission 89799) | Active sludge microbial communities of municipal wastewater-treating anaerobic digesters from USA - AD_UKC083_MetaG | ecosystem: Engineered > Bioreactor > Anaerobic > Digestate | place: USA...
GGATCTTATATAGTTCAGAACATTTCATTGTCTGCTGATAGGCTTTATCGACACAAAGGTAAATAATAATTTACCTGAGTGCAAATATTCTTTCATTTTTGTGCTGGCATTGGCTATAACGTTCGGCGGTATGTGGCGTTGGCGCAGAGTCGCGGTGGCGCGCAGTGCCCCGCACCGATCGAAGTGAGGTCGGGATGTTTTTGCACTCGTGGTGCGATGAAAGATTATGATGTTATTTGTATATTCTCGCGTTGGCAAAAACCGTGACACCAGGAGGGAGTCTCCGGCGGGAGCTGGGGCGGGCCGCACCGCCGACCACTTAGCGGTCTTCTTTAGCCAGAATCCCGATAGCTATCGGGATCGCGGTGCGAAGAAGCCAATGACATATACCGACCTGTTATAGCCAATGCTGAGTCGTCCTGAGAATATTCTTGCATTTATTGATAATATGACAGAGAAATTATTCGCAATATTTATAATACATTTGTGATTTAGTTCTATTCACTATTTCTAATTGAAGTGTAATGTTGGAAATTCCAAAACTTAAAATTAAGATCAAAGATTTTAGGGCTATCAAATCAGCCGAGATCGTTTTGAATGGGATTACAGTTGTCGCAGGAATTAATGGATGTGGTAAAAGTACCATATCAAAACTTCTATATAGCACCATCAAAACTACAGTAGAATTTGATAAAATAGTAACTGACAATTTAATTGCTCAACTAAGAGATACTAGATACTTCCTTGATGAGCTTTCTCGAGAAGTTGAATTCTTTACAAAGGAGAATCCTGAAAATAAAATAAAATCCGAGAAAAAAACTCCTGATGTCAGATACAGATTTCACAGATTATTTTATCTCAACAGAAATACAGAGTTAAGAGAACAAGAGATCAAGATTTTATCTGCTATAGATTATTTTATTGCTTCCTTCGAAAATCTTTCAGATAATTTTAAAGAAGGTAAACGATATAAGACTCGATTATACCGCTTGGAACGCTTTTTAAAAGGAGAATTTTTTGGTAAGGACAAAGAATTGGAAAACATTGAGCTTCCTGAGTTATTAAATCGGCTCAAAGAAAACGTTAAAAGCAAATTCAGTAAAGCTTATTTAGACATCGAGAATAGACCTCTTAATGTATTGGATAGAATAGTCCTAGATTATTTCTCTGATGAAGTAAAAGTGAATAATTTTAATATCGAAGAATTAGGAGCATTAATAACAAAAAGGTCAGAAAAGAGACTTTCAAATTTTCTAACCATTAACAAAGTTGCTTATATTGACACTCCAATGACTCTTGGTATTGAGAACATTGAAATGACTAATGTCAAGCACTGGGCAGATCTAGATTTACTTCTTAAAAACAAGGATGAAAATTTACAGAAAATTGAGACTATTAGTAAAATTCTAAAAGACGAGATTATCCAAGGAGAATCCAAATATGATTCAAAAACTGAAACTTTTGTTTATGATAGAAACGATGGTTTTTCAAATGACCTTTTCAGCTGTGCAACAGGCTTAAAATCCTTTAGTATTCTACAGATTCTTTATAATAATGGATTTCTTGATAATAAAACGTTGTTAATAATCGATGAACCAGAAACGCATTTGCACCCGGATTGGATTGTTCAATATGCTCGGTTAATCGTTTTACTACATAAGGAACTAAATGTAAATTTTTTCATAGCTAGCCATAATCCAGACATGGTAATGGCATTGAAGTATATTTCGAAGAAAGAATTAGGAGAGACAGGCTCTGTAAATTTCTACCTAGCTAAAGAAAGCGACAAGTTCATGTTCGATTATAAACACGTTGAAACCGACATTGAATCAATTTTCAAATCCTTTAATTCTGCAATCGACAGAATTAATTTATTAGGTGCAACAGATTAATCTAGAATGAAATACGATAGAGATATAACAATCCATCATCCCCTATCCGTTGTATACCCTCAGCACCTCGAGAATATAAACCAGATAATTATAGATGAGGGCGGAACTCAACAAAGTTTCAATGGTGAAATCGCCTTAAACCTAGATAAGGTAAAAAAAAATTGTGGGCAAATAGAAATTACCAGATTAAAATCTATGGATATGGTAGTCGGATTAAATGATACTCAAAGGACTAATCCGCAGACTCTTTTAGTAGATTTTAAACTAAATGTTAATGGGATCAGGAGCATAAAGACCGGAGATTATAAAGACAAGATCAAAGATTCAAAACTATTACTTTTTGGAAGCGGTATTTCTGTTTATAATAAATATGTTTTCATTTTCAATGATCAATTAATTCAACAATCTAGGAGTATAATAATCAGGGGTCTCCAAAATCCATTTGCTGAAGTATTGACTGTCGACGAATTCAGAAATGAATATTTTTAAGTTGTTGCATTTGCAATTTTCTAATAATCTAATAATCAAAATAAAGCACTGGCTATAACAGGACGGTATATTTCATTTGCTTGTCATGGTTTTTGCTCGCCACCTAGAACACGATGTATAAATAGAGAACTTTGTAATTTCCAGATAGTTTTCTGCAGCGGCGCGATAACTCGAAATACGAAAAGAAACATTTCTGCTGCGCTGCGATGGCAAAAACCACGCCAGCCCTCCTATCGTCGGGCACGCAAACAAAACATACCGCCGAACGATTCCGTAGTTATTGTATACTGTAGGATATATCTGATACCGCCAGAAATTATTAAAAAATGCCAGATGTTCAAAATTGCCGGCGACTGTCTGCTACCTTACACGGGTAAAGCCACAAATCAATATCAGTATAACTTTTCGTCAGTAAATAGCTGACCTATATACTGAATAGCCTGCCGGGGAATTGAGTTTACTTCACTTCAGATTATGCTCCCGCCACTTCGGTCACATAATATAATTATCAGCGCCGATATTATCATTTCCGGATGATGGCCGGAAATACACTCAATTTCAAACTAAAAGTAACAATTATCATCTGAGGATATTCAAGAAAAACCTGAAAATAACATAATGCAGATCGTTACCATATAAATTATTCAATATTCTTATCTTAGTGTGGAAAAATAAATTAATTCCGGATGAATAGTTCCTTACTTAAACTTGCTGTGGCTCCTCTTGTTTTTACATCAGCGCTGCCTCCGGTGTATTCTCAGGATAAAAAAATGAATATCCTTTTTATCGCTGTTGACGATATGAATAATGATCTGGGATGTTACGGTCATCCGGTTGTTAAATCACCAAATATTGACAGACTCGCATCACAGGGGATCACATTCGCAAATGCCTATTGCCAGTTCCCGCTGAGCAGCCCAAGCAGGAGCTCAATCCTGACCGGCTACAGACCTGACAAAACAAGGGTTTTTGACCTGACTTACCATTTCCGACAGGATCTTCCCGATATAACAACCCTGCCACAGTTGTTCAGGAACAACGGGTATTATGTCGCACGGGTCGGCAAAATGTATCATTACGGTAATCCGGGAGATATCGGTACAAATGGTCTGGATGACCGTGTCTCGTGGACTGAGAGGATCAATCCGGCCGGCCGGGACAAGACAGCTCTCGAATTAGATGTTATAAACTATACTCCCAAAAGGGGATTGGGATCTGCGATGGCTTACCTGTCCGATAAGGACGGGAATGATCCCGAACACACCGATGGGAAAGTAGCCTCAGAGGCAATCGCCTTGATGGAGAGATATAAAAATGAACCTTTTTTTATTGCTGCAGGCTTTTATAAACCTCATTGTCCCTGGATCACACCTTCAAAGTATTTCGATCTTTACAAACCTGAGCAGATGAAACTGCCTGAAATATCCGGGGAAACTCCGGGGCAATATCCGAAGCTGGCGCTTGCATCAACCAATCCATGGCCGTATTTTGGAATTACTTCTGATCAGGCTCTTGAGTGTGTTCTTGCATATTATGCTGCCATATCCTTTGTGGATGCCCAGATAGGAAAATTGCTCGATGCTGTCGACTCGCTGGGACTCAGAGACAATACAATAATTGTTTTCTGGAGCGACCATGGCTATCACCTCGGCGAACATGGCCTGTGGTTCAAACAAAGCTGCTTCGAGGAGTCGGCCAGAGTGCCATTAATAATTTCTGTCCCGGATTCAAAAAAAGCGGGACAAACCTGCCGCAGGACTGTTGAACTGGTTGACCTCTATCCCACCCTGGCAGAAATTACCGGCCTGACAGCTCCTCCGGATATGGAAGGTAACAGCCTTGTCCGGCTCCTCAATAACCCGAAAGCGGGATGGAAACATCCTGCTTACACTCAGGTTCAGAGAGGTGCTGTCCCTGGACATAGTGTCCGGACGGAAAAGTGGCGCTATACCGAATGGGGATTCGGGGAAGAGGGATCCGAACTCTATGATGAGATAGCAGATCCCCATGAACTTAAAAACCTTGCAGGAGATCCATCCTATGCCGGTACTGTCAGAAAGATGAAAGCTCTGCTGAAGAAAGTCCACCCTGCTCCTGTTACAGGAGGCAAAGCGGTTGCGGACACAAGGGTCAGGTTTTGTAATTGAATAAGTTGCTTGTTGCTTGTTGGTAAACTAACCCGGAACCTTGAACCTGAAACCCTGAACCTGAAACCTGAAACCTGGAACCTGAAACCTGGAACCAGCAACCTGTGCCCCTACCTGACAACCCTTCCCGAAGCATCACCTTTCATCAACTGCTCAACCTCGGCCACGGTGACAAGGTTGAAATCGCCATGAATAGTATGCTTCAGGCATGAAGCGGCAACGGCGAAATTCAATGCTTTCTGGTCGTCTCCCGAATATGTTATCAGGCCATAAATCAATCCTCCCATAAAGGAGTCGCCCCCTCCTACCCTGTCTACAATATGGGTGATCTGATATACAGGTGCAGTATAGAATTTCTCACCGTCAAACAGTATTCCCGACCATGAATTATGATCAGCACTTACCGATCCTCTGAGGGTAATAATTATCTTTTTGGCTTGCGGGAACCTGGCTTTCAGCTTTTTACATACTGACTCATATTCGGAGCTTTCAACCTTTCCGGTTGAAACATCGCCTTTATCAGGCTTTATATCAAAGACTTTCTCCGCATCCTCCTCATTGCCAAGGATCACATCACAATACTCCACAAGTCCGGGCATAATTTCCCCGGCCGTCTTACCCCATTTCCAGAGATTCTTCCTGAAATTAAGATCACATGATACTGTTAATCCTTTTTTCTTTGCTGCTTTCACTGCCTCAAGACATACTTCAGCAGCTCCCTGGGATATGGCGGGAGTAATACCTGTCCAATGAAACCATGTGGCATCACCGAAAACATCTTCCCAGTTGATCATCCCCGGTTTTATTTCAGATATGGATGAGTGTGCCCGGTCATAAACTACTTTGCTGGGTCGTGACACAGCTCCTGTTTCGAGATAATAAATACCAAGCCTTTCTCCTCCGAAAATGATCTTTCCGGTACCGACACTGTGCTTTTTCAATTCCATTACCACTGCTTTTCCCAGATCGTTCGAAGGAAGTCTTGTCACATAATCTGTTTCCAGCCCGTAATTGGCCAGTGATACGGCTACATTGGCTTCACCTCCTCCGTAAGAAGCACAGAAGGATGTTACCTGTGAGAACCTCTGATGCTCAGGAGTAGCAAGCCTGAGCATTATTTCTCCAAATGTGATTATTTTGTTTTTCATATTTTTGAATTATTATAAAGAATTCTAAGTTTCCCCTCCTTTTGAAGGAGGGGTGGCCGGGATTGCTGATTTTGAAATGTTTACAAATCTGCTTTCCCGGCCGGGGTGGTTGAAGGCTATGCCAGGCTTCCGTCTTCAGACTTCTTCTACAACAACGAAGCCGAATCGTAATCCAGAAATAGCCAGGCATCTGAATGATTTCTCATAATAGTAGCCGGAACAAGTGGTGAAACAGGTTCCTTGATTGTTTTTTTAACTGCATCGGCTTTACGGAGGTCAGGAACCGTGCAGATTATTGCCTTTGATTTCATTATCTGCTTTATCGACATGCTTATAGCCTGTTTTGGCACATCATCAAATGTCGGGAACCAGCCTTCCCCAAGCTGCTGGCGACGGCAGGCTTCATCCAGGTTGACTATTATATAAGGCTCCTCCGTTTCAAAATCAGCAGGTGGATCATTAAAGGCCAGATGCCCGTTCTCACCGATACCGACAAATGCAACATCAATAATCAGTTTCCTTATCAGATCGCCGAGCCTTTTGCATTCCTGAACAGGATCAGTCTCACCATTAACATAAACGAACTCCTTCGGTTTAACTATATCGGCAAACCTTTCCTTTAGATATTTCCTGAAAGATGCCGGATGGGTTATCGGAAGGCCAATATACTCATCGAGATGAAATGCTGTTACAACCGACCAGTCAACATCTTCCCTGACAAGCACTCTCAGCATGTCAAATTGTGAGGCGCCTGTTGCTACAATAATGTTCGCTTCACCCCTCTTTTTAATTGCTTCACGGATCAGATCTGCACCTTTAACAGCTGCTTCCTTACCTAGAACTTCACGACTTTTTGAAATAATTGTTTCCATTACGAATTTATTTTAATTGATTTTTTGATTGATTGTTTGTTTGTTTGATTGATTGATTGATTGATCGCTCGATCGTTTGTTTATCAGAACGTTCAACCGTCGAACCTTCAAACCATCGAACCGTTGAACCTTCATCTTAAAGGCTTAATTGTTACTTTAAAGTCGAACCTTTGTGGCATTACCTGATATTCCGGAAATACCGATAACGCAGTGCAGCCGACTCCGCTGGTGGCATAATCGAAATTGAAAGTTATGCCGTCAGACGGCTGAAGCTGGTAAGTATAAACCGCTTTCGTCAGATTTTCCGTGGAATAAGGCTGTGCGCTGAAATTAAAAAGCTTATTTCCCGAAAATTCCAGTCCAAGTCCGTTGTCGTCTGTCATCCTGACCCACCTGTTCTCCGTTCTCAGACCATAATCCTGAGGTATCAGGTATGGTTCATACATTCCGTCAACAGTTGATCTGTAGACACCGATCTTATAACCACTTTTCCTGTCAGGGTAGTTTTCCTGAGGTCCCCGTCCATACCATTCTGCGTTTCCCAGCGACCTGTCAAGAATCCATTGCATTCCTGTCCGGGGCAGCCAGGCAGGCATATCTCCATCAGGGATCACAGAATGTCCGATTGTGATAATCCCCGAACCTGAAATATTATATTTATAACGATTCAGGAATGCACCCCTACCCGAAGCGGTCAGAACGACATTTTTAATATTTATTTCAACGCCGGAGTTACCAATAACTTTGTAATCAAATTCTTCCTGAAGTGTCTTCACTGAATGTATTCCCGCAGAATACCATTCCGAAGCTGCAAATCTGCCAAAAAACTCTCCAAAGTGCTTCGTATTCGACCTGCGGTAATTCCATTCATCAACCTCATTTGCCAGTGGCGCCCGCCATACATTAAATCTTCCCCCGGCTTTCAGTAATTCTTTACCTGATACCTGAAGCGATGAAAGCACTCCTGATCTCTTATCAAACACATACCTGAAATCCTTTCCGGTAATAATAAGCCGGTCATTTTCTTCATTAACCTCAATAGTGTTCTGTTCCTTTTCCTCTGCAACAGGGGCAGGACTGAACCATGGCAGTTCAAACTGCTCCCACGCAATTTCATAACCATCTTCAGCCCACTTGGTGTTCCCGTTCTGACAAAAGCTCAATATAAGGCTGTATTCAGCATCCTGCAAGATCTCAGGCTTCCGGAACGGGATCTTCATTGTGGCTGATGTCTGAGGTGAAATATTCAGATTCAACTCTCCTGTCTGAATGTTTTTTCCGTTTTCAGTCAGTATCCAGTAGCTCCTCAGCCTGTTCAGATCAGTAAAAAGATACCTGTTTGATATTTCAACCTCACCATTCCCGGCTGACAGAAGTTTAGCAGTTACCGGCTGTCCCGATTTCTTTATCTGCCACATCTCGGGCTGAGGTCTGCGGTCGGGCCAGACAGAACCGTATGTTCTTGCTCCTATTCCATAACTAAAAAACTCTCCGTCTGTCGTCATCTCTTCAAAATCAAGCCATAATGAGGCATTCTTTTTTAATTCCGGTGAAGGTGATCTCAATGATCCTGAAGAAATGACTTCATGAAAGATCCCGACCTGGTCGATAACGGCATCGCAGATATATACGACAGTTTCCTGTCCGTGAATTTCAGCATTTCTTCCGATATTAACCGGAAATGGCGTGTTCGTGATATTACCTGATACAGCTTTCTTATCACTTACCCTGTCATCCACTTCGATATATATGTAATTCCCATCGAATTTTGCGGTAACAAAATGCCAGTTGTTCTCCCATTTACCCGGAAGTGAGATCTGAACTTTCTGCCGCGACCGCGTGGTTAAATAAAACTCAAGTGAATCGTTCCGTATCTGCCGGATTCCGAACTGGTAATTACCTTTTGTTATAAATGTCCCGGCCGAACTGCTCAAAGCACGAGGAAAAACCATAAGGGTAAGGGTAAGTTTATCCCCGGATATTTCAAGAGCATCATCCCTGTAAACTTCAATCCACTGATCGTGACCATTGAGATCGATTCCCTTACCTGTCACACCCTGGACCAGCTTAGCCCGGCCCATGGCATTTACCTGAATGTTATTTGCAGAACCGTCTTTAAGTATTCTTATCTTTTCGCTTATACCTGTACTGACAAAGTCCCATATCGCCCCACCCATACTGCGTGGATATCTGTAAAAAGCATCCCAGTAATCGTCGAGAGCTCCTCCCCCGTTGCCTGTAACGGCAAGATATTCATCGAGGAAAGATGGCCTGGGATCATCTTTTTCGGGTATCAGAAAGACATTTGTTATCAGATCATGGATCGTCGGATAGCGCGGGCCGATAATATCTTCACATTTTTGGGCAAATGCATTACCCCCGTACATCCAGTAGCGGGTTTTATCATATTTTTTTCCTTCATCGATAACAGCACAGATATTATCCCCCTCACCACTTTCATTACCGGCACTCCAGAAAAGGATACAGGGATGATTCCTGTCGCGAAGTACCATTTTCCTGGCTCTCTCACGATACATCTCCTCCCATGCTTTATCGCGTGAAACATATTCTGTTGCATGTGCCTCATCACCTGTTTCATCAACAACATATATCCCGTATTCATCTGCAAGTTCCAGGTAACGGACCACCGGAGGATAATGTGAAGTCCGGACACAATTAATATTGAACCGCTTAAAGATTTCCATGTCCTTCCTTATGGTAGCTTCATCCATTGTATGTCCCAGAACCGGATGTTGCATATGGCTGTTGATACCGTTAAGCTTAACCGGTACACCATTAAGATAAAATACCTGGTTGCGGATCTCAGTCTCCTTAAATCCTATCCTTCCGCTTATAGCTTCAACAGTTCTTCCCGTTTTATCAAGTAATTCAAAGGTGAGTGTATAAAGGCTGGGAAATTCAGCCGACCATTTATCCGGGTTGATAATATCCGATGCAAGCGAAATTGTTTCTTTTCCTCCCGCTGCAACATTGAATTTTCTGGAGACCATATTGCTGACAACTTTCTTCCCGCTGTTATAAAGCGTTGCATGTATGGTTAAGTCGCCTGCCGGTACTGAAGAAAAGTTCCTGATATCTGTTGAAAGACTCAGCCGGGAATTGATATAATTTTCATCCAGATCTGTCACTGCATTCCAGTCGAAAATATGAGTTTTGGGTGTTGCATAGAGCCAAACGTCATCAAAAATTCCGGCGAGTCTCCAGTAATCCTGGTCCTCAAGATAATATCCGTCAGAATATTTAATAACAAGAACAGCAATTGTATTTTTTCCGGGTTTCACATATTTCGTAATATTATATTCTGCAGGTTCCTGTCCTCCTTCATTATACCCTACCTCTTTCCCGTTTATCCAGACGAAGGATGCAGACGCCGTTTTTTCCATACGGAGAAATATCTCTTTGTTCTTCCAGGCTGATTGTATAACAAAAGATCTCCTGTATGAACCTGCCGGGTTATATTCATCCGGCACTCGGGGCGGATCTGGCTTAAAAGGTGTTCTGACATTCCTGAACAGAGGATCTCCATATCCCTGCATCTCCCAGTTTGAAGGTACCGGGATAGTATTCCAGCTCTTATCGTTGAAATTTTCTTTAAAGAATCCCTGAACAATGCCTCCGGGAGTATCCGAATAATTGAATTTCCATGTCCCGTTGAGCGAAAGATAACTGCCCGCCAATTCCCTATTATTGTTCAATGCCTCATTAACAGAAAGATATGGAACAACTGGCGTATGACCCTCCTCCTGGTTCAGCTCAAAAACTGAAGTATTCTCAATAAATGAGTTAATATCTGAAAGAAAATCTTTCTGTTGTGAGAATAAAATATATGGAAGAAACGTGGAAATAATTATAATACAAATAGTTCTTCTCATACCGGCGGGGGTTGATTTTTCACTGACAATATACATAAAATAATTTTGCGGGAATTTTGCAATCTTAAGAAAATTACACAGAGGAAATCCGGAGGATGCACAGAGGTACACAGAGATCTCTGTGGAACTCTGTGAACCTCTGTGTAACTCTGTGTAAGTTCTTAAAAACTCTATATATTATCTCTTCCGTCTTCAGATTAAGTTCTTTAAAAACTAAATTAATTTATTAATTTCGCAATCCGACTTTTTATTTGTGATTCTGAAATTCTAACCCGATGTATATGAATAAATTACGTTTAATTAATTTTGTAATGGTAATATTTACCCTTATGATAGTCTCATCATGTAACAAAGTGCCCGAAGACAAGCTCAGTATTAAATTTGAGAAGTATGTTATGCCTAATGGTCTGCAGGTCATTCTGCATACTGATCATTCTGATCCGATGATGTCTTATGCAATAATGTACCATGTCGGATCGGGCAGGGAAAGGCCCGGCAAAACGGGATTTGCCCATCTCTTTGAACATCTTTTATTTACCGGTTCTGAGAATGTTCCTTCGGGTGAATTTGATATGATCCTTGAAGCTGCCGGTGGCTCAAATAACGGCTTTACATCGAGGGATGCAACAACATATTTTGAAGAATTCCCGAAAAATGCCCTTGAAAAGGTCTTATGGCTGGAATCTGACAGGATGGGTTTCTTCATCAATTCAATAACACAGAGATCGCTTGCAATACAGCAGAATGTGGTCCAGAACGAAAAAAGGCAGGGTGTCGACAATCAGCCCTACGGATTTACAAGCTATGTTATAAACAAGAACCTGTATCCTGAAGGTCACCCTTACAACTGGGATGTCATAGGAGAAATGGAGGATCTTAAAAATGCATCACTCGACGATGTAAAGACATTCTACGGAAATTTCTACGGACCAAACAATGCCACACTTATCCTTTCAGGTGATTTTGAACCTGATTCAGCTAAGAAATTGATCGATAAATATTTCGGAGAAATTAAATCACATGGAGAGGTACAGGGACGGACTGCAATGGTTCCGGTACTTGAGAAAACGGTAAAGCTATTTCATGAAGATAATTTTGCTAATGTCCCGGAAATAACCATGGTCTGGCCGGTGCCCCAGGCCTATCATAAAGATAGTTATGCTCTCGATTTTCTGGCAAGGATCCTTGCCAGCGGCAAGAAAGCTCAACTATACAAGGTGCTGGTAAAAGAGAAACAGCTTACTTCGACAATCTCGGCATTCAACAATTCGGAAGAGCTTGCAGGCGAATTTACTATCAGTATAAGGGCAAATGAAGGAAAATCCCTGAAAGAGGTTGAGAATGCTGTGTTCGAAGCATTTGACCGCTTTGAGAAAGAAGGTATAAAAGACAGGGATGTCGAGAGAATAAAAGCAACTCTCGAAAAAAGATTTTACGAAAACCTCGGAAGTATTCTTAATAAGTCGATAAACCTCGGTTTTTATAACACCTTTCTGAACGATCCGGGCTACTTTGAAAAAGATATTGAAAATATTAAAGCTGTCACACGTGAAGATATTCTGAAAGTTTATGAACAATATATTAAAGACAGGAATCATATTGTCACCAGCTTCATCCCTAAGGGGAACCCTGACCTTGCAGCAGAAAATTCTGTTCCGGCAGGGGTTAAGGAAGAAGAAATATCGGAAGCAACCCAGGTAGAAATAGCCGGAATTGAAGATGAAGAAATTGTAAAGACACCATCTCCCATTGACAGGACCATTGAACCACCTGCAGGTCCCGAACCTCAGGTAAACACGCCGGAGGTCTGGAAGACAACCCTTAAAAACGGCATAAAAGTATATGGGATCACAAACAGTGAACTTCCTCTTATCACAATGAGCCTTACAATAGACGGAGGTGTATTGCAGGATGATATCAGCATGCCGGGTGTCGCTTCTATGGTTGCAGCTGTCATGCCCCAGGGTACAAAGAATAAAACTCCCGAGGAACTTGAAGAAGAGACAGAATTGCTTGGTTCAGCCATAAATCTGAGTGCCGGAAGAGAAGAACTGTACTTCAATCTGAGCACCCTTTCGAGAAACTTTAACAAAACAATTTCGCTTCTGAAAGAGATTATCCTGGAACCACGGTGGGATTCAACAGAATTTGCCCTGGCTAAAACAAGGACAAGAAACAGAATAATTCAGGCAGAAGCTGATCCGTCAAGAGTGGCAAGTCTGGAATTTTCTAAACTGATCTATGGAACCGCCCATATCTTTGGTTACAATTCAATGGGAACCAGAGAATCTATTGAAAAGATGACAATCAATGATCTTATAAATTGGAATAACGGAAATATTTCACCAACTGTTTCCAGGATCCATATTGCAGGAAACATAACCCTTGAACAGGCCGTTGAAGCTCTTAAGCCACTTGAAGAAGAATGGATTCCCAAAGAAGTCATTCTGAAGAATTATCCTGCTCCACCGGCCCCTGAAAAATCACAGATATATTTCAGGGATATCCCCGGATCCCAGCAATCTGTAATTTATATCGGCTATCCTGCCATCTCAAGAGATAATCCGGATTATGTAAGGACTGATTTCATCAATTACAGGCTTGGAGGTGCATTCACAAGTATACTGAACCAGATACTGCGCGAACAAAAGGGCTTTACATATGGTGCAAGGAGTATGTTCCAGGGATCAAAATCAATCGCTCCTTTTCTTGCTACGGCAAGTGTAAGATCTGACGCAACACTTGAATCCGTAACCATCTTCAGGAATGAGATGGAAAAATACCGTGAGGGTATCCCGGAAGAGGAAGTACAGTTCATAAGAAATGCCATGATCAGGTCGAATGCTTTACGATTCGAGACAAATCAGGCGCTGGCGGATATGCTTTCCACTATGAGCAAATACTCATTAAGCGACGATTATATCAGGAAA
>Ga0116172_10003391_pt1 | contig 13326 bp, 6 predicted proteins | sample AD_UKC083_MetaG_FD_89799 | JGI IMG/M metagenome (GOLD analysis project Ga0116172, IMG submission 89799) | Active sludge microbial communities of municipal wastewater-treating anaerobic digesters from USA - AD_UKC083_MetaG | ecosystem: Engineered > Bioreactor > Anaerobic > Digestate | place: USA...
AAAAATATCGCTATTGATATACAGAGCATTGGGCATCAGTGAGCGATTTTGATAAACCAGAAGTTGGTAGAAAGGATTGGTAATATCCCGGTCAAAAGGCAATTCAAAGATGCTTTCCACACTGTTGCCGTCGATATAAAGACTTTGGAACAAATCGTAAATACCGGCCGGCGAAGGATGAAGAACGGTATCGCCCTGGTCGGTTACGGCTTCCGTTTTGGGCACCGGAATCAAAGCGAATTGTCCGCTGTTCAAAATTTCGTCGCAAACAACAACACAAGAAGCGTAGTCTTCTTTCCAAAGATAAATGTCGGCCAAAAGGGCATCGACGGCATAGCGAGTCATTTGTCCCTTGTTTTCGGCTGCCGAACCGTATTGGTAGGGAATGCTGTTGTTGACTCTAAGACCCTCCAGTTGCAACACTAAGCTGTCGAGTATCACACTGCCGGGAGACTTTGCCAGAGGCAGATACTGAGAATCGTCCACATAGGCCTCCAGCGAAAAAGGAACGTCACCGAAAGTGCGAACTAAGTAAAAATACATCAGAGCGCGCACAGCAACTGCCTGAGCCATATAAGATTTCAGCTCCCGTTGGGTAAAAGACTCATCCTTTTCGTAAGCCTCGGGGGCAAATCTCAGCAGAATGTTGCAATTATTTATGGTCGTATAAAAAGATGACCAGTTACACAGGCTGTTGTCTGCAGAGATTTCACCCTGCCTGACCAAATTCAGCGAAGCATTAACGGAACGGCCATCCGTAATCATATCTGCCCTGATTTCGCCCCAAAGCCAGATTTTCTGACTCAGATCGGACGACAGCATAGAGCTGTAAATACCCTTCAAGGCCGAAACCACATCTTCTTTACTTTTCCAGTAAGACTGTTTGGGCACACTATCCTCGGGCAGCAAATTCAACCAATCGCTGCACGAAACAGAGCTCATCAGGAGCAAAGGCAGTAACAAAGCCAGTATTTTGTTTGATTTTTTCATAACTTCCGTTCGCATCAAAAGGTTAGTGAAAAGCCTATCATATAGTCTTTGGGCCGGGGCGTGCTGGCATAGTCGTAACCGGCAGACAAGGGATTACTGATATTGACTTCGGGGTCCATGCCGGTATAAGCGGTCCATACATAGAGATTCTGCAAGGTTATAAAGAACGAAGCCCGTTGCAGGAAGGTGTTCTTCAACTGATCTCTGGACATATTATACCGGAAGGTAAGCGATTTAAAACGCACAAAAGAACCGTCTTCGACAAACCTGTCCGAAGCCAGGTAATTATAACCCTTTCTATACAAAGCTCTGGGAAGCAGGTCGTCGGGCGCCTCCGACTCGTCTTCGTACACATGCCTCCAGCGCCTCAGCACCGACAAACTTTGATTGTCGTAAGCATACATATTCTCCATATTCAACTTGGCAAAGTTGATCACGTCGTTGCCGTAGCGGAAATTGAAGAAAGCGTCCACAGTAAATTGCTTCCAGCTGAGTTTCCCACCGAAGCCGCCCGAAAACAGAGCCATGGCATTACCCAGCCACACAATATCCTGATAATCTATATTACCATCGTGGTTCACGTCCACATACCGGGCATCGCCGGGCTGGAACTGATAATCGATGGAGGGGTAGCTAAAGCGCATGTAAACCGGCTCTTTCTCACCCTTATCGTTATAAGTGTAAATTTTGTCGCCTTTTTTGTCGCGGGCAATGGTTTGATCTTCGTTCAGGTACACACCGTCGTACAAATAGCCGTAAAAAGAGCCCAGGGGCTGATCCACTATAAGTTGCGATATGTAACTGGCGTTAGAAGTACTGATACCCGATTCCTGGGGATACAAATCCGAAATCTCGCGCAGACGGTTGTCGTTTCGGGCAAAATTCAGGTTCAGCGTTAGAGTCCAATCTTTGGTTTTGACCGGTGTGGCGAAACACTGGAACTCCCAGCCGTTGTTGTCCATACGGCCCACATTGGTGTTGACCGAAGAAAAGCCTGTAGAGGTAGGAATCTTCAGATTGTACATAAACAAGTCGCGGGTTTCCTTGTGATACCATTCAAAATCGAAGCCCAGGCGATTCTTGAACGAAGCGAAATTCAGACCGATGTTGGCCTGGGTTGTGTTCTCCCAACGCAAATCGACCAGTTCCAGGTTTCGCTGATAAGTACCGGAAGCACCCAAGTACTCAAAATTAAATACATCGTAAGTGGCCACCGAGGCATAATTACCCCTGGGCTGAGCTCCGTTCACACCGTAACTGGCACGCAAACTGAGTTCGTCAAGCCAACGTTCACTTTGTTTCCTCATAAAAGGCTCTCCCGATATGCGGTAACGCAACGAAGCACTGGGATATGTACCCCAACGGTGATTTTGTCCGAAGCGGGAACTGCCGTCGCGACGGAGGGTCGCGCTGAAAATGTATCGATCCAGCAAGGTATAGTGTAGCTGGGCAAAAAGGTTAATCGAACGGTTCTGTCCCGACGATGAACTGATACCCAATCCACTCAAACCGGCCACTCTGGCACCGTTGGAGGGGTCCGTCAGATAGGGGCTGGCCGAATTGGAAGCATTGGCGGCAAAGCCTTTCTCCATTTTATCGTAGGTATTGACTCCGGCCAGAAGCTGTAAGCTGTGATCGTCGCCCAGTTTGGGTGTGTACAAAAATTTGTTGAAGGTTTGCAAAACAAAAGCCTCGCTGTCGCTGTCGCTGGCCCTGTTAACGGTAGATTCCGTCCATGGACGCCCCGTGGCTGTCACTGGCAGGAAAGCGTTGGCTTTGTTGTTCATAACATCGAAACCCACATCGAACTGGTAGCGCAATACCGAAGACGGATTCCATATCACCGATAAGTTAGGAATGATACGGTTGCTTACCATTTTGTACATACTTTCGTCGGCCATGGCGACGGGATTGTAAATACTGCTGGCCGAACCCGACCAGTAACCCTGCAGGGTCGAAGCCGGCGTAAAGAAATTGCCTGTCAGAATGCCTGCCTCGTTGTACTCGTAAACAGCCATATTGGGAGCACGCACATAAGCCTGACTCAACACATCGTAGGAACTTCTCAGGTAAGAAATAAAGGCGCGATCGGTTTCTGAGTAATTGTAAGACATATTGGCCGCGAACCTGAATTTTTCCGAGACGTTGTAATCCACATTCAGGCGGGTAGTAATACGCTCAAAACCGGTGCCTACGGTAGTTCCCTCTTCGTTGTAATAACCCACCGAGGCCCGGTACTGAGCTTTACCACTTCCTCCGCTGATGGCCAAGTTATGGTCCTGAGTCCAGCCGGTCTGAGTCAGTTCATTGAACCAGTCGGTGTTTTGACCGTAGTTGTGGTAGAAATAGGGATTGTTGGCATCGTTGGCCAATTCGGGATAAGATTCCGGATTAAAGGTTCTGCCCGAATTCATCATAGCCTCCAGGATGAGCCCGACATACTGGTCACCGTTCAGCGTGGGAATGCCTTTAGCTTGTTTCGACATAGTTCCTTTTGAGCCCAGAGTCACCGTCGGCGGGCTGATACCTCCCCTTTTGGTGGTAATCTGCAACACACCGTTAGCGGCTTTCGAGCCCCAGATAGCAGTGGCTGCAGCGTCTTTGAGCACAATTATTTCTTTGATGTCTCCCGGCGCAATATTCAGCATTTGAGAGTATTCCTCTTCGTCGGCTGTTGAAAAGTCAAAATCTTCCGAGATAGTGGTTTCGTAAGGGAAACCATCCACAATAATGTAGGGTTGAGAACTCCCGTTGATTGAGGTGGTTCCGCGAATACGAATAGACATACCGGCACCGGGAGCTCCCGAAGTGGTCACCATATCCATACCGGCCACTCTGCCCTGCAAAGCGTCGTCGATACTGGCCACGGCCAGGTCTTCTAGTTCACTCATTTCTATCCTGACGGCAGCCGTAGTCAGATCACGTTCGCTTATGCTCATCATTCCCGAACTGATCTGTCGCCGCCCTACTACGGTAGCGGTTTCCAGTTCCAGGATTTCCTCCCGCATTTCGACGTTAATGATTTCGCGATTTTCCACGGGAATGGTCTGTTTCTTGAATCCCGAATAGGAAACTACCAGCACGTCGCCGGGTTTTATCACGGACAGAAGGCTGTAATTCCCTTCGTAATCGGTAATGGTATTGGCAACCACACGACCGTCGCTGTTTTGCAACAAAAGATAAGCTCCCGGCAAAGGCTGCTTGTCTTCGTAGGCAGTTACCACTCCGCGTATCAATACTCTCTGAGCCTGTATCAATCCCGGCAGGCAGGCCAGTAAAGCGATTAAGAGGCATTTATTCAGTATATTTTTCATCCTTGCCTTGTTGATGGTTTGCACTTAATTGGATAAAAGGGTTTGGTTGATCTCGAAACAGACAAAACCGTCCAAGCTGTGCAAGACAGCTCTGGGTCCCATAACATTACTGTTGTTTAATCCGCGGATCACCTGCTGTGTTCCCTGTGTGGAACCGCGTCCGTACACCAACACATTGCTGCCCGCTTCGATATCGGCCGCCTTGAATGTCAATTGGTTCCGATCGGCCCCTTTGCTGATGTTCACGTAAGATTTGGCCAACACCAAATCGAGTTTGGCCTCAGTTATCTTGTGCGAAGTCGTCGTTTTGTAAGAGGCGTAATTTCCGGGGAAAATCCTGTCCAGACCATCGTCGGGATAAACCTCCCCGATAATCAGGTGAGCGTTGATAAAAGCAACGGCTTTTATCAACTCTCCATTGAGATTGGCATTCACTTCCTCTATAGTCGGCAGGTAACCGGCGTCGATGGCTTCCTGCATGCGCTGGTTTGTGGGAATCAGCACAGTATAAAAGGCGCTGGTATTTATAGAACCTTCAATTTCTACCAGACAAGTGTCCCAGTAGGTCTTAAACAGGGTTTTGTCGCTCTTGTCCAGATAATCTTGAACAAAACTGACCAAACTGCCCTGGTTCCAGCCTTCGGACGATCCGCCCATGGTGTTCCTGGGGCTGTAATTGATCAATTTGTCCAACTGATAAAACTGACCGTTGGCGTAATTGACCGTGTCTTTTTGTAAATGCACCGAATCGTTATCGGCAATATTGCCTACAGCCTGCAGGTAGTTGTTTTTGTAGCGAACCATATCGCCGAAATAATTCACCGCAAAACCGTAACCTCCGTAACTGTCGCCGAGAGCGGCGGGAGCCGTATTGAAATTATCCAGAGGGTAATCCTTGGTTCTCACAAAAACTCCGCTGGCGGCCAGCCGGTTGATTCTTGCCACCACATCCACTCCCCCCACCGAAGAGGCGCTTGCATTGGAGAAAGTAGAGTTGGAAGGATCAAAAGTAAAACCGTCGTTTTCGAGTAAATCGTTGGCCGGCAGCAATAAAGTGTAGTTTTCGTTCAGATAGCCCGAATAAGGCGATTGCAGCAAATATTGATAAACAGTAGTATTGTAATTGGCCGATATCACCTGATTCATAAAAGAATAGGCAGGATCAAGCAACAACCTGCCGTAGACCGACTCAAAAAAGCCGGACTTTACCACCTTGTTGATAGTGTAGACCATACCGTTGCTTGCGAATTGAGCCGAAGTAATACCGGAGCCCGCAAAATCACTGCCCAGAACGCCTCGACCGTTGATAAATTCCCCCTCAAGACCGACCAGGTTTTTGGCCAATTTAAAATTGGACGGCCAAACCAGTCCGTCGCAAATATGCGAAGCAATAAAAGTGCTCAGCACCGTTGAGGGCAATTTGTTGAAATCGTCGGTGTATTTGAGCAGGGTGTTGCTCAAATAACTTTTGATGGCTGCCGCGTCGGGTACGAACAAGGTATAAGCGCCGTTTTCGGAAGTCGTGCCTTCGGTGGGACCGTGATAACCTTCCAAATTCAGCGGCAAACCGATGTATTCGGAATTGTATGTTTTGAGATGAACCGAACCGACAGCCGAATCGGGATACATCTTATTGTAATAATACTGCGCATCCACATCGTCGCTGTACAAAATAAACTGGTAAGAACTGTCGGGCAGTTTATGATACAAAAGTTCCTTAAACAAAGCCCAGCCCTGGGCGGTGTTGGAAGGGTCTTTGCCCCGGATGGATATAAGCTCGTCCAGATTGGCAGGGGGCACTATCACCCTGTTGATTTCGTGAACCACCCCGTTTTCTACATAGATATCCGGAGTGATAATTTCTGCTCCCAGCACATTACCATTGGCCGGATTCCAATTCGTCTGAGGATAAAATTCATTGTAATCGGCAGCACTCAGGCCGTTGGCGGTAAAATAATTGTTGGTAAAAATGGGCAGGTAACGGTAATTATGCCAACTTTCGTTGAATGAGCCTGTCGAATGCAGAGTCCAGCGCTTCTGTCCGTCCACTTCTTCTCTGAAAATAGTCTTGTACGAAGGGGTCTGTTTGCGGAACGAACTACCCAACTCCCATTCAGCCGAACTCAACCAGGTATTGCCCAGATTGGCCGCCTCGTAGGCGTTGTAAATCAAACCGTAAGCAACTATGTCTGTTGCCAGGCTCAGGGGAATGTCTTCCACCTTATCGTAGCCGTTTTCCTGCAGCCAGACCTCAAAAGCCTGATCGTTGGGGGCAAAAAAAGTATAATGCCCCGAACCTCGCAGTACTTTAGAATACAAGGTTCTGTCGACCAGTTTAAGGTAGTGGTTGAAATTTCCTTTTTTCTCCAACACTTCGAGAGCGTTTTTTTCGAGCCACGAAGGACGTTGGTAATAATGGTCAAAATTCTTGCTGCAAGATCCCGAAAGAAACAAAATCAAAAGAACGGGTATTATTAAAAGGCTCCGTCCCATTGCGTAGCTTGTAAGGCCCCGGTTGCGGCGTTTTGCGATTTTCATGTTATTTCAGGTTAATACAAAATTGTAATTTTCTGTTTGTCAAGCCATCTCTATGGGCTTATGCTTGTCTGTGGATACGTTTTAATTTCAAGTTTTAAATTCAGGTTTTAAATAAGCATAAATGTAAGCATAAATGATACAATATTATGCAAGAATGAGCGTATTTTGGCATAATTCTACTTTTATTCACGACAAGAAATACCTACATTTGTCTTGTTTCCTTTAGTTAACTGAGTGTGAGTATTTACATTTATGACAAATGTATGATTTTTTGGAATGGTCTGTTGTTTGAATAATGATATTTCTATTCACAAAACTGACCTAATATTTGTTAATCAAACCAATGCCCAACGATAAAAACCCGAAATACATAACTATTTAAATACCCTTCCGATGAAAACCAAAAACATTTTGATTCTTTTTCTTTTGATGCTCCATATCGGTTTGGTTTCGGCCAGAAGCCTGGTCATTGAACTCAAAGACGGCACAAAAATGTATTACCTTGTCTCACTCAATGAAAATCCTTGCCTGGTATTCGACCAAGGCAGTATGAGCGTACAATCCGACCGGTTCACCATCTCCGATGTAAATAAGTTTTATATCAGCGAGACCGACGATCCCAATCAACTGAACAACCCCCGGCAGGAAGAGACCTTCAGAAGCACAGGCCTTGCGGCCGAATCGCTCCACATTATCATAGACAACCTGAATTCCGACCAACTACCCAAGATCGGCTTGTTCAGCATAGACGGAAAATCGCTCGAATGTTCTTACCGCTTCAAGGGCAAGGAACTGATATTGGAAACCTCCGGTTTGGCCCGAGGCATTTATCTTTTAAAAATCGACAATAAGAGCCTCAAATTTCAGAAAAAATGAAAAAAAATCTTCTATTGATACTCCTGCTGGGCTTCGGCCTGCAAAGCCCGGCCCAATCGGAACTCTATGTGGTAAAACAAGACCGCAGCTACGAAAGCATCGACTTGAACAACATCGACAGTATCGTGTGGCGTTCAAGTATCTACAGACTATACAAAAACGGCAGCTACAAAACGAATCTTTATTCCAATTTTCAGTATCTCTCGTTCGAAAAGCCGCCCAAACAGATTTTCACTCAGGCCGACGATCTCAGGAACCTGAACTTAAACAACAGTTCGAGCAAATACTGCTGGGAACGAAGCCGAGAATCCGAAAACTTTATCTGCTTTTGGGAAGCCGGACTGGGCAGCGACCCCATCAATGCCGGCAGCAAAAGAGTAGATGTGGACGATCTGCTGGCCAAGGCCGAAATCTACTACGATGTCTACAAGAACCGGATGAAATTTATCATCCCGGGCGAAAGCAGGGCCGATAAATACAAAATGATCATCTATCTCTGGGATAGCGATGAATGGGGAGCCTACGGCGGAGGCAGCAGCGACGTGATCGGTGCCATCTGGGTGAGCACCCACACCTGCAAGCCCGTTGGAGCCACCATTGCCCACGAAATCGGACATGCCTTTCAATACCAAACCTATGCCGATTACCGCAACGGTTGCGGCTGGCGTTACGGCTTCGGCCCCAACGGCTCGGGAGGCAACGGCTTCTGGGAACAATGCGCCAACTGGCAGGCTTACGACATCTATCCCAACGAAAAATTTACCAACTACAACTTTGGCGTTTACCTGGATAATTACCATAAACACATGCTGCACGAAACTCCCCGTTACGCCAATTATTTTATTCAGGATTACTGGGTAATGAAGCACGGAGAAGATTTTATCGGTAAACTCTGGCGGGGCGCCCGTTATCCGGAAGATCCCGTCGAAGCCTACCAAAGTTACCGGCATAGATCAGACCGCTTTCAACGACGAAATGTACGATTGTGCCGCCCGTCTGGTCACCTGGGACATCGATAAAATCCGCGATTACGGCAAAAATTACATTGGCCGTCAAAGCGTCAACATGACACGCGATTCCCTGAATTACTGGCGAATCAATCCCGAACGTTGCCTCGAAAACTACGGATACAACGTAATACGGCTCAACGTTCCCCAGGCGGGCAAAGAGGTCAAAGCTCACTTTGTCGGTCTGGCCGGGGCAGACGGTTATCGCAAACTCAATGTGGACAAGGCCGGATGGCGTTACGGTTTTGTGGCTCTCAAGGAAAACAACGGCCGGGTGTATTCCGATATGTTCAACCAGGCTGATGATACGGCACATTTTGCGATTCCCGATAGCTGCTCCATGCTCTGGATGGTTGTCACAGGTGCTCCCACCACCCACTGGCGTCATGCCTGGGACGACGACGACAGCAACGACGAACATTGGCCTTACAAAGTAAAATTTGAACAGACCAACCTGTACGGCCAATACGACTTCTCCGGAGATTACCAGCGTTACGACACTACACTGTATTACGAGGTAGAATTGCCTTACTCCTCCAATTCTTACCTGTCAACCCCCTTAAGCATCAATATCGATCCGGTTTGCATGGCCTTGGGAGTGACCGGAACACAACTCAGAACGGAACTGGGCAATAAACTCCGCTTTGTAGGCTTCAACGCCAACGGTACTATTGCCGGCAACTATACAGCCAATGGCTACGGACATTGGTTCTCGGCAGAAGGCAACGTGATCAATTGGGGTGCAGGCAGTTATGTTTATTCCGAGTATCAGGAGAACAGTTATACCTTCAACATAGGACAATATCCCGGCCGTTGCCCCAAGGGAAGCAAGTACACCATACGTCAGGGTTTCCGCTATCAAGCGCCCGACAACAAAACTTACCAGGTGAAGCTGGTGTTTACTATTACCATGATCTGATTCAGATCAAACGGCGAACTATCTTTTCCCGGCAGCAAGCCCGATGAGAGCTTGCTGCTTTTTTTGCAGTGCTGCCCGCCTGGCCTAAAACACGTTAAATATCACAAATAATTAACAAACAGTTGCTTGCTGCTGAGAATTATACATACATTCGCTGAAGTAAATCAGGCTCAGTCGTTTCCAAAAGGAAATTAACTTCGGCTCGTTCTCTAAACCCATTTATCACAGACTTCAATGAATAAAAAATTATGCTTAACAGCCTTGCTGGCTCTTCTGATGCTGTCAGGCTTCAACAACAGAATGTACGGACAGTACCCCGTAGTTCCCGATACCACCAGGGCCAGAGGTTTGGCCCAAGACGCTGAAATCAAACGTCTTTCCGATTCGGCCTGGCAAAAAGCTCTGCCTATAGTGCTGGCCGAGGCCGAAGCCGGCCGGCCCTATGTACCCTGGGCTTCTCGTCCCGAACACCTGACCAAAGCCGCCATCCCCGCCTTTCCCGGAGCGGTCGGGCCCGGAGCTTATACTGCCGGTGGACGCGGTGGGCGGGTAATCACTGTAACCAACCTCAACGACTCGGGCGAAGGCTCTTTTCGTTGGGCCTGTGAACAAGGCGGAGCCCGCATCATTGTATTCAACGTATCCGGCGTTATTCATCTGAAATCGCCCATACACGTCAGGGCTCCTTACCTGACCATAGCCGGACAAAGCGCGCCGGGCGACGGCGTCTGCATTGCCGGAGAAACCTTCGAAATCGACACCCACGACGTTATCATTCGCCATATGCGCTTCCGCAGAGGCTCTACCGACGTCTATTACCGCAACGATGCACTGGGCGGCAATCCCGTAGGCAATATTATCCTCGATCATTGCTCGGGTTCCTGGGGACTGGACGAAGTTATTTCCATCTATCGCCATATGTATAATCGCGATTCAACCGGCATAGGCACCAAAATGCCCACCGTCAACATGACCATACAAAACTCCATATTTGCCGAAGGACTCGACACCTACAACCACGCCTTCGGCGGCACCCTGGGCGGCAACGAATGCCTGGTGGTACGCAATCTTTTTGCTTCCAACGTCGGACGCAACCCCTCCATCAGTAGCAGCGCCTTCAACTACATCAACAACGTCGTTTTCAATTATTGGAATCGCACTGCCGACGGCATAGGTGCCTACGGCAGGCTCAACGTTATCAACAATTACTATAAACCCGGCCCCATCACTCCCAAAGGAAAAGCCATCGAACACCGGGTGGTCAAACTCGAGACAAGCACCGACAACCTAAAACGTATGATGAATATTAGTCAGGACGAACAAGTTCCGGCTCCCGACCAACCCGATCGCACTCCCAGACGTGGACATATCTATGTGGAAGGTAATTACGTCGACGGCAACCCCATTGTCAGTCGCGACAACTGGGAAGGAGGCGTTCAGCTGAGTGATAGTTCAGCTACCGGCCCTTACACCGCCATGCTGAGGGCAAAAGAACCCGCTCCCCTGCCCAATTTTTCCGAAAAGGACATCATGACTGCCGAAGCGGCCTTTAGGTTTGTTATGGAAAAAGTGGGAGCCACTCTGCCCAAACGCGATGCCGTGGACGAACGTATCATCAAAACAGTGATTACCGGCCAGGCTATTTTAGCTCCCGATGCCGAAGAATTCGAAACACCTTACGTCAAGCGCCGGCTGCCCGCCGACTCCTACAAAAGCGGTATCATCACCCATATCCAGCAAGTAGGCGGATTACCCGAATACAAGGGAGAACCTTACCTTGACAGCGATATGGACGGAATGCCCGACGCCTGGGAAAAAGCCAATAAACTCAATCCCAACGATCCTTCGGACGCAATATTGGATTGCAACGGCGACGGCTACACCAACATCGAGAAATACCTGAACGGCATAGATACCCGCAAAAAAATCGATTGGACCAAGCCCGGCAACAATCGCGACACCCTCGACGGCAAAAGCAGTCTGATGGACCGGGCAAGCAACAACAGCAATATTGTGGTTATTGTACTAATTGCAATCATGCTTGCCCTGCTACTTTTCCGGCGTAAAAAAGCCCGCGGTTACAGTTACAGCTGCCACAAAAGCCCGGAACAGAATAAGTAATCAGGGTTTCACAATATGCACCACCAGAGTGGCCGCCGAAATCAAAAGAGAAACCAGCGAAGCTACTCCCAACGCAAGCGGTGAACTCAGACCTGAGGCCCATTTGCCCGTGCGTGTGGGATGCACATAGAGTACGTCGTTCTGCTCCAGGTAATAGGCGGGAGAATTGACAATACTTTTGTCGTTCAGATGCAGGGTGTAAAAAATCAATTGCCCGTCGGCGGCTTCGCGCAACACCTTGATAGTGCCGTGTTTGGTATTTATGGTCTTATAACCGGCCAGAGCCAAAGCTTCGAAAACGGTAATCTGCTGTTGAGGCACCGGGTATTGCCCGGGGCGTTCCACCAGGCCCAACACACTTATACGGTAATTGGCGATCGTCACTTTGGGGCTGAACAGGCTTGAAACGACGGCCGGGTCCGCCCCGGATCTTCCCGAAGAAGCCAAACCCAGACTTTCCGAAGAAACTCCGCTCGTGCTTTCCGAAGAAACCTCGACCGCGCTTTCCGAAGAAGCCGCACCTGCGCCTCCCGGAGATTCGTGCACCGTTTTGAGCCAGGCCGAAGAAAAATGCACCGTCCGGGATTTCACCGCCAGCAAGTCTTCTAGAGCCCGGGTGGTCATGCCCAACACCTGCAGCTTTTCGAAGCCGGGCAACACAAGGCTGCCGTCGTCCTCTACCCCGGCTGTATAACTGTACGATACCAGTGCGTGTTGCAGGTCGATCTTCAATTGATCTCCCTTTTTTATTCCGGGGACGTATTGTCGCAAATCCACAGCTTGCTGCGTTTGCCCGGAAAACGACGCCGGCTCTCTGCTGCTGCCGCAAGCAGTCAACAATAAACAAGCGGTCAACAATAAAAACGACGATAGTAAACTGTTTGTAAGCGGTTCCTTTCCGGCAAACAACGAGTTCGGTCTATTCTTTTTAATAATCATACAACAAGCTTCTGAATAAACGGACCAAGAACAGCTATGACGTTCTATTCTTAAACAAATACCGTGTCTTATTCTCAAACAATTAATTACGACCACCCCTTGCGTCGTATCTTAATGCGAATAGCGTTGGGCAGAGGTTTTTCGCAAACCAAAGCCAGGTAACCCCCACCGCCGGCTCCCGCCATCTTCCAGGCCAAGGCCTGGTCGCGGTAATGATCGATGACTTCTGCCACACCCGGAGCCATCATGGCCGGGAACATGGCTGTCTGGGCATGGAACGATGCCAGATAAGAGGAAGCAAAAGTCTTCAAATCACGCTGCATAATGGCATTCCAACAAACATCGGCGGCGGCGGCCAGCGCTTCGACGCCTTCCTTGTCGATCCGGGAGCCTTCCAACACATTCAGACCTTGCTTGCGCGGCCAAAGCAAGACCATATAAATATGCTCCTCAAGCCAGTTTAAAATTGCCTCATCGTGGCAGGATTCTATCTTTTCGGGCCAATAATTGTTGTCGTAATAATGCCGGTTCAGGCCGGGCATACAGATACCGATGGAATCCTGCGCTCCCGAAATTTCCCGGCGTCCGGGCTCGTTTTCGTAACGGAACAATATTTCGGCCA
>Ga0116172_10003395_pt1 | contig 13316 bp, 19 predicted proteins | sample AD_UKC083_MetaG_FD_89799 | JGI IMG/M metagenome (GOLD analysis project Ga0116172, IMG submission 89799) | Active sludge microbial communities of municipal wastewater-treating anaerobic digesters from USA - AD_UKC083_MetaG | ecosystem: Engineered > Bioreactor > Anaerobic > Digestate | place: USA...
AAATTCTATCTCGAACAAAATCATCTTCTGGTTTGTTCTTATTAATTGGGCGGGAATACCACTTAACTTTATTTTCTTTACTCATTAACTAGTTTCCTATATTTGTTGATTTTTAGATGGTAAAAATGGAGCAGCAGGAGGGATTCGAACCCACACAGAACACCTTGGAAGGGTGTTTCCCGGCCATTAGGAGACTGCTGCTCATAAATATTCTTAGATTATCTTAGATCATGTATTATTTCAAATAACTGTTTGCTATATTTTGGAATTTCCTTTTCGATCCATTTTAATTGCCAACCGATGAAATTTTTATAAACTCTATAATCATTAACTAAGGTTCTGGCTACTTTAATATCTTCTTTATTAAACCCTCGTCGATCTCTCTTTCGGCCTGAAATAGTTAATTCCCATAGTTTAAATAAAGCTCTTATTCTCCATAACTCATTTGTTATAAGTTTATCCTGTATTTCACTGAATGTCCAAAATTTTGTAGTAGATAAGTCAAATTTTAGTTCTAATTGTTTGTCCGAAATTTTTTGATTATCAGTCATTTGTTGACTCTTCATCGTTTTCAATAAATACTCTTATCTCTCTGGATAAACGTTGCAATTCAATAATTGGTATAATCCAAGAACTAAATATTTGATCACTAGACCATTCAACACCCAAAATATAGTCTTTACCACTTAACCACCATTCTATTCTAGATTCTTCTGTCTCGATGTATTCAGATGGATTATCTGGATCACATGTTTCTAAAAAATCTACTATTTTTTTATCAACATCTTTTTCATTATATAAAGAAAATGATCCATCATCGTATTCTAAATTACTATATTGATAAGGATGTAATACTTGGAAGGCATCCCCCATAATACTAGAATCTGATACATTTAATGCTTCATCAAAAACTTTTAAAAATTCTTTACAATGTGGTTTCATAAAAAATCCTTTCATTAGTCTAACCAACACCAACAATTATTTTCCTGTAATATATCTCCGTTACATCTATCTACTTTATTTAAACATTTCCAATAAGTATCTTTATATTTTGATTCAGCATAACAATGCCAATGTCCAAAAAACCATCTTTCTGGATTATAATTTTCAAGTAATTGAGATAAAGCTTCTCTCGAAGGATCACTATCTAAATAAATACTTTTTATTGGTGAACCAGATTCATCAGTTATAAACTCATTTGGACAGGTATGGGATATAATTATATTGACTTTAATAGTGGGTAGATTTTGCATATTTTTATATTGTATTATTTCTTCTGGCCACCAATCATATCCTATTGTTCTCATATGATAATCTGTTGAGTGAGCACCACCCATGAATAGTATATTTTCTCCATTAATCGCTATACAGTCTCCTCTCTTGACATATCTTATGTTGGAGTAACCATACAACCCATCACCATTTAAACCTCTTAGAGAGTCATGGTCATCATGGTTACCATCGCAAAAATATAAAGGTACTTTAATACGATGTAATATTTCATACTCTTTTGACACATGATCGAATTTTGGAAAATATCCAAAATCTCCACATTGTAAAATTATATCGGGATTTTTATCTTTATATAACTCAAATAATAAATCATAATTACCATGAACATCCCCCACAATTAAAACCTTCTTTTTCTTAAGATTAATCATGTAATTGCTCCGTATGATTTAATTTATCACGTGGCAAAAATTTTAAAGCTTCTTCTACATCAAAATAAAACTTAGCAAATCTATTACCGAATCTAGAAAAGTAAATACCAAATCCACTAAACCACACATAAATATAGTCGGTCAACTTAGAAACATTTTCGGTCCAAACCACATTATGAAATTCAGTTATTCTTTTATCAATACAAGTAATAATAGGACTATCTTCCCTATCATATAATTCTTTTAAAGATACTATGAATGAATCCACATCCTTACAATTATTCCAAATTCCTTCAAAATGATCTGGATAAGCATCAAAACGAATAGACGCTAACCACTTATAATGTTCACCATCTATTTCTCTAATATCAACAGGATTATCTATTGGTGGACCAATATAACTAAAAAATACTCCGCGTGTACCCATTTTTTATTTCTCCGTATTAATATCAATATCCCACGTTATGACATGCATCTCTTCTGTTTTTGGATCTATAAAACCTCTTATGACAGGTTTAAGTTTTATATGCCTTTTAATTAAATCTTTTAAGATCAATCCATTTGGAGAGTGTAAAACAGTTATAGTACCAAACAAGTTGCCCTCTTGATCAAATGTAAAATTATTTATTTTGTGTGAAACATTTTTCCAAAGAACAATTACATACACCAACGGTATAGTATTACGTTTTGATCCTAATTCACCAAAGAGGTCCTTTAATAAAAAATCTCTATTTAACCTTTCAACTGTACTTTTGTCTGCCAATTTTAAGGTAATTTTAATAGGTTTGTATTTATGTAAGATATCTAACATCCATTTTATACCAAACAAATTACTAACTCCTAAAAGGTAATGGGGGATAGTAATGGATTAGGACCACTATCTATCCCCTAAAAATATTAAGATCTTGCTTCGGCATCTATTTCATTGTAAGTTTCAGCCAAATTCATAGTCGAGGGATCAATACCTCGCCGCATGGCTGAAACAGTACATGAATAAGCCTGATAGGACGATTTGGAACCGATTCCATCGGCAACAAAACAGGTAGATAGATTCTTGGGAATACCCCAAGTCACACTTTCCGCCAATGTTGCTTCATCAGCACATAAGAACATGAAATTCCAACTGTACTTTTCCTTCTGCTCCTTAATCATCTCTTTAATCTTAGTAAGATTATATTCTCTACTGGCATTCTCTTGACCATCTGTTATGATTGTAACAATAACCGTCCCGGGACGATCATTATCAGCCATTTTGTTTAACTCCTCACCCAATGTAACAATACTCTTACCCATAGCATCATACAACGCAGTGGAACCGCGAGGTACGAAAGTTTCCCGCGTAAGAGTGGGTACATCTTTAAGAGGTTTATTCTTATAAAGAACATCATACTGGTCATCAAACAGGATAACAGTAACAACTGCTTCTCCTGGTTGTTTTTTCTGATCTTCAATAAAGGAGTTAAACCCACCAATAGCATCATCACAAATAGAGGACATTGATCCACTTCTGTCTAAAATACACATAATCGCTGTTTTATTTTTGTCTACCATGATTAAACCCTCATTTGTTAAAGATTAAATTTATATTTCTTTCGTTTCTTCAAAATTTCTCGGAAACAATACAGCCTCAATATTGGTAATTCTTTCATGTAACTTTTTTCTGGTTTTTCTGTGAGTCTTAAGTGCATGATCTCGAGAACCAATAAACTCACCAGACTCCGTTTCTATTCCGAACGATGTATATTTGTTAGGTAATCTTTTAACCCACTCAACAATAGATATTGAATTTTGATTTGAAACAGTACTTGTTTGACCGCCTACAGTAAAAGTACAAAGCATAAAATAAGCCTTTCCTAGTTGTTATAAAAACAATACATCATATGATTCTTTTGATAAGTTCTTATTTTTATATTTATCTTCATCTGTTACTTCTCTCACTAAAACTTTTTGTATAATATTAGGAATATCTAATTCAAAATCAACAGATGGAATTTCTATCTCAGCTAAAATTAAACCCTCTAATCTTCCGAAATAAACATCAATATTCCAAAATAAAGGACTATTCTTTAAAACACTAAAATAATATCTATTCTTCTTTATTCTTCTATCTTCAGTAAAATCCCATAATATTTGAAAAATATCTCTTGAGATTTCTACCTCTTTTTCTTCTCGGGATATTGTACCTGATGATTTCTTAGTTAAATAATATACTGCTTTTTCTATCACTATATTATTATGATATATTAATTTTCTCACCCTACATTCTTTATTAGTATTGGGTGATAAAAAGTATCCCTGTAATATTTCTACACAGGAATACTCTTTTGCTTCACTCGGAAAACTACTTAAAAGAAACTTTCGTTCAATCTCAAGGCTCATACTAATCCTTCTTAAAGGGCTGCTATGGCAACACCCCCGGCAATAGCTACAACAACAGCTACTCTAGAAATTATATTATCTATCTTATGATCTTTTCTTTCTTGAGATAATGCCTCTTCTGTATCCATTCTTAATGTTCTTTCTAATTGTCTGCTGTTTCTTTCAATCTCTAATAACTCTTTAAGAGCATCAATTTTGTTTCTTTCAACATTAATCAACGCTGCTTGCTCAATAGCAATCTTTTCATAAGCTTTCTTGATTGTTACCATAGCATCAATTTTAACTAAATCTTCTTGTAAAAGAGCAACATAAGTCGGTGTTTCATTATCATTAGCAATTCTAAACTTGTTGTTCTCTTCTACTAATAAAATAAAGTTTGGGGCTTCTGGCATTTTTAGAGAAGAAGTATCCAGAACATAAGGTTCTTCTTTATCTAAATATAATTCCGGTAGTGGTTTGTCTATATCTGGAGTAATGCATCCAGCTAAACAAATTATGCAACATACTGCCAATAGTAGTTTTTTCATAAAAGAACTCCTTTTATTGTTTTTACTATTTTTAAAAATTGGCTCCTGGGGCAGGACTCGAACCTACAAGAGTCTCTCAACCCAGCGGGTTAACAGCCCGCCCGTTTACCATTAACGTACCCAGGAACTTTACATTGTTTATCCTATCTTACTTATGAAAGTCCAAATAATTGTCTAAATGAATCTCTTCGGAAAATACCGGGTTTTATTAACTCCGCTTTCACTACTTTATTGTAATATTGGGTCATTGAAGCATTATTAATAGGATATTTTGTAACTATTAATGGCATATAAGGGGCATAGATATAAGGAGAATCAAACGTAGATCGCCCTTTATAGCGAACCGTTTTTCCTTCTAACCGATTTAAACTCCCTCGTTCAAAACCTTTACCAATATTAATAGGAATACGAATAGGTATAAAAACAGAAAGTAATGATGTTAATCCTACTAAAAAGCTTCTTCTTTTAATAGTGGTTTTTTCTTGCATTCTTCAAGTTCCTTTTTTAATCTTTTTATTTCTTTTCTCAATCTTACAATTTCATCATTTTTTTCATTGAAATAACTTCTAACATCTTCCTTCTTAAAAGATAAATGTTTTCTGTCTCCTGTTGATGTGTCTTCATATCCACAATCAATCCATATTTCTCTTGGCATAATTTCCTTTCTTTACATTTATATTATTATATTCTTTAAGGAACTTTAAAATATTTGAATCAAATTCTCTAATTAATTGTTTGATTTTATCTCTACATTCGGGACATACTGTATAAATATGTTGTTTAGCAAATCTATCACTTATTAATTCATCTATTGTAAATATATCAATCCTACAATTTTGGCATATTTCATTCTTTTTGCATAATTGGCATTTCCAGATATTACTCGAATCAAAGTTTTCTGCCCCGCATCCTTCACAAATATATAAAATGTCCTGTACTATTGATTCTTTCATTCTAAGACCTAAGTTCTTTTCTAACAGGAAGGAATGTTACTAACATATTTGTTATAATACCTTCTGGACTTATTAAATCTAAATCTGCTTCTAAAATATCTTCATCAATCTGTAAAAATTCCTCTACTCTTTCTCTTATTTCGTCTCTATCCACATCTTCAAATTTATTACAAACATAGTCAACAGATTCTTTTAGGTTCATACTCGCCGAGCCTTTCTTTTTTATGTACTTTTATTAGTGTATTAACATACTTTCATAAGAAAACAGTATCGGTACTTCTATAATATCATGGGCGATATCTTCAATAAAATCTTGACATTCTTTTACAGTTGTTTTTAATCTTAGATTTTCAAATACTATGTGTTGTTCTAGACCTGGTATAATTACACGATGCGGAAACCTTAAACTGTGTTTACTAGAATTAAAACAATTTAAATCACCAAAAATCTTCACATCTAAATTAAATAAAATCTTATCTTTTTTCTTTTTTTCCACAAATTGCAAAAAATTAACCAAATCCATTTTTGAATATAATAAGAATATAATTTCTAAACAATTATCTTTTTGAGTTACAATTATGCAAGATCTCTCTAATAATTTTCTGTATTTTAACCAAATAATTATAGATCTATTTTTTATAAACTTATAAAATGAATATCCACATAGTGGTATATCAATAGTATCATCATCATCAATATACACACCAGTTAAGTAATGTACAGAATCATTAGTAACACCAACAAGTTGTTTTTTCATATAAATATTCTTTCGTTGTTTTGTAACTTTTAAAATGTTGACGTCAGGCCCACTACCTGCCAACTGCCTTTGACCATATGATTACCCCTTTCCAGAAAAAGAGGCGCTCTCTGCAAAGACTCCCACAAAAACAGAGGGTTCCATCTACGATCGGCGTTCACAACCCTAGGTACTTTGGTCTTTTGGTTAGGTAGAACTTTTACATGAACTCGTATGACCTTGTGCACTCTGTTTTTTCAAATCATTAATAGCTGTAACCAATTCATTATCTTTCCCTTTTAATGATAATACTTCTTCCTGTAAAGCTTTGACAATTGATTCCATATAATCATCTTGCTTTTTTAAAACATCTGTAGCGCTATTAACTTTCTCTTGTACTGTAGTGGCACCATTATAAACCAAAACACAACCACCTACCACTATCATTGTTATTACAGTAGATACAGCATTATTGAAAATCTTTTCTAAATCAAATTTCATAATTATAATCTTTTAAGAATAAAAAGAAGAAAAATTTGCCCAAAGGGCCATCTAAATCATAATAAGAAAGTTTTATAACTTAATATTTAATATATATAGTTTATGCTACTTCGTCATCTCCATCATCATAAATTGGGGAGTAAAATTCATAAAATATTCTCTTAATAAACTTATTAAAACTTTCTTTATCAATGTATTTAAACACCCATTGGAGTTTATAGCAATAATTATTTTCATGTAGAAGTGTTTCAAATTCTTCCCTAGTAATTGTTTTATTTATTCTTCCCTCTAATATATCATTCATTAATTTTACTTTTATATCGGATAGCATATTAATCGTGTTTTCCACCAAGCCTAAGGTGGTACAGTTAGAAATATCTGTCTTTAAAGGGTTTAATGAGTACACCTTAATTATTTGTATATAGGCTCTATACCAGAATTCATATTCACAATCTCTCAAGGACTCAATTAATTCTAAAAACCCTATAGAACCAACTCTTTTCGATATATATTTTAAAAGCATAACTTGATCAAAGAACATCAACAATTCTGCATTTAAATCTTCTTGACTATCACCCGGATATTCAGTTTGGTCTACCATTCTACCCAAAATTAAACCAGGATCTTCTATATATTCTTTCATTATTGTTTTCCTTTATTTCAACAACACTATTTACCATTTGTCCACGAATATACATTGTTTCCACAATCCCATATACGGTCATAATTATTAAGTTGCATATTTTGCCACTCAGATAAATTTGGATCAAAAATTGGTAACACACCATTTAATTTATGTTTTTGAAAAAATAATCTTGATTTTCTATCTAAATATCTATGATCTAAATAAAAATAGTTAGGATGGGTTTTATTGATAAAATTAAAACCAATAAGTTTATACCCTTCTCCGTTACCAAACCTAAGATCTGAATATGTTACTATAGATGCTGGATTTTTATCTTTTATAAATTCTGAAAGCAGTTTTGATAAGCCCCCTACAACAGAAGTATTAATTTTTGAACAGAATCTATATACTTCCCATTCATGTTTTTTTGAAAACCTGGGTTTACCTACAGTTAAAAGAGAAACAACATTGTTATTATATACTAAACCATAATGTCTACCTTTTATAGGACCCTGTAGGTGGTTATCTATATAAAATTTGCAGGCTTCATTGTTTTCAATAATTTTTATATCACACTTCCTAGCAAAAATCTTTTTAGGAATTTTTTTCATTTTTGAAAGAATAATACTTTTAATAATTTCTTGTTTTTCAACCCACTCGTCCTCAAAAATAGAAATTAAATTTATACCCAATTCCTGTAATCTTAAATATTTGGATTCGTGATAATTAAAATTTTTACCCTGCCTTTCGGAATGCCAATATAATCCATTAAACTCAATAGCCAACTTAATCTCGGGTATATAAATATCAATCTCTCGATCTTTCAAAATATACCGAACATTTGTATATACTTTGTTAAAAAATTGTTTACAAAAATTATAAATCTCTGTTTCATACTTTGAGGATTTTGGTATTGGATAACAATGATAACACCTGGGTATTCTACCATTATCTAAATGATCCAAAAATTCTTTACCACACTTAGAACACGTCCATGAATAGGCCTCGTGAACAGAATTAAAATCATTTATACTAAAGTTAGGAGAACACATTCCCAATAATCTATCAGAACTGATTAGTTTTTCCCAGAAAATTTTCTTATTAGATTCTGAAATTCTTTCTTTAATTTCTTTAATTTTAGAAACATTGCTTACTCCATATTTTATCATTACTGTATTTTGTTGTTTTTTCTTTATTTCATTATTTTGTAAAGCAACTGCTGAACCATATCTTTTTATCATTGTATTATTCTTTTTTTGAAAGATTTCATCAACTTTCCAGGGGTGGTCTACACCATACTTTTCTAACCAAACTAACTTTCTTTTTTCAACAGTCTCTGGATTTTTAGAACTGTGATCAAAACCTGTTTTCTTTATTAGAGTTTCTCTTGATTTTTGTTTTACTTCTTCTAATTGAAAAACATTTTTAACACCATATTTTTTTAAATTTCCTTCTCTAACCGCTTGTATATGCTCAGGACTTTTATTGAGGCATGCTGTCGAACAAAATTTTGAATAACCTTTCACTAAGTTGAGAAATTTTGTAGGTTTTCCGCAAATATTGCATATACCGATTGATCCAATATAATTATCATAATAATTCTGTATAGTTATATCTCTATGATGTTTAGATATATGGCAAGATAATCCGTGTAAATTCTTAGTTTCAAATTTACAAATTGAACATTTCATTTTTTACCTTTCTATGTAGCATCCAAATGGGCAGCTAGTAGCATATTAGAAAATAAATCTTTAACTGGATTTGTTTTAGATTCTTTAAATTGTCCTTCTCCCGTTTGAATAATTTCAGAAATAATTTGATTTTTTGTAACATGATCTGTAGAAAGAGCACCAAACATTTCATCAATTATTATAGGACAATCCCATCCTAGCAGAGAATACATGTCATATTCTCCAATCTTTTGTCCTCCTCCACGTTTCTTTCCAGCCGTGGGAGACATTGTTTTTTGTACATAAGGACCAACACCACGAACCGACAATTTCTTTTCTGATAAATGTTCTAACTTAGTAACATAGATATATCCAACAGTAACGGGGTCCGACTTAATCTTAAATTCAGGAAGAAACAATGGAAATTTTGTTTTTAAACCTAATATTTTTAAGGCTTCCTGTATATCACTTCTCTTTGGAGATTTAAATGGAGGAGCTAATAAATTAAAGAATCTCCCTTTATCAATTGTTTCCTTTAACTTATTGTATGAACTATCCGTTAAAGATTTAATACTTTTTAATACTGTTTTTGAATAGGCTTTATTATCAGTTCCGTCCATTAATACTAACACACTAGTTAACATTGCTGTAAATTTTTCTCTAGTTTCGTTCTGCATATATTCTGCAAGTTTTTTTGCTATTAATCCAGATATAGCCTCCATTATTTGACCACTTATCATTCTATTTAAAATAGATATAGGATTATAAATCATATCTATTTTATCACCCCATGGTGTAACAGGCATATTTTCATCTTTTTCAATTAATGATACAACACCTTTATTAAAATGTCTGTTGTTCAACTTATCTCCCTTCATTAATCCTAATTCTTGTTGAACAATAAACTTTACTAGAATTCCGTCAATATGTTCTTCTTTTTCTTTGAAGTGACCAATTGGATAACTTCCTCTTAATTTAATATATCTCTCTTTAAAATCATAATAAGCAGGTTTTAATTTTTCAGGTATTTTATCTTCTTTTAAATTTGAATAAACTTCTATTTCAGCAACTCTCCCCCCAATTGATCTTAAATGTTTATGAGATTCAATATCATATAGTGCATCAGAATATGTTATAAGAATATGACCTTTATATACTTCTGTACCATTTTGGGCAACATAATCAATATCTTCATCTTCTTTAATTATGACTGATTGTTCTTCTAGATGTAGAGATACAAATTTCTTTGCCGCAGTTTCACTCATTACAACACCGTCTTCAAAATTATATCCTTTCCAAGGCATATAAGCAACAAGTAAGTTTGTACCAGTAGTAATTATACCTTGCGTTACACCGGATCCTTCTGCTAAAATTTGATCTTTTTTTACTTTATTACCAACAACAACTCTTGATTTAAATAAACTTAATCCATCCTTTCCTTGCCCACTTTTTAATACCATTGGTCTAATATCAATATTGGATATTTCTCCCGTGGTATCATTCTTAATAGTAATTATTTTATCAGTCACCTCTATAATCGTTCCATCTATTGCAGCTTTTTTTATAAAACTATCAGAAAGAAGTGGAACTAATGTTGCTTCAACTCCAGTCATTGTAGCCGGAATTTCTGGATTTTTTAAAGGTACTGCCTGTTTTGATTGTCCGGAAGCCATTAATACACGGGCGGATTCATTAGACTCAACATAAGGAATCATTGATGTTGTAGTACTTAAAATTTCTCCTGGTTTAATAGTTGATCTATCTCTTAACATAAATGTCCCGCGGATATTAGAAATAGAAGCGCCAATCGCTAAATGTTGTTGTATACCTACACCTTCTCCGTCCGGTGTTTCTAATGTATCAATATTCCCATAATAAGTAGAATGAACATTTAAAGATTTAGTAGGAACAGCAAGTTTATCTGGAATACCCCCTACACCAATAGGAGTAACACGGCACATCATAGATAGTTCTTCAACGGGATTTACATTTTCTAACATCTGAACATTCTGTGCATTAATAATTTCAGAAAAGATTTTTCTGGGATTTAAATAAATTTCAGCAGTCTTATCACCAAATTCTAACTTTGATTCATATTCATTATATGCAGCCAAAATTTGTTTTTGTAATTGAGAAGTAAAAATTTCGGATGTTCTTATTCTCTGTTTATCTAACCCATTTCTATCATCCATTCTTCCCGTAACTACTTCACCTGCAATATATCTAATGATATCTCTTATATTAGTTGGATCACCTTTAGATTCTAATAATTTAATTTCAATTGGTGTAACAACATTTTCCCAAACTTGGTCTAGAAGATAAGTACAATTTCTATTACCTATATGATTCTCTAAAACTTTTTGCCAATCTTTATTACTAGTAACATCAAACGGTACAGGAAAAGAGGGGTATGAATATTTAAAGGATTCAACTATTTGCTCACCCAAATCTGTATTTGTTGTAAAAGTAATGTATTTTTTTGTTACTCCTGTGCTCGGGAGCGGTATAGAATTCTCTAATTTTTCTGGGCCAATAATATATTTAATTCCATAACTCTTCATTACTTCATCAAATCCAAGTTTATAGGATAGATACATTATCATCGGCATTTTATAGCCGCACATAAACAATAGTAAATAAGATGCTTTCTTCAACATTTTACTATAAATAGAAACTGTAGAATAGGCAGAAGTAAATTTTCCGGAGTAAGGTTTGAAAAAAAAGATTGGATAAGTAATTATTTGATTTAATAATACTTTTTTCATACCATTGGTATAAAAGGTTCCATATTCTGTAAGATGGGGAAGTTCTACCATAACCGATTGATGCCGACCATCCTCTAAAGTCAAATTAATATTGTATTGATCTTTAATAGATTTCTTTAACTCATCCGGTCCAGTTTCAATTGTCGAAACCTTAATACTTGTTACCTTAACAGGGTGCTCTTTTTTAGATAATACTTTAAAAGCATCAACAATATCTTCTTTTAAAGAATCCCTAAAGTCAGATTTTCTCTTTTCTAATATATGTTGGGGACTTCCTTGTACCAATTTGTCTGGCTCGGAAATTCTAACAATAGGATTAATAGTATCCATTTTTGGCGGATATTTAGGTAAGACATTTACTTCAACCTTTTTCATTACCTTCTTTTGTATCTCAATAGGCATTTTTGATAATTTATTTGATAAATTATATGCCTTCTCTGGATCACCAATGGTATGAGAAAGCATAGAAGCCATAGCTATCTTATTTTTTTCTTCTACTGTTCTATCTACCACTTTAATATTCGTGGTCATTTTTTGTAAGTTTCCAACTAACTCTGGAGATGTAGAAATATAATGTTTAGTTGCTAACTTAATCTTTTCTTGCTTACTCTTATCATTATTAACTAAAATCAAACTGTCTTTTGCAATATCTTCGGCTTCTTCATTGTTATTGTTTTCTTCCTCTTTTTCATCATCTATCATCTTCATTTTAATAAGTATAGTTCTCAATCTCCCTAAACTATTATTGGGTTTTGATTTATCAAATAATAAGATATATCTTCCCCCAGCTAAAGATGAATATACATACATTAAAATTTTATCAAAAGGTATAGGGGTTCCTAATTTAAAATAATTCAATAACATATTATATATTAAAAAGAATCTCCTTCTTCTGATATTTTTAGAAATTGGGTCATCGAGGGATACACAATATAATAAGATTCTTTCAAATTTATCTTGAGGAATACCATCTATAGTACTAAATAATGTACCTAATCTTTTAACAGCTTTGTCTGTATGAAATGTATCAATATCATACTTTAAAATAAGTCTATCCAGCTGTAATGTATAATCTACAAAGAAGTTCTTCCCTTCAAAAAAAGAATAATCTCCAAAGAATCCAGTTATTGGTACCAATTTATGACTTTTCAATGTTTTTCTATATTGTGGTAAAAGCCACGTTCTTACTGGTCCAACAATTTTAGGAACAAAAATATATCTAACTTGATTGGGTCTAATATCTAAAGCCCTATAAGCTTTTTCAAATGTAATATTTTCTCCGAAAAAAGCCAAGCAATAGTTTTTATTTCTAGGTTTCGGTTGTATGATTAATTTTGGAGCTGGTATATACAACTTAAGAAGATCTATATTCATTTTTTTCTCCGAAAAGGGTTGATAAAAACATATTAATCACCTGGTAGTTTATCCCATATATTATCTAAAATATCCCAATTAATAAAGAATCCTTTCTTTCTAATTTCCTTAATAATTTTTCTTCT
>Ga0116172_10003397_pt1 | contig 13312 bp, 9 predicted proteins | sample AD_UKC083_MetaG_FD_89799 | JGI IMG/M metagenome (GOLD analysis project Ga0116172, IMG submission 89799) | Active sludge microbial communities of municipal wastewater-treating anaerobic digesters from USA - AD_UKC083_MetaG | ecosystem: Engineered > Bioreactor > Anaerobic > Digestate | place: USA...
AAAAAGAGCAGGAGAACCCTGCCCGAGATAAAAAACGATATCTCTGAACGTACAAGGAATATTTCCTCAGCGGAAATTACAATGGACGGGATATCCACCTCAGGAGGATTTACTTCAGGCGGCTCAGGGGTAGAAGAATTCGACCAGGGAGATGATCTTGCCGGTTTGCTCGGAATAGGATCCGAAACTGAAGAGGTGCTAATAAAAGGACAGAACTTTGAACAGATGCGCAACCTTGCAGATGATATAAGATCGTATATCGACGAACTTGAAACAATAGAGAATGTAAGGATCAATGTGCAGGATAACACTCCCGAAGTTCAGCTCCACTTTGACATGGATTATCTTCTAAGGAACAACTTCAGCCTGATGAATCTTTCGTCGGCACTTGCCACATTCGGAAACGAATATACCTCAGGAGCAAGCTTCAGACAGGGAACAGAAAACTATGATATAATAATCAAATATGCAGTGGAAGATACCTCAACGCGAATCAATGCCTTCAAGGGGATTGACGACCTTAAAAATCTTGAGGTGAGCAGCCAGACAGGAGCAGTGATGGAAATGGAGGAACTTGCTTCTGTGATATTCTCAAGCGGCATGGGAAGTATCCATCGTGAGAATCAGGAGAAAAGAATTACACTTACCTATACATTCAGGGATGAAATAAGATCGTCGAAAGATCTTCTGGAGTCAGCAAGGCTGGAAATCGAATCAATTGTCTCAGGGATAAATATTCCAGCCGGACTCGCAGTCGAGGTTATTCATGAAGACGATCAGCTGAAGGAATTCTACAAGCTTATTGGAATAGCCTTCGTTCTGATATTCATGATACTTGCTGCTGTATTTGAGTCACTTGCCACTCCGTTTGTGCTTCTCTTCAGCATTCCCCTGGCAGCTCTTGGCTCCCTGATAGCTCTTATACTGACAGGTAATTCGCTCCTTAACGCCAACACTCTTACTGGATTTCTTATCCTGCTTGGGGTTGTGGTAAATAACGGGATAATACTGATAGACTATACCAATATCCTGCGAAAGAACGGGTACAGGCGCTCAAGAGCCCTTATGACGGCAGGAATGGCCAGATTAAGGCCAATAATGATAACTGCATCGACAACGGTTATCGCCATGCTTCCTCTGGCAATGGGCAAGGCAGAATTCGTATCCGTAATTGGTGCATCTTTTGCAATTACTGTTATCGGCGGGCTGACCCTCAGCACTATGCTGACTCTGGTCTTTATCCCTACCTTTTATTCCGGACTCGAGAATGCCATTCAGTGGTTCAGATCCCTGAACCTTACGGCAAAAGCTGTTCAGCTTATTGTCTTCGCCATTCTTATATTTATTATTTACACATATATCGACAAATTCATCTGGAAGCTGATAGCAACAATACTTGCAGTTATTGTAGTTCCGGCATCAGCCTGGTTCATAATGAACAGCCTCCGCAAGGCTAAGGAAACAGTCATTCCACCAGATGAAATGATAAGCATTCATGTGCAGAGCCTCGTAAAGATCTACGACAGGGAAAACCGCTGGTCGAGGGAATGGAAAGCCGGAGCAAGGATCAGGGAACGGCTGGGACTGCAGAAGCGTCTTACAAAATGGAAAGATCTTACACATGTTTCGTGGCAATTTCCCCTTCTTGCATTCCTTGTATACTTCACATATTTCTATCTGCAGAAAGGATTCTGGATCTTCTTTTTCAGTATCGTCACCTGGTTTGTAACAGTTGCAATATGGAACAGGCTGAGGGAGCTCTTCGTAAACCTTTCGGCAGGCAGGAAGATAAAATTCCGTGAAGTATTGATTAACGCAGCCGATTTTGCAATGTTCTGGCTTATCCCCCTCCTGAACCTTGTCATGTTTCAAATGAAATGGGATAACATCGCAGTGGTGATCCTGATCGGATTCCTGTGGTTCTCCGGGCTGTTTATTTACAAGACCGGAATTATGCTCAGCCGGAAGAATATTGACATCTACCGTCTTGAAGGTCGCTTTAAAGGGCTGAGAAAGACTATTTACAAATTCGTAGCCGCTGTTCCCCTGATCGGGAAGAAGAAGAAACCATTCAAGGCATTGAGCTGCGTGTCGCTGACAATAGGGAACGGAATGTTCGGGCTCCTGGGTCCAAACGGAGCCGGAAAAACGACTCTTATGAGAATAATCTGCGGAATACTCGAACAAAGCTATGGCAAGGTATGGATCAACGGTCTCGACACCCAGAAAAAACGTGAGGAACTCCAGGGACTTATAGGATATCTTCCCCAGGAATTCGGAAGCTATGAAAACATGACAGCCCATGAGTACCTTCATTACCAGGCGATGCTCAAGAACATTGTTGACAGGAAAACCCGGGAAGCAAGAGTAACCTATGTTCTTCAGGCTGTCCACATGGAAGAAAGAAGGCACGAGAAGATAGGATCATTCTCAGGGGGTATGAAACAGAGAATGGGCATTGCGCTGATACTCCTCCACCTTCCCAGGATACTGGTTGTGGATGAACCTACTGCAGGTCTCGATCCAAGGGAAAGGATAAGGTTCAGGAACCTCCTTGTTGAACTCAGCCGCGAAAGAGTGGTTATATTTTCCACCCATATAATTGAAGATATTTCAAGCTCATGCAACCAGGTGGCTGTCCTGAACAGGGGAAAACTCCGCTTCCTGGGACGTCCTGCCGATATGACCCATGAAGCGGCAGGACATGTCTGGCAGTTCAGCCTTCCTTCCGATCAGTTCAATGATTTCGTAGAAAAGCATCTTGTCGTCCATCACATGTCAGAAGGTGAGAATGTGCGGGTCAGGGTGATCTCCGAATCAAAACCCTGGGAGAATGCCGTAAACGCCACACCCAACCTCGAAGACGCCTACCTCTGGCTTCTGCGTAAAAAGGAAAATAATAAAACAGAAAATGTATAAAATCTCACATCCGGAATTTGAAGATGTATACCGGTATGACGGAGGATCAGCCGCCGGAGCTTTTTTATTTACGATTTCTCCGGTACAAAACAGCCCGGATAAAACATGTACACCATGAAAAACGGCAGACTGAACAGTTATCTGACACTTGCAGGTAATATGATACGCTATAACCTGAGGATAATATTTGCCAATAAGTTCATCTGGTTCCTGGCAGGAGCCGTTGCATTCTATCTCGGAGTCTCGGTACTCTATGCCTTCACAGCCGAAGTCTCGGATATAGCCGATTTTTTCTACATATTTATTTTCTCAGGATGCCTTCTGGTGTTCTACCCCTCTGTATTCGGGATACAGAACGACCAGGATGCAAGAACTATTGAGATCCTTTTCGGCATTCCAAACTACAGGTACAAAGTCTGGCTGGTAAGGATCATCCTTATCTTCATTATTACTTTTCTGATTATGCTCGCTTTTGCCCTCCTTTCGTCGATCCTGATAGTTAAGTTTCAGATTCTGAAAGTCACTGCACATGTCATGATGCCTGTCCTGTTCCTCGGTATGATGGCCTTCATGCTTTCAACTGTGATCCGCAACGGTAACGGGACAGCTGTGGTAATGATCATTTTCGGGCTCTTCTTCATGATACTGGATGACTTTCTGAGCAGAAGCCAGTGGAATGTCTTTCATAACCCGTTCGAACTCCCCTACGACGTAAACCAGATTACCTGGTCACTGATAACAGTTAAGAACAGGATAATCCTTGCAACAGGCAGCATACTCTTTCTCCTGGCTGCCCTCTACAACCTTCAGAAAAGGGAAAAATTCATGTAGGAAAGGCCTGGCCTTTTACTTTTTATTTGCCTGAACAAAAGCAGGATATTGATTGTTATTAACAATATTGATTGTTAATAACCAATAATCAAACCCATGAAAAAAAAGAGTCTGATCCCTGGCCTCATCATCCTGACGGGAATGATGACAATCATTTCATGTGAAAAAGACAGTGGAAATGGAAATCCTCCTCATATTTTAACTGCCTCGGAATACCTGGCTTCAAAAGAAGAATTCAGTATTTTCTCGCAGATGCTGTCTGCTACTGACCTTGATCAGGTAATCGATAAAGGAGTCTTACGGATAGTTTTCGCTCCAACCGACATAGCGGTCGCTGAGTTCTATGCAGATCTGGGTATTCAGGACATGTCAGAAATACCTGACGAAACTCTCAGGGGAATACTGCTTTATCATGTCGTGAATGATCAGCTTTCCTATTGGCCGGACGGAGTATATGCTACCTTAAGTCCAGCAAATAACAATTTCCTGAGCATGATAATTGCATATTCCGGCAACGAGTCTAAAATAAATAACTACGCCAGCTTTTCAGGAAGCCCTATATATGTAAAGAATGTTACCATATATCCGATTGACAAAGTTCTTTTCCTTCCGACAGTTTACGATCTGGCTGCTGCATCAGGATCATGCAACATTATGCTTGAGGCTGCCGAAAAAACCAGAGTTGATGAAATTCTTAAAGGGAATATGCCCACAACCCTCTTTGCACCTGACGACGGAGCTTTTTGGGGACTTTTTTCCACACTCGGGGTTTCAGGTCTAGACGAGCTGACCGCCGAACAATTAACCCCAATTCTGAAAAATCACATTGCAAACGGAAACGTAAGATTATCAGGCACTGAAGAGTTTAGTCTTGAGACTTTGAATGGGCCGGTTCAGATTTACTCCCCTCATCTGGATCTTGAAGAATCATATTATATCGGACCGGGCTCAAGGGTAATAACAAATAATCTTCAGGCCACTAACGGAGTATTGCATATTATCGACGTTGCAATCCTGGATGAAGCCAGGTGAGCTGTACTTCACGATTTATATTATCATAATATTCTGATAGTCTGGGTGTTCTTTATGTGCCATGACTAAAGGATGGAAGCATTTCTGTACTTTGGTTCATTTAATTTATCCAGCCGGAAAAGCAGCTGAATACTGCTGACTGGTAATAATCTGCAATAGTTCCTAATTTTCCTGCTTCTGTCAGAATTAAGTCTTCATTTAACAATATTTAAACTGTTTGTGAGAAGGTAAATATTATATTTGAGTACCGATATTTACCAAAGAAGACAAGCTTATGAATAACCTGAATCGCCGACACTTTATCAGGACCTCGCTTCTTGCGGGTGCAGCAGTATCAGTCGCATCGCCTTTGGCCGCCTTCGCCACATCAGCCCGGTCAGTTAATACCTCACAGCTGAAATCGGGTGTTGGTCTTACAACAGGAGACAACAGGGCCGACATGGTCTTCAGGGCACTGCTCCCATACTCCAGACAGATCCGTCAGGCAATAGGAAACCGGCGCGTTGTTCTTAAGCCGAATAACGTCTCGATTGATATTCCGCTCTGCGCAACTCATGCCGATACCCTTGAAGGAATTCTGGAATTCCTTAAATCGATAAAGAAACTGGATAACGTGGTAATTGCAGAATCAGCTGCAAACGGTCCTACATTGGACGGATTCAGCAATTACGGATACTTCAGGCTCGCCCGGAAGTACCCGGTAAAGTTCATCGATCTCGACAAGGAGAAGTACGAAATACTTCATGTTTTTGATGAAAAGGATTTCCGGCCCCATCCCGTTCGCTTCTCAAGTGTCCTTCTGAGCCCTGACTCCTACGTTGTATCTGTGGCAAGGATGAAAACACACGACAGGGCTGTAGCCACACTCTCTCTTAAGAATATCGTTTTCGGCGCACCTGTCAAAGATGAGGGTTTTACTTTCGGAAGAAACCGGAGGGAAGGTTCCAGAAGTGATAAGGCCATAGTGCACGGGAGCGGATTCAGGGGAATAAACTATAACCTGTATGACATGTCTTCGAGGCTTCATCCCCATCTTGCTGTAATTGACGGCTTTGAGGGAATGGAAGGGAACGGGCCCAACAACGGTACACCCGTCGACCACAGGGTATGCGTTGTCAGCACCGACTGGCTCGCAGCCGACAGGGTAGGGATAGAACTTATGGGTATTGACCATACAACCGTTGCCTGGCTGACCTATTGTGCACAGGCAGGAAGAGGAACAGCCGATCTTGACAGAATTGAAATCACAGGGGAAAAGATCAGCGATCATATTATACGCTACAAGCTGAGCGATAATATCGACAAGCAATTGATCCTTAAAAGCCAGGCCTGAAAGGCCAGAAATGCTAAAGGGGCCTTACTGCAACTTCTTTGAAATATACGGTCGAAAGTCCGTCATGATTCTGAAGCCCGATATATCCTGATTCGGGCCTTGGACCCCTGTCAGGTTCGAAATCCCTTGTCTTCTCGGGGACAGCATCACCTTCGGTAAAATCGGTAACCTGCTCCCCGTTAATATGAACAATAGTCCTCTGGCCATCAAGGGTTATTTCCATCGTGTTCCACTCGCCCGGCGCTTTCTGGGGATGAGCCTTTGCCTTTGTCAGTGAGTACAGAACTCCTGAACAATGATATTCTCCCCCGACATGCCTTGTCCCGTTATCTATCTGAACCTCATATCCTCTGTTTACAGCAAACCACTCATCAGAAGGTTTTTCCGGAATGCGGATAAATACACCAGAATTGGCGTCATTATCCTTAACATTGTATACAACCCGGATAACGACATTACTGAATTTTTCAGCCGGATAAAGAATCATACCCATTCCTCCCACGGTCTTGAGAAGTCCGTCCTCAACGACAAACTCGCCCGGTCCCACCTGTTCCCATCCTGTAAGATCCTTCCCGTTAAAAAGCTGACGCCATGACTTGTCCTGGCCTGAGCAGGAAACAAGAAGAAAAGCAATAACCAGTGTGATGATGTTTTTTTTCATGTGAGATTGTTTTTGGTTTCTGCTAATATAAGAAATACATGCATTAACTCAAAACCAACCTGCGCCATAAGTCACAGCAAAATCAACCTTCAGAAACATAAATATAAAAGCTTTCAGGAATTTCAATCGATGAAACTCCACTGGAAAGCTTTTAAAACAAAGGAGGGCTTAAAATACGACCGCCTTAATGATCTCAGGCCTGAGCGGCCATAATTTCCTCTACCATTTTTGTCACGGTCCGGAAATCTATTTTACCGGTTCCCATCATCGGAAGCTCATCGATGACGATAAACTGCCTTGGGAGTGCTATAATCGGAAGGTCTTCCATCATCTTCCTCAGGATCTCAGTCTTGTTTATATCCCTTGAAACAGTGGCCACGATGTATGAACCCTTCTTTTCATCGGATACTTCTACAACACAACATGAGACTCCAGCCGGAAGATGCTTTTCCATAACATTCTCCACTTTCACAAGCGAAACCATTTCGCCTCCTATCTTGGCAAACCTCTTGAACCTGCCGGCATGCCAGAGATAACCATCAGCATCGAAATAACCCATGTCGCCTGTATTGTACCATCCGTCTTCCAGGGCTTCAGCAGTAAGTTCCGGATCATCATAATAACCTTTCATCACCGAGTCACCCTTTACAAATACCTTTCCTGTCTCACCGGTTTTGCATTCCTCTCCGGTTTCAAAATTCACCACCCTGACTTTTAATCCGGGAATTACCTTACCTGTACTTCCCGGCCTGTTGAACTGATGCGAATTGACCGAAATGACAGGCGAGGTCTCTGTTGCACCATAACCCTCAAGCAGGGTCACTCCATGCTTCTTAAGAAATCCTTCCCTTAATGAGTCAGGACACTTGTCCGCCCCGGCAACCATTAACCTGAGACTCTTGTAGTCGCCCGGCTCGGATTTCTGAAGGTATCCCCTGAAGAAACTGGGTGTCCCAACCATAAGGGTAGGCTTCTCCTCGCGAGCGATATTGCTTATTGACTGGAAATCGAGGGGATTGGCATAGGTAATCATTGTCATCCCATGATAAAAAGGAACCCATAGATTAACAGTAAGCCCGAAAATATGGAAGAAAACAAGATTCGACAGTATTACATCCGATTCACTTATTCCCACATAAGAACTGAAGTTCTCGATATTTGATGAAATATTCCGATGAGTTAACTGAACAGCCTTGGGATCCTTTTCGCTTCCGCTTGTGAACAGGATCGCGACTGTGTCATTCTCATCACCCTTATGTATGGAATTCAGGATCATTCCTGCAGGCAGCATCGACTTGAAAGCAGCCCCAAGCTTGTCAAATGTGGTCACACTCTCCATTATGTCCTCTATCATAACCATACCCTCCACAACCGGACAGTTGATCTTTTGAAGCAGCGACCTCGAGGTGATTATTGTCGTGAATTTACATTTCCTCTGAGCATATTTCGCATTTTCTGCAGCTCCGGTCGAATAATTTATCATCACAGGAATCCTTCCACTGAACAGGGCTCCTGTTGTTGCAAGAGCTCAGCCGGCTGAAGTCGGAATCATGATCCCTATGAATCCCTTATCATACTTCTCAAATTTGGAACTTAGTATTAAACTGGCAATCAATGCCTTGGAATACGTGACGCTTTTTCCGGTTGTCTTGTCAATAATGGCAAGCTTACCTGAATGCTTTTTGGCCATCCTGACAAATTGATGATGTAACAGCATATTTACGGCTTTAAGTTTGACTCATTTTTTCTGGGGCCAATATAATTATTTATTTAAAGCACGCAATAAGACAGACAAAGTCATTTTCAATCCGGTCGAAAAAACATTATTTACGTCATTGCCGTTACGCCTTTATTTATAAGCTTCTTAACAACCTCAGACCTGATGTGCCTCCACAGAATGCAGTGCCATTCGAAAATTATACCCTGCAAGACAAATCCGGCATACGCTGATCATAAAAGCGGAAACAGACGATGATAAATTTGTTATGCTGCATAATATATGATTCATCCTGTATGGAATCAGCACTACCGGCACTATCCGCAAAAAAGGAAGAATGGATTGTACCCCCGTTTGTCCAGGACAGCAGCCTCAGATAGTAATCATGGCTTATTCAAACGGATGCTCCTTCCTGAAATCAGGCCTGTAATTCATGTGGCTTTCCATATCCTGGATCCAGCCGTTCCTGAAACCAAGCTTCTCCATCTCCCTGACAACAACTTCATATTCTGCATTGTAAAGGGTTCTGTCAAGATCCCGGTGACCTCTGACATAAGGGGTGGGATGATATTGTGACATAAGCGACAGATGTATCCCCGGTGAAAGTTCATCAGCAATGCTCCTGAGTACCTTCAGACTGTCGTCTGAATGACCGGGAAGGACAAGATGCCTGATCAGAATTCCGCTCTCAGCCCTGCCTTCCTCATCAAGCTGCAGTGTCGAACCCTTCTGATAGTACATCCTTTTAAGTGCCCTGACCGCTGCTTCAGGGTAATCCGGCGCATCTGAAAAATCCCCTGCAAGCTGCGGGGAAAAATACTTGTAATCAGGAAGGTAAACGTCTATCAGTCCTTCGAGCGAATCAATTACTTCAGGCTTGTCATAACCGTTGGTATTATAAACCGTGACAGGATTCCATCCTCTTTCATTCAGACCCCTTATTATTGCCTTAACCTGTGGAACGACATGCGAGGGAGAAACAAAGCCCACTGCCCTGATCCCTTTTTCAAGGATTGAAATTATAGTGTCTATCGCATCTGTATAACTGTATGTATCCTGCATACCTGCAACCGTCTGACGGCTTATCTCGTGATTCTGACAGTAAACACAGCGCAGATTGCAGCCCGAGAAGAAAATGTTGCATATCCCATCAGGCCCGCTTATCGGCGGCTCCTCACCCCTGTGAATGCATACCGAGGCAATGTTCATCCCCCCTCCGGTCCTGCAGTAACCGGTCCGTCCGCTCAACCTGTCAGCCCTGCATTCCCTTGGACAGATAGTACATTCCGACAAAAGCGCTGCTTCCTGCTTCGTATAAAAACTATAATCCATTTCAGTAGAAAAGAATCGGTTAGCGAAGATAACCAATTTTCCTTCCTCACCCATTTTCCCGCAAATCACAAGGGAAATCAGCCTGCCGCCAAGGCTCCATCCGGGATAAAGGATAAATTAATATCAGCCTGATGCTTTGAAAATCAAAAAGAATCATTATATTTGCATCCGAATTGAGGCGCAATTGAGACCTAGGGGACCAGAGTCCCCTATTTTATTATGATATTCAGAACATGATCGATAAGGCATCCATAGAAAATCTTGTAAACCAGTTCGTTAAGGACAACGATCTGTTTCTTGTGGCTGTTAAGGTCAGCAGCTCAAATAAGATCACCGTCCTTGCCGACAGTATGAAGGGAATCACTATAGACGAATGTGCCCTCCTGCATCGTCATATAGAAAACGGGCTCGACAGGGAGGTTGAGGACTTTGAACTGCAGGTATCTTCTCCCGGCCTCGAAATGCCCTTCTGCGTTATTCAGCAATACTACAGGAACGAAGGACGCAAAGTGGCAGTAATTGATGAGGAAGGCTCGAAATACACCGGGATCCTCAGAAATGTGACAAGCGGAGGATTTGACCTCGAAATGGAAATAAAGCAAAAGGGCAAGATTAAGGAGATAAAAATACTCCCCTTTAATTTTGACCAGGTAAAATCGGTAAAAGAAGTACTGGAAATAAGGTGAAAAGATATCATAATGATATCGCTATGATATCATAAACATAGCATAATAATATTAAAATGATATCTGAAATGATTTAATGAAGAAACAGAAATAAAAAATATATCACAGTTTTATCAAGAAGAATAAAGCAGATGGAGAATATTAATTTGATAGATACCTTTTCGGAATTCAAGGAGCTTAAGAATATTGACCGTCCGACGATGATGAGCGTGCTCGAAGACGTTTTCAGAAGCATGCTTGCCAAGAAATACGGATCAGCCGATAATTTCGACATAATTGTCAATATCGATAAGGGCGACTTTGAAATCTGGAGAAACCGCGTGGTTGTGGAGGATGATGAACTCGAGGATCCGAATACACAGATCCCGCTCTCGAAAGCAAAGGAGATTGATGAGGACTATGAGGTGGGAGAAGAGGTCTCTGATGAGGTCAAATTCCTCGATTTCGGCCGCAGGGCCATTCTGTCGCTGCGGCAGAATCTCACGGCCCGGATACTCGATCTGGAAAAGAACAACATTTACATTAAATACAAGGACAGGATAGGGGAAATTGTTACCGGTGAGGTTTACCAGGTATGGAAACGCGAGATCCTTGTCCTCGACGACGACGGCAACGAACTTATAATCCCGAAAAGCGAGCAGATACCTTCCGACCATTTCCGCAAGGGCGATTCGATACGCGCTGTGGTGATAAAGGTCGAAATGAGGAACAACACCCCGTTCATAATCCTGAGCCGTACTTCGCCAGTGTTCCTTGAAAGGCTCTTCGAGCTTGAAGTTCCGGAGATATTTGACGGACTGATAACCATAAAGAAGATAGTCAGGGTGCCCGGGGAAAGGGCCAAGGTGGCTGTCGAATCATACGACGAAAGGATCGATCCGGTCGGAGCCTGCGTAGGAATGAAGGGTTCGAGGATACATGGAATCGTAAGGGAGCTTCGTAACGAGAACATAGATGTGATAAACTTTACTTCGAATAATCAGCTCTTCATTCAGAGAGCACTCAGTCCGGCCAAGATAACTTCAATAAAACTCATCGAGGAAACCAAGAGGGCTGAAATATATCTCAAACCCAACGAAGTATCACTTGCCATCGGAAAGGGCGGATTGAACATAAAGCTTGCAAGCCAGCTTACAGGATATGAGATAGATGTTTACCGCGAGCCGGGAGGTGAGGATGAGGAAGATGTCAACCTTGAAGAATTCAGCGATGAAATAGATGAGTGGATCATCGATGAACTGAAGGCAATCGGATGCGATACGGCGCGCAGCGTCCTGAATCTCTCCATAAACGATCTGGTTAAACGCACCGATCTGGAGGAGGAAACCGTGAGGGAAGTAGTCAATATTCTCAGAGCCGAATTTGAGTAAGAGCATAATAACATAAAAACGGATTAAGATTTAAGAAAGACTAAGGACTTATCTATGAGTGAAGATATTAAGGCAACAAGATTGAGTAAGGCAGCCCGTGAATTCAATGTGGGGATTTCCACTATCGTGGAATTCCTGCACAGGAAGGGCTTTGATCTTGATCCAAACCCAAACACAAAACTTCCGCATGAGGCCTACCTGCTTCTTCTCAAAGAATACAGCAGCGACCTTAACGTAAAAAAGGAATCGGAAAAACTGATGCTGAAAGACCTTCACAGAAAGAAGGAAACAGTATCGATCGACGATCTTTCAGGAAGCCAGAAGAGCGATGAACAGGAAAGGGATGAGGAGATTCTCATAAAGGACAGCTCCGCTCCAAAGAAAACCATCGATATCAAGACCGAAGTCAAGAAGCCCGATATAAAGCTTGTAGGCAAAATCGACCTTGAAAAGACTCTTAAACCCAAACCGGTAACGCCAGAACCTCCGAAACCCGCTGAAGAGAAAAAACCAGCAAAGGAAACACCCGCTCCCGAAAAGAAAAAACCTGCCGCCGAAAAACCGGCTGAACCTGAAAAAGAAGCCGTTAAAGACGAAAAAGCAAAATCCCCGATCGACATTCATATTGTCGGAAAGATCGATCTGGAAACCGTGACAAAGGATGGCAAGGCTCAGAAAAAAGAAGAAAAACCTAAGGAAAAAGCACCTGAAGCTGAAAAAACCGAAGCGGAAAAAGCGCTCCTGAATGAAGCTGTTCCTCTTACCGGGGAAAAGATCAGGGAAAAACCTGCTGCAGAACCGGCAGCAGAAACAGCGGAAGTGGTGAAGGAACAGGAACCGGAAGAACAGGCAGCCCCGGAAGTGTTCAAGACTGAGTTCAAAAAACTCTCAGGACCTACAGTGGTCGGGAAAATAGAACTGCCTGTTGAAGAACGAAAGAAATCTGCTCCCTACCAGCATGTAAGTGTTAACGGAGAATCGGATCCGAGAAGAAAGAAGAAAAGAAAACGTATAACAAAGGATAAGGAACAGGTCCAGGTAGCCAAACCGGCGACAACTCCGGAGAAGAAAGACAAGACGCCAAGAAAGGGAAGCAAGAAAAGACCTGTCCGTGTTGAAGTTGACGAGGAAGAAGTACAGAAACAGATCAAGGAGACTCTTGCCCGCCTTACCACAAAAGGAAAATCAAAAGGCTCACGCTACCGTCGCGAGAAAAGAGAGGCAATAAGTCAGAAGCACAGGGAGGATGAGGACAGGATGGAACAGGAAAAGAACATCCTGAAGGTCACGGAATTCGTTTCTGCTAATGAACTGGCCTCCATGATGAACATACCTGTAAACAACATCATCTCAACATGTATGAACCTTGGCTTGTTTGTTTCCATTAACCAGAGGCTCGACGCCGAAACAATGGCCCTGCTTGCCGATGAA
>Ga0116172_10003398_pt1 | contig 13310 bp, 12 predicted proteins | sample AD_UKC083_MetaG_FD_89799 | JGI IMG/M metagenome (GOLD analysis project Ga0116172, IMG submission 89799) | Active sludge microbial communities of municipal wastewater-treating anaerobic digesters from USA - AD_UKC083_MetaG | ecosystem: Engineered > Bioreactor > Anaerobic > Digestate | place: USA...
ATCCTGGCTGGAGACACCCTCTACTCCAAGGCCTTTCAGTTGCTGGGTACGACCTCGGCGCGGGCGGAGCTGGTTTTGGGGGCCATGAACATGCTCTCCGAAGCCTGCACTGCCATCTGCGAAGGCCAGTGGCTGGACATGGAGTTTGAGGCCAGGGAGCGTGTGCCTGAGGGCGAATACATGGAGATGATTGAGAAGAAGACAGGTGTCCTCTTCGGAGCCTCGGCAGGCATTGGGGCGCTTCTCTCGCGTGCGCCGTCCCATGCGGTGGCCGCCCTCTATGAGTTCGGCAAGCTCACTGGCATGGGCTTCCAGCTGCAGGATGACGTAATAGACCTTGTAACTCCCGAATCCGTTTCTGGAAAGAGGCAGGGAGGGGACCTGGTGGAGGCCAAGAAGACATTGATCATGATTCACGCCTTCGCACATGGCGTCCCGGTTGACGTCTTCGGAAGGAAGGATGCGACAGCCTCCCAGATTCAGGAGGCGATTGCAGCCCTGCAGGAGAGCGGCTCGATTGAGTATGCACGCTCCAAGGCGGAGGAGATGGTGGACCGGGGCAAGAGGGCTTTGGAAGTCCTGCCAGAATCGGATGCCAGGGAGATGCTGCTCGACCTGGCCGACTTCATGATCATGAGGAGATACTGAGCAGGATTATCTTACCAAAATCTTTTTCATGCATGGGCGAATATAGATGATAGAGGCCTTGAATGAAAAAAAAGATTACCATTACCGGTCCTAAGGTGCATGATGTCGGCTATAGATATTTTCTGATGAGCATGGCAATGGCCAGCAGAATCAGGATGTTTGAAGCCTATAATACATCAATCAAAGAGGATCAGGTCGTCCAGGCTTTTGTAGATGGCGAAGAAGAGGCCGTTAAGGACTTCTGGGAAAAGGTTGAATGCAGCCGTCCTGAACATGCTCAGGTATCCCATATCACAATTGACGAGTACGATCGAAATGTGATGAAGATCGGAGAATACGCCCAGCTCTGCACTACCTTCCAGATGAACAAAGCCATTCCTGCTCTGCTAGATTTGAAGACCGATTTGAGAGAGATGAAGGGCGACATAAAAGAGATGAAGGGCGACATAAAAGAGATGAAGGGCGACATAAAAGAGATGAAAGGTGACATAAAAGAGATGAAGGGCGACATAAAAGAGATGAAAGGTGACATAAAAGAGATGAAAGGTGACATAAAAGAGATGAAAGGTGACATAAAAGAGATGAAAGGTGACATAAAGGCAATCCGGTCTAGTACCGATACGATCCCTCAAATAAGCGAGGACATCAAAGCGGTTCGAAAAACCTCCGATGCGACGCTTGAAGAGGTAAAGGGCATGAGAGAGGACATCCACCCGGGATATGCCATGAATTTTAGACAAATGCAGTCAGATGTCAAGGCGATAAAGGAACGCCTGGGGATGTCCTGAGCACTGGAGTCGCTCTGGGGCAGAAAGCCTGTTCTTCCAATGGGGCCTTCTATTTTTCGAGGCTATTGAGATGAGTTCTGAGATCAATAAAGAGTCTGCAAGTCATCTCCTGCACCACTGGATTGAGCACAACGAGAGCCATAGCGACTCGTTTCGAGAGCGAGCGCAGCAGATTGCTAAAGTGAGCGAGAAAGCTGCCCGGGACATCAATGAGGCGGCTGCCCTCATGGACAGATGCACTGAGATGCTGAAGAAGGCTGTGAGAGATCTTCAAAAAGAGGAGAGATAAAAAAAGATGGAACTGGTTTACACGTATGCCATGGAAAGCAGCAAGGACATGACGAAGATGCTGGACGAGGAGTTCTGGAAGCGCCTCGGCCCCACAGTGCGGGAGTGCAGGGCCATGGGCCTGAACAGGGATGGCATGTGCCTGTACATCAAGGCCCGGGACGAGCTGGCTGAGGAGGCCAAAAAGCTGCTGGCCGGGACGGCGGCAAGGGAGCTTCTGGGCGAGGAGGGGGAGAAGCTGCTCCGTGCCTTCCGGGACGAGGCGGAGGCGGCAGAGGCTGGCATGGGGGCGATGTTTGGGTAATTTCTAAAAGTGAACTGCCGCGTCCTGAAGGGCGCGGCTTCGTTCTCATCCCCACCCTGGAGGGTGGAGACTTCCCGCTGCGCCCTCTTCTCTTCTCTGAGTTAAAATTTGATTCAGCATCAAAAGATTCCGGTCTTGCTCTGGCGCTCTTCTATGCCAGCTTCAGTATCTCATCGATCCCCTCTTCCAGAGGCCACCTGGCAGTGAAGCCCAGGGCCTTCATCTTGCTCGTATCCGCCTGGGTCTCCCTCACATAGTTCTTGATGGGATTGTCCCTGTAGGTGGGCTTGTAGTCCGTCCCCAGCTTCCTGTTGAGCAGATCCACCACATAATTGAAGCTGTAGGACCTTCCCGTACCCAGGTTATACACGCCAGTGCCCCTCTCGGCTGCCAGGATCATGCCGTCGGTCACATCCCTCACGAATATGAAGTCCCTCGTCTGCTCCCCGTCCCCGTAGATCACAGGAGCCTTGCCTGCCTGCATATCCCACATGAACTGGGAGATCATATTGGCATAGGAGCCCTTGGCCAGCTCATGCGGCCCGTAAACCGAGAAGAAGCGCAGCGCCGCGTAGTCGGTGCCGTAGAGCCTGCGGTACAGCTCTGCAATCCTCTCTATGGCCAGCCTGGCCTCTGTGTAGTAGTCCGTCACCAGAATGGCTGCATCCTCCCTGTGCGGCGTGGGCAGGCTGTTGTACAGCGATGATGAGGAGGCTATGACCACCTTCTTTGTGCCGCTCCTTTTAGCCAGCTCCATGATGGCGATAGTGCCGTTCACTGCCTCCCCAACCAGCAGGGGATTGCTCTTGTACATGGGAGAGGACGACGGTATGCCCAGGTGGAAGATCACATCCGGGAACAGTCCAAAGGCCAGGGCATCGTTGCAGGAGCCCTTGATAACAGTGATGTCCCTTCTGACCCGGTCCAGATTGCTCATGCTGCCGGTGTGAAAGTTGTCCAGGACGGTGACATCGTACCTGTCAACCAGCGATTCAACCAGATTTGAGCCGATAAAGCCGGCTCCGCCTGTGACCAGTGCTTTCATCATTTAGTTATCCTCATTCATCAGGTATTAATGATTATTTAATAGAGATTTTATTATAATAAAAAGCGTAAAGCCCTGCTGCTCAGAGCTTCACGAATATCTGCATGGCCTCGTCTGTCTTCTTCAGGGCCAGGAGAGCCTGCATCTTGTTGACCAATGCATGCGTATATGCGGGATCGATCTCCAGGGCCTTATCATAAGCCTGCTGTGCCTCCACGTTCTTTCCATTGGCCTGCAGGGCCACGCCCCTGGCAACATAGGCCTGCTTGTACTTCGGATCTATTTCAACAACCTGGTCGAAGAGTGTGATGGCTTCGCTGAAGCTTCCCTGTGCCATCAGCATGACCCCCTTCTTGTAGATTGCATCCTTGTAGAGCGGGTCCAGGGCAATGGCCGCGTCGAACTTGGCAATCGCATCCTGATACTTGCCCTGCATCTGCAGCAGATTTCCTTCCCTGAGCAGGTTTCCCTTGCTGCCGTCAAACTCAGTTGCTTTGGCTGCTGCCGCGGAAGCATTGGCATAGTCCTTTAAAGCCGTGTAGGCTTCGGTGATCCCGGACCATGCGGCGGCCTTCTTGCCGTCGATCTGCAATGCAGCGCTGTAGGACTGCAGAGATCCGTTGTAGTCCTTGAGTGCCCTCTGGGCGTCTCCCTTGTGAATCCAGGCATCGATGTAGCCCGGGTCCTGGGCCAGGGCCATTTCAAAGTAGACTATTGAACCTGTGTAGTTCTTGGATGCGTAAAGATTGCTCCCCTTCCAGTCGAAGTATTCCGTCTCTTCTGCCATGCAGATCGCAGTTAGCAGAAAGATACATGCCAGTATGCCGAATATTCTCATTGCAATTCCTCCAAATATGTCTGTCTTAACTAAAAAAATTAAATCTTATATTCAGGCACCTCTCCGCCCCCGATGCTCTTCAGCGCCCGGGCTGCATTCAGCCGCACATCTTCATCAGAATCTGAAGCCATGGCCTGAATGAGGGCCCCCCTGGCGGATTTGTCTCCCATCTCCCCCAGAGCCCGGGCTGCATCGGCCCGAACATCTGCCGGAGCCTGAGCGCTGCCCATCTGCGTGATCATGTACATGCCCGCGCGGCTGGCATTGATCTTCATCATGGCTCGGGCTGCGGCGATCCTGACCCTCTCTCCGCCCCGGATGAATGCCTCCTCCAGGGCATCAAGGCTGCCCTCCTCTCCTATGCCACCCAGGGCGATGGCCGCACCCTCGGCAGCATCCTCCGGGCTGCTGTTCGCCCCCTGCAGGACAGAGAGCAGGGGCCGGACAGCCGGCTCGCCGATGGCCTGCAGCGAGGCAATCGCCTGGCCTCTCACCTGCCCGTTCTCATCGGATAGAAGGCCGGTCAGCGGCTTGGCAGCGCTTCCATCCCCCAGCCGGCCCAGCGCCCTGGCCGCCTCAAGACGCACCCCGGCCTGCTCATCCTGCAGGGCGGACACAAGTGCAGGAACCGCCCCGCTCCCGTCCGCATTCCCCAGGGCACAGGCTGCGCCCGCACGCCTGCTGCCGTTCTCTTCCTGAAGCAGCCCGATGAATATGTCGGCCGCGCCTGCCCCCTCTGTGGCTCTCAGGGCGAGCCCTGCCTCGTACCGCACGCTGGCATTTTCATCCCCCAGGGCGAAGATGAGGCTCTCTTTGGAGCTGTTGTCATCAAGGCCTCCCAGCGCCTGCGCCGCCCAGTAGCGCACATTGCTGCTCCCGCTCTGCAGCGCCTCCCGCAGCGGCCGGCTGGCATTGGCGTCTCCTATCAGCCCCAGGGCTGCTGCCGCCTGCCAGGCAGCGCTCTCATTGCCCTCATTGAGGGCGGAGCAGAGGGCAGGGACGGCAGGCCGCCCAATCCTGACCAGCCCCAGGACAGCCCATTCCCGGACATTTGCATCTTCATCCCTCAGTGCACCGATCAGCGGCTGCACTGCCTCCTCCTCTCCGCTCTTTCCCAAATTCCAGGCAGCCGCTGCCCTTACTCTGGCATCCTCGTGGCTTAAGTTTATAACCAGATCATCAGCCGCGCCTGCCTCCTTCCCTCTTGAGAGATCCCCATCCTGGCCGGTGGAACAGCCGGAAAATATTATCAATGACATCAATGCGGCTGCTGCGGCTTTGAAGCATCTTTTTAAGTTCATCAAAAATCACAGCCTTATGAGTATGTCTGCAGCCTCTCTATCCCTTCCCAGCGCCAGCAGGGCATTCATCTTGCCGGCCAGAGCCGGCGTCCATCTCGCTTCTGTCTCCAGGGCTTTATCGAATGATTTAACTGCCCCCTCATACTCGCCCTGCGCCTGCAAAGCCAGCCCTTTTGCCGTGGATGCCTGCTTGTATTTGGGGTCCAGGGTTAAAACCAGGTCCAGCAGCTCCAGGGCCTGGTCTGTGTCGTTGTCATGAAGGGCGCACAGCGCCTTTCTGTAAAGGGCATCTTTGTATTTGGGATCGATATCAATGGCTCTGTTATAGTCTGCTTCTGCCGCCGAAAAGTTCCCCCTCATCTGCTCGATGTTTCCCTTTTTGAGCCAGCAGGCCTTGTTCTTTGCATCGATCCTCACAAGCTCGGCTGCAGCAGCCGAGGCATTCTCATAGTCCCCCTCCATAGAGAGGGCGTCGGCCAGAGCCGACCAGGCGGCGGCGTTTCTGCGATCCGCTTCCACAGCCTTTTGTAGCGATGCCCTGGATGCATTATAGTTCTTGAGAGCCTTCTCTGAGCCGGCCCTGTGCACCCACGCATCGGCATAGGATGAGTTCTGCTCGAGGGACTCGTTGAAGCACTCCAGGGCTGCTGCATGCTCTCCAGCCGAGGAGAGCTTTGCCCCCAGCCGGTCCATATACCTGGCAGCCTCCTGCCACGGCGACGGGCCAAAGCCGGAGGCGGCCGCTCCACTGCTGCACAAAGCCTCCAGGCAAAGGCCGCCTGCCACGGCACCGATGAAAATGAATGGCAGAATTGCAGAAAGTGATCTCATTCCTTCCTCAAATTGCAGCGTATATCTTCATAGCCTCATCCATTCTCTGCTGCTCTATTAGGCTTATAGCCATGTTGCACTTCGGCTGGCTCCAGGCCGGGTCTACCTGTGAGGCATTCTCGAACAGCTCTGAAGCCTCCCCGTATTCTCCCTGCGCCAGATGGATCAGGCCCATGCCGTTGATGGCAAGCTTGTACCTGGCATCGATCTTCAGTATCTGATCGAGTATGCCTTCTGCCTCTTCCGGCCTGCCCAGGGCCAGGAGCGAGACGGCTTTGCGGTATAGGCCTCCTTATATTGCGGGTCTATCCGAGTGGCTCCTTCGTAGCTCTCCAGGGCTTCCTGGTAGTCTCCCTCCATCTGCAGCATATTGCCTTCCGCAAGCCAGTTCTCCTTTCGGGCGGGCTCGATCTCTCTCAAACTGCGGGCAGCCTCCGCCGCCTGGGAATAGTTATTCAGGGCGGCATATGACTCTATCAGCCCGGACCAGGCTTCTCTCTTCATCCTGTCGACCTGCAGGGCTGCCATGTACGTGTCTATGGAGCCGTTGTAGTCCTTGAGGGCCCTCTGAGCCCTTCCTTTGTGAATGCGGGCATCGATGTATCCGGGGTCCATCTCTATGGATTTGTCAAACCAGGCAATGGAATCGCTGTAATTTTTGGCGTCATATGCCTTGAGGCCTTTCCAGTCATAGTAATCCGCCTCCTCTCCCAGGCAAACGGGATATAATAATATTATTAAAAATAATGCAGATAGCATGGCTGCTGATTTCATATTCATCTTCCTGTATAAAACCAAAAAAGCTCCCGCTGCTCCGCCGCCTCCTCCTATCATCTACTGCTCAATTCAGATGACGGCAGCCTTCCAGCTGGAGCCTGTCATTTCCAATTATTCGACTTTCCATGTAACTTATTTAAACTTAACCGGAAAAGACGGTCCTGAGATGTCAGAAAAAGTGGTAATAACCGGAGGTGCAGGCTTCATAGGCTCGAACCTGGCAGCCGCCCTCTCCCCTGATAACGACGTGGCGGTCATAGATGACCTCTCAGCCGGCAGGGCCGGCAATCTCTCCGGCCTGGATGTGCAGTTTATCCGGGGCAGCATCAATGACCTGGATCTGCTCAAAGATGCATTTTGCGGTGCATCATGCGTCTTTCATCAGGCTGCCATAGCCTCTGTCAGAAGGAGCGTGGAGGACCCGGCCCTGACCAACAAGGTGGGCATCGACGGAACATTGAATGTGCTGATCGCCGCCCGCGATGCTGGCGTGCCCAGGCTTGTGCAGGCATCGTCTGCGGCAGTCTACGGCAGCTCCCCCTCCCTTCCAAAGAGAGAGGATATGATTGCTGAGCCCCTATCCCCTTATGCAGTCTCAAAGCTTGCAGCCGAGCATTATGCAACTGTCTTCCACGAGCTCTACGGGCTGAAGGCAGTCTCTCTGCGCTACTTCAACGTCTTCGGTCCCAGGCAGGACCCCTCATCAGAGTATTCTGGTGTCATATCCCGCTTCATTTCAGCGCTTCTGGCTGGCGAGAGGCCTGTCATCTACGGAGATGGAGAGCAGACTCGAGACTTCGTATATGTGGCAGATGTGGTCAGGGCCAATATCCTGGCAGAGAGGGCGCAGCCCGGCATATACAATATCGCATGCGGCAGGAGTATCAGCCTGAACGCCCTGCTGAGGGCCATCTGTAAAGTCCTGGGAAGGGATGTCAGTCCCCAGTACATGGCGGCCCGGCCCGGGGACATAAGGCACTCGCTGGCCGATATCAGCAGGTCAAAGGGGATGGGGTACTCTCCCGTATTCGACCTGAATCGGGGGCTGAGGGATACTCTTAAGTGGTTCTCAGGCCAGCAGCTCGAAGACTGCCCTGCGCGGAACATTTAGTATCCGGGTGGTGATCTCCACGAAGAGGTCCTCCTGCTGCTTTCTGTCCATGCCGAATTTATCGTCCATCTGCATCCTTTCCATCTCCAGGGCGATGAGCCTGACCTGAACTTTGGCGATCTTGTAGCGGCGGCCGAGATCTGCAATCAGGTTCATGAAGTAGCCCAGGCTTCTCGGCTTCTCTGATGAGAGGCTCTTGATCAGGCCGCATTCGGTGCAATAGGGATGGGGCTTGAGCCCTCTCTCCCGGCCTTCAAAGCAATATGGCATCCAGAGCTTCTCTCTGCTGCCTGAGATCTTATGCTCGCAACAACACATCTCACTTCTCCCTCCGTTTCCATAAGAATCACTAATTCGGAACATTAAAACCTTTTGCAGGATGGACTCTACACAGGATGGATCTACATGGCATGCTCCGGCCGCCTCAGAGCGGCTCTCTATGGAAAACAGTTTCCTGCGCGATTTTTAAAAAAAGGAGGGTGATATCCCGCTTACAGATCGATGCGCGGGATGTTTTCTACGGACTCCGGGTTGGCCAGAGCTGACAGGTCTCCGGTCTCCTTGCCCAGGGCCTTGGCCTTTATGACGCGGCGCATGATCTTGCCTGATCTGGTCTTGGGGACGTCCTTGACGAAGTAGACCTTGTCCGGATATGCCACGGGGCCCAGAACCTTTCTCACGTGAGTGGAGATCTCCTTCTTCAGCTCCTCGGACTCAGCCACGCCCTCCTTGAGTATGACGAAGGCCACGATCTTCTCGCCCTTGACCTCATCGGGCTGGCCGACAACGGCAGCCTCTGCGACCTTGGGGTGAGAGACAGCGGCGGACTCGACCTCGGCGTTGGAGATCCTGTGTCCGGCAACCTTCAGCACGTCATCGATCCTGCCCTGGATCCACCAGTAGCCATCCTTGTCGCGGGTGGCCTTGTCTCCAGCCAGGTATGTGCCGGGCTTCATCTGCCAGTACATATCCCAGTACTCCTTCTTGTACCGAACTTCATCTCTGAAGAAGGCGCGGAGCATGGACGGCCAGGGAGTCTTCTGGACTATGTTGCCGCCGTAGCCGAGTGGAACTGGGTTGGCATCTTCGTCGTATATATCGGTGTTCATGCCGGGCAGCGGGAATGTGACGGATCCGGGCTTTTCAGGTGTCATGGGCAGCGGGGCGACGACGTGGCATCCGGTCTCAGTCTGCCACCATGTATCCATTATGGGTGCCTGGTCTGCGCCGATGTTCTTCCTGAACCATATGTAGGCCTCGGGGTTCAGCGGCTCGCCCACCGATGCCAGGATTCTGATTGTGGACAGGTCGTACTTCTTTACGAACGCCTCGCCGTTCTTCATGAACATCCTGATGGATGTGGGTGCGGTGTAGAATACTGAGACGCCGTACTGCTCAATGATGGACCACCAGCGTCCGAAGTCGGGAAAGTCGGGTGCGCCCTCGTACAGGATGCTGGAGGCACCGAGGCAGAGAGGGCCATAGACCACGTAGGAGTGGCCGGTGATCCATCCGCAGTCTGCAGTGCACCAGTAAACATCATCATCATGAACATCCAGCACCCACGAGGTTGTCTGGGCCGGGCAGACGGCATAGCCGCCATGGGCATGCTCTATACCCTTGGGCTTGCCGGTTGTGCCGGAGGTGTACAGAATGAAGAGCCTGTCCTCTGGGTCAAGCTGGACGGTCTCGCACTTGGCAGACTGGCCGGCTACGAACTCATCGTAGTAGACATCCCTTCCAGGGGTCATGGGTACTGAGACGCCGGTCCTCTTGACCACGACTACCTTCTTTACGGAGGGGGCTGTCTTCAGGGCCTCGTCCACATTGGGCTTGAGCGGGAGGGGCTTGCCGCGCCTGTAGAAGCCGTCGGCTGTGACGACAACCTTGGCCTCGGCATCGTTGACACGGCTGTTCAGGCCGCCGGAAGAGAATCCTGAGAAGACGATGGTGTGAATGGCACCTATCTTGGCACAGGCCAGCATGGTGATGGGCAGCTCCGGGATCATGGGCAGGTAGGCGACGACCCTGTCTCCCTTCTCAACGCCAATGCTCTTGAGGGCGTTGGCCATCTTGTTGACCTCCCTGTACAGCTCGTAGTAGGTGATGGTCCTGGTATCTCCCAGGGGCTCGCCGACGAAGTAGTAGGCTACCTTGTTCCGATTCGCGGACATGGCATGCCTGTCCACTGCATTGTAGGCTACGTTGATCTTGCCGCCGGTGAACCACTTGAAGTAGGGCTTGCCTGAGTCATCGAGGACCTGGGTGTAGGGCTTGTACCAGTCGGCATAGGTCTGGGCCATTTCGTCCCAGAAATCAATATAATTATCCGAGCACCACTTGCGCATCTCCATTTCAGTCTTGAACCCCTTCTTCTTCATCCACTGATATGCATTGGAGTGCTCGACAATCCATTGCGGCGTATTGAAAATCCTGGTTTCTTCCTGCAGGACAGACGTCTTTGCTGTATCAGCCAATTTCATACCTCCTTGAAATTAAAGTGCTTCCCATACCCCTGATGGCCCGGGCTTAAATCGAAGAGCAAATCCCATATCTTGACCATCGCCTGATATAGCATGGAAGGTTCGGGAAACATCGGCCCAAAAACTTACCTGATCATTTATAAAGTTAACGCGATAAAATTGTAATGATTGATAATAATAATGGTTTATTGGAATAAATTGTTATAACCTCCGTTATTTGGCAAATTATTGCAAGGAAAACGATCGAAGATTAGTTAAAAAAAGTTGAATACCGCTCACTTGATGAGCGGAATGGCTTCAACCGACTCCGGATTGGCCAGTGCGGATATGTCTCCCACAGGGTTGCCCAGAGCCTTGGCCTTGATGACGCGGCGCATGATCTTACCGGACCTGGTCTTGGGGACGTCGTTGACGAAGTAGACGACCTCAGGATAGGCCACGGGTCCGAGAACTGAGCGCACGTGCTTGGCCAGTATAGGCTTGAGGTCCTCGCTGGGCTCAACTCCGGACTTGAGGATTACGAAGGCCACTATGACCTCTCCCTTGACCTCATCGGGCTTGCCGATTACAGCCGCCTCTGCAACCTTGGGATGGGACACGAGCGCAGACTCGACCTCGGCGTTCGAGATCCTGTGTCCGGCAACCTTCAGCACATCATCGATCCTGCCCTGGATGGTAAAGTATCCGTCCTTGTCGCGTGTGGCCTTATCGCCTGCCAGGTATGTGCCGGGCCTGATGTCCCAGTATGTGGACCAGTACTCCTTCTTGTACCTCTCAGGATCGCGGAAGAAGGCGCGCAGCATCGATGGCCAGGGCGTGGCGCTGACGATATTGCCTCCGCTGCCTGGCGGCACCGGGTTGGCATCCTCATCAAGGATATCGACGTTAAATCCGGGCAGGGGGAATGTGGGGGAGCCGGGCTTGAGTGGAGTGATGGGCAGGGGAGCGACCAGGAAGCATCCGGTCTCAGTCTGCCACCATGTATCCATGATCTGCAGCTTGTCGCCGCCGAAGTGCTTCCTGTACCAGACCCAGGCCTCCGGGTTGATGGGCTCGCCCACTGTGCCCAGCAGCTTCAGGCTGGAGAGGTCGTACTTCTTGGGCCACTGCTCGCCGGCCTTCATGAACATCCTGACGGATGTGGGGGCGGTGTAGAACTTCGAGACCTTGTTGTCCTGAATGATCTTGAACCACCGTCCGAAGTCAGGGAAGTCTGGCGCGCCCTCATACAGGATGCTTGTAGCCCCCAGGCAGAGCGGCCCGTAGACCACATAGGAGTGGCCGGTGATCCATCCCACATCTGCGGTACACCACCAAACATCATCATCCTTGATGTCGAAGACCCAGGAGAGAGTCTGGGCGGGTGTGACGCAGTAGCCGCCGTGGACATGCTCAATGCCCTTGGGCTTGCCGGTTGTGCCTGATGTGTAGAGGATGAACAGCCTGTCCTCACTGTCGCACTTCACAGTCTCGCATACATCGGACTGCTTGGCCACCAGCTCATGGTACCATATGTCCCTTCCCGCCTTCATTGGGACATCGATTCCAGCCCTCTTGACAACCACGATGTTCTGCACGCTGGGCGTGTTGGCCGTAGCCTCATCTACATTGGGCTTGAGCGGCAGGGGCTTGCCACGCCTGAAGAAGCCGTCGGTGGTCACTACGACCTTGGACTCGGCATCCAGGATGCGGCTGTTCAGGCCGCCGGACGAAAATCCTGAGAAGACAACTGAGTGAATGGCGCCGATCTTGGCGCAGGCCAGCATCGCAATGGCAGTCTCGGGTATCATGGGCATGTAGATAGAGACCCTATCGCCTTTGGTCACGCCGAGTGACTTCAGGCCGTTGGCAAACTTATTTACTGCCTTGGCCAGCTCGGCGTATGTGATCTTCCGTGTGGGCTGGTCGGTGGGCTCGGGGACGAATATGTAGGCTACCTTGTCCTTCTTGGCTCCGGCAGCATGCCTGTCCACAGCATTGTAGGCCGCATTGCATTTTCCGCCTACGAACCACTTGGCATAGGGCGGAATCCAGCTCAGGATCTGAGCATAGGGCTCAAACCAGTCGGCATATGTCTTGGCCATCTCGTCCCAGAACTGAATGTAGTTCTGGCCGGTCCAGGCTCTCATCTCGCGCTCGTTCGTGAACCTCTTCTTCTTCATCCACTGCATGACATTGGAGTTCTCAACAAGATCTCTGGGCGGCTCAAATATTCTCGTCTCCTCGTAGAGAACAGACGTTGTTGCTTTTTGCTCAGCCAATTTTGTAACCTCCTTTTAAATCCTCACTTCTTCCCGGCTCCTTAAATCCGTGTGCATGGCCACAGGACAGGCCACTGTACCGCACGACGCAATATTCTGCAGGACCGAAAAGCTTAGCCGGCAGGGCATTCTCGGGACTATTGTAGCGGTCGATAATTATCCTTTTTTTTCGTTTATAAAGTTATCGAGGCGAACTAAACAAATGATTAATTATTATCATTATTTACAGGTATAGTAAGAAATTCCTGCGAATTTCTTCCTGCAAAAATTAAAAAAAGATTCGCCATCACATCTTATTTGATGAGAGGGATGGCCTCTACTGCATCCGGGTTGGAGAGTGCGGATATGTCTCCTACGGGATTGCCAAGGGCCTTGGCCTTGATGACACGACGCATGATCTTGCCGGACCTGGTCTTCGGCACGTCCTTGACGAAGTATACCTGCTCAGGATAGGCTACAGGCCCCAGAACGCTCCTGACGTGCTTGGCCAGCTCCTTCTTCAGCTCCTCGCTCTCCTCGGCCCCCGTTCTGAGGATGACGAAGGCCACTATGACCTCTCCCTTGACCTCGTCTGGCTTGCCGATTACAGCCGCCTCTGCAACCTTGGGATGGGATACGAGCGCAGACTCGACCTC
>Ga0116172_10003406_pt1 | contig 13298 bp, 8 predicted proteins | sample AD_UKC083_MetaG_FD_89799 | JGI IMG/M metagenome (GOLD analysis project Ga0116172, IMG submission 89799) | Active sludge microbial communities of municipal wastewater-treating anaerobic digesters from USA - AD_UKC083_MetaG | ecosystem: Engineered > Bioreactor > Anaerobic > Digestate | place: USA...
CCTTGATGCAGAAAGTCCAGGGGCGAGCAAGCGGCCTGGAGGCCGGAGGCCAGCGCAGCGAACCCCTAATATTGCCGGCCGACCCGACAGGGCGTCTTCCGAAGCACCAACACTCGCACCCTTCTAAGGGAGCCGCTTAACATAATCTAGATTGCGTGCGAAGCGAAAACAAGCGGTGGGGAAGGGGCCCCAACGACTTGTTACGCAATCTCGATAGATTATGTTATGCTGCGGATTAGAAGCACTGACGGTCGCACTGGCACAACGCAGCCCTGGCGGATTATCTCCCCTCCGGGGCTGGGGGCATGACAGGATGGGAGTCTGTGACTGTAAGGGAGCGGAGGAACGGAGCGTACTGGAGGTCACAGTCTCCCATACCATCTTGATATTAACCTGCTCGATGGTGGCGGCTCCGCCGACATCATGGAGCATATTGACACCAGCAAGCCTTGTAAGACGGCCGCAGGACGGCTTATAGGGCGCAGCTGACCGCTTCCTACCTCCGCATCCTGACAACGCTCCTGCGCGAAGTGAGTGCTCGATAACGAGCGCCTGGCAGGACACTCGCACAGCACTGACGCCCTATTTTCGCCGTCAGGCGGATATATCGGGAAGTATCATTCTCCCTGATAGTATATATACTGCCAATAGGAGTAAGACACAGGCGCAGGTTGTACGATCATTCTCTGATAATAGCAATACCACTATCACCCTCACCACAACGAGCAGCACTACCTGCGGCGGTAGCCGCCGGTAGGCCTTCGAGGGCAGGGCCTGGCTCTGCGTAGCAGCCGCAGGCTGCGAAGCAGGATTGGCCGGGCGGGTGGGTTCATGGAGCGGAGGACGAAGCCCGGAGCGAGTGCGTGGGCCAGAGCAAGTCTGATGCGTACTGACCAGAGCGCAGCGGCGGGAATACGCAATCAGTCTTGCTGCGCGTGGCAAATGGAAGTGGAAGTCACGGAGGGGCGTCAGTCCCGTAGTGGCTGGAACCAAACTGAGTACCTGGAGCGCAGCGGAGGGTACTGAGTTTGACCGCTTAGATCTACGGTAGTAAATGGTGATTTTCGCTGAGATTTTCGGCTGTTGACTAGATATAATGTGGCGCCGTTGGAGAAAAATGGCTATATTTGCTAGTTAAGCAAACATATGGCCATATGTGCCATTGGAAGTCAAAAATCATTGGAGGTTAAGAAAAACATAGTAGTAGGTTTAGTTGATGCGGATTTATTAGATAATGGTACGCGTCATCCTAATCTTGTTATCTTAAAGCTTGCTGGTTATTTTCGTGATCATCACATTTCTTATGAATTAATCTTCGGAGACTCCGTCGATATCGAGAGGTACGATCGCATATATCTGTCCAAAGTATTCACTTTTACAAATCTGCCATCTTTTATTGTTGATTATAAACGACGGAATCCCAGAACCTGGTCTCGTAAAATTCAAGAAGGTGGAACTGGGTTTTATGCAACAGAAGAGGATCGTGATGTTTTCAACGAAAAGCGTAAAGAGGACATGTCAAGACTGAACAATGATCCTCTTTTGCCGAATTTCTCTATGGCACATCAAATGCCAGACTACAACGTATATAATCAATACATCGATTATGTTGTATCCCTCAAAGTTGAAGAGGATAGTAAGGCTTATCTCAAGAATTATAATATCTATCCCGACGCAGACTTCTTGAATGCCTCACGGACTAAACACAGAAAAAAATATAAAGACTACCTTGACTATAGCATTGGTTTTTTAACACGAGGCTGTATACGTCAGTGTCCTTTTTGCGTTAACAAGGGTGAAAGGGGTATACACCCTTATTCAAATCTTGAGGATTTCGTAGATAAAAGCCGTCCTTTCATTTATTTGTGGGACGACAATTTCTTGTGTTATAAGAACTGGAAGGAATTGCTTCAGAAGCTAATTGATACAGGAAAGCCTTTCCAGTTCCGCCAAGGTCTGGATGAACGCGTGATTGACGAAGAAAGGGCAAAAATGCTTAGTAAAGCACATTATCACGGAGATTTCATCTTTGCTTTTGATCAGTGGAAGGATCGTGACCTTATTGTGCGAAAACTACGAATCTGGAAAACGTATTGTCCATCAAAAACGACAAAGTTCTATTTGTTCTGTGGATATGAACTTACCGCGGACAATGACACTAAGATCTTTGAAGATGTATATTACTTATTCAGAAGAATCCAAATCCTAATGAGTTTTGGATGTTTAGGATATGTAATGCGTCATGCAGACTACCAGAATCATAGACTTGGTAATATATATACTCAGATAGCGAGGTGGTGCAACCAACCACAGTTCTATAAAAAGATGTCTTTTGAGGAGTTTATTCTTAGAAATCAATCTTACCAAGAGGAGCATTCCTCATCAACTAAGACATGCAAGTCACTATCCACATACACAGCTTTCAAAGAGACCTTTTTTGATCGATGGAATGAGATTGAGCCCCTGTTTCAAATGAAGTACGAATCAACGATTGATGAGTCTCTCTGGAGGAATAATAACGAATAACTATGCCGATCAGACGCCACGACAGAAAAGATCTTGATAATCTTGAAGCTCTCATTTTACAAAATGATGGGCAGCCTCTTCACGGGGAAATAGATATGTATAGAAGGATCTGTAAAGACTGTGAGAAAAGTCCGTATACCTGGCATTTCTGGCATGATCTGCGTCTAAATATTCCTATCAACAAACAAGCTGAAATTCAGATTGATTTCTTTCTAGTCTGTGAGAAGGGCGCCATTGTTGTTGAAGTAAAAGGCGGCAAAATCGGGATGGTAGAAGGTGAGTACTATTATGAGGTAAATCATCAGCGTACTTTCATGACTAGAACACCTTTTGCCCAAGCTCGCGATTATATGCAGGCATTGATTGATAGTAGAATTATCAATAGATCTCAGATATACATAGATACCGTTTGTGCGTTTCCTCACTCATCCCTAGAACATACAACTGACAATCCCACAGCTGATCTTGGATATAAATTGTGGTCTCGTAGCAAACAGGAAGATGAGAGCGTGTCATTTGCCGATTTTTGCATAGCTGTCCTTAATGAAGATCGCGAGCGCTGCTCAAAGCCATTCTATGATTTATATCCTGATGAAGTTGAAATTGCAATTAGTTCGTTGCTTAATACATTTGAGGATAGATCAAGGAATCCGTACTCGGAGCATAGCATCCAGTCTATACTTGAGCGCCTTCATATTGATAATCTGAGTGTATTTAATAGCCTCCAGAAAAATGACAGGCTATTTATTGAGGGTGGACCTGGAACAGGAAAAACCACTATTGCAAAAGCATATATCGATAAGTATCACACGCTTCGAGGATTATATCTGTGCTGGAATAAACTTCTGGATGCTCGTTTCAGGCATTATCTCGGGCAACAGGGATTTGTGAACTGTGAAGTGTTCCAATTTGCTTCTTATATACATAAGATTGAGAAACAACTAGGGCTTCCTTTTACGCCTATTGAGGACATCTCATCTGGCAAAGCAATATCTCACATCAAAGATCTTGTGTCCCAATTACGCTCACTACCTGATTTTCTTCCATACGATTACATTATAGTCGATGAAGCGCAGGATACTTTGGATAAAGGTGTCTCATATCTAATAAATGGTCTTTCTTCAGTTACTGCTGATGGCATAAAAACTGGTCGTTACCTTGTGTTCTACGACATTGAACAAGGTTATCACTACACGTCTGAGTTATCTGAGCAAATGGTGGATGAGCTTTACCCGTCAGGTGCCCATTTCTTACTTGACGTAAATAAGAGAGTGCCCACAAATAAGGAAATAGTTTCTTTTGCAAATTCTCTTCTTGGTGATAAGTCAGTTTCTGATGTTATAGCTGACATTGAGGAGTCTAATTATGATTCCGTAAAAGTATTCCATTTTGATGGTGCAAAATCAATAGTTAAGCATATTAACTCGATAAAGAAGGACATAAAAACATCAGGAACACCATGGGATGATTTCGTCGTTCTTGCTGATTCAAGCACAAAACATCAACAGAGCGGCGGAGATGAAAGCCTGTATGACAGAATAGCAACTATCGATGGTATTAAAGATTTAACGCCTCAGAATATTTGTTCTGATACAGGCGAATTACCGTTTACGTCGATATTGACATATAAAGGCCTTGAGTGCAAGCATGTTGTGCTGGTTGTCAATAATAGATCTGATGTTGACAAGTTAGAGTTATATGTGGGAATGACTCGCGCAATCGTGGATCTACAGATTTTAATTTTGGAATAGTGAAACAATATGGACAACGACCGCTTCTATAATCTGATGCAAACAGAGTCTCCTTATTTCAAGAAGATTCTTGATACCATGTATCACTCCAAAGTTGATGAAGGGCAAGACTTTCTTCGTGTAATGGATACCACGATAAATAAATGTGCTCACTACCCAACAAACTGTGAAGAATCTATTTCTCTTCATGTTATATATTTGCCTAGTTGTCCATCATGGGCAAGAGAGCTACTTGTAAGGTTCCTCATTCATAGAAGTACACTTTCACAAGATAAGGACATTATTTCCGTTGCAAAGAGAAAGACCGCCGGCCCTCTCTATTTGCCTATGGGTATGAAGGGTTCATCTAAGCAGGCTAAATTGCTTGAAGAAGAAAGGAAGTATTATAGAAGTATCATTCGCAATTTTCCGGAATTAGAGGATTTGGATTCTGATCCAATCAGATCTCTATTCGTTCTATCTGAAAACGATATTATTACAAGAGGGGAGGACAAGAATCCTTGGCTTTCCAAGTTATATTCCAAAAATATTGATTCTGAAAGTCCCACAATTGTAACAACAGATCTCAATGCTTATGAAATAGAGGACCATATTGCAGAGCTAGATGACGATAATGTCCCCCATATAGAGAATGTCTATATATTCCATTCTCAAAATAAAGGTAGAATTACATCATCGTTTAACATTGAGCAGATACAGAGATTGAACCAGTACGGTGTCGGGATAAAGAACATCTTCATATTCTATATTACCGAACATCCATACAGGTTGTACTATGCTGATGAAACAGTTAAGCGAAAAATGCTCTCCTATGTACTAAAAAAAGAGATTAAGAAATATGATGCCTTTAATGGATTTATCAGCTTTACACCTGAGGAGATAGATATCCTATTCCATAGGAAAGTTGATAGACGTAGGCTAGAAATTGACGCTCCGGATAGGGATATATTTACAACGGAATTAGATGCTGTATTTGACCAAATGCAGCACAATTATCGCATCAAAAATGACCTGGGTCTTGCGCTTAACAATCAATTGCAAGAGCAATTTGTCTCTGAACTTAAGAAGAATGAAGGCTATGTACCAGACGATTTACTGAAACCATTCTTCGCATATTATAAGAACATATGGAGTGATTCTATCAAACAGCAAATTGAACATTTCATTGCTGATGCATCGCATGTAACATTCGTGATTCATCGTGATAACCGATACTTCAAAGCTTTTTTACGTGAGCAGTTTGAAACAGAAGAGAGGCATATAGATGTCAAGCAGATTAATGATTTAAAGAAGGGGATAAAAACAGAATGCGTTATTCTCTTCACCTATCGTTATACTGACCGCACATATAAATCATTCCCTAACTCATTTGACCCTATACCGATTACTCAGAATCAGCGATCACTGACCATTGTAAATAAACTGACGCATAACACTTATTTTGAGTGGAATTCGCATTACTACAAAAAGGATTATAATGGTTTCCTGTATAGTGATTTCAGGAAACAAGAGCTTGGTTGGAGTATTAGGAATTATCCAAGGCCTATTCTTCCAGACATCTGGGGTAACATTGAAGAAGCTGAGTCTGATCAGAGAGATTATCAGGTTGAAAAGTGTGCTGTAAATTATGAAAATGAAAGGAAGAAGGACTATTTTGCAACCACAAAAGCTGTATATCTGAAAGCTAATGGGGAATATGGAGTGAGCCCACTTAAGGAACTCGCTAATACAGACATTGAAGAATTATTGGTGATCGATGAATTAGTTGATGTAGTAAGAGGTTCTCTCATCTCGAAGTCAAAAGAGAACAATACAGCAGAGGATATCATTAGAAAAGATCCAAAGTATGGTCTGTCTCCAACTGAAATTAATTCAAACATAGAGTTATGGAAGTATCTCTTGATACAGAGAATTAATGAGTCTAGTATGGAGGCTGTATACTCTGAACTATTCCATCAATCTCCTGAAATATCTCTTCGTGGTTTTGAACGGTGGACAGACTTAAGCTATCCCATGATTCTACCAAGAAGTAGAAAGAGCCAGAATGCATTACTCACGTATCTTGGCTTTTCTATAGGTTCACCATATCATAGAATTGTTCTGTCCAAAAAGCTGTTGAGTATTAACGATTCAAGAACTCTCAATACACAGATTGAAGCGCTCTTACAATCACTTATTACTCATAAGATTGAGACAAAGGACGAATTTGACTCCTTGCAGGAAAAGCACTCAGATATTTTGACACTTCTGGAAATATCGACCACCGATGATGCAAACGCGCTTATTGATTTGCTTGAGATAAAATTAAAAAAGATAGTTGAAATAGAATATGATCCAGACTAAACGAGACTCACTAGAAAAGTTCATCCGGGAGCAAATGCTTGGCCCTGGTGCTTGCCTAGACCATTATTCCATTAAGAAGGATGACACTACCGAAGGAGATAGTGCCGAGGAAGTGTTGAATACTACTCCGGGTTCTGTATATAGCACAGGCGTTCTATTCCCTCAGCGAAAATTAGCGGAATCAACTGATGTCCTAGAAAGTGACAATCAGTCTGAAAGTGTTTTTGATTCGACTGATGACTCCGATGACGACAACCAAGGCGAAGGATTTGAAGAAATCATGAATAGATCACAGAGTGACGATGAAGATCTGTTCTCTTTGAGCCAACGTTTTCCAACTACTATTGGACTGTCATTTTGTATAGAGAAAGAGACTCCTATCTCTGCAGAGGATCTGACGATATATATTTCTGGAAGATACTATCGTAAAGTTCTGAAAGAGAATTACTCTTCAATAATTATCAATATTGAGGAGCAGAATAGTTTTGAAAAACTGTTCACTGAGTATTCGAGCGATTTAGCATCTTATTTTTCATATTCGGATAAGCAACTACATATTACACATAACTTTGAGAAAGAGGTTGGCGCTGTTAAAGATCTTTTAAACGGCATAAATCAAAGGATATGTAAGAATGTGGCTTTCAATGAGGATGGCACTCTCGACAAAGAATATACTGAGATTGGAGAGACATATCGGTTCCTAAAATCTTATAAAGAACGTCTGTGGCGTAAGCTGATGGCCGTTAAAAACGGAATATATCCCGCTGCCAAGGAGGTTGATGTGGTATTATCCAGGATAAAGAATGTAGAAGTGGCTGAAACTTTTATATCGTACCTGGAAGATGCGATGAATATCTGTAATGCTAAGTCATTTGGATATTGGGTTTGTGAGTCATTTAGTGTACCTGTTGACCTGTCCTCAATTGACTTGAATGCATCAGGGTCCAAGGTTATTTATTCGCCTAAAAAGAACTCTTCGCTCAAAGATGTAGTGGAGTTTCCTGTTGACGCAAATGGCACCTCCGCTTCATTGTCTGTCTGGATACAGATTCTTAATGCTAAGACTGCAGATAAAAAGAAAAAATACATAAAAGTTCAGTTAGAGAATACCTCAACACCATTTCAGGAAGATGAAGACCATTATTTCTCTATTGTAACGGAAAAAGTCAACCAGAGAAGTTTCTTTGGCGTAGAGATAAAAGTTACGAGTCCTCTGTTAGCACCATACAAAGATGTAAAGAGCAATAAAACCCAATCAGACGTAGATGCTCTTAATTATCTATATCGTTCTATCGATGACTATGGAGTTGGACATTTGTGCTCTGTTGATTGGGATATATCTGGTGACAATCGATGGGTAAAAACGGAATTTATCCCTTCGTATGAAACCCCTGATGTAGAAGCAGTCCCAAGAGATAAAAATGAATATGTAGAATGTAATAATGAGCTGGTACCTAAGCCACTTCTTGATACATCAGAAACACTTCAGTTCAAATGGCTGTCAACATTTTCTGAGGCTACTAATCAAGATGTGATTACTGGGCTATATAAGTTTATTGATGCATACCAGTTATGGATCGATAAATTAAAGGTTGATGTTAGTACACAATCTGAACACGACAAGATACTTGGTAATGCGAACATTTCTGAGTGTTTGAAAGATTGTAATCGTATGCGTGATAATGTCAAGATATTACTTGACGGCAACGATGAAAACATCACGTCATTCCGTATTATGAATTCAGCTATGTTCATTCAGTTATGGCATAGTAAGTTCAACAATGATAAGAAAACAAACATAAATTTTTATAAAGAAGCGACAGATCACATTTTTGGAGATTTTCCTGCAACCTGGAGACCATTCCAGCTTGCATTTATCCTGTTAAATCTGGATGGCATTATTCAACGTCCAGATGATCAACGATGGGATTATAGGAATGAACTTGTCGACCTGGTTTGGTTCCCTACGGGAGGTGGTAAAACCGAAGCCTATTTAGGTATTATTGCGCTCACGATTATTCATAGAAGAAGAACTGAGCGCTGTTCCGGTGGAACAACGGCAATCATGCGTTATACACTCCGTCTTCTTGCTACACAGCAGTTCCAGAGGGCAATGAGGGTCATACTAGCACTAGAACTTCTTCGTCGATGGGATGAATATGGATTAGGTGATGAACCTATTTCGATCGGTCTATATGTCGGAGATAACTCCCTCCCGAACAAAGCTGTTGATTTGCGTGAAGAATGTTTGAAATGGAATGATTTAACTCCGGATGGAAAACGTAAGGAATCAAAGATACCACTTGACAAGTGCCCGTGCTGTGGAAAACCATTAAAATACATTAATCGAGGTACTGATAGCGCCCCTGAGATAAAATTCCGATGTGACAATGTAAGATGTAATTTCTCAAATGAAATTCCGGTAAAACTGTGCGACGAGTATATATACAAAGAACCTCCTACATTGCTATTCGGAACCGTCGATAAATTTGCGGCAATTGGTCATAGGGTGTCATCAAAACCTAATAAGGAGAATCAAGATTCAAGGAGGATTTTTGGAAAGGGACTGAATAATCTGCCGCCTGCTTTGATTATTCAGGATGAGTTGCACCTGTTACTTGGGCCATTGGGCTCCGCAGTCAGTCTGTTTGAATGTGCCATTGATCAGTTGTGTACATATGAAAGAAATATAAATGGAACACTGTTGAAGATTAGGCCGAAGATCATTTCATCTACAGCAACAACAAGGAATACCGAACTTCAGATAAGGGCCTTGTATGATCGTTCTGTTAGCATCTTCCCCAAATCAGGAATTGATTATGATGACTCATTTTTCTCCTTCTATCAGAGGAAGAAAACTGCAATAGATGAGCATGAATCATTTGTTTCAAAACGTAAGTATATTGGTATTTTGCCTACTGGCAGAACGCAAATGACTACGCAGATGAGACTTGTTGCGACCATGTTTGTCCATCGTGCGATATTTGAGAGACAATACAAAGCACGTCTTCAAAACAAGGACGTTGAGACAGCATTTGACTATTATCATTCAATAATAGATTATTTCAATAGTCTGAAAGAAGTAGGTAAAACTGATGCACAGTTCTTCACGGAGTTCACAAAATATACCAGGCGTTTATTCAAACGTGTGCTTAGATATGACAATATGCTTGAGTGCCTGTACTGTTATGATTCCGCTTTTAAGAAATCAGAATTAACAGGAAGACTTTCAGGCTCAGAGGTCGTTCGTGAATTGGATTCAGTAGGACAAAGGTGGTCATCAGACAATCGATTCCCTCACAATGACGGAGGTGAGGAGAATTGGGTTCATGGTACTACTCCTCCAGATCTCATCTTGGCTACGAACATGATTTCCGTTGGACTTGATGTAGACAGATTCAACACGATCATAATGAACTCAATGCCAAGAAATGTCGCTGAGTATATCCAGGCAAGTAGCCGTGTTGCACGCAATAAAAAGGGACTCGTTGTTACTCTTCACAATCCTTTCAGGATGCGTGACATGTCTCATTTTGAACGTTTTAGAGAGTTTCATGAGAAATTGTACTACTATGTAGAGCCTATTTCTATTACTCCTTTCTCAAAGAAATCTGTAGAGCGATACTTACCATTGTATTTAGCTACGATGATTCGCCACATCTATAACGAACTAGCTGATGTTGAAAATGCAGCTGTTTTAAATGATGCAAAAATGGCAAGTCTAAGAGCAGAGCTAAGCGCATATTTCAGGGAACGTCTTAAGAGAACAGGGGAGCTAAATCCTGAACTCAGAGAATTGTTGACTCTGGAGCAAGAATCTTTCATCGAAGAGTTTATTGAAAAGGCACTCAATGATTGGTTAAGTTTAGTTAAAGGGCAATCGTCTGGAGACTACAAATTGAGATATTCGGGTTCTGAATTCTTGAATGGTCGCAGCTCAACTAATTGGAAGGACTTATTTGTCAGCCTTGATTCTTATCAAGACGATGATACTGTATCATCATGGGCAGTACCAATGTCATTAAGAACAGTCGAATCTGAAGCCGTAATTAACGTAAAAGAACAGTAATATGGAGATTAATAAAGATAAGCAATATAACCAGGGAGTTGGTAAGTTTAAAGTTCTCTCATCAAATGCTGGTGTTGGCTCTATTATTACTACTAAAGCAGGGTATTTCATCATGCCTCAATCGGTGTCAATATGGGGCTTCGTTAAAGATGTAAATCGACAGATTGAGAACTTTGATGAGCGTGACCCTAAAGAGATTGCGAAAAAGGCCGGAGTTGATGTAATAGATGATCCTCGTTTTGTTAAGTTCCTTAAGAAGGATCAGAGTATACCCAAGCTTAGTATTCTTATTGATGTTCCACACCTAGCATTATCTGAATGGAATTATCCTCAAGTAAAGGAACATCCTCTATATAAGAGGCATTTAGAATTAATGGGTACAAGACTGGAGTCAGAGCATTTCTCAATTCCAGCAATTCATTTCCCTAGGTGGTTCTATAGTCGCAAAGAAAAACTGTTCATGCCTTATAATGATTGGAAAAGCAAATGGAAAGAAAACAGGTGCAATGGTGGAGATCTGAAATACTTCGCTCCACCAAGAGATCCGTTCAATAAAACAGGGCGTACTTTTCGTGGTGACAATGACCAGTTAAAAGATATCTACGAGCCGCTAGTGCAAATACCTATCTTGTTGATATGTAAGAATGGGCATATATCTGATATACCATGGTATCAATTATTCTGTGCCGGTATTGATGGTCACAAACATGACATGGCTAGTGATAAAGGCTTTGAGCTTTTTGAATATCCTTGTCAAGATTGTGAACGTGGAGGTCGACACCAACTGCAATGGATTGAGAACCGCAACAATACCGAAAGTTGGGGTACTTTGAAGTGCAAAAAATGCGGTCAGACCTATGGTTTGGAAGGTATTATGAATATTAAGCCATTCTGTAGAGCTGAAACCCCGTGGAATGGACTTGGGACACACTCGGATGAACCATGTAAAGATATTCATGGGGCAAGAGGAACTATGCAGATGGCGCTTGTCACAAGTAATAGTGTCTATTATGCTAATTCATTCAGCAGTCTATATATCCCCCCGTGTTATCTGCCGGACTCCATCCTTCCTCGTGATTCACAACGTGTATTGGACCTTCTGAATACCAAATGGTACCCTAAGGCCTTAGCCTCCAACCCAGACCTCAGTAAAGAGGACTATATTAATGGGTTGGACCTTGTCAGCAAAGCAGATGATTCAGACATTGAAATATCAGCAGCTGACGCGAAAGTTATCAAATCTAAATTCTTAAATATTGAAGACGAATTAGGTGATACCTACGAAGAGTACAGGTTTGACGAGTTCACTGTATTCTCCGGAAATACACAATCAATGTCTGATCAAAAGAAATTGGAGTTTAAAGATATTCAACTTCCAACTATCCTCACTCCATATTTTAAAAAGATTCAGCAGGTTAATACTCTTGCCATGACAATGACTCAGCTTGGCTTTAATAGAGTATCCATTCCTGTTCCATTACGAAAAGATGGGAAAGTGATACGTGAATCTGGACAGCATATATATAATGAACCAGTAGAGAAGGTGTATTCACTTCCTGCAAATCAGAGTTTTGGAGAAGGCATATTCTTTGAGTTTGACCTTGAGCGTGTAAAAGAGTGGGCTAGTCAGTATGCAGAAGTTCTCGAGAAACGATATGATCAACCGGAGGGTGAAATCGGGAAGGATATAAAAGAGGAGATGAAGCAATATGGAGCCGCAATGTTTTACATGCTTCACACCTTCTCTCACATCATACTTAAGGAACTAGAGTTTTCATGCGGATATCCAACTGCTAGCCTTCAAGAAAGACTATATTATTCGGATAGGATGTGTGGCGTCCTTATTTATACAACGGACGGATCTGAAGGAAGTATGGGTGGACTGGTTTGGCAGGGACAACCGAGATTGATAGAAAAGATCATTACATCTGCTCTTGAAAATGCTACGGATTGTTCTTCTGATCCACTTTGTTGGGAGAATGAAGATCAGCTTAACCTGGCGGCATGTTTTTCATGTTGTCTTGTCTCAGAAACATCCTGTGAGAGACGAAATATGGGTTTGGACAGAAGGGCTTTGATAGATCCTGACTTTGGATTCTTTAAGGACCTATTGTAATCATAATAAAGCAGCAGCGGCAGTTGCGCGAGAGAAACACTGCCACCCTCGGCAGTTAAGAGGGAGGGGCCCACGCGCCAGCGTGGGAGGGGTCGAGCGGAGCGAGACGTTTCTCTGCGCAAGCTGCCGTGCTGCGGAATCAGGCTATCGGCATTGCCCTACACCCACACCTCTCCGCTCTCGACATAGTCCTTTACGGCGTCCAGAACTTCATCGGCGTTTGGGATTCCCATGATCTTGAGCTCCATGTCCCGGAACTGGACCGTGAAGAAGGTGTTGTCCTGCCAGGTGATGATGACAGTGCCTTTGTAGATTGGGGTGCTGACTTTGAAGCCCACGCATTCATCAGAAAGGAATACGAACTCGGTGGCGTTCCATACCTGCAGCATCTTCGGGTAATTCAGGAACAGGGCCGTTATGTGTGAAATCTGTGTTTTCATCTTGATTTGGTTGCTTGGTGTCCTTCTGTCCCACGTCCCAAGCAGTGGGACAG
>Ga0116172_10003409_pt1 | contig 13291 bp, 12 predicted proteins | sample AD_UKC083_MetaG_FD_89799 | JGI IMG/M metagenome (GOLD analysis project Ga0116172, IMG submission 89799) | Active sludge microbial communities of municipal wastewater-treating anaerobic digesters from USA - AD_UKC083_MetaG | ecosystem: Engineered > Bioreactor > Anaerobic > Digestate | place: USA...
AAAGTATCATACAGGAAAAACCAGCTTTTCCACCATTTTCCCCATTTTAGATAAAAATATACAAATTATTATTTTTACATAATATTACATAATATACAAATTTATCACTTTATCGCTTTAAAGCGTTGAAGTCATATTTTATCACTTTATCGCTTTAAAGCGTTGAAGTCAATACAAATTATTATTTACATTATATTACAAAAACAAACAAGAAAATACATTTAAAAATTCATAAAAAATTCATAAACGTTTAATACGGAGTTCACAAATCTCTGTTATAATATGAGTATGGTAAAAATATAAAATATAATATAAACTGTCATAATTAAATTAGATACATAAATATAATATGTCATCGTGAAATAATAATGACGGTTCTGAAGAATTTACCATGAAAAAGGAAAAAGGAAAAAATAGTATCTTGACAATAAAATACAGTATATCTATATCCATTTGTCACGGATAGCCATACCCATTCGCCGCCTTTGCAATATAGGGCATAATTTTAAAAGATAGTCTAGTTGACTAGACTGGATATGAAAGGAAATGAATTGAAATGATGGAACTAATTAATGTAAAAAAGAATGAAATGGAGCTTTCAGAACAACTGCAAAAAGCTACCACAAAAATTAACGATTATCACAAAATAGCAAAAAATGCGATTTTTGGAATATCGTTAGTACTGGCAGAAATTGCAAGTAAACCGAAAGAGTATTTGGAAGGGTCGACTTTTTCGTCTATATCTGAATACGCTGAAAGCGTGTTCGGCTATAAAAAAGCTTATACTTATAAGCTTGTTAAAATCGCAAGATTTTGCGATATTATGGACGAACAGGGGGAAATAATACCAGTTTCCAAACTAATAAATAATGAGGTGGAGGGGAACTATAGTTTTAACATACTGATGGACGGCGATTACTTTGAGTATTCACCAAGTCAGCTGTTAGAACTTATCCCTCTAACAGACGAACAGATAAAACACAATATAGAAAAACTTGATTCATCTCTAAGTTGTAAAGAACTCCGTCAAGTCGTAAAAAACATTTTAAAGCCAGCTGTAGAAACTACTGCAACAGAAGAAACAGCAACAGAAGAAACAGCAACAGAATCTAATGGAGAAGTTACAGAAAAACCTCTAACAGACAAGGAAAAAATTATGAAGATGTTGGAAATTTGTGCAACATTAGAGGATGAATCAATAAAACAAAAAATAATAAGTGTGTTTGAAAAGTCAATTAAAGCACTGGAAAAGTAATGGAAAAAAGCCGATAGAAATATCGGCTTTTTTTGTAAAAATTTACTGTTATATTTTTACAAAATTTTTAACAATTTTTATCTTTCAATAAATGGCGATTATTTCATTTTGTGTATAAATTTTGAAAATGGAACAATTTTCAAAATGAAACCAGTCTAGTCAACTAGACTAATAACACCCGTGTATAAACCAGTCTAGTCAACTAGACTAATAACACCCGTGTATAAACCAGTCTAGTCAACTAGACTAATAACACCCGGGTATAAAAAAACCAGTCTAGTCAACTAGACTAAGAAAAGGATGGTACGATAATATGCCAAGAAAAGCAAAGAAGTCTAACGAACAGCTACCATCTAGAAAAGAGATGGAACTGTTTATCGTGAAAAACGCCACTAAGGCGAAAACAAAACTAAAATATCTAGAAAAAAGAGGCTATTATAAAGCATCAGAAACAGCACGATACCATAAAGCACAAATTAAAGCTCTTAATCGTAAATACGGATTTAGAGAGGACTGGATACAGACCGGCAAAAAATTCAGAAATACTATTAAAAGTAACTCTGATTTAGGCATTATGTATAAAGCGTTTAAAAACATAATAGCTATAAACACAAAAGAAGCGGCGATAAAATATAAGGAAAGGGTGGCGGAATATGAAAAAGTAGGGGTAGATTTCGATAAAGCATTTAACATAATTTCACATCTATCTTCTGAATTTCATGAACTATTTGCTGTGTTAACATATCAGCAAGTAGAAAGTGGACTAAAAGAGGGTGAACAAACAAACCCATATGAAATGTTAGTTCGATTTGAAGAAGAACTAGCGGATAAGGATTTTAACAAAATGTCAGAATCTCAACTTAGAAATATTTCTAAGTTAAGAAGAAAAATGTCTAGTCGACTAGACTCAAAACAATTAGATAATATTTTGAGAATAAGAGAGGGTAATAAGAATGAGTGGTAAAGAAAAAATATATTATAAGAAGTCAATTATAACTTTTGACATTGAAACAACTTCTTATATTGAAAAAGTTAAATTAGAAAACGGAAAAGAAAAAGAGGTTAAACACGCATTTATGTATATAGGGGCTATATACAATAACGGTGTAATCTCAAAATACAGGAAATGGGAAGATTTTATATCATATTTTGATAGTCTTTCGAATTTATGTTCAAAAAATGAGAGGTATATCATTTGGGTCCACAATCTCTCATTTGAATTCCAATTCATGAAAGACTGGATAAATTTTTCAGACGTTTTCGCAAGAAAATCGCATAACGTCTTAAAATGCGTATATAAGAACATCGAATTCAGAGATACGTTAGCGTTATCTAACTGTAAGTTAGAAAGACTGGCTATTAATGAAAAATTGCCAGTACAAAAAGCAGTAGGAGACCTTAACTATACTTTAATTAGACACCAGTCTAGTCGACTAGACCCAAAAGAAGAAAAATACTTAGATTTAGATGTGACTATAGTAGCCGAATACATCAAGAAAAAAGTTAAGGAGTATGGTTCATTAGGAGAAATACCAATGACTTCTACCGGAGAGGTAAGGTATTTGTTTAGAAAAGAACTAGGAAAAAACCTCAAGAAAATACACAATTTGGCTGTGTTATATTCAGCACAAACAAAAGAACTGCAAAACCTATTAATTGATATATACGCAGGGGCTTATACTCATGCGAACTACCAAATAATAGGAAAAGAAATGTACAATGTTTCTTGTGTAGACATCGCATCATCTTATCCATACCAGATGGTTAGTAAGAAATATCCAACCATTTGGATAGGGATAAAAGAGGAGTTATATACTGTAGAAGATTTGTTTACAAAATACCCTACAAGTGAGTATGCAATTGCTTGTAGATGTGTGTTTACCAATTTAAGGGCTAAACACGTACATAGTATTCTGTCAAAGCATAAGTCTAGTCGACTAGACTTAAAATCTTTAATAGAAGACAATGGCAGGGTAAACTATTGTGCTTCAATTGAATTTGCCTGTAACGAAATAGATATTCTTAACATTTTAGATTTCTATGATTTTGATGACATAGAAATAAGAGATATTTATGTTTCTAAAAAAGAGTATCTACCAAAAGAACTTGTATCAATAATTTTAAATTTGTTTCAACAGAAAACAAATTTAAAAGGAATTGTAGAAGAAGCCGAAAATTATTTTCGTGCTAAAGTCTGGATAAATGGGGTTTACGGAACATGTGTATTTAACATTCTAGAATCTGGAATTTTTTTTGATAATGAATGTGATATAAAGTTCATAAAATCTGAAAAAACGTTTTCAGATTTTAAGAAATATTGTGCTAATCCCAAACAATATCTTTGGTATAGTATAGGCGTATGGGTAACTTCATATGCTAAAAGACAGATACTTGAACCAATAAAAAAATTGTCAGAGAATGCCTTATACTCTGATACAGACTCTGTTAAATATCAGGGTCGCAGTAGATACAAAAAAATGTGGAAACACCTAGATGCAAAGTGTAAAACTGAATTTTATGATGCTATGAGGTATCATAATTTTAAAAAGGAAGAATACACTTTCTTTGATAAGAACGGTAAGGAGCACTTTATGGGTATATTTGAAGAAGAAAGACCTTATAAACGTTTCAAAGCACTAGGGTCAAAAAGATACTTAGTGGAGTATTATAACGGTGAGATGGAAAGCACCGTTGCAGGTGCACCAAAAGATTTAGTTAACCATTTAGGTAAAACAAATGATGAAAAGTTTAAAAATTTTAGAAATTATTTCACATTGAAAAATTGTAAACTATGTCACACTTATACGGAAGAGGACACTTATCGTATAATAACAGATTACCAAGGTAAATCCGAAATAGTTCATATAAAATCAGGGGTATGTTTAACTCCGGCTGATTTTTCTATGAATTGGAGTGATACTTTTATAGAGTTTTTACTAGGTAAAATTGAGTTAGAAGATAAGGACATCTACAGGTACTTTATAGGTCAAAAACATTTAAAATAAATAAAAAGAGTCTAGTCAACTAGACTCTTTTTTTATTTAAAATTTTCTAAAAGATGCACTTGTAACACAATTTTTCATAAAATTTTCAAACACATCTCCCGAATCATCTGTGCTAAAATAAATCTTTCCCATTCTCCAAGTTTTAATTAACCAGTCTGTTAGTTTGTTATGAGGTATTTCTGAAAAACACCATCTACTATCTAATAAAGTTAAACTATCTTTTGTAATGAAAATGCAATTACTATTAAGTGCTTTATCAAATTTAGACGGAGATATAAAACTAATGACATTATTTTCATCATCAATAAGAAGTTCCCATCTTAAAACTAAATCTCCAAAATGAATGTATATCATACCTAAACATTTGCAATCATCTCTTTTTCCATTATACATACGTGGGTATGTACTTATTTCCCAGTACCCTTTTTTAATCATATCTAAAGATTTTTCAGGGAAATCAAAGTATTTTTTATTTACTTTAGAAGTATTTTCATATTCTCTACAATACTCTAAACTTAAAGTTGTTTCGCCGTATCTAAAATTATATATCATACCCTGTTTAACATTTCTTATATCAATTTTAAACTTATTAAAATACGGACAAAATTTGTTAACTGTATTTCCAAGCATTATGATTAGGGTTTCACTTCTATCTCTTATAAGAGATGAGATTAGGTTCATGAATTTTGCATATTCATCATTAAGATATGTATCTCTAGTAAGGAACTCATCAAATATAATATATTTAATTTCTCCTCTATCCTGTCCTTTTTTATGCTCCCAAGAGTTTAGCCCAATGCAGTATAAAAAAGGATTACTTCTTCTTAATTGTTTACCGTTATTATCAACATATGTTAGATAAAATGTTTTTGATTCATATTTAAAATTATTCCATTTTCCCTCACTAAGAATAATTAAACTTTGAATATGACAAGTACATAATTTAAATATATTTGTTGCAGTTAAAGACTCATCATATCGTCTAATATACGCAGAGGGTATACCATCTTTTATAAAAGTATATAAAGCGTCCTCTATAAAAGCGTACGTTTTACCATTACTTCTTTGACCTATAATTACATTATAGGTACTACCCTCACTAAGAATTTTTTCATTACTATAATAGTCTGTTTTCTTTTTTGACATAGTCTTATCCTTTCCAGTCTAGTCGACTAGACTAAATATAAAAACCACTTTCCATTATTCCCTTTAACGTTTCTTTTTCATTTTCTGTACAAGATAAACCATCAACTTCTACATTACCACAAATTGTGTAACCACTTAAATTTGAAAGATTAAACTTTTTATTAACAACAAACCCATGTACCTTTCCGTAATTTTCTGGCAATTCAATAACGGGTCTACTTATTTTAATGTAACATTTAGACACGTTATTAAAATTAACTCTTGGTGTAGATTCTCCTTTTATAACTGAATAATTTCCGTTATGAACACTAGCAAAATCTATAAGACTTTTAACTCCGTTAATTGCAGAATATGCAATACCAGTAGAATCACCAGTTCCTACAGATGCCACAGCTCCAACAGCACTACCTAAGATGCTACTTCCTGCATATGCCATTTCAAGTCTTTTCATACCTACATTTTCAGCAGTTAACGTAACATCTTCAGAAAATGCTCCGGATAATTCAGCACTAATTTCATCACATTTTACAATAGCTTTACAACCGCCATTTTCAATATCACTTGCAAAATATACTATTATAGTTTTACCCATAATATAATTTAGAGGTAGTTTTGCTCTTCCACACATAGGAACATATATTTCAGCTGTAGTAAATGGTTCATAATCTAAAAATGAATCATATTTCTTTTCTATTTTATAAGAACCAATTTGTCTTAACATATTTTGTGAAACAAGTCTTTTTCCTGCAATACCTGTATTCCATTTGTCTAATATTATCGCTTCTGTTTGCCACATAGAAATCATGGGTAATGAAATATCGAACGGGTATTGCTTGAGTGATATTATACTAGCAAATGGATTTGCACCAACTGGGATTGGATTTTCAGGATTATCACGACTAAAATTTTCTGCTAAACTATTTAATTCCCCATAAGTTAAAATATAACTTTTAATAAAATTATTAGCTGAACCATTTAATTGTGCAAACTGTAAATCTTCAACATTATTTCCGTCATCGCTGTCAGCATCTACTTTTATAGTAGAATCTGTTGTTGAATTCCAGTTTTTATTTGGACTATTACATTTACCTATGTCCTTACCTGAATAATAATTACCAGTTGTAAATCCATTTAGTGTTACTTCAGGCATATGTATATAATCAGGTAAATTGTCTAAGTCACTTAAATCTGTGTTTAGTTCAGATAAATTTTTTGTAGTAAAGAATAAGCCTAAAGATGCTATATATCTTTTTACTCCCTCAATTGATATACAACAGTGTAATAAAGTATATTTTGTGCTACCTGAGGAATAGTCATACGTTTGCCAATATCTTAAATCGTCTGAATTATATTTATTATCTGTATTTAAAATAGTCGTTATTCTACCCTCTTCCCAATCAGTTAGTTCAAAAGGAGGTATGCTTCCTTTCCAGTACAAAACGTCATCCACATTTCGTGTATAAAAGTATTTAAATCTAGAAGCATATCCTGTGCTTGTTAATGTGCGTGTAATTGAAATTACCTTTCCTATAGGAAGTGTAGATTGACCAACTGCACCTGAAGATTCATAGCCAAATGCTAAATTGTGGGCATAATATAAGTTCTTCTTTTTATGTGTTACATCAAACAAAATTCCATCTAAAGAACTAAGTTTTTTCCATGTGCTTGTAGTGTCATCAAAGTAGGAAAGGTAACAATTTACGCCAATAATTGGATTATATAATTTAGCTGTTTCAATATCAGGATAAGTGCCATCTGCTACTTTAGCTGTAATATTGTCATTATACGAATCAGGTCTTACTGTATACGAACCTGTAGTTGTACTCCCATATTTAATTCTGTTACAATACAAAATAACGTCAACTATAATTTTTTTGTAATTGTTACTTAACCACGGATAAGAGTAATTTAAACCACCCGGAACATATGTTGCACTGTAACCAATACGGTCATTTTGGTAAATGTCAGTACCATACCTACATAGTGCCATTCTTATTTTTTGTTTATCATCAAAAAGTTCAGAAATTGGAGGATTAATAGGATTTTCTCCGGGTTCTAAAGTTCCATCTGAACTATTTGGATTATACCAAACTCTATTAACCTCAGAACCTGCTTGAGGCGCATATTTTATATTAGCTGATACAGGTTTTACCAAATTAGGGTTAGTGTTATTTTGAACGAAAAATATTGAAGGGTCTAGTTCTTCATTTAATCTAAAATTAGTTAGGTCTTTTATACGTTTACTAACTTCAGCACCATTCGGCAACGTTCTGTCATACTCATAATAATTTCTATTTACTTGCATAATAAATTCCTTTCCAGTCTAGTCGACTAGACTACTTTATCGATAGTAAAAAACAAGTTTGAGGGTTTGTAATAACTTCTTCTCCAAAGCTTTCTACAGTTTCTTCTTTAATTGCATTTGCAATCATTTTATTATCCACAAGATATTTATTGCATAAAGTTTCATTTTCTTGTCTAAGAATTAAACAATTAAGATTAAGTATCTCATCAATATTACTCATTAAAACATCCACTTCACACATTATTATTCTCTGTCCGCCGGGTGCTAACACAATATCTTTAATATAATAATACCTATTTAATTCTGCAACATAACAATAATTTGCTTCTACACCAACGTACTCTAATATAAATCTTGGTGTAATTATACTTTCACTACCATATATATCACATGATAACGGTGAAGAAACTTGTGTTAAACTCTTACTCAATACTCTATTATCACTTTTGTTTTTATATAAAATTATATACATAATGTACTCCTTTCTAGTCTAGTCGACTAGACTATTTTCCTTTTTTATTCTTATTAAATTCATCAACGCTTGTTGTTAAAAATTTTATAATCCATTTTGGAATAGCTTTTGAATTCGTTTTATAAATGTTTTCACATATACTTATACTCTCATTAAGTATAATATAAACCCCTACAATAAAACCAAAAGGACAATTAAAAGGTAACTGGATATTTATTACAGTTAATAAAACAGGAATAAATACATCCATAAAAATACCAAACGTAAAACTAATTAGAAAACTCATTTTTTTCCAAAAGCCTACTGTTCCTTTTTTACTATCAAGGGGTACTCCTGTAACTTTTGACTTAATTATTCCTGTAATAACGTCTAAAGATATAGCTAAAATTACTAATATTAAAATTACAGCATACTGTTGACACAAAGAACTTATTGTACCAACTAAAACTGAAAAAGTTATCTTATCTTTATTTTCTCCCATATTTATTTCCTTTCCAGTCTAGTCAACTAGACTCTTTTTAAAAGTGTAGTCAACTAGACTAATCTATCCAGTTGACTACATAATTAATAATATTAGCTTGAAACTACTTTTTTATAATATACATCTGAAGTACTAAACGTTTCTGCTACTGTATACTCACCATTCGATTTAGTGTAGTAATTACCTGCAAAATCTGATGGACTTGCAGACAATTGACCTATTAATTTATATTCTGAAATATACAACACTATAACATTTTCATCAACGTCGTTTATGTAGTTAGCATCTCTAAAGTGCCAGAAGTTAACAAATCTAGCGTTTGGAACATTGATGCTCTCTGTTTCGGCGTGTTCACATGTAACAGCACAAGCACGAATATCCTGTATTACTCCAAGAATACCAGTTTCGTTTATAACTAATCTTGTATCATCTCCTGAAGTAGGTGCTTTACCCTCTGAAGCAGGTATTACATTAATACTACTTCTATTATCGAAACTATCATCTTTTCCGCCAGATTGCCAATAAGGTATTTCGTGGAAACTGTCAAGTTTAATAAATTCATTATGTCTATTTGTAGAATAAAGATATGAATCAAGGCTTGAAACAAAATCTGTTAGAAGTAACGTTACCTGCTGACTTGGATTGGTAACATTTGTATAACCACCATCATTATACAAAACGCTAGCTTTATTAAGAAAACTTCTTAACATGTTTATCTTTTTGTTGCTAAATCTCAGACATTTTTCTGTAATTAAAAATCTGTCTACTGTTACGCTTGAATCACCTGTTTCATTAACGTATTCCTCATATAAATTTATTAAACAATTTTTATTTTTATTTTTAAACTTCTCCGCAATTAAATTACATTCATTTCTGTACTCTAAAGCAAGTAAGTCAATGTCAAGTTTAAATTTAATTCTATTTTCAATAGCAGAAATTACTTTATTCATTTCACTAGCTGACTGAAAAGCGGATTTAAGTTGTTTTTTCGGCAACGAAATTTTGATTTTAAACGTTGTTGAGTTGTTAAAATACTTAGCAGATATCTCTGCTGGAGCAAGGGTGAAAACATCTTCTCCTGTATAGTTAGTAAGGTCAAATGTGTAATCCTCTTCAGTTGCTGGAGCTTCAACTCTAATCTTCTCTAAAATTGAACCATATTCCCAACTATCCTTGTATATAGGCAAATGTCTTTGTTCAATCGTGTCTGTGTGTACTAAAACTTTACCAACTTTATCAACCATTTTTTTCGCATAGTTATCAAAGTTATCATCAAAATGACTTGAAGACGTTATAACTTTTCCTACTTCAACGATGTTACTTAAATCTTCCTTAAAAAGATTATCCTCTCCAATTATTGAACTGTACACGTCATTTAAAATTTCACCAATCTGTTTATAATTCATATTCTTACCTCTTTCTAGTCTAGTCAACTAGACTCAATATTTAAATATTTTATAGCAAGTGGCATCAATGATGTCCTTGCAAATTACATCAGTTAAACTAAAATTTGCTGTTTTACGTTCTTTTTCCATAAGTTCAGAAAAAGAATGGTTTCCTATATTTCCAGATAATTTACTTTTCTTTTTCATTGAAGAAGTTAAACCTGAAAAAGTTTCATTTCCAAAAACTTCAGATATATTGTTTTTATATTCACTCTCAACCTTATATCCGTTATAGCTTACTTCATTTTCCTCTTTTAATTTTAGTTCACCCGTGTTATCATACGTTGTGCCTTTATTTGTATTTACTTGTTTACCGCTTGGAGTAGATGTTTCTCCGCTTCTTTTCTCTCCTATATATTTATCTTCTTCAATCAGATAAGGTTTCATAGGGTCGTAATCTTTTAATGTTTCTTTTAATTTTTTATACTTAATCTCTTTATCAGAAAATAAAAGTTCACATGCCGATTTAAAATTATCTTCTGATTGATAATAAACCATTGGAACGTGTGTTCCGTATTTCATTATCAAGTAGCTCCAGATTATCTGAGAAGTTCCATATAATGAAATATCCTTACAGTTATTTAATATTTCATAACTGAATTCTAATTCATTTAACTGAAGACAACTTTCAAAATCCAATTTATTATCACTCCTCTTCTGGTTCTTTAATTTCAGGTCTAATGGCTTCTGGCGCCGGGTCTTTTGGGTCTTGCGCAGAGTCTTTTGGGTCTTGTGCAGAGTCTTTTGGGTCTTGTGCAGAGTCTTTTGGGTCTTGTGCAGAGTCTTTTTGGTCTAGTCGACTAGACTCATTTTGTTCTGGATTGTTAATAGAACATGTGATATTGAGATTAAAAGTTTTGTTTACCTTTTTTAAAGATGTGTTTATGTTATTGATGATGTGGTTGAAAGATATAGCAGATACTGCTGAAATTAATTCAGATTCATCATCTGTTAATCTTTCTTTTTTCATATTTTGGTTGCAAGAAACTCCAATTTTTTGGTAGAATTCTGAAATATAGTATTGTCTTGCTTTTATAAGTTCTGAAATTTTATAATCAGATTTTTCCCCTATTGGATTTACTTTTATAGAGTCTAAAAGTGACTCTTCCATTATAGCAAAAGAATCATCTCCTTTGAAAACTCTGTCTATTGCAATTTTGGCAGATTCTACAAATGACACAGATTGACCAGTAAGAATAGCAATAAGACGTGAGTTCTTTGCAAGAATGTAGATTGAATGGTCGATTGCAGATATTATTTTTGCATATTCTGTAACAAAATCGAATAAACCACAATCTACATCTTCAATGTAAGCGTTGATATCAGAGTAGATAATACATGCTTGCGATTCGTTGAAAGTTTTGGAAAAACCATTTGGATAATCCAACCATGGATTGGTAACAAGAAATTCATTATCAATGTGATATTCATTGTGTTTTCCTGTACCAGAATACCAGAACACATGATAAGAGTTTTTATGTGTAAAAAATAAAACTTTTCCGTATAAAAGAAGTTGATAACGTAAATAAGCATCATCAATTTCTTCAGGTAAACCGTCAAATTTTATTCTGTCACAAACCACATTTACTAGTGAACGGAAGATATGGTCGTATTGTGATGGTGAAACATTTCTTCTTTCCATTTATACTCCTTTCCTAGTCTAGTCGACTAGACTAAATTTCTACCGAAAGAAGTAATTCTTTTATCTTTCTGAAAACTTCTATTATTTTGTTGTTGTCGGTTGTAGATTGTTCTTTTTCTTTTTTTGGAAAAAATTCGTCTTCTATATTTGGGAAAAATTCGTCTGTAAAATAATCACTCATATCGATTATGCAATCTAAAACCCTGCTTGTAAAAGAATATTGGTTTACAGATACGTATGAATTGTTAAAATCGTTGCATCCTGTATTTCCCTCAAGAACAGAGATTATCCCATTTGAGTTTTCAACAACTATACCTATATGGTCAGGACCGTCTGATGGATTGTTAAGTTCAAAAAGAATTATATCTCCAACTTCTGCTGTTTTAAAAGACATATTCCTTTTTGTAATAGCAAAAGGTGAATTTTTAATTTGTGTGCAAGATGTTGATTTTGGAAAATCTTTAATTCCTGCAATCTCTCTCATTATGTAACTTGTGAAAATAGCACACCAATCAAAGTTAAAATTTAAACCTGAGTATTTGCAATATTGAGTTCCTTTATTTCCTTTTGTTTTAAGAATTTCTTCTAAAAACACATTCCTGTTAATTTTCATCCTGTTAATTTTCATATTATTCCCCTTTCAAAAAGTCTAGTCAACTAGACTTTTTATTATCTAGTTGACGTTTACGACTTTTACCTAAAATTAAAAGTTAATTTTCCAGATGTTACACTGTTTTTTCTCATCTGATTTCAAGGTCTTTTTACCTGCATATGTAACATAAACAGGTTCATCAAAGGTGTATGAAAATCTTTCTTCATCATAAATACCAACATCAGTGTTGTCACTAAGAAAGTTATACAGTCCTGTTGATGCCCAGAAATATTTTTCTGGAAATTCCTTAACCGTGAAAGCTATCATTGGTTCGCCTGATTGTGAATTTTCAATAAGTGCAAACTCATTAAGTGTATAGCTTTTTTCCAATAACTCTTCATTTGCGCCTTTTTTCAGGAGCAGAATATCAGGTCCTAAAGATTTCTTATTAAATTTTGACATAATTATTACTTCCTTTTCTTTTTTATTTTATTTAGTCATGAATAATGATATTTTTTATTTAGTCTAGTTGACTAGACTAGATTAAATAACATGTGAAGTACTCCTTTCTATAATTTAATTAAGTCTAGTTGACTAGACTGGAAATAGGTTATTTTTTAGTCTAGTTGACTAGACTGAAAATAAGTTATTTTTTATTTAGTCTAGTTGACTAGACTGAAAATAAGTTATTTTTTGTTTAGTCTAGTCGACTAGACTAGATTAAATAACAATATATGAAAAGTAAGGTAAAAATAACATATATTGTATAACTAATAACCTTATCTCTTGTATTTATTATAGCATATTTATTGTTATAATGCAATATACAATGTATACAAACTTTTGTGTTAATTTTTGTTTAAATTGACTTCAACGCTTTAAAGCGATAAAGTGTAAAATATTGTGTGTTAATTTTTGGTGAAATAGTCTATTTTTTGCTATACATAC
>Ga0116172_10003418_pt1 | contig 13271 bp, 11 predicted proteins | sample AD_UKC083_MetaG_FD_89799 | JGI IMG/M metagenome (GOLD analysis project Ga0116172, IMG submission 89799) | Active sludge microbial communities of municipal wastewater-treating anaerobic digesters from USA - AD_UKC083_MetaG | ecosystem: Engineered > Bioreactor > Anaerobic > Digestate | place: USA...
CCCAGCGGCATATTTAGAAGCAATATCCTGAATATCATCGGCAATGGAGTTGTCATAGACCCCTTTATTTTTTTTAAGGAAATTGATGAAATCCGTGGAGCCGGATTCGACCCGGTTTCGAATCTTCTCATCAGCCGGAATGCACATCTCATCATGCCCACGCACCGTCTTTTGGATGCAGTGAACGAAGCTGCCATGGGGGATAAAAAAATCGGTAGTACGCTGAAAGGAATTGGCCCGGCATACACCGACAAGTACAAACGTACTGGCCTGCGGGTTGGAGAACTGGAGCACAATGGATTCAGATCCGAGTATGATGCACGGAAAGTAGCTCACTTGAAGATGATTGCCGCTACAGGAGTGGATTACAAAAACATCTTATTTGACGGTCTGGCATTTGATGAATATGAGAAGGAATGGCTCAAAGCCGCAGAAAAGATCAAACAGTTCCGCATTGCTGCAACTGAAATCGAAATCAACAAATCAATAGCTGCAGGCAAAAGAGTGCTTGCCGAAGGCGCCCAGGGTACTTTGCTTGACGTTGATTTTGGTTCCTATCCTTTCGTGACTTCATCGAACACAATGACAGGTGGCGTCTGTACCGGCCTTGGAATTGCTCCCGGACATGTGGGCAAGGTTTTTGGTATTTTCAAGGCTTATTGCACCAGGGTCGGCAACGGTCCTTTCCCGACAGAACTTTTTGATGATATGGGCGAAATGATCCGTAAAAATGGAAATGAATTCGGCGCAACCACTGGCAGGCCGCGCAGAACGGGCTGGCTCGATATTCCTGCATTGCGGTATTCGGTTATGCTTAATGGCGTGACCGACCTGATCATGACCAAAGCCGATGTGCTTACCGGCATTGAAACCATCAAAGTATGCGATTCGTATAAATGCGGGGATAAACTCTACGATATGCCTGACTTTCCTGCCGGATGTGAACCTGAAATTGTCACCAGAAATCTGAAAGGATGGAGTGCCGATATTTCCAAAATCAGCGATGCCGGACATTTTCCCGAGGAACTGACGGCTTATTCGCACTTTGTGGAAAACGCTGCAGGTGCACATCTTACCTATATTTCCACCGGACCTGACCGAGATCAAATCATTAAATTTTAGTCGCTATGAAAAAAGTACTTCTCATTTTCATCATGCTTTTCACCATACAGTGCATTGCGTGGGCGCAGATTCCCGTTAAGGAAAGCGACGTACCCGAAATAGTAAAAAGCAAATTGCCCAATTTGTTTCCTGGTGTTACCGGTGTGCAGTGGACAAAGCACAATACCGATTATCAGGCTGCTTTTTTGTACGACAACATCAACGTGAAAGTGAAATTCGCCGAATCGGGCCGCTGGATCAACTCTGAATCGGAATACAAACTGGAGGATTGTCCCCGCTCGATGCAGAAGCATGTTACAACAAGCTTTGCCAATTCGAAAATTGCAAAAATCCTGCTTATTGAAAACAAGGATATTTCGGAATACAATGTAGAGCTGCTTGACACCGTAACAAAACAACCGCTTTTTGCCACCTATGATATTTCCGGCGCATTTGTAAGAAAAAGTGACTCAAAGGGCGGAGATGCTGATTTGCAGCTTCAGGGAGCCAACGAGCGCGGAAAACTTGCCGTGCACCCAAAGGAATTGCCATCTTCGATCAATTCCTATGTTATCATTAATTATACTCAGTATTCCATTCGCGAAAGCTATATAGTGAATAACGAGAAGTATCAGAATGCATATTATGTGGTTTTGGGTAAGCCCGACAACAAGGAGCCGGTAGAGCTTTGGTTCGACTATCAGGGCACCCCGATTTCCGGGGCAAACAAACCATTGACCACTGGCGATGGCGATAAGGATAAAGATGACAAGAAAGGTCACAAGAAACAATACCGGACTCCTTTTCCTCAAAACAAGGTCCCTGCCGCCGCCGTTGAATTTTTTACCAAAAAGGAACCAAAGGCAGAAGAAGTTCGTTGGGATACCATCAGCAGCCAGTATGTCGCTTCATATTACAACCCGATGCGTAGCACTGATAATCGCATGCATTTCGATATGAAAGGGAATTACGTTATGTCCGTTGTTGTTCTGAATCCAAAAGACCTTTTACCAATGATTCAGAATTATCTGGCAAACAATTACCCGGCTTTGGAAATCGAGTCTGCCGAAAACCTGACTTTTGCCGACAAGAAAAAGTTCACGCTGGTTAAACTGTACAGCCCAACATGGATGAATGATCCGATGGTGTTTCACGAAATTTATTTCTCTACAAGCGGCCGTCTTGAAAGGGAAGTTTTGGCCAACTATATTGATGCCGAAGATGAATATCTGAAAGAAAAAAGAGAGAACCAGCACGAGGCATTCAACGAAGTGACACAGGACGATGACCTGTCTCTTGAAGAAGGAAACAACATGGACGGGCAGAGTGTGACACTGAAGGAATTACCTACCCAGACAATAAAGTATATTTCTGATAATTATCCCGACTGGAATTTTACGGACGGTATTATCATCAGCGAAGACAACCAGCTCAAATACAGTGTTTTTATTAAAAGAGAAGGATATCGCGACCGCAAAAGACTTTTGTTTGACATGAAAGGGAAATTCCTAAAAGAAGAAGATCTTTGAGAAGTCTTGCCTGTTCCATAATTCTGTTTTTGCTTTTTTGTGGATTTTCGTTGCATTTGGCGGCGCAGGAAAAAAAGAAAATCCTGCTCAAATCGGCCAATGTACTTGAATACAACAGGCCTATAGATCCTGATGTGCAGTTTCTGAAAGGCAATGTGGTTTTTCAGCATGAAAACTCATTGCTTTATTGCGATAGCGCTTTGTTGTACATCAATAAAAACTCGATGGACGCTTATGGGAATGTGCATATCCGGGTGTCCGATGCCACACAGATATATGGGGAGAAGCTGCATTACGACGGCAATAAAAAAATGGCTGTGATGGAAGATGATGTTGAACTGATTGATAACAACATTGTACTTCATACCGAAAAGCTCTATTATGACATAGGCAATGGTGTCGGCTACTACCTCGACAGTGCTGAAATACAAGATCCGCATAATACACTGGTAAGCAAGCATGGTTATTATTACTCCGCTAAAAAGGAGTTTTTTTTCCGATATGGGGTAGTGGTCACCGGCAATAATTTCAGAATGACATCGGACAGCCTGATGTACAACACCGTTACGGAGCAGATCGATTTTTTTGGAAACACTCATATTCAAAGCGACAGCACGGATATATTCTGCGAATACGGATGGTACAACACTTTAACTGATCAGACTGAATTATTTAACCGTGCAAAACTGATTAATGGCTCCTCAGTTCTGGAAGGCGATACTCTGTATTATGACAAAAAGCTGGGCATTGGCAAAGCCAGGCACAATATGGTTTTCCGCGACACACTTGAAAATGTAATTCTACTGGCGCATTCCGGCGATTTTTTCGAACGGGACAGTTCTGTGCTTGCCACCGACAGTGCTGTGTTTATTACCTGGGAAGGAACAGATTCACTTTATCTGCATGGCGACACGCTTTTCACAACAAAGGACAGTCTGCTTGGTCGTGAAATTCAGGCTTATCACGGAGTACGGTTCTACCGTTTCGATATGCAGGGGGTTTGTGATTCGCTGTATTATTGCGAAAAGGATTCAATCATGCGAATGTATGACAAGCCCTGTCTGTGGACTGATTCTACGCAGATGACCGCAGAATACATACAGTTTACGATCGACCGGAATGAAATCAGAGAGCTCTTTATGAAAGACAACGCGTTCATTGTTTCATTGTACGAAGAGTTGGATTTTCAGCAGGTAAAAGGCGCGCAGATGCGCGGGTATTTCGAAAACAACGATCTCGATCATATGCTTGTGACCGGAAACGCGGAGGCTGTTTATTTTATTGAGGACGAAAACGGAGCAAAAACCGGCATCAACAAATCATCGTCGGCCTCGATGGATTTGTTTTTTGAAGAGAGCGAGGTTACTGCCATCAACATGATTGGCTCGCCGCAGGGAACCATATATCCGAATAAACAACTGTCTTCGGAGCAGCGCAAGCTTGCCGGTTTTGAATGGAGGTCAGCGCTGAGACCGTTGAACAAAAACGATATTTTCAGAAAGGCGGCTCCGGTAAATACAGGCGGAGTTGTCCGCGGTAACTCCAATCCATGATCAGGAGCGGAAAGAGGAGGTTTTTTCATTGAAAAAATTCCGACAACAAATGCTTACAAATATTTATAAGCATTTATATCCGTTTGTAAACGACAATAAGTATTTAATAACCGGATAATCGGAAGTGACCGTTGCAACTTTGTGGCATGAAACTTAAAAATCAAATGTCATGAACAAAGTTGAATTAATCGGACGCGTTGGCAAGGATCCGGATGTGCGTGAAACAAAAACCGGAAAGAAAATGTTGTTTTTTTCGCTTGCTACAAATGAAAGTTACATGAATGCCATGGGCGACACGGTTCAGAATACTCTGTGGCACCGTATTGTTTTATGGAGCGATGTTGTTACGAAATGCGAAGACATCGTGAAAAAAGGACATTGCCTGTACATTGCCGGCAAGCTCAACAACCGCAACTGGGTTGACAAGGATGGGCAGAAACGCATCATTACAGAAATTATCGGCCAGATCGTCGAGCAGCGTGTACCCGGGCAGGATATGGGCGTTGTCGGGTAGCACTGAATCCTGATTACAACCATTGGGGCGGGCCGGATTGAAGATGCAGGGCTGTGTGGGTGCCCGTCCCTTTTTTTCAGATCAGCATTTTGCAAAAAACAACTACCTTTGCAAAAATATCTGACATGAAAAAGATTTGTTTTGTTTTGGCTCTGGTAGGCATGATGGCCGCTTCCTGCACAAAAGACGGAGACGGAACACCAACCATCATCAATCCGAATGCAAAAATGACCTGCAAAATTGATGGTGCGCAGTGGACAGCATTGACCCGTGTCACAACCAACACTGCCGGCGGATTCTCCATCAACGGAAGTGCGCTGCAAAGCGATGCCCTTGATATCACCATTGTTGGAGAAACAACCGGAACCTATACACTGGGAACAATGCAGTTTAATTTTACTGCATCTTACAGCCCGGTTGCTTCAAATACGGATAGTCTTTATACAGCCATAAACGGAACAGTTGTGCTTTCCGAAGTTGATCAGACAAACCGGAGAATATCCGGAACATTTTTCTTCAATGCAATCAATGTAAGTAACAATACGTTGAACAAATCAATTACTGACGGAGTATTCACCTCATTGTCGTATAACTGATTTTGTTGCCAAGTGCAAAACTGGTCTGCAATTGCTTTTGGAAAGATTGCAGACTTTTTTTGTGAGATGATTACCAATTTTAATTTCAGACAGTTTTCTCCCTATGCCAACCACACTTCACCAATACACTTTCAAAACACTGGCAGGTCTTGAGCCCCTGCTTGAAAAAGAGCTCCACGACGCAGGTTGCACAAATCTCGAACCTGTCAAGCGTGGATTTATGTTTGAGGCCGACGAGGCAATGATGTACCGTTTGAATTATACTTCCCGTTTTGGAATCAGATTGCTGGTCGAAGTGCTGCGGTTTTCGTTTACCGATAAGGATGAATTCCTTAAAAACATCAGGTCTTTTGAGTGGGACACCTATGTGGGTGCCGACAAGACCATCGCTGTCGATGCAGTGGTAACAGCCAGTCCGGTTTTCAACAACACTCATTTTGTTGAGCTTCTGACAAAAGATGGTGTAGTTGATTTTTTCAGAAATCGTTGCGGGCTGCGGCCTTCGGTTGATAAAGACAACCCTGATCTGCTCATCAATATTTACATCAACCGCGATGAATGCGTAGTCTCTGTTGATAGCTCCGGAAAGTCGCTCCATAAGCGTGGTTACAGAGTGGCAGCCCATGTTGCACCACTCAATGAAGTATTGGCCGCTGGTATTATTGGCCTGTCGGGCTGGAACATGGATTGCGACTTCATTGATCCAATGTGTGGTTCAGGGACAATACTCATCGAAGCCGCCATGATGGCCAATAATATTCCGGCTGGGTATTATCGCAGCGATTTTGGATTCATGCACTGGCAGACATTTAAACCGGCCATGTTTGAGCGGATTAAAAAAGAGGCGATTGCACAGACAAAAGAATTTGAATTCAACATAATCGGATCAGACCGTTCTGATGATTCGCTCAAAGCAGCCAGTATTAATATCCGGAAAGCGCGACTGGACAGGGATATAGAGCTTCGCCGGATGAACTTTTTTGAAATTGCTCCTGAAAACCCGGCCCATATTGTATTCAATCCGCCATACGATGCGCGTCTGCCCATTGAGAACAGCCGTGAATATTACAAAAAAATCGGCGACACTATCAAGAATCAGCTGCAGGGATCAAAGGTCTGGATGCTTGTTGGTAACGAAGACCTTTGGAAGAGCATTGGGCTGAAAGCCACAATTAAAATTCCACTACTCAATGGAATGATCGATAGCCGCCTTCTGTGCTTCGAAGCTTATCAGGGAAGCCGTCGTCCCGCAACCGGACAAAATCAAACGCCGGATGTCGAAGAATAAAAACAATTTTTACGTTGTTTGGGTTGGGCATATGCCAGGTGTTTATTCAGACTGGGGTAAGTGCCATGCTCAGATTTCGGGCTTCACCGGAGCAAAATACAAAGGCTTTGAAACACGCGAAGAAGCTGAACATGCCTACGCGAGCGGTTATGAAGAATTCATCAGGCCTGCCAAGAGGAAATCAGTTGATCATTCGCTCCGGCCGCAGGAAGTTTGTATTTGTGTTGATGCCGCATGTAGTGGTAATCCGGGAATCATGGAGTATCAGGGTGTCTGGTGTCAGGATGGTCAGATGATTTTCAGGGAAGGTCCGTTCAAAGGCGCAACCAACAACATAGGAGAGTTTATTGCCATTGTACATGGTCTCTCGTGGCTGAAAAAAAACAACATGCCTTTTCCGCTGTATTCTGATTCTGCAACTGCATTGGCCTGGCTTCGAAATAAGAAAGCCAAAACCAAACTGGAAAGAACTTCTGAAAATGCAAGAGTTTTTCAATTGTTGCATCGTGCCGAGGAATGGCTGAAAGAAAACCCGGTACACAACGCAGTGCGGAAGTGGGAAACTGATATCTGGGGCGAGATTCCCGCCGATTTTGGCAGAAAATAAAAGCTATTCACCTTCCGGAACCGGAACGCCGTACTTTGTCTGTACAGGGCCGATGGTATCGGTCACAACGCCGTATTTGGTCACCGGCTGATCCTGATAGGAATCCGTTGGCGGGCCGTATTTGGTCTGCATCTGTCTGTGCCGGCAGGATGTCGAAACCAGGAACAGGGCGGTCGCTGAGAAAGCAAGCATTAAAAGCCGGATCAGTTTTGTGGATGGTTTCATAGACCTGAGTTTTGACAAAGATAAAAATTCTCTGATAAAGAAATTGAAAGAAAAATTAAAGAAGTAATCGTATAATCAGTACAACTCCGAATACAACAAGAGAAACACCTACGATGCGGTTAATGAGAAGCTGAATTCGCGGTCGCAGGTATTTTTTGATTTTGTATCCTACAAAGCTTTTCAGCACATCCATCGAAAATACGGTCAGAATGGTTCCTGAAAGAAAGACAATGGCGGTTTCTTCAAGTTTTCCATATTCGGCAATCTGAGAGATGTATCCAATGATTGTCAGCCAGAAAAGGATAATGAACGGATTGACAATATTGAGAAAAAAACCTTTTGCAAGGAAGGTGATCGGCTTCACTTCACGCGCGGGTCCGGGTGTTCGTGATGCGCGCCGTTTGAGTATTTCCGGCTTCTTGAAAAAAGTATAAACGCCATACATTACCAGAATGATTCCGCCCACAATTCCGGCATACACCTGGTTTTTCCCGGTTTCAATCACAGCCGACAAGCCGAGATATGAAATGGTGATTATGAACAAATCGCTTGCTGCAACACCGATGGCAATCAGGAAGGCCGATTTGAATCCGCGGTCGATTGAGGTTTGTATAATGGTAAAAAATGCAGGTCCGAGGGTTATGCTCAGCACCAGACCAAGCAAAATACCTTCGATAAATATACCCAGCATTTCAGCCATCTTATTGTTTTATCGTTTTAAGAAATTCGAGCCAGTCGGGCAGGTGTTTTTTCATCACCCGCGGAAATTTAACCTGGGCGCCCACTTTGCCTTTTGATTTCATGTAATCATAGAAAACTTCCAGCGGCAAAATTTCAGCTTCAACTTTGCGGATTGCCGCAATGCGCTCGACACGGTAATCGTCGTTCAGTTGTTTCAGATTGTTATCTATCGCTTTGGCAACAACCTCCGGATCTATTTTGTCATTGGTCCCTATCCACCACTTATGCCGGAACATGTTATCGTGAGGCAGCCCGGCAACAGTGAATTCGGGAACCGAAATATTGTAATCGTGCTCCAGCATTTCAATGGCCCGGTTCATGTTTTCCTGCGACAGATGTTCTCCGCATACACTCAGGTAGTGTTTTGTACGTCCGACAATTTGAATCTGAGCTTTTGACAGATTGGTGAATTTAACCACATCACCGATCAGATAGCGCCACGCGCCAGCCACAGAGCTGATGAGAAGTGCGTATTCACGACCTTCTTCAACCTGATCGATGGTAAATGTTTTTGCATCCGGATTGATATTTCCTTCGCTGTCAAAATTCCCATCATTAAATGGCACGAATTCAAAGAACAGCCCATTATCGAGTACCAGCGCCATTGAATCGCTCTTCGGATCGTCCTGATAAGCAATATATCCTTCAGAGGCAAGATAGGTTTCAATGTAAATCAATGGCTTGCCCAGAAGTTTTTCGAAGCTCTTTGCATAAGGGGCAAAGCTGACTCCTCCATGGGTAAACACCGACAGGTTGGGCCACATTTCGTGAATATTGTTCAGATTGTAGCGCTCAATGATTTTTGTGAGCAGAATCTGAAACCAGGCCGGAACACCAACTATGGCTCCGATGTCCCACTCAGGGGCTTTGCGGACGATTTCCTCAATCTTTGTTTCCCAGTTTCGTTCGCGGCTGATGCGCTTTCCGGGTTTATAGAAATGCTGAAACCAGAAGGGAATATTACCTGTTGTGATACCGGACAAGTCGCCTTCGTAATAGGTGCCGTTGAACTGCAGATGTGTGCTGCCGCCCAACATCAGAATTCCACGTTTGAAGAAATCGGTTGGAATATCATATCTGGCCGAATCGACAAGTGTGCGGATACTGGTTCTCTTAATTGCGCGCAGCATTTCGGGAGTGACAGGAATATATTTGCTGGTAGCTTCGCTGGTGCCTGAACTCAGGGCAAAGTATTTGACACGACCCGGCCAGCTGACGTAGGCTTCACCTGTTAAAGTGCGATACCACCAGTCGTTGTGCATTTTGTTGTAATCATGAATCGGGACGGATTTCTGAAAAGCACTTACGAGATCAGAATCCTTGATCATTCCGGCAAAATCGTAATGTTCGCCGAATGCAGTCAGTTGCGCCTTGCGAACAAGTTTTTTAAGTACTTTTTTCTGTTGCGTGATGGCTGAAGGTTTTCGCTTTTCGACAGGCATGATGTTCTTCAGCTCAATAGCGCTTTTGATTAGCGTACCCAAAATTGGCATGGCAGGTAGTTTTGGCAAAATTAGTGAATTTATAAATATGATTTCAGTTCCGGATATGGTTCAGCTTTTCTCAAAAAATTGCATCAGAAAAGGAAACTGATCATTTTCCGGATACGTGAGCAGGATTCCTCTTTTCCAAGAAGAAACAGAATATCAGCCAGATGCGGTCCGGAACTGGCACCGACCATAGCTATGCGGAGGATGTTGTATATTTTGCCGGCAGGCAAAGAACCTTCTTTTATAAATGATGAAATGACAGCATCAATCGATTCTGATGTCCATTCAGCACTTTCAAACAATGTCACAAGTCCGTTCAGCCAGTTGCCGGAATCCGGAGTGCTGTGTTTTTTCAGATCGGCTTCATTGTATGATCCGGGTGCCTCAAAGAAAAAGCGGCCAGCTTCGGGCAAATCTTTTACGAAATCCACTCTTTCACGCAGAAGGCCCGCGATTGTTTTTAATTTGTTTTTATCCGATGCGGCAATATTCTGCTTTTCAAGCATCAGTGCGAATTCTTCTGTTATGTCCTCAACACTGGCTTTCATCAGATATTGATGGTTGAACCATTTTGCTTTTACCGGATCGAATTTAGCTCCGCTCTTGCTCACATGGTCGAGCGAAAAAGCCAGGCTCATTTCTTCAATATCCATTATTTCGCGCTCGTCGCCGGGATTCCAGCCAAGCAGCGCCAGCATATTGATGAACGCTTCGGGAAAATATCCGCTTTCGCGGTAACCGGAGCTTTTTTCACCGGTTTTCGGGTCTGTCCATTGCATCGGGAAAACCGGGAATCCCAACCGATCGCCATCGCGCTTGCTCAGTTTTCCGTTGCCATCGGGTTTCAGCAGCAGCGGTAAGTGCGCAAACTGCGGCCGTTCCCAGCCCAGGAAGCGATACAGCAAAACGTGCAGCGGTGCCGAAGGCAGCCATTCTTCACCGCGAATGACATGTGTGATTTCCATCAGATGGTCATCAACAATATTGGCCAGATGGTAGGTCGGCATGCCGTCGCTTTTGAAGAGTACCTTGTCGTCAATATTTTCGCTTTTCACAGTCACATGGCCGCGAATGAGGTCATCAAACTCAATAACACTGTTTTCGGGCACTTTGAGCCGTATTGTGAATGGCTCACCACTGTCAAGCATGCTTTTCACTTCGCTTTCCGGCATGGTGAGCGAGTTGCGCAAACTTTTCCGTGAACGGCAGTCATATTGAAAATTCTCTTTTTTTGATTCACATTCCTTGCGCAGATTATCAAGTTCTTCGGCAGTATCAAAGGCGTAATAGGCATTGCCGCTTTCGATGAGCTGCATGGCATATTGATGATACATGGCTTTGCGTTCGCTCTGTTTATAAGGGCCAAAGGGGCCCCCGACATGCGGGCCTTCGTCGAAAATGATTCCGCTCCAGGTGAGACTTTCAATAATATATTTTTCAGCACCTTCCACAAAGCGCGTCTGGTCGGTATCTTCGATGCGGAGGATGAGTTTCCCTCCATTCTTTTTTGCAAAAAAACAATTATAAAGCGCTGTTCTCACTCCGCCGATGTGCAGCGGACCTGTAGGGCTGGGCGCAAAACGTACACGAACCATAATTCAGAATTTGGAGTGCAAAGGTAGTCAAAACGCTAAAATGAAAAGCAGGGAAAGTGCAATCAGAAATCCCTGACCAGCATTGATTCGGCAAACTCCTGTAGAACAGCTTTCTGCTCTGTGTTTAATCCGGTCATGGCCAACGCTTCCATGGCAAGTTCATGGTGTTTTTGCATCACTGATTTGCAGTCCGCAATGACATCGTTGTTAATGAAAATTTCCTTCACCCGGATGATTTTCTCGACTTCGTCCATTGATTTATCGTTGTAGAGCTGCTGGAAAGCCAGGCGGTCACTGCCTTGCAGTTTGCCCATGGCATTGACATACAGATAGGTCTTTTTGCAGTCGAGGATATCTCCACCTATGCGTTTCCCAAAGGTTTTTTCATCACCGAAAGTGTCGAGCAGGTCGTCCTGGAGCTGAAAAACCATTCCGGTGTGTTCGCCAAAGCGGTAAATGGCTTCGCATTGTTCGGAAGTCGCATTTCCGAGAATGGCTCCGATTTTCAGACATGCGGCCATCAGAACAGCCGTTTTGAGGAGAATCATCTGCATGTATTCTTCCATGGAAACCTCAGGCATGGTCTCGAAATTCATGTCGAGTTGCTGCCCTTCGCAGACTTCCATGGCAGTTTTGGTGAATACTTTCAGGACGGCCGGCAGTTTATCTTCGCGTGTAAGCGTGACAAATTCGTACGCTTTGGTAAACATGGTGTCGCCCGAAAGGATTCCGATATTGGTGCCGTACTTGTTGTAAACAGTAGGTCTGCCGCGGCGTATGGGCGCATCGTCCATGATGTCATCATGCACCAGTGTGAAGTTGTGAAAAGTTTCAATGGCAATGGCCGGGTTCATTGCGTCTTCGATGTTATTGCCATAGAAATCGCATACCATGATTGTCAGTACCGGGCGCAATCTTTTTCCTCCGGCTTTCAGTGCATAATCAATTGGTTCATACAACTCGACAGGAAACTTTACAAAATTGATATTGTTGAACCGTTCAGTGAAGATTTCCTGATAATGCTGTATGGTTTTTTTCATGATTTTTCAGATAATGAAACGTGTGTCGTTCAAAATATTTCTGATTCCTTCTTCGAGCGGAAGCAAAGGCCGGTTTAGTAATTTGTGCATTTTGCCGATATCGGGCAGGCGGCGTCGCATATCGCCCTCTTTGAGGGGTGGCATGTATTTCAGTTCAGCAGTGGAGCCGGAAACCCGGATGATCATTTTGGCAACATCATCAATAAATGTTTCATTATCGTTGCCTATGTTGTACACATCGCTGTGCATGGCCGGATTCTGAACCACCTGATTGAAGCAGTTGGTGGTTGCATCCACATTATCGTCGATGTAGCAAAAGGTGCGTGTTTGTTTGCCGTCGCCATAAATGGTCAGCGGTTTGTTTTTCAATGCAAGATTGATGAAGCGGCTGATAACAAAATCCTTGCTTTGTTTGGGACCGTAGGTATTGAAAAACCTGAAAATGGTGTAGGGGAGCCCGAATTCGGTATGATAGGATTTCAGAAATGCTTCCGATGCATTCTTTACAATGGCATAGGGCAACTTTGAATTGAGCGGGGTGGTATTTTCGTTTTGAGGAAACTCAACCGGCTCGCCATACACTTCTGAACTGGAGCTGAAAAAGACACGTTTTACCGTAGAGTTTTTGCTCAGATTGAGAATGTTTTCAATACTTTTCAGATCCTGCAGAACACTGACCGGATTTTCGAGTGTCCGTTTAACGCCAACCATGGCTGAGTAGTGAAAAACATAGTCGAAGCGGAATGCGTGAAAAACTTCCGAAATGTCGCGGTAGGCATTTACATCGGCCTTGATGAATTTGTATCGGTCGGTGTTTTTGGCGGGCAATTTTTCAATGGAACCCGTTGAAAGATTATCCACAATGACCAGAAATATTTCCGGGTTTTCAAGTAGCTTTTCAGCCAGACTGCTGCCAATGAATCCGGCTCCGCCGGTGAGTAAAACTGAAATCATTATTTCTGTAATAAGGATAATAAATACTGGCCATAGCC
>Ga0116172_10003419_pt1 | contig 13265 bp, 7 predicted proteins | sample AD_UKC083_MetaG_FD_89799 | JGI IMG/M metagenome (GOLD analysis project Ga0116172, IMG submission 89799) | Active sludge microbial communities of municipal wastewater-treating anaerobic digesters from USA - AD_UKC083_MetaG | ecosystem: Engineered > Bioreactor > Anaerobic > Digestate | place: USA...
CATGAACTCATGGCCATACTGACCGAAGCCGAAATGAACAGCCGGACTCATCAACGCACACAGATGTATCTGAAATTAAGCGGGCTGCGCTATGATGCGGTGCTCGAAAACATCCAGTGTTCACCTGCCCGCAACATTACGCGCAACGAAATCATTGCGCTGGCCGATTGCGCGTATATACAGCGTGCAGAAAACATTCTGATTACCGGAGCCACCGGATGCGGAAAAAGTTATCTCGCCTGCGCCTTCGGGCGACAGGCGTGTACGCTGGGACACAAGGTGCTGTATCTGGGAATGAATCGCTTCGCCGAAAAACTGACGCTCTCAAAATTAGACGGCTCTTACATCAGATTGCTCAATCAGATTGAAAAAATCCCCCTCGTCATCCTTGATGACTTCGGACTAACGCCGCTGGAAAGCCAGACCCGCATTGCTCTTCTGCAATTGCTCGAAGATCGCTACGGCAAACGATCAACTATTATCACATCGCAGCTTCCGGTCTCAAAATGGCACCAGTATATCAACGAACCCACGCTGGCCGATGCAATTATGGACAGATTGTCAGGTTCTGCTCATCGTTTTGAATTAAAAGGAGAATCGTTAAGGAAGAAAGCAAAGTAAAAAAGTAGTATTTTTAACCCCCAATTTGTTCTTTGATTTTTAACTCACTTTCGCCCGGAAAAACAACTTTTTTCATCAGGCAATAAGTGGCACCCTTTCGACCGAAATAGGTGGCACTGTTTGTCCGAAATAATCATAAGACAGCCATGCTCACGCTCGAAAACCTGAAAGAAGTTATTGAACGATACAATTTGAATGACTTCACTTTATTTTCCGATGACGGTTCAGAAAACAAAGGTTCCGTTTCCGCATTTGCTTCTACCTCACAATACAGGATCAATTCAGTGATTGCACAGATTGACACTTCTTTTTCCAATTCCGTTGTAGAGGCAGTGAATAAAATTTTCAAAAGCAATTACTGGCCCCGCGATTTTTCAGGACAGTTGAACAAAGCGCTTGAAATAATTTCCGAAATGGTACATGATTATACATATATCCGCCCACATGGCTCGCTCAGCGGTCTCACTCCATTTGAGGCGCTTATGAATGAAAACAAGGAATCTATAGTTCCAGCTGATCAAATCAGAATAGCAGCTACTACCAGAATCTCCGAAAACCTGAATTCAAATTGTACCGACTGCCAACCGATACCAGAATAGTAGTTCTTATGACCGAATGAAATAGAATTTCCCAAGAAAAGCAATTACAATTTCTGATCTCATTCAGAAATGAACACAAATCTGTTCATTTTGATAACCCAACAAGCACAAAGCCGGCGCTGTGGCCGGCTTTGATGTGATCTATTGAATTTCAGTGTTTTACCAATATTGGGATAGGTGTTTAGGATTTATCTTGGATGGTGCAACGCTGCAGGCCGGCTTTGAGGTGATCTATTGAAGTTCAGTTTTTTGCCGATATTAGGATGGGTATTTAGGATTTATTTTGGATGGTGCAGGGCACCGCATTATTTCACTATTAGTTTTACCGTGTTGCTTTTTATACAACCCTGAAAAATGTGATTTGGGTTGATTTGATTTCTTTCCACAATTTTTTTAAAAATTAAAAGCTCGTAAGGGTCATCCACCAAATCCTGAATGTAGAAGCAATAATAAAAAGTTACTTTATAGGAACCTTTATCTAAGCAATAATAGTCATTATGGTAAGCAGCACTTGACTTGAATTTTTTAAAATATCTATAATAAAACGATATCTCTACATTTTCCGAATCACTAATAACCTTACTTGAAGCGCTAAGTTCTCTAATATACTTTTCATTTTCTTTCATGTCCTCTTTTTCCACTCTTCTATTGTCTCTTATCCTTTTTCTTTCATTGCTAATCGGATGTCCTCCGTGACTGCCTCTTGAATTTTGAAAAACAGCAGCACCATTTTCATTATATATCGTATAGAAAAAACCTGTCGGATATGAAATATCATTTATAATGCGTGATGCATAAGCAGAGTCATACATGGTTTTTTTAATATCGTAAACCATTTTATTCATTTCGAAATTTGGATAAAGATAACGTCTAATCATCTCTATTTTAAGTGGGTATATAAACACCTTGGCATCAGTATTATTGAATATCGTGGCATTAAATGTTATTTTTCGGTTGAATATTTCACCTGTCAGCTTCTTATTTACCTTCTCACTATTTATTACATGTACAGTTTTTACACTATCTGTAATTAATATTGTAATAGGGTTGTCATTGCTTTGTGCTTTTAACATATTAAATGCACAAAACAACACTGTAATAATGATACTACTTTTAATGGCTACCATAGTGTAAGTTTTGAAAAATAATCTGGAGAAGGCTGTAATAATTGATCAAGTGATGATACTCCATGTTGCAACATCCTATTTGAGTAAGCATCAAGGTTCAACTTGCTATCTTTGAGAACAGGGTCGTAAAATCTAAGTTGAAAAGAATAAGCTCTATATTCCATGATATCTTTGTATGAATAGGGACTATTCATTCTATAATAGCTATCAATGCCTGAATAATAATCCCAAGCATGGATACCTTCATGTGGAAAAATATCACTAAACCCAACTGCGGAATTTCTTACAAACATTTTCACGAATGTTCTTGAAAAGGTTGTTGTAGTAGCTATTTTTTCAACTGTTGTACCGTTTATTTGGGTAGAAGCAAAAGGGTAGTCTTCCTCCGTTATTGCTGGAGCACCACCTGTACGTCCATATTTGCCGGTATTATATTTACCCCATTCATAGGCACTCTTATATTTGTCCCAATCATCTAACACTAATTGCTTTTGTGCTTTAGTAGGGCCACCAGTAAAACGATTAAATCCCTTGGCTGAAATATATCCTTGAACACCCCCGGCTAAAGCTCCGAAAAGTGCGCCATTCTTAGCACCATTAACAGCTCCTTCCCAGAAATCCTGCCCATTAAATAGATTTCCAACACCTTGTGACAGCGCTCCGGTGACAGCGTATGTTCCTGATCCATAAACAGCACCCCAAAGCAATCCAGAAACATCGAAAGCTTGACCTAATGCGGAAAATCCAGTTCCAACAAGACCGCTTATTGCTCCGACAGCAAAACCTTTTGCAAAGCCTCCGCCAATTGATTGCCCCGATCGCCAGGCCTGATCCGCTGCAATAGCCCCATTATATGCAGCGAACATTATTACTGGAACATACCATAGAAATTCGCCCGATGGATCTGTATAAATAAGTGGATTATTCATGCAGTAACTATACCTGTTAAAACTATGAGAGTTGAACGGAGTCTGCACAAAATTATCAGGGCTTAAAAATCGCGCTACCACTGGATCATACATACGACCGTTCATGTTTATCAGCCCAAATTCATCAAGATGTTCATGACCGGTGTAGCCGCGGTCAAATACAAAATCTGTTGGTACTCCGGAATATGTCCAGTCGTCGGAGTTTCTTCTTCTTCCCCACGGGTCAAAACTGTATTCTTCTACTGTGCTGCCATCTTCAGCAATCACTTTGTTCCAATTGCCCTGATAGTCTGTGAGAACATAATACATGTTTTCAGTTTCATCACTATTTGTCACATAGAGCCCACCACCTGGTAAATAGTGGTGATATGATATTATATCTGTCTCATGATTTTCGATAACCTCAAAATCACCTCCAACGAAGTATTTAGTTTCTGTGAGTGTTGTGTTGTCAGTATAATAATCAGTCTTAATGCGTTGTTCATCAGGGCCGTACTGAATTTTTAATATTTTCTGTTCTGTCGCATGAGCAATTTTTTCAACACTATTAAAGCAGTTGTAGTCAACGCTCTGAAATTCTTCAGCCGGCAATTGCACAGGATCCGGAATAAGAACCAACGCATGAGGCTTGCCCGAAATATCATATTGATACTGACTTCCGGCAGAAGTGACATCACTTTTAGTCAATATATTTCCATTGTCGGAATTATAACTCATTGTTATTGGTTGTTGTCCGTTTACGGACCATCCAGTCAAAAGATTATGGTGAACATTGTCATACGAAAAACTTTCCGTAAGGTTTTTATTCAGGTCTTTTCGCCAAAGCAGATTGCCTGTATATTGGTCAAACTGGGTTTGCAGGTTCTGAATATTGCTGCCCCCGGCATTTGAGCCGGCTTCAATGTTTATAGGAAATCCAAATGCATCATAAGTCATCGTGCGAAACAATTGTCCGTCGGCAATGGTGTAATCAAGAAGCTGACCTCGTTGATTGGTGCTGCCGGGAGCGTAGATAATTTCATTGGTTTCTGAGTTCAATACAGAAGTCAAAAAACCATTGTTGTCATATTGATATTTAATGGAGAAACCATCCGGGAAACTGTAGTTTTCAAGCTCTCCGCTGGAGGTATATGTGTAGTGAAACACAAAGGGTTGATCTATCGTAATCGTTTTTTGCTGTAATCTTGAGTACTCGTCATATGAATACGAATAAGATGATGTTTTTGAGTTATCATCAGTAAAAGAAACATAAGCCAAAACTCCTCTGCTTCCCTGCTGTGCAGTTATATCATTGTAAACATATGATGTTATTGTGCCATCTGAAAGACATTCTTTTTCAATTAAACGACCTGTTTTATCATAAGTCATTTTAAAGTGGTTTCCATTGGCATCAGTCTGTTCGGCAAGTTCTCCGAAAGCATTATAAACATAAATGTTTAGGCCGGCATCAGGATCAGTCAAAGTTTTTTGTCTTCCGTATTCATCGAATGTAAAGCTTGTAACACTCCCATCGGGTGCAGATATTGATTTTGTATTACCATCGCTGTAATAGCTATAAGTTATTGTGCCACCCGGATCAGTTGCAGTTGTGATGTTACCTGCTGCGTCTTTTGTTTGGGATGTACTTACCCCTGTATATAAATTTGTTGTGGTCGTTGTACGACTTGGTGCAGCCACAGTTGGATAAGTGGTCGTTATTACAACACCATTCGGGGTTTCAACACTGCGTAAACGTCCATATTCGTCATACACGTAGACTGTAGTACTTGGATGAGAAGGAACGCCAGCAACAACAAAAATGGGATCAGACACATTTGTCAGTTGGTTTTTATTGTTATAAACCCATTTAACTGCCACTAAATTTCCATCTTTATCAGTTTGTTGTGAATGAACTTTTCTCCCAAATCTATCATAAGTAACAGTAGATTTTGGTGAAATATTCGATGTTATATCATAAAAAAAGCAATAGTAATTATATTGAGGATTATTCCAGCCAACTTCGGTATTCACCCAATTTCCTTCGGGGGAAATGGTTTTTATCAATTCGCCAAAAGCCCCGTATTGGTATTTTGTAGTTAAATTATTTTGGTCTGTTTCAGATAAGATATTACCAAATGCACCATCATAGGAGCTCGTACTTGAATATCCCTCGGGGTCAGTGGCTTTTGTTGTGAATCTGAAATTTTCGTCATACTCAAACAAACTCGTTCTGGATACAAGGCCTGTTGAAGTCACGGTAATTGCTTCCGGCAGACCAAAATCATTAATTGTAAAAGCAGTAGTAACAGCTTTTGGCATATTTGAAAAATCCACTGAGGAGGTAATATTTCCCTTTGAATCATATTGAATATGCTTTGAATTTGTTATGGCCGATTCATTCTTAAGCTGCTGTGTAATTAATATATCCTGTGGTTTAGACAAACACCATGAGCCCGAAGAAACATAGTTTTGGTACAATGTGTTCGTTGTATGATAAGGTGTTATTGAATTTGTATCAGAATAACACCTCTGATATTGCGTTTCGATATTTCCAAGATTAGAAATATAACTTGTCTCGACTTCTGTTTTAGTATTTGTCATATAGTCCTTTGTAACAGATAGGATTGTATATGGCAAATAAATTTTCGGGTTTGGGTAATCATTAAATAATGTGTTACTATATGTGGTTTTTGATAAAACAACCGTGTTTCCGCTTTCTGTTTTGTATGTCTGGTCCAAAACAGGTTGCATGAATATCAGGTTAGGGTTGATTTCTTGTATTGAAAGCATAGCAACCGGAGAGATGCTGGATTGTGTAATAATCCTCTTGAAACCGAGAAAGCCTTTCCCCTCACGATGAATAACAGCTCCTTCGTAAAAATAAGATGTATTGTTAAAACCTGCATTTGCTGTCCCATCGTCGGTTTCAACTGATTTCAAAACGTAAAAGGATGGGTGCTTAATAACCATACAACCATTTATGTTTGATGTGCCCTTTTTGTAAGTTGTGTTATCAACTAAGTTTGAGTAATTATATTTCGTTTTTACATTCAAGCCGTTTGCAGAAGAAATCAGTTTCCTATTTTTTTGTCCCTGATTAACAATTATCCGTAAAAACTCACCACCATAAGTATTGCTTGGATAAATAGTCTGATAGTAAATCCCTATATCTTCATTGCCGTCACCATTAAAATCACATGTCTGGTATTGCGAGCTCTTTGTTTCAGCTAAAGCTGTTATTATATCATAAGAATTCGTTATATTCACGTTTCCAGTAAGATCAAAAGTATCAAAAGAATACACACCGTTATGTAATGAAAGAATGGCAGCTCTCTTTGTTAAAGACATGTTTTCAAAACACACAATATCACTTTTCCCGTCATTATTGAAATCCCGGATAAACAGGAACGTATTGCCTTGAGTCGGATCTATTGTCAGGTTTGATAAATTATATCCGGAGCTTGAAAAACCAGTTCCATTAAATAAATCAATTGACCATCCATTTTGGGCAACCCATGTCAAAACATCGGTTTTCCCATCTCCGTTAAAATCCCCAAAGTATATTTTATGCCACCTGCTTGGAAAACCGGTATCATATAAAGTGGACATTTCCCACTCTGTACCATTAAATACAGGTTTGTATATTTGAAAAGAATGGGTCTCATTTTGATCATCTCTTTGTGCTATCAACTCTGATTTGCCATCTCCGTCAGCATCTAGAAAATAGAATTGCATCGCTTCGGCACTTGAAGCAGGTGAAATCCCATTATCATCCATAATATCTGTATATACTACGGAGAAATTTGAAATGTTTACAGAGACTTTTGTTGCCCGAACTCTTGTCAAATACCCATAATCTGCAACAGTTACTATTTCATCTTGACCATTGCCATCAATATCAGCCGCAAATATGTTTATTGGTTGAGAAGTGGATGTATATACTGGCATTGAACTTTGCAACATGACAGTTCCATTGGAATACAATCCAATTATACTACAGTTTGAATATTGGGTTGGGTGATTTTTGTCATTTTCAATTAACTGCACGTCAGATAATCCATCACCATTAAAATCCCCTATGGCAATTTTGTAATCTTTTGAATCCGATAAATTTCCGTAATCTGAATCAATGAATATTGACCCATTGTTTAATAAAACCTTCCACTTTTTATCGCCTTCATAAGTGTATACGAAAACATCAGTCAAACCATCACCATTAAAATCTCCATAATACAATTGCTCCCTATCACCCCAAAACTCTGAAAGAGCTTGCTTGGTATTACTTACAACAGGTGTCTTTTCTTCATATCCGAAAATTAAAGAATTATACTTAGTTCCATCGCTTCCATATTCTTCAACCTCATTTAACATCGAGTAATCACTGAAGTAATGTTTGAGGGTATACGTTTTAATCAGTTTCTTTTCGGACCTTATTTCAATTCTGCTTAACAAAGAGGTTGAAACAATCTTACAGCCATTTATATATGCTTGTTCCTTGTCTGCACGTTCTGTATAAAAGAACTTAACTGAATTATAAGGTTCTAAAGCAGGAGTTGCATCATTATTACCAGTATATTTTATTTCAACAAGTCTGAATTCGAGGTCTTGTACAGCATAATAAAATTCAATGTAATTACCATTGGCATCTGTGATTTTATTTACATTCCATGAAATCACATTCTGATCGAACTGATTTAGGAATTTTGATCCCTGAGTTTTCCCGTACTCTATTGTTTTTCCATCCTTTGTTAGTACTTCAAACCATTGAAATCCATTTACATTGTCGTCATGCAGTATGATTTTGCTACCATTAAATACTTCAGTGTAATATTCTGAACCATCTTCACCGTAGTTTCCGGAAATTAACATCAGTCTTTGACCATCAAGAGCAAATCTATCTCCATTGAAATTAACTCCTTTAACTTCCCCGTCATGGATTATAGTTTTCGGTACTCTGGTAATTGAACTTGCTCCGCTAATATTCCATCCATAACCGGCAATTCCATTACCACCCTGGCTATTATATACCAGTGCAATATTTGGTTGCATTCCGGCGGTTCCTGGAGAGCAAAAGATTGATATTGAATAAACAGCTCCACCTGTTAATGATACATTTGTAGATGCAGGCGTTGAGCCAACAACAAGAGTTTGGTCTAACTCTCTTACTAATGGATCAACGATGTTGGTTTGATATTGTGCCGGACCGGATACAAACGCATAAGGATCAATATAGGCATGAAGCTTATTATTCCCTTGAGCCTGATATCCGAATCCAGGGAGGAAGTGAATGTATTCATTTCCCACAATTTCAAATGATTGTGCCCCATTGTATGGTGTAGAAATGTTTATTTGAGCTGAGGAAAAAACAGCACTAATGAAAAAGAATAAAAAAGAAACTGGCTTTTTTATTGATAAAATCTTAAATATTACTCTTGTTTTCATTTCTGTTTCATTTTACAACTTGCGAAAAAAAGAAAGTTTTTATATTCAAATTGCGGTTGTTGTTCTGCGTTTTCTTTCAAAGTTACCCCAAAAATTATAGCCCATATAGCTTGGCATAATGTGAACACTACATTTTTTCTTTATTTGAAAGATGCTAATTTAGAACTAACAATAGCACTTCAAATATCATTTCTGTAAATTGTTCATATTTGATGTCTCCATCACGTTGATTCGTTGTTCAAGTTGCAAAATATAAAGTGTTAATTCCTCCACTTTCTTTAAAAGCAGCATGTTCATTTCACTCAGATTAATTCCATTCTCTTCTGTTTCCTTTGCTGATGGAATCTCTGGTAAATGCTTGTTGGTATCAATGTATGATTTTAAATCGGTAAGACTCATCAGATTGTAATTCTGCTCAAAAACGTAATCCGGACATGAACCATTCAGGTCGACAAGTACTTCTTTGGCCCTGATTGTGCCACATACATCGAGCTTGTATTTTGGATCATTTGTGCCAATTCCAATAAAGCCGGTTTCATCTTGCAAGAACAACCTGTAATTGACTGCACCGCTGCTGCTTGTAGTAGGGTTCCAGAAATTTAATCCGCCGGAAGCTGAATTATATTCAAGACCCCATTCAGGCTGGCAATGGTATCCCCAATAAATACTGCGAGGTTCCTCGTTAGGACCATCAGTCATAAGCAGATGTCCATCAACAATAAGTTTTATATTGGGAATTGCAGTGCAATTCTGTGTCGGACCCATGACAATTTGCCCATTTTCATTTAATCTCATTACATCAATACCTGATGTGCCACCGTTTCCTTGATCAGTCCTGAAATACAATCCTTTTCGTCCGGCACTTGCAGCAATATCCCAATGAGAAGTGCGGTTCAAATTACTCAAAGGTGCCGGAGCATTATAAGCAACATCTTCAAGCCTTATGGTTGCTGAAAGATTAGCTGATAATTCATCTTCTGCTTCTTGAAATTCACTCAGATTGGTGCTTCCCTTAATATGCAGGTTCTGCTGCGGAGTCGTCGTTCCAATTCCTACATACCCATTATTGTTTCCATTGATAATTGTATTGAAATTGCTTCCTGATTCACTTTGAAGCAATAAGTCTCCGTTTGTTGAGTATATTCTGTTTTCTGTTGTACCGCTAGCCGGACCATATGATGATAAATGGAGTGACGATGTACCAATCTGAAGATGATTCTGTACAACAAGATTTGACTGCGTTGTTGTACCTGTCACCTGAAGATTGGTAACACGCAGTGAGCCTGCATAGAGCGAATTGCTGTCAAAATTAATTTCTCCGGTCTGCGAAGTAATTCTGCTGTTGTTTCCGTCAATGATGATGGTACTGGTTTTATACTGCGAGGCTTTCATTTCATCCGATTCCATTTTCGATGCCATCACTGTATCAAGCATTGCCTTTTCGCCGGTATATGATTTCCCGATGATAATTCCGTCAAACACATTGAGTGTGCCCCTGATAATAGCATTTCCGTTTATGTCCAGTGCTGCTGCAGGATTCTCAGTTCCAATCCCGACCCTGAACCCGGGTTCGCAGTAAATTTTTGTAGTACCAAATACTTTCCATCCCAGGTCCATTCCCTGAATATTCCTGAATGTGCCGTCGCCGGTCAACACTTCGTTGGAGTTATTTGTCCATGGTGTAGATTGTAATTTTCCGCCTGCATCAAAACGCAGAATACCGGCAGGTGCCATACTGAAACTGTTCAGAATGATAACACCGTCCGGGCCTATAGTCAACCTTGCAGTGTTATTTGTTTTGAAAACAAGGGGCATCGCATTGGTGGTTCCCAGAAAATCAGTTGTTGTGGATGCATTTCCGGTCAGCGACCACTTTGGTCCGGCCTGTGCAAACGAGACGACGGAAATAAATGATAAAACAGCACCCAGAAACAGTTTCTTGCAAATGGTATTCATTGTATTTTTGTTTTTATTATTCGCGGATTATTCCAAAAAATTTCTTCTGCCCGTCAATGATCAGGGTCATGTTGTATTTGCCCGCTGCATAGGGCGTAAAATCAAGCTCCATAATCGATGAAATCTGTCCGACACTCACCAGAACCCGTCCCTGAAGATCAGTAACGACAATACTTCCAGTAGTTTCATCCGATAAATTGCTTAATTCAATATTCAATTGTCCCTTGGTCGGGTTGGGATAAATGCTCACCTGAACCTCTGACATCATAGTGTTATAGGGGTCTGTAGCAGTACTATCTACAGCGTTTTTATTGCCGGATGGAATAGAAAGGTCAATGATTGTTCTGGAAGTGCGGTTACCGGCATTATCATATCCAAACTCAATGGCATAATTCTGCGAAAAGCAACTGAAGCCATAAAACAGAAACATTAGCAGAAATAATTTCCTCATATATGTGTAATTTTTCGTAAAATCGGCGCAAATTATTAAAAGATTCAGACGAATTAATTATGGCGGTCCTTTTTGTTAATAAATGATGCGAATTGTTTAAAACTTTCATTAAACACCCAGAGGTGATCTTTCAATCAGTTACTGAGAAAAGAATTTTGCAACTTATTTCGCAAAAGAAAGAGTAGCATGATTATTAAAATCTGTCCAGTTTACTATCTTTTCGAGGCGGACAATTTGATTAAACGCAGAAGTTTTTAAATCACTCTGTTTTCAAATCCTCATTTCTCTTCACCCCCTCCACCAACGCTTTCACCAACTCATCCTTGTCCCCTGGATCAATCTTTCCAAGCGACTCCAGAAGTTTTTCCACCTGTTTGTTTTGCTTTTTTGATTCCGATTTTTGCTTCATGAAATAGGTTATCAGAATCCCGACGCCGGCCACAATCAGCGGCCAGTTATTCTTGAGGATATTCATAAAAGAAGATTTTTCATTTTCTTGTTTTGCTGCCCGGATGGCGCGTTCATGGCCTTCTTCGAGGTCGTTGATTGTCTCTTCAAGCTCCTTGATTTTCTTGTCTTTGTTTGTCATCTCAAACTCCATCAGTTTGTTCTCGATGATTTTTTCCGGTCCTGCAAGCGCTTCCTTTCGGGAATGCTCCCGCTGATCAAGAATTTCAAGTTTTGACTGAAATATTTCTTCGCGTTGTGCAGAAAGATCGCGTTCACATTCTTTGAGGCGGTTTTCTTTTCCGGTCAGATTGGTTTCCCAGCGCGTCAGGCTCTCTTCCCACCTTGTGAGCCGCTTTAGCATGTGTTCTTCCGACTGGAACATGCGGCTGTTTTGTACATCTGCGGCATTATTTTGTACAGAATTACCGGCGGATTGAACATTTTTTGAGCTTGTTTGTTCATCGCTGATGCAGGATGAGCAGAAATCCAGAATAATCGAAGACAGCGATGGTTTGCGGCCTTCGGCCTGCCTGCGATTCTCCTGGATTCTCACCAGCTGATTGTATAATTCAGCCGGAACTTCTATGCGGATGGATGTGTCCATTTCGTTGTGTTTTGATTAAACGGACGGACAGCCATGGCGCTACTGCCCGTCCGGGCACGGATTTAATTAATCGTCGTCATCTTCGGGATCAAGCAGCTCAATCAGCTCGAAGACGCCATCACGATCGTCTGGTTCGTAGTGTACTTCAATAACAATTTCATCATCATCGTTGGCGCCCTGGATGGTGTTGTTCAGGTTGTGTTCATCAATGATTCCGGCAAAATCAATCATCTGATCCACCGGTACTTCAAACGTTCTTGTTTTCATGTCTGTCGGATTTAGTTATTTCAAATTTTCATTCAGTCAGTTTTGCGAATGTGTTTCAGATCCATTCGCAAAAGACATGATTCAAAAATACAGCTGCGCCGGTGGCCCGTTGAGCCAAATGTGGCCAAAGTTGACAAACTGTAACCAACCTGAACAAACTTGTGCATTCTTTCTGACAAACATCTTCTGAATGATTACCCTGAGCCGTTTTCGGAATTTTGAACATCACATAATCCCTGAATTTATCCGCTTCTCAGGAATAAAATGTTCAATCCGAACAAATGAACATTCTGAAAAATCACGTGAAAAAGCGCTTTTTGGTATTTTTTCGGCGATTTCAAGTACAATTCAGGTACTATTCAAGTAAAATCAAATGATTCATCTGTTCAGATTAGTCAAATTCGAATTACTATTGGTTAAAAAGATGAACAGAACAGTAATTTCTGAGCGAAAACATTTTCAAATTGGTAAAATCAAATCCATTGCAGTATGTTTTCAGTAGTATTTGAATTCAAATTGAATATTTCCTGGTTAATTTGATTTAAAACGGGTGCTTTTCGAAAATTTCCGGTTCAATTATGTTTATATTTCCTTTCCTGATGAATTGAAAAAGAGTAAATTTGCCTGAACAATATGGATTTTGAATTAATTGATTACAATGTCTGACAAAAATATACTTACGCCTCGCAAAGCATTGAATAAAGCGTTTCTGAAAATGAAACCGCTGCGGAGTGATATAACACTTTTTAAAAACAACCTGGTTCAGTTGCTCAATGACTGCAATGAATCGGAGACTGAAGAGTTTCACAAGACGCTGCTGAATAAATTTCTGGATACAAC
>Ga0116172_10003421_pt1 | contig 13262 bp, 10 predicted proteins | sample AD_UKC083_MetaG_FD_89799 | JGI IMG/M metagenome (GOLD analysis project Ga0116172, IMG submission 89799) | Active sludge microbial communities of municipal wastewater-treating anaerobic digesters from USA - AD_UKC083_MetaG | ecosystem: Engineered > Bioreactor > Anaerobic > Digestate | place: USA...
ACCGGGAAACGCGGTTCTGGATGCCGGTTGTGGTACAGGCCGGCATTTGCGTGGCTTGGCGGGAATTCCAGGTGTGAGGTATTTTGGTATCGATATGAATAAGGAAGACCTCGATAAAGCTTGTGCCTCGCTTGCGGAAATCCCGGGTTCCTCAGCAGATAATTGCCATATTGCCAGAGCGGATATAAGGAATCTTCCGTTTAGCGACGGTTTTTTCGATTGCGTTATTTGCTCGGAGGTGTTGGAGCACATTTGGGAGCATGAACAGGCGCTTGAGGAACTGATCCGCGTTTTAAAACCTAAAGGCTCTTTGGTCATCAGTGTGCCGCGTTATTTCCCGGAAAAAATTTGCTGGCTACTTTCGCGCGCTTATCGCAATGAAGAAGGAGGACATGTGCGGATTTACAGAAAGGATAAGCTCCTCGCTATGTTTAAAAAGCATGGTTTTAAATGCTGGAAGATTAATTATAAGCACGCTTTGCACGTGCCCTATTGGTGGATTAAATGCCTGGTTGGCCACAAAAATGAAAGTAACTTGCTGGTTAAATATTACAAAAAGTTTCTGGAATGGGATATTATGCATAAACCTTTTTGGGTGCGCTTTCTGGAAGAGTTTTTGAATCCATTCATGGGTAAAAGCATCGTTTTCTATTTTAAAAAGGACTAAGATTAATGAAAATCAATTTGCCCCAGCTGTCTGAAAAAAAAAGTAGGGTATCCGTGGAAAAAATGGGCGCTTTTATCGCGTCTATTCAAAAAGAAAATGGCGAAATTCCCTGGTCGATTGGCGGCAAAACGGATCCTTGGGATCATATAGAAAGTGCCATGGGTTTGTGTGCCGGAGGTTTTTATCAGGAAGCCCAAAGTGCTTATCGCTGGTTAATCGGCACTCAACTGTCTGACGGCAGCTGGTGGTCGGAAACACTCGATGGAAAAATTATCAACCCCACTAGAGAGGCAAATTTTTCATCATACGTGGCGGTGGGTTTGTTTCATTATTACCTTATTACCAAGGATTTGAATTTTTTGGAGGAAATGTGGCCGGTGATTTCCGGGGGGATTCGGTATGCAATAAAACTGCAGTCTCCGCAGGGGGAAATATACTGGGCAAAAAACAAAGACGGCAAAGTTGATAAAATGGCTTTGCTCACCGGTTCCAGTTCGGTTTATATGAGCATCAAGTGTGCCTTGGCTATTGCCAAACTTTTGGGTAAAAAAAGACCCAGCTGGTATAAAGCCAAGGCTTCTCTGGGTGACGCAATCAGATTCAGGCCTGATCTCTTCAATATGATTAAATCACGCTACTCCATGGACTGGTATTATCCTGTTTTGTGTGGCGCAATTAGTGGCGAAGAAGCAAAAAGGAGAATTGATAAATCCTGGGAAAAATTTATTGTTCCTGACTGGGGTGTGCGTTGCGTAAGTGATCGTCCCTGGATAACTATGGCGGAAACGGCGGAACTTGTTATGACTCTGGCAGCCATCGAAGATTATACGCGCGCGCGAGCCGTATTTAGCTGGCTTTCCGACAAAAGATTTTCCGATGATTCCTACTGGATGGGGGTAACATATCCTGATGGCATTATTTGGCCGGAAGAAAAAACGGGCTGGACGGCAGCGGCGGTTATACTTGCCTGGGATGCTTTGAACGAAATAACTCCCGCGGGGAGAATTTTCAATCATAAATTTTGGGATACATGGAAGTTGTGATTGATTTTGTCTTTGGCTGGGTAAAAAGCAAAAGATCATTTGATAATTTATAGCTGCTCCATTTTTCAGTGTCAATTTTAAAAGGCAAATTGAATGAACAAAGACCACCGGCCGTATTACCTAAAACGCTTGAGCCATAAATTTGAACAGTGGTATGCGTATCATTTTCTGGCGCCGCAATGTGAAAGTTTTGGGCATGGTATGGCGTTTATGAAACCCTGGCACGTGGAAATTTACGGCAGGTCTGTTTCCATAGGCGACTTTACCACATTAATCGCCACATCCGATAAAAAAGTCAGGCTGAGCGTGTGGACAAAAGATGAGAAATACGGAAAAATTGAAATCGGTAAATGCTGTTTGATATGTCCGGGCACCAGAATAACATCGGCGACAGCGGTTACACTGGGTGATGACTGCATGCTGGCACAGGATGTTTATATCACTGATTCCGACTGGCACGATTTGTATGACCGCACATCATCCGTGGGCAGCACCTACGAAGTTAAAATCGGCAACAATGTCTGGATCGGCGACAGCGCCATAGTTTGCAAGGGAGTGACCATCGGTGATAACGCAGTCATCGGAGCGGGAACCGTTGTGGTGAAAAATATTCCTGCTAATGCCATTGCTGTGGGCAACCCTGCGGCAGTGGTAAAATACCTGGATGCGGATAAGCCGTTGAAATCAAGGTCGCAATGGATGGCCGAACCTGACAAGCTTAATCAATTTTATGATAATGTGGAACGCATGATGCGGGAAGGAAACACATTTTTTGGTTGGCTGAGGACGGTGTTTTTCCCCCGTAAAGGAGATTGATTTTTTGCGTATCGCTGTTGTGGCCACACCTTATCCCCTGGAAGAAAACCCTTCACCACCGCTAGGATTAACATATGTAGCGGCAGCATTTGTCGCGGCCGGCGCGGAAGTGCGCATTCTTGACTATATTGTCAGTGGCTATTCGAAGGAAAAAATCAGCAAACAGCTGGATAATTTTCAGCCTGACGCGGTAGGTGCGACTTCCGTCACCATGAATTTTTACGAAGCACAGAAAATTCTGCGGGATGTAAAAAGCTGCAATTCTGATATTATCACGATGATAGGCGGCCCCCATGTTTCTTTTGCGGCGGCGCAAACCCTGCGTCAGTGTCCGGAAATAGATTTGATTGTTATCGGCGAAGCGGAAGACACTATCGCCGAGCTTACACCCGTATTAAAGCAGAAAAAAAAATGGCGAGGGATCCCTGGCCTTGCGTACAGGGAAAACGGCGATGTTATCATTACGGACAAAAGGCCTTTTATTGACAATGTGGACAGAATCAGCCTGCCATCGAGGAGTTTGCTGCCCACTTTCCGTTACCGCGCGTTGGGTTTCCCTGTCAGCATGATTACAAGCCGCGGTTGTCCCAATGCCTGCATTTTTTGTCTGGGGCGCAAAATGGTCGGCGCGAAAATCCGCCGCCGGACGGCAAATTACGTGCTTGACGAGATTGAAGAGATACTTGGTTTGGGTTTTGAACGCATCAACATCGCTGATGATTTATTCACTTCCGATAAAGAAAGAGTTCTGGAAATCTGCGAGGGGATAAATAAGCGAGGCCTTAAACTCGGCTGGAGCGCTTTTGCCCGTGTCGATACAGTTAACCCGGAAATACTTGCGGCGATGGCGGCCGCCGGGTGCGACTCGATAAGTTTCGGCGTGGAAACAGGCGATCCGCAGATGCTCCAGCGTATCAGGAAGGGAATCAGACTGGAGCATGCCGCCCCCGCTGTGCAAATGTGTAAAGACGTGGGAATACTTCCGCACGTTTCTTTTATGGTCGGTTTACCGGGAGAAACCAAAGAAACAATGCGAGCCACCGACCGGTTGGCGCGCAGTTTAGATGTAGTTTACGGATATCATTATCTGTCGCCGTTTCCGGGAACTACCGTGCGGGAGCAAATTGAAAAATACGATTTAGAAATACTCACCGATGATTGGAATAAATATGACGCTAATGATGCCATTGTCAGGACATCAGCTTTGTCGCCGGAAGATATGAGAGCTTTTGTCGCTATTTACGAGGAAGAGATGAATGCGGACTGGCAAAAAATATTAGCTGGCTATGAAAACAAGACCAACTCGCCGATGGAAAATTTGCGGGTGATGGGGCATTGGCGCATGCATTTAACCTATAAGATTTTGAAAAATGATTTGATTGAAAAATTAGGTCTGATTGACCACACGCTCTGCAACGGCTCTCGGGAAAGCGCTCTGATGGAGTTGTGTAATAGAATAATTGTTGCAACAGGAGATGAACCACAAATCGTGAATCATACGATGAATGATTTTGCACAGCGCGGGTACTTAACGGCAAAAATGTCTGATGAAGGATGCCGCTGGATCTGGTCTGACGACGTTTAATCGTGTTATAATATTATTTTTTGCGCTTTAATATTCCCAAAGACACAAAAAGCGGCAGTTCTTCATATTGTCGGGAGGCAACGGCAAGCTGATAAACCCGGTAAGGCGCCTGTCCACCCTTTTCCGGATCGGGAAAAATATCGTGAAAAACAAGGTAGCCGCCGGGCATCAGATGTTTTGACCAAATTTGATAATCTTTGAGCACGGATTCGTAAGCGTGGCTGCCGTCAATAAAAATCAAACTAAGCGGAGTCTGCCAGACGCGCCCGACAGTTTCCGAGCGCCCTACAACCGGAATAACCGTGTTCTCCAAAGCAAAAACGGCAAGTGTATGGCGGAAAAGTGGCAAGGTGTCGATAAGACCGGTTTGCTCATTGAGTAAATCAGGGTCAAAATATTCCTGCCCCGGCTGCTGCTCTTCCGAACCGCGATGATGATCTAGGGAAAATAATACGGCATTATTTTCCTTACATGCCCCTCCTATATACACAGCGGATTTGCCGCAGTAACTGCCGATTTCCAGACAGGGGCCTTTTTTGCTGGCTTTAAGTGCCAATTGATAGAGGTAATCTGACTCGCGTTCATCCAGAAACCCTTTTATTTTATCAATTTTTGTTTTGTCTATGTTCAATTTGGCTCCTTTCCGGTGTGAAAGAGTTTTATTTTGAATAAACTTCAAAAGCGTAAAAAGCAAGGTTTATAGAACTATTTTTTGACAGATTGTGGGAAAAAATTTTCACTTTCCCCTTGAAAATAACTACATATAGTGGTAATGTGCTATAAAACCACAATATGTAGCGTTCCAAACGGAAGATAATAATTTCTTATTCATATGCTTACGGAGGGGGAATGAACACAAAGATCAGAAAGAGAGACGGTCGTCTAGTTAAATTCAATGCGGAAAAAATTACCAACGCCATCGCCAAAGCCGGTGCGGCTACTGGCGAATTCGATAAGAAGGAAGCGAAGAAGCTCACCATCAAGGTATTGAATCTGGCCGAACAATTGTTTAATGGCAAAATTTTAACAGTAGAAGAAATCCAGGATATAGTGGAAGAGGTTTTGCTTCAGTCCCCTTACCGGCAGACCGCCAAATCCTATATCATCTACCGAGATCAACACGCCCGCCTCAGGGATATTGCCAATAAAATGGAGGTCGATCTTGTTGACCAGTATTTAAAAAAATCAGATTGGAAAATAAACGAAAACAGCAATATGGATTACTCACTGCAGGGGCTGAACAATTATATTTCTTCGGAAGTGAGCAAGATTTACTGGCTGAATGAGATTTATACGCCGGAAATAAAGAAAGCACACAATGACGGTGATTTTCATATTCATGATTTGAGTCTGCTTTCCGTTTATTGTGTGGGGTGGGATCTTTACGACCTGCTTCTGCAGGGCTTTCGTGGTGTTTCCGGCAAGGTGGAAAGCAAACCGGCAAAGCATCTGCGCAGCGCTCTTGGACAAGTGGTTAATTTCTTTTACACGTTGCAGGGAGAAGCAGCCGGCGCGCAGGCATTTTCCAATTTCGATACTCTTTTGGCGCCGTTCATCCGCTATGATGGTTTGACTTTTCCAGAAATTAAACAGGCGTTGCAGGAATTTATTTTTAATATCAACGTACCGACCAGAGTCGGCTTTCAGACGCCTTTTACCAACGTGACTTTGGATGTAACCGTTCCTAAATACTACGCCGACCAAAGTGTGATTATCGGCGGTATGCCCCATAAGGAAACTTACAAGGAATTTCAGGAAGAAATGAACCTTTTCAACAAGGCTTTTCTACAGGTTATGGCGGAAGGTGACGCCAAGGGCAGGGTGTTTACTTTTCCCATTCCCACCTACAATGTCACACGCGATTTTAACTGGGAAGATCCTAATTTGAAGGATTTGTGGGAGATGACGGCAAAATACGGCGTTCCTTATTTTTCCAATTTCATCAACTCCGATATGAAGCCGGAAGATGCGCGCAGTATGTGTTGTCGACTGCGCATTGATAACCGTGAACTGGAGATGAGGGGAGGGGGGTTGTTTGGATCCAATCCGCTTACCGGTTCCATCGGCGTCATCACGATAAACATGCCGCGAATAGGTTATTTGGCCAAATCAAAGAATGATTTTATGCAACAACTGGAAAAGTTGATGGAGTTGGCGCAGGAAAGCTTGGAAACAAAAAGAAAAGTGCTGGAAAAATTCACCAATGGCAATCTTTATCCCTATACCAAGTATTATTTACGCAGTGTAAAGGAGCGATTTAATGAATACTGGAAAAATCATTTTTCCACTATCGGTTTGGTCGGTATGAACGAGGCGTGTATGAATTTGCTGGGCAAAAACATTGCTTCAAAGGAAGGTCAGGAATTCACGAAAAACGTTCTCGATTTTATGAGAAATAAGCTGATTGATTTTCAGAAAGAAACGGGAAATAATTATAACCTGGAATCAACACCAGCGGAAGGGACTTCGTATCGCCTGGCCAAAATAGACAAGGAAAAATACCCCGATATTATTTGCGCCGGAAACGGCAACGGCAGGTTGAAGAAAGGCGAACCTTTTTACACTAATTCCACACAACTGCCGGTTAACTATACCGATGATATTTTTGAGGCGCTGGATTTGCAGGATGAAATTCAGACCCGCTATACGGGCGGAACCGTGTTTCATACTTTTGCTGGTGAACGTGTGGATAACCCGCAGGCGGTGAAAACATTGGTTCGTAAAATTTGTTCCAACTACCATTTGCCCTATCTTACCTTCACGCCGACATTCAGCGTTTGTCCGTCGCACGGCTATATTAAAGGCGAACAAGAAAAATGTCCGAACTGTGGCGATGATTGTGAAGTTTACTCTCGCGTTGTTGGTTATTTACGACCGGTCAAACAATGGAACAAGGGAAAACAGGCGGAATTTAACGCGCGTCAAGTTTTCAAATTGCAGTAAAATGTAGTGGATTAATGTTTTTTTAACCCTGTCTGCAGGAAGGGTTTTTGATGTTTAATTTCAGAGTCAAAAGAAAATGAAAATAGGTGGTCTCCAAAAGGTATCGCTCATTGATTACCCCGGCGCGATTTCTGCGGTTGTTTTTTCACAGGGATGCAATTTCAAGTGCGGGTATTGCCACAATCCGGAACTGGTGGATCCGGAGAGATTTAGCCCCTGTATTGATGAGAAAAAAATCATGGAATTTTTGGCTACGCGCAGGGGCAAGCTCGATGCCGTCTCCATTACCGGCGGTGAGCCGACTATCCAAAAAGATTTAATTCCATTTGTAAAAAAAATCAAAAAGATGGGATTTGCCGTAAAGCTTGATACCAACGGCTCCCAGCCGCGAGTGATAAAAGAGCTGCTCAAGGCTAAACTGCTTGATTTTATCGCCATGGACATTAAGGCGCCGTGGGAAAAGTATGCCGACATTACGGGAGTTTCCGCGGATACGCAGTCGATTCAAGAAAGCATCAAACTTATTTTACGAGCCAAGATTAACCATGAATTTCGTACCACCGTAGTGGAGTCGCGCTTGAACACCAATGATATCATGAAAATATCAAAAATCATCTCCGGCGCCCAAAGCTATGTCCTGCAAAAATTTATCACCACCGAAGTATTGGACAAAAAGTACCTGAAAGAAAAAACATTATCCGATGAAGAGCTGGAACAGCTTAAAAAACGCATTGAAAAAGAGATAGCCTATGTTATAGTTAGATAACATTAAACATGGGTCATGAAGGTGCGTTATGCGGATGGAAGAAGAAAGTGAAAGCGGCAGCTATACTTACACTGGCCACATTAAGCGGTTGACCGAAATAGGTTTGGCTCTTTCCGCGGAAAAAAATATCAACCGGCTCATGGAAATGATTCTGTCAGAAGCGCGTGCGTTTACCAGCGCGGATGGGGGAACGCTCTACATTATGTCCGATGACGAATCGGAACTTATTTTTACCATTATTCAAAACGATTCCATAAATGTTCGGATGGGGGGAACTAAAGGCAGAATCACCTGGCCTTCCGTCAAAATGAAGAATGATGATGGTTCTCCCAATCATTCAAATGTTTCCTCGCATGCCGCAATTACCGGGGAGGCAGTCAATATCGATGATGTTTACTCGGCTAAAGGGTTCAATTTTTCGGGAACGAAAAAATTTGACAGGGAAAACGGGTATCGTTCCAAATCGATGATGGTTGTTCCCATGCGTAATCATGAAAACGAAATTATAGGGGTATTGCAGCTGATTAACGCACTGGATCCAAAAACAGGGGAAGTAATAAGTTTTTCTCCGGAATCACAGGAAATGACATTATCTCTTGCTTCACAGGCAGCGGTTGCTTTGACCAACAATCAGTTGATACATGACTTGGAAAGCCTTCTGGAATCATTTATCAAGACAATAGCCGCTGCTATTGATGAAAAATCTCCATATACCGGCGGCCATATCCGCCGTGTCGCGCAACTCACTATGGCTATAGCGCATAAAATAAACGAGGTTAAAAGCGGGCCGTTTGCGGGCACTGACTTTTCGGCGGATCAACTCAAAGAATTGCGCATGGCCGCATGGCTGCATGACATGGGTAAGATTACGACGCCGGAGCATGTTATAGATAAAGCAAAGAAGCTGCAAACAGTATATGATAGATTTAACGAAATTAAAACGCGAATGGAAATTATTAAAAAAGATTATTTGATTAAAATCGGCGTGGCGGTAAAAAACAGAGCCCAACGTAAGGCTGATGTAAAAAGTACGCAAAAAGAAATAAAAAAGCTTGATGAGGAAATACGTTTTTTAGAAAAAATAAATACGGGCGCAGAATATATAGACAATAAAGATATTGCCAGGATTAAAAAAATAGCAAAACGCAAATGGAAATTAAACGGCAGGATCAAACCGCTTCTGACTAAAGACGAAATCAGCAATCTCAGCGTGCCTTTTGGAACTCTTAATAAAAAAGAAAAAAAAATTATTACCAATCACGCTGCGGTAACGAAAAAGATGCTTTCCCAGATTCCCTTCCCCAAAAAAATGCGCCGTATAGCCGAATATGCCTCCGCTCACCATGAAAAAATGGACGGCACAGGTTATCCTACCGGGCTCAAGGGAAACGATATTACGCTGCAGTCGCGTATTATAGCTCTTGCCGATATTTTTGAGGCTATCACGGCTAAAGACAGGCCATATAAAAAAGGTAAAAGCGTCCCCGAAGTGCTCAGGATTATGAAAGGCATGGTTAAAGATAATTATATCGACGCTGATCTCTTCGAACTATTTGTTAAGGAAAAAATATACAGAAACTACTCTCGCCTTGTATAGCAAGGCTCGAAGGAATTATCGGTTATATGTCATTTTTTGAAGATTCTATTAGATTAATGCCAGACTGTCGGCCACAGCCATGCCGGCGAGAGTTGGGCGTAGAAAACCTTTTTTTAGTTCCAGCAATTTACTGTTTATCAAAGATTCAATAACCATTTTCTTTTCTTCAAGCAAATCCGTACGGAATCTTTTCTGGTAAGCGCTTAAGTCGATTCCATCATTGGTGCGCAAAGCCAAAAATAACGTCTCTAATTTTAATTGTTCCGCTGTAAGTATTTCTTCGCTTTCCACCGGCGATATTCCCTGAGGAACATTATTCAGATAATCTTTGGCAGACTTAACATTCCACCAGCGCCTGTTTTCTAAAAAAGAATGAGCCGCGGGGCCTATTCCTAAATATGGAGCGTGTTTCCAATATTTCATGTTGTGTCTGGATTTAAAATTATTCTTGCGCGCAAAATTGGATACTTCGTAATGGATATAGCCAACTTTTTCCAGTTCCTTCGCTGTGGTGAAAAAGAATTTTTTTTGCTGTTTTTCAGTTAGCTTTTTTATTTTATTTTCATGGTATCTCTTATAAAAAGGAGTGCTTGCTTCTAGGGTAAGCTCATAACAGGAAAAGTGTTCCGGCCTAAAAGTTGTGGCTTCTGCGAGTGTTTTTTTCCAGAGATTTATGCTTTGGCCGTAGACGCCATAGATAAGGTCGATTCCCAGATTATTGAAACCCGCCGCGCGCGCGTACATGATAGCCTGGTGTGCTTCATTCGCGTTGTGCCTGCGCCCCAGGAATTTTAATATTTTGTCATCAAACGATTGCACGCCGATATTCAGACGGTTTATTCCCAGTGAAATCAGTAGCTTAAAATATTCAACGGAAACATCACCCGGATTAACCTCCATTGTAATTTCGGCTTCTTTGTCAAGTTTATGAAATTCATTTATAGCAGCTAAGATTTCAGATAATTGCCCAAAACTAAGGAGGGAAGGCGTCCCGCCGCCGATATAAACTGTGTCAAAAGCGTCAAATTGTCGCTGATGTAATTTTATTTCCTTAATGAGCGCCGCGACAAATTGCGGAATCAGATTTACGGATGTAACCGAATAAAAATTGCAGTAAGCGCATTTGCTCTGGCAAAAGGGTATGTGAATATAAAGGCCGGCTTTTTCGTTTTGCATAAGAATGCTTTGCCGATAATTGTTAATCGCTGTCCGATTTCAATACCGCCAGAAAAGCGCTTTGCGGAATACTCACGGAGCCGATCATTTTCATGCGCTTCTTTCCGGCTTTTTGTTTTTCCAACAGTTTTCTCTTACGCGTAATATCACCGCCGTAACATTTGGCCGTGACATCCTTGCGGAAGGCGCTGATGGTGCTGCGGGCGATGATTTCGGAGCCGATAGCGCCCTGAATGGCGATTTTGAACATTTGACGAGGTATCTCCTCTTTTAGCCTTTCACAGGCCAGAAGTGCGCGGGCACGGGCGCGGTCGCGATGCACAATTTGCGAAAGCGCGTCCACTTTTTCGCCATTAACCAGAATGTCCATCAAAACAAGATTGCTTTCGCGGTAATCGATAATGTCGTAATCGAAAGAGCCATATCCCTGCGTAACGGATTTGAAACGGTCGTAAAAATCATAAATGACTTCGGCCAGAGGCATTTCATAGGAAAGCTCCACGCGACCCGGGCCGGTATAATTCATGGTCGAATTAACACCGCGTTTTTCCATGCACAGTTTCATCACCGCGCCCAGGTAGCGTTCCGGCAGCATCATCATCGCGCGGATGTAAGGTTCTTCCCCTTTCTTGATAGACATCGGATCGGGATAATGCGTGGGATTGTCCACGTAAAACGTTGAACCGTCTTCCAGCGTAAAGCGATAACGGACGCTGGGCACGGAAAGAATTATAGATAAATCGTATTCTCTTTCCAGCCGCTCCTGCACCACATCGAGATGTAAAAGCCCCAGAAAGCCGCAGCGGAAACCCTGACCCAAAGCGGCGGAAGAATCTTTTTCATAAATAAACGAAGCGTCATTTAGTTTATATTTTTCCAGTGAATCCGCCAGATCCTGATAATCGTCGGAGGCGATGGGATAAATGGAAGCGAAAACAACAGGTTTGACTTCTTTAAATCCCGGCAGGGGGTGAGAACAGGGTTTGTTCTGCAGCGTGATCGTATCACCCGTACGCACGTCAGCAACTGTTTTTACTCCAGCGATAACATAACCAACTTCGCCGGCGGAAAGTTTTTCTCGTTTTGTACGCTGTAAAAGAAAATGCCCCACTTCTTCCACTTTGTAAGTGGCGCCGTTGGACATGAACTTGATAATATCGCCGCTTTTTACGCTTCCTTCGAATATCCGGCAGTGGATAATTGTGCCGCGGAAAGAGTCGTACTGCGCGTCAAAAATCAGTGCGGCCAGAGGATTGGTTGCATCTCCTTTCGGTGAAGGAATGCGCTTAACTATAGCTTCGAGTATTTCTTCAATTCCTGTTCCTTCTTTGGCGGAACATTTTATGTGCGTGTCCGGATCCAGTCCCAGTTCGGAATCAATTTGTTCCAGAACACGCTCCACATCGGCGGAAGGAAGATCAATTTTATTTATTACCGGAATAATTTCCAAATTGTGTTCCATGGCCAGATAAAGATTAGCTAACGTCTGCGCCTGCACGCCCTGCGCCGCGTCTATGACCAGCAGAACTCCTTCACAAGAAGCGAGTGAACGGGAAACTTCGTAAGAAAAGTCGACATGGCCGGGAGTGTCGATCAGATTAAGAATATATTGATTTCCGTCTGATGCCGTGTAGGGCAGGGAGATGGCGTTACTTTTGATTGTAATACCGCGTTCCCGTTCAATGTCCATATTGTCCAGAATCTGATCCTTGAATGTTCTTGCATCACACACACCGGTAAACTGTATCAGCAGGTCGGCCAGAGTCGATTTTCCGTGATCTATATGCGCGATAATGCTAAAGTTTCTGATGAGTTCCATATTTTAAATGTTAAAAAAGCCCTCCAGTAATTTGGCGGGCTTTTATGATAAATATTTTCCGTTAATTTAGGCAAGTTTTTTCAGAAGTTCTTCCGAAACTTCCTTCACTCCCTTGCTGCCGTCGACGGTGATAACTTTTGTTCTATTTTTGAAATAATTGACGGCGGCCAGTGTGCCGGTTTTGGTATCATAATAAATGCCGTGGCGTTTATCGATGGCGCTGGTATCCTGGTCGTCGGCGCGGGTGGACAAATCTTCACAACCACATACGCGGCAGACAGTTTTGCCGTCGTGCTCATGCGGTTTGATGGCATCGATGTAAATGTTGTTCGGATGATTGTTGTCCATCTTGCAAAGCCGGCGTCCCATAATGCGTTTCTTTGCCGAGTCTCTGTCCAAGTCTATTTCAATAACATAATCCAGTTTCATTTTTTCTTTTTCCAGAGCGCTCCAGAGAGCTTCCGCCTGCGCAAGATTGCGGGGGAAACCGTCTAGCAACCAGCCTTTTTTGCAATCACTTTCCTTAAGACGATTCAGAATCATGGGGATGGTAATATCGTCGGGGACAAGTTCGCCGCGGTCGATATACGCTTTTGCTTTCTCTCCCAGCGGTGTTTTCTTTGAAATGTTTTGACGGAAAATAACGCCCGTTTCAATGTGCGGTACGCCGTATTTCTTCTGCACGATAGCTCCCTGAGTTCCTTTGCCGCTGCCATTGGGGCCGAAAATTAAAATATTCACTTTTACAGACTCCTTTCCCAAATATTAAAGTGGCACTCTTATAATGTATTGCCGTTTTTTTCGCAATGATAAAAGACGGGCTCTTAATTCATTGCTTTATTTTTGAAAG
>Ga0116172_10003425_pt1 | contig 13254 bp, 8 predicted proteins | sample AD_UKC083_MetaG_FD_89799 | JGI IMG/M metagenome (GOLD analysis project Ga0116172, IMG submission 89799) | Active sludge microbial communities of municipal wastewater-treating anaerobic digesters from USA - AD_UKC083_MetaG | ecosystem: Engineered > Bioreactor > Anaerobic > Digestate | place: USA...
ATGCGCCCGAAGCAGGAGCGACCTTTATTTAATCGGACAACAAGGATTCTGTATTACTACTACTCCATCCGTATCTTTTAGTCTCTTTCACCGGATCGAGCCTGATAGATTTAAGGTACATCAGGTTAGTTGTGCTCTGGTCTGCAGGTCTGATCGTTAACCTTATCACTCCGGCTTCAGTGAATTCAAGATAACCGGCCGGAAATTCTTGATAATCATACCAGTCGCCTGTGTGAACAACTGATTGCCGGATCACCTGGTTACCGGCAGCTATTTCATATTTTTCCCCATCCCATTCCTTATTTGCTGCATAGGTGATGTTCACTTTGAATATGCCCGGTTTATTAATTTTTATCATCCATTCAGCAATATCATCCGGTCCGTTCCATTTCGAAATATGAAATCCTCCTTTCCTGTTGAACCTGGTCACTGCTTTTCCTGTTGTTTTTACAGTCAGATAATCGAGCATAAGAGATCCATTTTCATCCTGAAATACTTCGCGGGGAGCAACAACAGGGGCTCCGTTCAGTTCCAGGACAACCACGGAAAGCGGTTTGTCCGGGGCTACTGAAGGAACCTGAATTACAATTTGTTCTTCATTACGGGTGAATGATAATCTCTCTGACTGATCTTTAAGAAGATATGCTGAATTTGCCTGGTTTTTCAGGCCCTGCAATTTTATTTTGCCATCCGAAGGCCAGTCGCGGACATGAAGATAGAGTCTGTTTCCCTTAACTGTGCAATATCCCCAGGGTAACTCGCCAAACGGATTTGCAGTTGTACCGTATATACTTTCAGCATTCCGGGATACCCATGGCCCAACCTCACTGAAAATTCTTTTCGTGGCTTCAGGTATTTCACCATCACCGGTCGGCCCGATGTTTAACAGGAAATTTCCTCCCCGGCTGACTATTTCAACCAGCCTGGTAATAACTGTCTCCGGACTTTTCCAGAGTGTATCGAATTTACTGAAACCCCAGGTCCGGTTAAGGGTCATAGGTGTCTCCCAGTATTCTCTTAATCCTCCCGGCGGCATTCCGTTATCAGCCATGCTCTGATAATCACCCGGCAACTCCTGGTCATAATGTCCTACCCGCCCGTTTATCAGAGTTGCCGGTTGAAGATCGTGAACAAGCCTGACAAATTCCTTTCCCTGTTCAGGAGTGTACATTCCCCTGTCGAACCAGACAAGTCCCACAGGTCCGTAGTTTGTAAGAAGTTCCCTCAACTGTGGTTTTGCTTTTTCTTCAAGATATTTATTAAAGGCAGCTTTGTTGTAAAGATCTGATCCCCAGTCATTATCATAATCCCAGTTATTTCCGTAACCACCCGGATGATCCCAGTCTTCCCGGTGAGAATAATAAAAGCAGAATTTAATGCCATGACGGGCACAGGCTTCTGAAAGCTCTTTCAGCGGATCCCGGCCAAAAGATCCCCATTTGACAATATTATAATCCGAAACTTTCGAATCATACATTGCAAATCCGTCATGATGCTTTGCGGTTATCACAATATATTTCATACCTGTCTCCTTTGCAAGCCTGACCAATTCATCTGCATCAAATTTTAGCGGATTCATTTTGCGGGCAACTTCATGGTATTCATTTACAGGAATCGTAAGATTCTTCATTATCCACTCGGCATTCTGGCTGACCGGTACCTGCCGGCCGTTATATTCACCTGCAAGACATGAATATGGTCCCCAGTGGATGAACATTCCAAACTTGGCTTCGCGGAACCAGTCAAGATCCGGACCATCAGGCTCCTGTTCTGAAATATTCTTTTCCGGCACTCTTTCAGACTGATTTCTGCAATCTGAAAAGAAAATTATCAGAAGAAATGAGATCAGCAATGAAGCATAAGAAAATTTCATTCGCAGGTTCTTTTAAAGTTTACGGGAAACAGGTAAACGGTTCATCCTGAACTTCGAAATAGGGCATTATCTCAAAATCACTGATACCTTTTACAGAATAATGGAGAGGTTTACCAGGAATGGCTGTAAGGTTCTTCAGGAGTTTCTCACGGTCTGATTGCAGAATAAGATTTTCTTTTTCTCCTTTAATGTTGACGTAGGCCATCAGTACAGGTCCGTATTCAATCGCTGAACGGCCAATATATTCTTTCTCGGAACCTTCATATTTTGTTATTCTGAAAGAGGCAGGAAGTGAAAACGATATCACATCACCCTCCTTCCATTGCCGGTTGATTGTAATATATGTTCCGGGGGCGCCACTGATAAAAACTTTCCCGTTGACTTTTACAGGCATTTTTTTCGATGCCCATGACGGGATCCGGATCCTTATTTTTGAAAAATGAGGTTTATCAGCGCCGATCTTCAATGTAACATCATTTGAATACGGAAACTGAGTCGCCATATCAAGCTTTATTGTCCCTGCCTTTGTATTATGACTGATTGAGGATGCTGCGAACAGATCAACATATACTCCATCATCGGCTATTGAATAAATGAACTCAGGGAGAGCGCCCATCATCCTTGTTCCCTGGCCTTCGCAGCAGGTGCTCATTGCAAAGGGCTGACGGTTATTGAGGTCCTTGTGATCGACAAGCACCGAGTGGTAGCGTATGCCTTTGTCACCTGTCTGATTGGCAATAAGATTGTTATATATTGATTTTTCAATTTCTGCAACATATTTTTCTTCTTCAGGATTGAGAAGGTGGAACCGCTGGTTCAGGAAGGACCAGAAAACGCTGCCGCACAGCTCACCTGTTGAACGATGCAGATAGTATGATTTGGGTGGATAAAGATCAGTGCCTTCACAAATTGCAATGGATCCTCCGATATGTTCCCAGTTCTCGTGATAAAGATCCCATGCCCCGGAAGCAGCATCAAGATATTTTTTCTCACCGGTTGCCCGATACAGATCAAGGTATGGTTCAATCCCTGTAAGAAGGTAATTATGAGGTCTGTCATAAGGATAGAGCCAGATTGACCTTACATCCCTTTCAGCCATCTGTTCCATCCAGTAATTTTCCTGGAAATATTGCTGAACCACATGAATGTCAGCAGGTTTTCCGACAGGACTGAAATATACGCGTGTGGAAGGAATTATTCCCTGGGTGCCCTGACCTGCTCTTCTGAGCATCTCGGGCAGATAAACTGAAGTATTGAACCAGTCATAGAATCCTCTGAGAAGAGGAAAAGCTTTTTCATTTCCTGCATAACCGGCTTCGATCAGTCCGTGTGTTACCCATGATCTTGTATAGGCGCCATATTCACCCGCGAAGATCTTGTTTTTCGGATATCCCATTATGTACCCGTCCGGTTCTTTACACTCATCAATAACATCAACTATTTTATTCATTCTCTCCCTCATTTCAGGGTTCTCAATCCACCGGAGGGTATTGCCGGCTCCCATCAGGAATCTTCCTGCTTCCTGTCCCGGAAGGTCGACAAACCAGAAATTATTCAATCTTTCTTCAAGTGGCTGAACCGGTTTACCTGCTTTCACCCTGAAATTTCTTACCAGTTCATCAAAGGTGAAGGAGTTCATCAGGTAGCTTATATTGTTCTCCATTGTTTTTTTGAACAGTCCTTCTCCGATCTTAACACCGCCTTTTGGAGCCTGAGCTTTATAAACAACAGGTTTCCATTGTTCAGAAGGAATTATGTTCTCAGGATTATCAGTCACGACTCCTTCTCCCAGAGGTCTGTCGGGACGCGTCAGAACTGATTCAGCCAGATAGCCTGATTCTGAATCAGAAACACTGCAACCGGCAGAGATTTCCTTTCCGTGTGACAGAACGGCAATTTTCGAAAAAGCCAGTCTTTGTTGCCTAAGACGCAGAGCTGTAAGACGTATATATCTTCCGTATGCTTCTTTCCCGTTAAATGTTATGACTTCATCATAAGGATCCCTGAAATCTTCCCTTGTCCGGTTTTCATACATCACGGAAGTGCCGAAATCTTTATCATTTGATACTTCTATTTTAAACCTTGCAGGAAAGCCAATGGATGAAACATAGCCCCAGGGATTTACCCTGGGAAGGAGCTTAATTCCGTCGATCTTCCTGGTTTCACCAAGATCAATCTGTACCCACCGGATCTCATTATCACTTTTTGCGACCTTTGATTCGTATACAGGTGTAAAGAACCTTGCCACACGTTCAATGCCCATACCCGCATCTTTCTTCTCATCAACAGAGGTATATTTTATCTGTGAAGTGGCAGTCGGAATGCTTATTGACACAATTGACAATAGTGCAATTGCATTTTTAAAAATTGATGAATTATTTCTGTTCATTTTATACTTGATTTATTTTAAAATATGAGCCAGCCCGGATCAGCCGGATTATCTGAACCAAGAATAAGTCTTGAAGTTAAAGGATTGGAGGGGCGCCATGAGCATACTCCGCCCTGTTTGTGTCTGACAATTATATCCATTCTTAACGGATGCAAATTTTCTCTGTCAAGTTTAATATTTTCAAATGGTATTCTCATTGCAATATAATTTTTCCCTTCAGAAGAATATTCCCTGAAATTTCCCCTGTAAAGCAGAGGGTATCCGATTATATGAACAGGATCGCCGCTGCCTGTCTTATCCGGTGGTGAAAACTCAAAATGGCCCGCGGGATACAGTCGTTCGGGCTCTATCTTTATCTCAACACCGGAAAAAGGTGAAGGTACTTCATTGTTCCTGCTTTTACAGTCAGCCGATACAAAGAAATACAGAGCATCCCTGCCTGAAAGTGAGGCCCAGCTAATACCTGATGTATCAGAGCCGTAAGGGAATGATTGCCATTCAATGTTTACAGGTATTTCAAAATTGTTTTCTAACCATCCCCGGTCGTCAAATGATTTACAGGCATATGCAGCTCCTTCCGGTTTTTTCCCTGTGTATTCGGGAAAGAGCAGCTGATCCTCCCTGATCATCCTTTGCATCTCAGGAATATCATTTTTTAGAAGACTCTTTAATTGTTCCATCCGCCATCTGATCTTTTCAGGAAAATATTTATAACCTTCAGCTTCAGAATGAAATCCGAGCCTTGAATCTTTTTCGGAAAGGGCAAGAAGTTGTTTGTCGAGGATTATCTCTGCCCTTATTATCTTTTCCATCTGGCTGAGCAGATCAAGACGTTCCCGGCCTTCCATTCTGAACATTTTTTCGCGGAGGACATAAAACCGGAGTATATTATATCCGCTTCTGAACTGTAAACCGAGCGCTTCCGCAACACCGATATCAAGTAGTCTCACAGGTTCATTCGAATATTTATTTTTTAATCCCTGAAGTATTTCTGTTCCCTTATCCCACGACTCTGACATTTTCCTGCACAATTCCGTAACTTCCTCAAGAGTGAGAACATCGCCGATACACTCACCGACTCTGTCACCGCTCGGAGGCCATAGCTTACGTGTGGCGCTCGACGCGATCTGCCATGTCGGAGCCAGAGGGACGTCAGCCGGTTTTACCAGGAGAGGCCAGACAGGACCATCATGAACAGGTCCGTAATACTGGAAAAGATTTACCAGAGGATAATTTTCATAGCCTTCACTGAAGAGTTTCCAGGCTTCAATTACTTCCGGCACATCGTCTTTTTTCCAGTCAACTGAAGCAAGGCTTTGTAAAAACTGATCTTCATTTTCAGGGAAAGGTTCCATTGACAGTAAACCTGCCGCTTTATTCATCAGTCCGGGATAGTTGCCGAAATACCAGCATAACATTGTATGAGTCACTCCGAGTTCTTTCATTGCCCTGAATTTCCGATATAATAATGATGGAACAGGAACAAAAGGTACTGTAGCAACTTCATGTGAATTCCCTGTCTGGATCTTTGCGGATACCTTAGTACCATTTTCCCTGGCAATGTTTGCTATCCGTTCAAATCTGTCACCTGGCCCTGGTTTTGATATCCAGTAATCTCCTCCGACAAGAAGTTTCCCAAATTCAGTGCGGGAAACACCTGATTCAAAATTAAACTGCAGAACGACTCTTTCCGGTGTATGAGCCGGGAGATCATAAACCCATTCACCGAGACTATAGGGATCGCCTGTCAAAAATCGTTGGGGCTGAGGCATATATAGCCAGCTTACCAGTTCTGCTTCCGGAGCTGCATCATGCATTCCTTCCTCCATGGCTGATAAAGATGAATATAAGATCTCCCATGGTTGATGTTTTGTACACCTCGGACAGTTTATATGACCTTCGTATTCTGATGTGCATGACAGTGAGCTCAGACAGGTGGTGCCTCTTTCGCCATGGGTAATATTTATCATACCCCCGAGCTCAGGCACTGCTTTGAAGATTTTCTTTACTGTTTCGTAAAGGTAATCATGTGCGGTTTTACTCATAGGACAGAAGAAATTTCCACTGCCAGCAGGAGCGCCCGCGAGTTCGGGGTATTTTTTGATAACGGGATCATCTTTTTCCCACGCACGGGGTTCAATACAAAAGATATAGGTTTTTATTCCGTAGTCAAGACATTTTTCAACAGTCTGCCGTAATTTTGCCAGTCTTCTTTCACCGTCCTTGCCTGCATCAGGAGTAAATGTTGTCGCGACAAGATCGCGGAATTCTACTGTCAGCCAGAGACCATTTACACCTTCATGGGTCAGGCGGTTCAGATACTGACCGGGATAATAATCCACATCATCCATGAGCTCGTCGCGCATTTTAGGATAGCGTTTAATGGGACCGAAAAAACAGCGCGATATCCGTTTCAGGATCACAGGATGTTTTTCAGACTGCCCCAGCGGGAGATTGGCTGCCCTTAATCTGAGCATTTCGTCTTCGAGGTGGAAGATAGCTCTTCGTATGCCATCAGCATCACCGGCTGTTAAGATACATTTTTCCTGCCTTACATCGATCCTGAAAGATTCTCCGGTGAGTTCAGCATCTTTTACTGTTTCAATAATATATTTACCATCCTCAGATTTAACACCTCCGGCAGCAAGAAAAGATTTCATATCTTCATAAGCAGTATTCAGGCGGTTTTTTTCGTCAGGGAAACCTGCTGTCAGACTGATTCCTTCAGAAAGGTCAGCATAAGGCTCACCTGGCTTTAATTTAATCCAATCATGCTTTGTCCATAAGGGTGACTTAAGATCCTCAACGAATTTCCAGGAATCTTCACCCGGTTGCTCAGGGATCCCTTTCACAAAAAGTGAATCTTCTGAAAAGAATTTATTTACAGTTTCGCTTCCCCGGGAACATGCTGAGTTAATTGCAAGTATTATAACAATGGCATGCAGTAGCGGTTTCAATATCTTTGGTTCCATTCAAAAATGCTTATGTTTTTAATGGTTTCTTCTCCCTCGGTAGAACCGCATGTGACTGAGAATGAAGACATCATCCGACTTACATAATTTGGTTTAGTTATTCAATATTTAATTTTTCATCCAGGAATTTATAGGCAGCCTCCCTTATATCTTCCGGGAAATCGTGGCCTGCATCGGGGTTCATCATTATAAGATTTTCCTTGGCTTTCAGCAGCCTGTAGACAGGTAATGCTGCATTTACGCAATCATGGACTCCAGATACTTCGAAATTTGAGTCATTCAGCGGAGCATTTATGAAAACAGCCCGTGGTGCTATCGCTCCCAGCACTCCGGTGAAATCAAATGGCATCTTTGAAGGATCTTTTCCATAAACTGTCGCTATCCTGGGCATATAGCCCTGATGGCTCCAGCCTGTAAGATCACCACTGTAGTATTTGTAAAATGAATTAAATCCGCAACTTGTTACAACAGCTTTAATTCTTTTATCGAAAGCTGCAAGGAAAAGTGAGTTATGTCCACCCAGGGAATGTCCTATACAACCAATACGGTTGGGATCTACTTCGGGCAGTGACTGAAGCACATCAACGGCAGCCATGTGGTTCAATATGCCTTTCATTGTTGCACTCTGATAGCCATTCCCGTAAGGGTCAAATTTATAATCCCCAAAATTCGGATAATCAGGAGCAAGTGTCACATATCCGCGTTGTGCCAGTTCAAGAGCATAATGAAGATTTGGAAGTCCACCCAGTCCGGCAGGTTCTCCTTTACCAATTGCAGTCGTTTGGTGAAGACACAGAATCCCGGGAACCTTTCCGGACAGATTTAAAGGTATCAGTAAATAAGCAGGTACACGGTCATTAGCTTCGGCTGCAAAAGTGATCTTCAGGCGTCTGACATTTCCGACTTTTACTTCCTCAATAATTTGCAGATCTATTGGAACTTTCTTCGATCGATCAGGTAACGGACCCATTACCTTCTGCATACTTTCAAGGATCTGATCACGCTGCTTCTGCCATTGCTTCTGTGATTTAATGTTTTTTGTCTTTCCGCGACTGTTTTGATAAACCAGCAGATCTTTTCCGGAAGAAACAGGCTGACTAATTATTCCAACCGGAAAGATCAAAAGAAAGCAGATGAGAAAAATATACCCTGAAATCTTCTTCATGTTTGTTTATTCTTATTCGGTTAAGTTCTACACCTCTTAAGCAGTTATTATGTTAATTAATTGACTTAGTGATGTTTTGTGTCTTAGTGTCTTAGTGGCATTTTTTCCAGCCACTAAGTGTACCTCCTTAGATAACTCAGGAACATCTTTATAATAACTCCTGCCCCTCTTGCCACCCCTTGCCCCCAGGGGGGCGCTCACACTCAAAAGTCCCCCTTGGGGGATTTAGGGGTGAGTTATATAGAAGGCACTAAGGCACAAAGGTTCACCAGTAGGTTGTAGAGGTTCTTTATCATTAATTTCATTAATCAGTAATAATTGCATTTATGAAGGCATTTACAAGTTCATCTTTTGTAAGCCCGGTAGTTTTTATATAGTGACGGTTACCGGCAGGTAAAACGGTATAACCTGCCAGCTGACCGGAGGATATCTCAATTTCTATCCCAATATCCCTCATCAGGGTCAGGTCTGAGGATTTTACAGGCAATTGAATCTTTTTATCACCTGAGATATGCCAGTAAACAGCATAAAGATCATTATTACTTTTAAAGGTAAAGGCAATCACTTCTCTTCTGCCGTTTGCCACATCTTTTATTTGTTCACAGGGAACAAGTTCAAATTCATTCTTTTCATTAACGAGAAGAGTAAATTCCTGATCAGGATCTCGTAACATCAGTTTTTGTTCTTCAGTGAGCCATTTTTTTGCCCGTACTTCCTCCCAGCGTCTGAATACCTCAAAGTTATCTGCCGTCCTTGGATGTTGTGCCAAAACAGCGGGATTGGCATGGATCGAAACGGGGCAATCCCATGCGGCGGCTTTACTTGTAACAAATTCAAGCTGGTCAGGCTGTGTTCCGATTGTTTTTTCACCGGGTAACCAGTAACCCAGCCATCCGAAGTTGAGGCGGGTAAAATTATCCTGCATTCTCGGGGCTTCCCTGAAAGGATGTTTAATTGTTTCTGCTTTAAGTTTTTCGGGCGGAAAGATATCAAATGCATTTCCTCCTGTAAGCATGTGCCAGCTGAAATGTGTTTTTGCCGCTCCTTCAGCAAAGACAGGTTCAGGTTTCAGCTTGCTGAATACCCGCCACTGGGCATTAGCGACATGGAACCAGAAGGGAGGATTCACACCTTCTGATCCGTCGAAGTAAAGGAATTCAAAGCCGGCTTCCCAGATATCTGCAATATAATCAGCCACTTCGTCCTGGAGATCAGAGTACTGATCGATATAAACACTTGTGGCACCAAATTCGCTGACATCAAGCAGGCCAAACATATATCCAACCGGTTGTGCATTTATTGTTGTTTTGTCAATGCCTCTCTTACAACCATAAAACATATATGGCGGTTCAGTTGTATAGCCTCTGTAGGAGATCAGTTCAGTCCCTATTTTAAGCACTCTTCTGTTCCCTGCCATTGTAGAATTCTGCGGGTTCTGCTCCACATAAATTGTTGTATCTGTTTTACTTAATTGTTGTTTCAGTGTAAATATCCTTAGCAGGTTGAGTCTGTGATCAGGAACAGGTGTGACATATCTGCTGTCCCTGCCGATATGACTGTGAAGAAAATGACAACCCGGTGTGATCCCTGCATCCTTTATCTTTTTTAGCATTGCTCTCAGGTCGGCTTTCCCGTTTGGATATTCTGACCTGAAAATGTCATAATTCCCTATCAGCCTGTATCCTCTGCTTTCCAGAAAAGCAGGATAATATATGTTCATCAGCCGGAACCCGCCCATTTTTGCATATTTAATATGCTCGTCAACATTTAGGGGTGTTACATTGGATGTCCAGTAATATGACGCATTATAGAGCTCATGTCTGCGGCTTGCCACACCACCGGGAATGTTATAGTCATTTTCAACAACAGCAATTTTATCAAGAAGCTGATCTTTCGCACATGTTATCAGAACAGCCGTAACTCCGGTCATTTTTACCTTTTCATCCACTCCTGCCTGAAGGATGCGGTATCCTTCACCTTCTTCAGAATCGGCATTTGTATAAGGGCCAGCAGCAAGAATATTTACTGCGACCTTTTCATCCCAGATAACATTGAGCCAGTCGCCCCAATGGCCAAGGTTCTTTACAGGAAGTCGGAGAAACCACATCTCCGATATGGGCGGTTCAGTCATTGTAATACCATAATCCTCTGTAAGGTTAAATTCTTCCAGAGTAAATGCTATATAATCCGGTTTTATATTTATTTCAACAGTCGATTCCCATGGTATAAGTTCATAACCGATAATCAGCTTATCTCCTTCCTTCCTGATCCTGTTTGATTTAAATGTGGTCTTTTTGTTGGGATAAGCCAGTTTTACCTCATTCTGATAGGGACGGGGTTCAGTTATTGTGCTTAACGCCACGTTTTTCCCCTGCACAAGACATTCGGTTCCCGTAGCTTTGCATAATAGACTTTTTGAATAACCATCAGCGGAAAGGACCAGTTTCATCAGATCATTTTCAATTATGATATCATCAGAACTGTTGATAGTCTGCTTATTGCATGATGAGATCAGAAAAATTACCGGGATTACAGTAAGGTAAATAATTTGTTTCATATTTTATTGATATTTAATGGTTTGATTTTGTCTTTGTTCTTATTTTATGTCCCCATATCGCATAATACATTATGAAAAAATATGCCGGCAGACAAACGCTGTAAGCTACCTGGTATGATGATTGATCTGCTGCATATCCGAAAGCGAGGGGAAGAAAAGCACCTCCAATCAAGCCGGTTACCAGCAGCGACGAACCGGTTTTTGTAAACCTGCCAAGATCAGCTATTGCCATTGGCCATATTGCAGGCCACATCATGGCATTGGCCAATCCAAGCACTCCGACAAGATAGATCGAAATGTATGCCGGGAGAAGCATTATTGTAATAGTTATCGCGATCGCTGTAATTGTTGAAGCAAGTAATGCAGTAACCTGACTAATATATTTTGGAATGAATAATACCCCGGCAATATAACCCAGTATCATCCCTATTGAAACCAGCCAGACATAATTCTGAGGTGATTTAAGGTTCAGAATTGTTGCATAGTCATTTATAGATCCCAGGGCTACATATTCGACTCCCACATCAAAGAAAATTGCAACAACCCCGAGCAGGAGATGGGGAAACTGAAATATACTTGTTTTTGTACCGGCATAAGCAGAAGCATTTGATGCCGTATCAGATTCATCTTCCCCTGCAGCCTTTATTTCAGGTAGTGGAGCAAAATAATAAAGTATTCCCATAACAACCAGTGCAGCGGCAATTATATAAAATGGAAGTATCGTGTCTTCAATCCGAACATTGTTAAGATCCATAAAGAGGGACAGGAGTAATGAAGCTGCCGCATAAAATGTTTTACTGGATATACCCATTCCGGCGATCCTGGCTGCAGCACTTTCCGGAGGTCCGATGATTGAAACATATGTATTAACTGCACCGGTTAATAATGTCTGTCCCATCCCGCTTACGAAAAGGGCAGCCAAAAAGAGAGGGAAACTGATCATCCGGGCGGCAGGTGCAATAAGGTAAAATCCTAATGCCATCATAAAAAATGCGATTATCATCCCTCCCTTATAGCCAAATTTCCTGATAATAAATCCGGAGGGTACTCCAAAAACAACAAATGCAGCAAATGTTGCTGTCATCACCAGATATGACATCGTTATTGAAATGTTGAAAGCATCTTTTACAAAAGGAATAAAAAATGCATTAATCCCGAGTGCGAATCCCAGAACCCCAAACATTGATCCTATTAATAATAATGGTATTACTAAAGTTCTTTGATTATTAGTCATGTTGATTTGTTATTTAATCATTGTTATTAATTTCCGGCAATTTGGTACATGTTATTATTCAGCTATTTAACATGTATTCTGTTATAATTTGAACACTTGTCCCGGTTCCCTCTTCCAGTATTCCCGGAGAACCACCACAGGCTTCCATTTCCATGAATCCCGAGGGATCACACCGGACAAATACTTCATTTCGTGATCCGATTTTGATATGACGTTCGAATTCGCACGGGATACTTTTCCATACATGATTTATTTACCCATTGTTTTTTTCATATCCCTCAAGATAATCTCTTTTGCTTTATTCCCATATTCCAGAGATGCCCTTATTGCACCTTCCGAGTACCAGTGTCCTTTTTCAAAGCGGTTCATATCAACACATTCCGGACAAAAGGCCATCATCAGAGATGTTTCCTGTTCCCCTGCATGATCTATCGGATATAAAGCCAGTGCTTCCGCACTCATGAAGGGACATATATGGATCCAGTTAAAAGGATCACCACCTTTTGCATGATCTTCATAATAAGTTGATGAGGCATTGTCTCCCCACCATCCGTCGCCATGTTCCCGTTCGATAAATGCGAATATCTCCTGACGTGCTGCCAGTTTAAAGGAAAGATCGGTAGGCATTCCGTTGGCGAAATTCTCACTCTGATGATGTATAAAAACATATATGTTTCGGAATCCTATTCGCAACAGGTTATAAAAGAGCTGTCGTGCAAACAGGTTAAGAACCTGGGAATCAACATGTATGCCACCATGTCGCTCAGGAGGAGCTACAGCGTATGTCCCGGCACCATAGAAGAAAGGCGGAATTATTACCAGAGGGATCTCTTTCTCAAGGATCTCAAGTGCCCGGACAACGAGCAAAGTATCAACACCAGGTGATAGATGTTCCCCGTGATACTCCAGTACTCCCAGTGCCATTGCAACAGAGGTATTCTTGTCAATTGCATCCCGGATCTGATCCGGGAACATAAATTCGTACCGCATAGCTTTTTACTTTATTCACATTAACCTCTAAATCTCGACTATTTTCATGTATTTCGACGAGAGTTTCTCAACTC
>Ga0116172_10003428_pt1 | contig 13248 bp, 6 predicted proteins | sample AD_UKC083_MetaG_FD_89799 | JGI IMG/M metagenome (GOLD analysis project Ga0116172, IMG submission 89799) | Active sludge microbial communities of municipal wastewater-treating anaerobic digesters from USA - AD_UKC083_MetaG | ecosystem: Engineered > Bioreactor > Anaerobic > Digestate | place: USA...
CCTGGGCTGGACACCCGACGGCAAGGAGATCCTCTTCCGCTCCCGCATGCGCGAGTTCAACGACTTTAAAGGACAGCTCTATCTGGTCCCGGCCGGCGGCGGCATGCCGGAGCAGCTCCCCCTGCCACGCGGGGGCTTCTCCTCCTTCTCGCCCGACGGCAGCAGGCTCGCTTACAACCGCATCTTCCGCGAATTCAGGACCTGGAAACGCTACCGCGGCGGCATGGCCGATGATATCTGGATCTACGACCGCAACCGCAAGGAGACCCGCAATCTCACCAACAACCCGGCCTCCGACATCTTCCCGATGTGGTCAGGAGACCGGATCTATTTTCTCTCCGACCGGGATGAAAACAAACGGATGAACCTCTTCGTCTGTACTCCCGAGGGTGGAGAGACGCGCCAGCTCACCTTTTTCACCGATTATGACATAAAATTTCCCTCCCTTGGCGACCAGGCGATTGTCTTCGAAAAGGGGGGCGCCATCTACCGATTTGATCTCGCCTCCGGCACCGCCTCCGCCGTCCCGGTCACCATCGCCGAGGACCTCGCCGCCAGCCGCTCCGGGCTTCTCGATGTCAGCCCCTTCATTGCCAACTTCGAAATCTCCCCGGACGGCCAGCGCGCCCTCTTCGGCGCCCGCGGCGACCTCTTCACCATCCCGGCCAAATACGGCGAGATCCGCAACCTCACCGCCACACCCGGCATTCACGAACGCAGCAGCACCTGGTCGCCGGACGGACGCTGGATCGCTGCCATCTCCGATCGCAGCGGCGAAGACGAAATCTGGCTCTTCAGCCAGGAGGGCAAGAGCGCTCCCCGCCAGATTACCAGCAGTGGCGACGTTTATAAATACCGGCTCAGCTGGTCGCCGGACAGCCGCAAACTGCTCTGGGCCGATAAAAAGCTGCGCCTGCAGTATGTCGACATCGAGAGCCAAAAGATCACCCTCGTTGACAGCGCCCGGGTCTTTGAATTCAACGACTATGCCTGGTCGCCCAACAACAAATGGATCGTCTACACCCGGAACGAAGAGGAGATGATGCCGCGCCTCTACCTCTACTCAGTGGCCACCGCAACCACTGCCGCTATCAGCGACGGCTGGTTCGACTGCGCCAACCCGGTCTTCAGCAGCGATGACCGCTACCTCTTTTTCGTCTCCGATCGCGATTTTAATCCCCTCTACAGTCAAATCGAATGGAACCACATCTATCGCGACATGTCGCGCATCTATATGCTGACTCTGGCCAAAGATACCCCCTCCCCGTTCCAGCCGAAAAGCGACGAGGTGCAGATCGGCGGCCGGACCACGACTGGGTCCGCCAGTAAAAGCGATAAAAAAGAAGCCAAGAAGGAGAATTCATTCTCCATCGCCACCTCCCGGATCGATCTTGAGGGACTGGCTCAACGCATCATCGGCCTGCCAGTCAAGCCCGCCAACTATGGCAGCCTCGCCTCCGTCGAGGACAAACTCTACTATATACGTCGCAGCAGCAGGGACGAGAAGCCCATCCTGCTTTTCTATGACTTGAAGGAGCTCAAGGAGACCGAGCTGGGTCAGATCGACGGTTATGAGATCTCCGCCGATCTGAAAAAGATGATCGTCCGGCAGGGCTCCACCTACGCCATCATCGATCTGCCCTCCGCCAAGATCGAGATCAAGGAAAAGCTCAACCTCACCGGCATGGAGGTGAATCTGGACCGCAAGGCGGAATGGCAGCAGATCTACAACGAGAGCTGGCGGCAGATGCGCGACTTTTTCTACGCCCCCAACATGCACGGGGTGGACTGGCGCGCCGTCCGGGATAAATATGCCCCCCTGCTCCCCTATGTGGAGCACCGCGCGGACCTCTCCTACCTCATCGGCGAGATGATCGGGGAACTCGGCGCCGGCCACACCTACGTCGGCGGCGGCGACCTGCCCAAACCCCGGCGCATCAAATTGGGGCTGCTCGGCGCCCGCCTCAGCAAGGATCCCCGCAGCGGCTACTTCCGCATCGACAGGATCCTCAAAGGGGAGAACTGGCAGGCCAAAACCCGCTCCCCCCTCACCGAGATCGGGGTCGACGCTCGCGAAGGCGACTATATCCTCGCCATCAACGGGCAATCCACCGCGGAGATGCCCAACCTCTATGCCGCCCTCGCCGGCAAGGCCGGCAGGCAGGTGCAGCTGACCCTCAACAGCACCCCCAATACCGCCGGCAGCCGCGAGGTCACAGTCGTACCGATCGACAATGAGGCGGAGCTCTATAGCTACTCCTGGGTCCAGGCCAACATCGCCCGAGTAAACGAGGCGACCGGCGGCCAGGTCGGCTATATCCATATCCCCGACATGGGCGTAAACGGCCTCAATGAGTTCGTAAAATACTACTACCCCCAGCTGCAGAAAAAAGCCCTGATCATCGACGATCGTGGCAACGGCGGCGGCAACGTCTCGCCCATGATCATCGAACGGCTCCGCCGCGAGATCGCCATGTTCACCTTCGCCCGCAACACTGTGGCCTCGGTCGATCCCGGCGGCATGCAGTGGGGCCCGAAGATCTGCCTGATCGACGAGTTCTCCGCCTCCGACGGTGACCTCTTCCCCTACCGCTTCAGGCAGATGAAGCTGGGCAAGCTCGTCGGCAAGCGCACCTGGGGCGGCGTGGTTGGTATCCGCGGCTCCCTGCCCTTCCTCGACGGCGGCTCGCTCAACAAGCCTGAATTCTCCCGCTTCGGCCTCGACGGCCGGGAGTGGATCATCGAAGGCACCGGCGTGGAGCCGGATGTCTGGGTCGACAACGATCCCGCCCTCGAATTCAACGGCACCGATCAGCAGCTCGACAAGGCGATCGAACTGATCCTCGAGGAGCTGAAAAACTGGCAGAACACCGTTCCGCCTGTCCCCCCCTATCCAGTGCGCTGAGCGGTTCCGCCTCCTTGCGGCGGGGCAGCCGCAAGGAGGCCCTTTTCGGACAGCATGCGATTCTCAGGCCGGGGCGGAAATCGGTCATTTTTTTGTTGGGAATATGATGAAAAATTCGTAAATTTAACTCTTTGTTTTTCGCGAATTTCATCATAAACTCAGAGTTGAATATGGCTATCGATCTGCAAAAAATGCGCAATATCGGCATCAGCGCCCACATCGACTCGGGCAAGACAACGCTGACCGAACGGATCCTCTACTACACCCAAAAAATCCACGCCATCCACGAAGTCCGCGGCAAGGACGGCGTAGGCGCCACCATGGACTCGATGGATCTCGAGCGCGAACGCGGCATCACCATCTCCTCCGCCTCCACCAATGTGACCTGGAAGAAATCGATGATCAATATCATCGATACCCCTGGACACGTCGATTTCACCATCGAGGTGGAACGCTCTCTGCGCGTCCTCGACGGCGCTGTGCTCGTCCTCTGCGCCGTGGGCGGCGTGCAATCCCAAACCCTCACCGTCGACCGGCAGATGACCCGATACAAGGTCCCCCGCCTCGCCTTCATCAACAAGTGCGATCGCATGGGCGCCGATCCGGAACGCATCGTCGAACAGCTGCGCGACAAACTCGGCCATAACGCAGTACTGATGCAGCTCCCGATCGGCCTCGAAGCCAATTTCGAGGCAATCATCGACCTCATCCGCATGAAAGCCATCTACTTCGACGGCAGTAACGGCGAGATCCTGCGCGAAGAAGAGGTCCCGGCCGGGCTGCTCGAAAAGGCCCTGGAAAAACGCGATCTCCTCATCGATCGTGCCTCTCTCTTCAGTGACGCACTCGCCGAGGCCTACCTCGAAGACCGGGTCACCGAAGAACTCATCTATCAGGCCGTGCGCCAGGGCACCCTGGCCCTTGAACTCACCCCGGTCTTCATCGGCTCCGCTTTCAAAAACAAGGGCATCCAGACCCTGCTGGACGGAGTGGTCGACTATCTGCCCGCGCCCACCGAAATCGAAAACCGTGCCCTGGACCTGGACGCCGGCGAAACCGAAATTCTCCTCCAACCCGACAACGCCCTGCCAGCCGTGCTGCTCGCCTTCAAGCTCGACGACACCCGCTTCGGCCAGCTCACCTACGTGCGCATCTACCAGGGGATGATCCGCAAGGGCGAGGAGCTGCGCAACAGCCGTTCCCAGAAAAAGGTGCGCATTGGCCGCCTTATCCGCATGCACGCCGACGAGATGGAGGACATCAATGAGGCGAGCGCCGGCGATATCGTCGCCCTCTTCGGCATCGACTGCGCCTCCGGCGACACCTTCTGCTCGACGGACATCAACTACTCCATGACCTCGATGTTCGTCCCCAGCCCGGTGATCTCACTCTCCATCCGTCCCCTTGACAACAAATCCGGCGAGAACATGGCCAAGGCCCTCAACCGCTTCAGCAAAGAGGATCCGACCTTCAAGACCTTCGTCGATCCCGAGACCGGCGAATCGATCATCCGCGGCATGGGCGAGCTTCACCTCGACGTCTATGTCGAGCGTATGCGGCGCGAATACGGGGTGGCCCTCGAGACCGGCGCACCACAAGTGGCCTACCGCGAGAGCATCTCCCAGGCGGCCAGTTTCGATTATACCCACAAAAAACAGACCGGCGGTGCCGGCCAGTACGCCCGCATCTGCGGACAGGTCGAGCCCTTTCATGAGGGCGTCTTTGAATTCGTCGACGAGATCAAGGGCGGCGTCATCCCCGTGGAATATGTCCCGTCATGCAAAAAGGGCTTTGAGGCGGCGCTCGAGAAGGGCCCGCTGGTCGGCTTTCCCATCGTTGGGGTCAGGGTCATCGTCAATGACGGCAACTACCATCCTGTCGACTCGTCTGACATGGCTTTCCAGACGGCGGCCTCCAGCGCCTTCCGGGAATTTTACAGCCGCTGCAAGCCGATTATTCTCGAGCCGGTCATGCGCGTCGCCGTCGAGACCCCGCCCGAGTTTCAGGGCGCGGTGCTCGCCACCATCAATCAGCGCCGCGGCATGATCCTCAGCGCCACAGAGGACAAAACCTTCACCGCTGTCGAGGCCGAAGTGCCCCTCGGTGAGATGTTCGGCTACTCCACGGTTCTGCGCTCGGCCACACAGGGCAAGGCAGAATTCACCATGGAATTCAAGCGCTACGCCAAGGTGCCCGAGTCCATCGCCGAGGAACTAAAAAAGGCATATCAGGAAAAGCTTAAAAACAGATAGACGACTGATCGGCTGAAGGCCGGCCATTCAGACGAAAACACTGCACTCCGCTGTTGCATTAATGGCCCGCTCTGTCGTATATTACACTAGAGCCGCCACCTGCAGCAGCGCACCTTACTTCAGAGGCCTCTCATGCTCAAAGAAGAAATCATCAAGCGCAGTCCGATCCGGATCCTGGAAAAATCGATTCACGGCGGACTGGGCAAAGGCAATCTCGGCGTCTTCGTCGCGCGCAAGGGGGTGGGAAAAACAGCCTGCCTTGTCCACTTCGCTACCGACAACCTGCTGCGCGGCCAGAAAGCCCTCCATATCTCCTTCTCGGATGATCCCCAACATATCGAACATTGGTATACCCAGGTTTTTCATGAGATCGCCCGCGCCTACAAACTGGCCGGCGCGATGGATATCTACGAAGAGATCATCCGCAACCGCCTTATCCTCCATTTCAAGCGCAGCGGGCTCAACCTCGACTCGGTCAAGAGCAGCATCGTCCGCCTGATCAAGGATTCGGCCTTTGTGCCCCAGATCATCATCGTCGACGGCTTTTCGTTCGACAAGGCCAGCGAAAGCGATCTCCACTTCTGGAAAAAGCTCGCCCAGGAGCACGATGCGGAAATATGGTTCTCCGCCACCCTGTCGCCCGAGCTGCCGATCACGGACCAAACCATCATCCCGGCACCGATCAATGCCTTCGCAGAGACGCTGACGGTCGTCATCCTGCTGGTGGCCCATCGCGACTATATCGAATTAAAGCTCGTCAAGGACAACGGCGAGCGGCAGCTCGACCGGCTGCAGCTCCGCCTCGACCCCAAAACCCTGCTCATCGCCAACCGGCGCATCTGAGCGCCAGATAAAAAAAAAGAGCTCAAATGACTTGAGCTCTTTTTTTTTGCGCGCCCGAAGGGACTCGAACCCCCAACCTTCTGATCCGAAGTCAGAAGCTCTATCCAGTTGAGCTACGAGCGCCCGATCGCTTGCACATAAAGTAGCACTTTTTACTATATCCTTTCAAGCTTTTTCTCGCAGCCCGCCCGCCGATAACACCTGCTCGATCCGGAGAATAAAAAAAGGCGGACGTCCTTATTTTTGAATGCCTTAGGGGGGTCGGCATTCGATGGAGGGATAAGGACGTACCGCCTGAATAATAAACGTATTATCTGGGTAAATGTTCCGCCTGTTCGGCAGAAAATTCTGCCGCCGCCAGTCCGCTCGAAACCGGACCGGCGATCATGCGCGGACCGCCGATCGCCAGCACAAGACCCGCCTTCAGTTCCCAAACCCCGCGGCCACTGCCCCCGCTCTCCGGCAGTTGCTTCTTCACCTGCATCTTTTCATAGGAGGCCGTCACCTGTGCGCCGAGGCGCCGGCTGAAACGGTATTCCAGGCCCGCTCCGGCGATGGCGACCGGGGCGGCGGACGAAGACTCCTCCTCACGATACTCTCCATATCCTGCCCCCAGTAGGACAAAGGGTGCAAGCTTCGCCCGGGGCTGCAGAAAGAGACGCATCTGCAGGTCGCCCTGCAGCAGCGTTGTGCCTCCCCCGGATTCCCCGCTCACCCCCTTCACGAGACTGGTGGAGAGATTAAATCCGATTTGCAGCCCTGAAGAGAGTCGCCGCCCCCAATAGAGCTCCGAACAAAGAACGGAGCCGGCCAGGGATTGGCGGCCGGCCGATGCACCGAGCACCCAGCGCCCTGTGCCCGGGGAGGTGACCACCCGCGCCGACATCCCCAGCGGAGCCATTCTGGAGGCACTGGCCAAATCCACCGGACGGGCCTCCCGTCCATGCTGCTCCTCAATATATCTCTTGATCAGAGCGACGACCTGGCGATGGACCTCCTCACCGGAAGCGGAGCGGCTCTCCATGTGTGGCGCCGTTTTCTTGACTGCAGCAGCCACCGCACTCTCAAGGCGATGATCTACCGCCCTCTCAAGGGGTCGCGTATTTTCGTCTGACGCCAGGACTGGCTGGGGAAGCACAGGCGCATCCGCGGGCTGCGAGGTCATCACGTCGGGCTCCGGAACTTTACTTCCAGCTCTTCCTGCCGATACCAATGCCGGCGCAGGCTCAGGCGGGGTTAATACACCAGCCGGACGCGCAGCCCGGAACGGCCTGGCCGCGGTGATCACAGGCTGAGGCGAAGGATCATTGATCGAGAAAACCGGCGCCGGCCCGGCCGTGATCTCGGCCAGCGGAACCATGGCTATCCCGCCAGATGGCGTCTCCGTCCCGGTGCGCTTGAGGTGCACCACAAGGATCATCAACGCCGCGCAGAGCGTGAGCGCAATATGTGTCCACTTGGCGAGGTACATCATCTCCTGCTGTTACAAAATGGGACATCGGAGCAACAATTTCGCAATCGGAGGGGCTGCCACCCATCCGCAGTGGGCAGCAAACCTATTGTAAACACTTGAATTTATTTACGGGACGCGAAAAGAGCTCGAATCATTCTTGTATATATACAATAAGTGTGCCAGAGCCGGTAGGGGAGAGCGGGGAAGAGTGGGGGAAAAAAAAACGGAAGGTTCAGCTGAGACCTTCCGTTGTGAGCTGGGGAACAGGGATTCGAACCCCGATACCATGATCCAGAGTCATGTGTCCTGCCATTGGACGATTCCCCAGGGACGATATGGCTTGATGGCAGTAAATATACGCATTTTTTACGACAATTCAAGCAAATTTTTCAGCCGGGAAGAAAGCCGGGAATGCGCTGAAAACGCCCGCGGTGCTGTGTTTGACCGTGGGCCGCGCCTGATCAGCCGCCGATTTTCTTTTCGATTTTCGCCCAGCTGTCACGCAGGGCTACTGTGCGGTTGAATACCGGAACCCCTGGTTTCGAATCGACACTATCCGCGACGAAATAGCCGTTGCGTTCGAACTGCAGCCGGGCTCCCGGCTCCGCTTCTGCCAGGGAGGGCTCTAGTTTGCAGCCGGTCAGCACCCGCAGGGAGTCGGGATTGAGATAGTCGAGAAAACTTTCCCCTTCCGTCGTGGCCTGAGGGTCTGGCCTGGTGAAAAGGCTGTCATAAAGACGCACGGTCGCGTTGAAGGCATGCGCAGCCGAGACCCAGTGGATGGTGCCCTTCACCTTGCGTCCATCCGGCGTGCCGCCGCCCCGCGAGGCAGGATCGTAGCTGCAGTGCAAGGTTGTCACTTCTCCCTGGTCGTTCTTTTCCAGCCCGGTGCAGGTGACAAAGTAGGCATAACGCAGCCTGACCTCCCGTCCCGGCGAGAGGCGGTGGAACTGTTTCGGCGGGTCTTCACGAAAGTCATCGCGCTCGATGTAGAGTTCCCGGCCGAAAGGCACCTTGCGTGTGCCCATCGCGGGATCCTCGGGATTATTGACGGCATCCAGCTCCTCGAACTCTCCCTCCGGATAGTTGTCGATCACCACCCTGAGGGGATTGAGGACCGCCATACGCCGGGGCGCGCGCTGATTCAGATCCTCACGCAGGCAGTGCTCCAGCAGCTGGATGTCGACGACGCTGTCACGTTTGGCCACGCCGATGATTTCGGCGAAAGTGCGGATCGATTCCGGGGTGTAGCCGCGGCGGCGAATACCCGTGATCGTCGGCATACGCGGGTCATCCCAGCCGCTGACATGTTTCTCGGTCACCAGCTGGAGCAGTTTGCGTTTACTCAGTAGGGTATATGAGAGGTTCAGCCGCGCAAATTCGATTTGCTGGGGATGGTAAATTCCGAGCTGATCGAGAAACCAGTCGTAAAGCGGCCGATGATCCTCAAATTCGAGGGTGCAGATGGAGTGGGTGATCCCTTCTATCGAATCAGAAATACAGTGGGCATAGTCGTACATGGGATAGATGCACCAGGTATCGCCGGTGCGATGGTGCTCGACCTTCTTGATCCGGTAGATGGCCGGATCACGCATATTGAGGTTGGGTGAGGCCATGTCGATCCTCGCCCGCAGCACACGGCTGCCCTCCGCGAACTCACCCTTGCGCATGCGCTCGAAAAGATCCAGATTTTCCGCTACGCTCCGGTCGCGATAGGGGCTGTTCTTGCCGGGTTCTGTTAGAGTACCCCGGTATTCCCTGATTTCATCGGGACTTAGATCGCAGACATAAGCCATCCCCAGCTTGATGAGCTGCACCGCATACTCATAGAGCTGCTCGAAATAGTCGGAGGCATAGAACTTGCGCCCTTCCCAGTCAAAGCCCAGCCAGCGGACATCTTCCTCAATCGATTCAACATACTCGACATCCTCCTTGGCGGGATTGGTGTCGTCATAACGCAGATTGGTCTTGCCGCCGAATTCGCGGGCAAGGCCGAAATTGAGGCAAATCGACTTGGCGTGGCCGATGTGGAGATAGCCGTTGGGTTCCGGCGGGAAGCGGGTGTGCACCCGTCCCTGATATTTGCCGGTCTTGAGATCCTCGCGGATGATAGTGCGAATGAAATTGGGGGGCGCGGTCGAGACCGCCGCCTCTCCGGAGCCCTGCTCCGTTCTTTCCGCCTGTCCGTTGACGTTTTCCATCTTATCCGATCCCTAATATCATAGGTACTTGCTTGATGGCCAGGGTCAGGCGGCGCAGCACCGTCTCCCGGCCGAGGAGTTCCATCAGCTCGAACAACCCCGGTCCGACGCTGAGGCCGGTGACCGCCAGGCGGAGTGGGTGAATGAGCAGGCTCCCCTTGAGATCATGCCGCTCCGCCACAGTGCGCAAGGCCTGCTCGATCTCCGCCGCGGCAAAAACCCCGGCGGCTTCGAACTCGCGGCTCAGTTCCTGAAGCAACGGAGCGGTTTCCGGGCTCCAGCGCTTCTGCAGGGCTTCCGCCTCATAGCTCTCCGGATCCTTGAAGAAGTAGCCGGCCATCCTCCAGAAATCGCCGATGAAATGGAGGCGCTCATGCAGCAGCCCGACAACCCCGAGCAGATAGGCCTGATCGATCTCTCCCAGGGCCTCCGCCTCGGGCATGGCACGCACAGCAGCCGCGATCGACTCGGGGGAGCGCCTCATGATGTGCTCCTTGTTGAGCCAGTTGAGCTTTTTAAGATCAAAAATCGCCGCCGACTTGTTGATGCGGCCAAGAGAAAACTCCTGTACCAGCTCATCGAGGGAAAAAACCTGACGGTCATCCCCCTCCCCGGGATTCCAGCCGAGCAGCGCAATGCAGTTGAGGATGGCCGACTTTTCATACCCCCTGCGGATATAGGAGGCGACATCGGGATCGACCTTGCCGGGGGGCAAAGCCTCCAGGGACTGGATGTCCCGTTTGCTCATCTTGCTGCCGTCGGGATTAAAAATCAGCGGCAGATGGGCCATCTTCGGCGGCTGCCAGCCGAAATACTCGTAAAGCAGCAGGTGCTTGGGCACCGAACTCAGCCACTCCTCGCCGCGGATGACATGGGTGATCTCCATGAGATGATCATCCACGACATTGGCCAGGTGATAGGTCGGATAGCCATCCGACTTGAGCAGCACCTGGTCATCCACCTCCTTGCTGTCAAAAACCACATGGCCGCGAACCTCATCCTCAACCTCGAACTTGCGCCCCTCCGGAACGAGCAGGCGGATGGCGTAGGGGGTGCCGTCCGCGATCGCCTCCTCGACCTCTGCGGGCGGGAGGCTCAAACTGTTGCGCATCTCCATCCGGTTGGCGAAATTGTACTTGGCATAGGGATTCCCCGCTGCCTTGGCGTGCGCGCGCATCGCTTCGATATCCGCCGGCGAATCAAAGGAGTAGTAGGCATACCCTTTCTTGAGCAGCTCCTGCGCGTAACCTCGGTAGGTCTCTGTGCGCTCGGACTGAAAATAGGGGCCACAGGCTCCGCCCCAACGCGGGCCCTCGTCTGGGCGTAACCCCGCCCACTCGAGCACTGTAATCAGATTCTCGACCGCCCCCTCCACAAACCGTTCGCGGTCTGTATCCTCGATGCGCAGAATGAAATCACCGCCCTGATTGCGCGCGTAGAGATAGTTGTAGAGCGCTGTGCGCAGACTGCCGATATGAACAAATCCCGTCGGACTCGGGGCGAATCGCACTCTTGTCTTGGCCACAACCAATCCTTCTGCTGGTTCATTGACTCTCACAAAAAAATGGCGAATTTCGCCATTTTTTGTTGCGGAGAGGCAGGGATTCGAACCCTGGGTAGGGGTTACCCCCTACAACGGCTTAGCAGGCCGCCCCGTTCAGCCACTCCGGCACCTCTCCGAAAATATGTCTTCGCCGGGAATCGACCTCATGAAGCGGAGGGAGGGGGATTCGAACCCCCAAGGGCTTGCGCCCGGCGGTTTTCAAGACCGCTGCCTTGCCTGTTAGGTCTATCCCTCCCGGCAGATGTCAATTTACAAATAATTAAAAAGATAGTCAAACATTATTTGCATAGAACCCCATTCGTTTGCCCTCAGGCGCGCACAAATTTCTTCCCCGGCAGCTGGTTGACGAGACTCTTCAACTCCAGCTCGAGAAGCTGGGCCAGAACTGTGGAAACCGGCCTGCCCAGCACCTGGGCGATCTCATCCACATGCCGGGGCTCCTGGCTGAGAACCCCTAAAAGCTTTTCCTCGTCAGCCGAAATCCCCACCCCCGGCAGCTCGAGCTGCCGGCTCTGCGGCGGCTCCTCCGCCATGCCGATCTCCACCAGGATATCCTCCACCCTTTGCACCAGCTTGGCCCCCTGCTGGATGAGGTGGTTGCACCCATACGCCCGCGGATTGGTGATATTGCCCGGAACCGCCATTACCTCACGGTTGTACTCCAGGGCGTCATCCGCGGTGATCAGCGCCCCGCTGCCCTCGCCGGCCTCAACCACCAGGGTGGCTGCAGCGAGGCCGGCGATGATCCGGTTGCGGCGGGGAAAATGGGGGGCATCCGGCTGGGTGCCGAGGAGATACTCCGAGATCAGGGCGCCGTGTTCCGTGATCATCCGCGCCAACCGGCGGTTCTCGCCGGGATAGATCTGATCGAGACCCGAACCGAGCACCGCAACAGTCCGCCCGCCCTGCGTAACCGCCTCATGGTGGGCGATGGTATCGATGCCGCGGGCCAGGCCGCTGACAATGACCAGGCCACGCTGGACCAGCTCCCGCGTCAGCTTGCGGGCGACAATCTGCCCGTACTCGCTGGGAACGCGCGTACCGACCACCGCCACCGCCCTGGCCGAGAGCGCCTCCAGATCGCCCTGGACGAACAGAATCACCGGCAAATCGTAGAGGGGACGGAGCATCTCCGGATAGGCCGCATCCCAGAGGGTCAGGACTGTCACACCTGCCTTGCGGGCCCGTTCCAGCTCCCGGGTTGCCCCCTCCAGATCTCTGTTGGCCTTGATCTTGGCGGCCGTCGCCTGGTCTATGCCCTCAACCTCGCACAACTGCCGGGTGGAGGCGGCATAGACCGCCCGGCCGCTGCCGAAGCGCTCGATCAGGCTGCGCAGCCGCTGCGGTCCAATCCCCGGGGTATTCCATAAACTGATTAATTCGGGGGTAGCAGATTCCATAGCACCTCCTGTTGGAAGGCGTCAATCCGCTTGGTCGTCCTGCTGCAAGGTATCCCAGATCAGACGGATCAGCTCCTCCAGGCCATCCCCGCGCACGGCGGAGATGGTGATCTCGGGGGCGTCCCCGCGCAGACGGGCCTTGAGGGGCTTGATCCTGCCCTGGACAAGATCCTTTTTGGTGTAGATCAGCAGGCGTTTCTTTCTGAGGAGATCCGGGCTGTAGGATTTCAGTTCGTTGATGAGGGTTTTATAATCCGCTTCCATCTCCACCGAGCTGCAATCGAGCAGAATGGCCAGTATCCTGGTGCGTTCAATATGGCGAAGGAACTGGATGCCCAGCCCCTTGCCCTCATGGGCGCCTTCGATCAGGCCGGGGATGTCCGCCACAACGAAGCTCTGGGCGTCGCTGACCCGGACGATGCCCAGATTGGGGATGAGGGTGGTGAAGGGATAGTCAGCAATTTTAGGGCGAGCAGCGGAGATGCGCGAAAGCAGGGTCGACTTGCCTGCGTTGGGCAGGCCAACCAGCCCCACATCCGCAATCAGCTTGAGCTCCAAAGTCAGTTCGAGTTCTTCCCCCAATTCCCCCGGATCCCATTCACGCGGGGTGCGGTTGGTCGGGGTGACGAA
>Ga0116172_10003430_pt1 | contig 13246 bp, 14 predicted proteins | sample AD_UKC083_MetaG_FD_89799 | JGI IMG/M metagenome (GOLD analysis project Ga0116172, IMG submission 89799) | Active sludge microbial communities of municipal wastewater-treating anaerobic digesters from USA - AD_UKC083_MetaG | ecosystem: Engineered > Bioreactor > Anaerobic > Digestate | place: USA...
AATACCCGCGCCAACAGTCAGAAGAACATCCACGCCCACTACGACCTGGGCAATGCGTTCTACAGCCTGTGGCTGGACGAAACCATGAACTATTCCAGCGCCTGGTTCAATGGTGACCTGAGCCAGCCCATGCCCCAGGCGCAAAAGGCCAAAGTGCGCCGTGCACTGGAGCAGGCCCGCGTGCAAAACGGCGACCGCGTGCTGGAAATTGGCTGCGGTTGGGGCGCACTGGCCGAAATGGCAACCGTAGAACTGGGTGCGAACCTGACCGGTGTAACGCTGAGTACCGAGCAGTTGGCGTTTGCCCAAGAGCGCATGCAGCGCCTGGGTACCACAGACCGTGCCGATCTGCGGCTGCAGGATTACCGCGACATCAGCGATGCGCCATTTGACGCCATCTGCTCCATTGAAATGGTAGAGGCGGTAGGACGCGAGTACTGGCCCACCTACTTTGACACCGTGGCCCGATTACTTAAGCCCGGTGGCCACGCCTGCGTGCAAAGTATCGTGATTGACGACGCCCTGTTTGATCGCTACGTCGATTCGACCGACTTCATCCAGCAGTACATATTCCCCGGCGGTTGCCTCCCTTGCCCAAGCGAATTTCGCCGCCAAGCGCAAGCCGCCGGGCTGGAAGTGATTGAAGAACTGGCCTTTGGACAAGATTACGCAGAAACGCTCAGGCGCTGGCGCGAGGCCTTTCTGGCACGGCGAGACCAGGTGCTGCAAACCGGGTTTGATGAGCGTTTCATTCACATCTGGGAGTTTTACCTCGCGTATTGCGAAGCCGCTTTTGATGAAAGCAACATCGACGTCGTGCAATACACCCTGCGCAAACCCGGCATCTGAATTCCTGACCCTGCTGCCCATGAACACCCTTGAAAAACCTGCACGGCGCACGCTGTTGACCGCGGGTGCCGCAGCCATGCTGTGTGGAACGGGCCTGGGTGTGATGCACCACGCAACTGCGCAAGAGGCGGTTTCTGCGCAACCGCCAAAACCCCGAACGCCACCGCTTCCACCGTATCTCACATCGGCATTGCCCGATGCCCAGTGGAGTGGTGCGGCGCGCATGCGGTTTTTTGCCTTTGACGTGTACGACGCGGCTTTGTGGGTGGCGCCGGGTTTTCGTGCCAGTCGCTACGCGCAGTCGGCGCTGGTCTTGGAACTGAGCTATCTGCGCAGCCTCAAGGGCCAGGCCATTGCCGAGCGCTCGATCGACGAGATGCGCCGTAGTGCAACCCTTTCGGCGGTGCAAGAAAGGAACTGGCTGACTGCGATGCGAGCGGCATTCCCCGATGTCCAGACCGGTGACCGCATCACTGGCGTCCACCAACCCACCACCGGCGCACAGTTCTGGTTCAACGGCCAGTTGCGTGCCAACGTGGCGGACCCAGAGTTCAGTCGGCTGTTCTTTGGCATCTGGCTGGCAGAGACCACCAGCGAACCCCGTCTGCGCAGCGCCTTGCTGGCCGGAGCCGCAGCGTGATCGCACGGCCAGCATCGGGCGCGGCCTTCACCTGGCAGCAGGGCTGGCGCTATGGCCTGATGGGGCTGCCGCTGGCGTTTGTAGCGTTGCCGCTGTATGTGATGCTGCCCAACTTCTACGCGCGCAACTTTGGTATGCCGCTGGCCACCTTGGGTGTAGTGCTGTTGGCCGCTCGGTTGTTCGATGCCTTCATTGACCCCTTGCTGGGTCGATGGAGTGACTGGCTGTTCAGCCGGTCGTCTGGTGCTGTATTGCGCTGGGGTGGTATAGCGGCACTTGCCTTAGGGGTGGGCTTCGCCCTGTTGTTTTTCCCGCTGGTCAGTGGCGGCAACGCGTTGATGGCCTGGCTGGTACTTGCCCTGGCATGGACCTACTCGGCTTACAGTGCCCTGTCCGTGCTACACCAGTCATGGGGTGCACGACTGGGCGGTGATGAAGTACAGCGCAGCCGGGTGGTGGCCTGGCGCGAAGGCCTGGGACTGCTCGGCGTTATTTTGGCATCAATTAGCCCTCTAGCCTTCGGATTACCTGCGTCAATAGCTCTGTTTTTTATAGCACTTGGAAGTGGCTGGTTCGCCTGGTGCAGTGCCTTGGTGCCACCACCTGCACGAACCGCCGGACTGGTTGGCGTGCCGCCTGTAAGCTTAACCCTGCCGTTTGCACGCCCTGCGTTCCGTGCATTGATGGCTGTTTTTGTCGTCAACGGGATTGCCAGCGCAGTACCAGCCACCTTGTTGCTGTTTTTTGTGCAGGACCGGCTGCAAGCCACGCCCAACTGGGAGCCCCTGTTCTTGGGCAGTTACTTCTTGAGCGCGGCACTGGCCATTCCCCTGTGGCTGCGGCTGGTTCCACGGTGGGGCCTGGCCCGCACCTGGGGCGTGGGCATGCTGTTGTCGGTCGCGGTGTTCGTCTTTGCAGCCAGCCTGGATGCCGGGGACAGTATGGCCTTTCTGGTCGTTTGCGCCCTGTCTGGTGCGGCGCTGGGAACCGACCTGGCACTACCCGGCGCGTTGCTGGCCGGCACTATTGCCGACAGTGGCGATCGTGGCACAGCCGAGGGTGCTTACTTTGGTTGGTGGAATTTCGCCACCAAACTCAACCTGGCATTGGCCGCCGGGGTGGCCTTGCCGTTGCTGGCTGCGCTGGGTTATGTACCTGGAACCCGTGATCCGCAAGCGCTGCAGACCTTGAGCCTGGCCTATTGCGTGCTGCCCTGTGTACTCAAGTTGCTGGCGGCCCTACTTTTGTACTTCCTAATTCTGCGCAAAACACCATGAAACGACGACTCCTTCTGGCCAGCACGGCCGCAGCTTCTGCCCTGTCGGTCGTGGGCTGCGCCGCGCCCGGCATTGACCTCTACGCCAACGAGAAACCGGTGCTTGATTTGCAACGGTACTTCAACGGCACGCTGGACGCGTACGGCGTCTTCACCGACCGCTCGGGGGCAGTAGTCAAACGCTTTACGGTGGTGATGGTTTGCACTTGGACTGGAGATGAGGGTGTACTGGACGAGGACTTTGTGTACTCCGACGGCACCCGGCAAAAGCGCATCTGGCGCCTGCGCAAAACCGGTGAAGGCCGCTTTGTAGGCCGAGCCGACGACGTGGTGGGCGAAGCCCAAGGTGAGAGCAGCGGCAACGCCTTCCACTGGACCTACACGCTACGCCTGCCAGTCGATGGAAAAGTTTTTGAGGTTCAGTTCGACGACTGGATGTACCTGATGACCGACCAGGTGATGCTCAACAAAGCAACCATGTCCAAATTTGGCGTACGACTGGGCGAAGTCACGCTGTCTTTCAGCAAGCGTTGAGCCAATATTTGCAAGTGAAATTAGCCTCTAGTCCTCGTCAGTACTACATACACAGCTATCAAACTATGAGCAAACATTGTCATGCCACTGCTTGACGCTCTGCTGCCTCCACTGAACCCGCCGCTCGTGGACTGGCGGGGGAAGACCGTGTGGATCGTTGGCGCGTCCAGCGGAATTGGTCAGGCGACGGCGAGCGCGTTGCATGGGCAGGGCGCGCGCGTCGTGGTCTCGGCGCGACAGGCTGCCTTGCTCAATGACTTTGTCGCAAAACACCCTGGCAGCCAGGCTCTGGTACTCGATGCCACCGACCGAAAAGCGGTTCAGGCAGCCGCCACGGGGCTACTGCACCAAGGTCCACTGGACTGTGTGGTGTATTGCGCCGGGCACTACCGGGCCATGCGCGCCGATGCGCTGGACACAGCCGACATGGAGCGCCACATGTCCGTCAACTACCTGGGCGCCCTGTACCTGTTGGACGCCGTGCTTCCGACCCTTTTGGCGTGCGGCACTGGACATATCAGCCTGGTGGGCAGTGTGGCCGGTTACCGCGGCTTGCCCAACAGCCTGGCCTACGGGCCAACCAAGGCGGCTTTGATCAACCTGGCCGAAACGCTGTACCTGGACCTGCACGGCAGGGGCATAGGCGTGTCGATCATCAACCCCGGTTTTGTGCAGACACCATTGACCGCTAGCAATGACTTTGCCATGCCGGCCCTGCTGACACCGCAACAGGCGGCGGCGGCCATCCTGCAGGGCTGGTCACGGGGCCAGTTCGAGATTCACTTTCCCAAACGCTTTACGCTGTGGCTCAAAGCCTTGCGCATACTGCCCAACCGGGTATTCTTCCAGCTGGTTCGCCGCGTGGCACTCTGAGCAATCGACATGAAACCGCCCATACCTGACTCCCCCGGCACCACTGCGCCGAACCCCAACCTGGCAGCGCTGGTGTCCTTCTTTGAAAACCTGACCCCACAGGGTGTGGCCAGCATGGGCGCGCATTACGCCCCCCAAGCCCGGTTTGTGGATCCTTTCAACGATGTGCAAGGTCTGGCAGCCATAGAACACATCTTCCAGCACATGTTTGAGGCACTGGTGGAGCCCCGCTTTGTCGTGACCACTCGGGTGTTGCAGGGTCGGCAGTGTTTTTTGACCTGGGATTTTCATTTCCGCTTCAAACGCTTTCAGACCACCACGCCGCAAACCATTCGTGGCGCCACCCACCTGGTTTTTTCAGAAGCCGGGTTGGTCACCTTGCACCGGGACTATTGGGATGCCGCGCAGGAACTGTATGAAAAACTGCCCGTTGTGGGTGGTTTGATGCGCTGGCTCAAGCGAAAGGCCAACAGCTGAAACCTTGAACCGGGGCAGATCCCTAGCCGGGAAATGTACTGGGCCGAAAATCTGGTGTGCGACGCGGCTCCCACCAGGCACGGATGGTGGCAAAAATGTTTCGGCAACCGGTGCAGCGGTATTTTCCTGTGGGGAGCAGAGCGCCGCTGGGGGCGCGGTCAATCACCTGCTGGTAGCTGGTGGCACCGCAATCGCGGCACTTATAAACAGTTTTGTACGTTGCCATAGTGCGCCGACTGTAGTGCCTGGCGCTCGCCATGGAAAGTCAAAAGTTGTAAACCAATGTGAATGGCGCCCGGGTCAGGCGGGAAGGGTGTCCGCAAAACTGGCGCGTTGCATCAGTTTGTCATGCAGACGTACCAGGTTGGGGTTGTCGGTACGCCAGTCAATCTGCGGAAAACGGAAGTCCAGATAGCCCAGGGCGCAGCCAACGGCCACGTCCGCCAGGCTGAAATGGATGCCGCCACAAAACGGTTTTTCACCCAGACCGCTGTTCATGGCCTTCACAGTGGCATGGACTTTGGACAGTTGGCGGTCAATCCATGCCTGGCTTCGCTGCGCCTTGGTGCGCCCGGGCCAGGTCGCTTCGAGGCGGGCCAAAATGGCAGCATCCATCAATCCATCAGCCAGCGCTTCCCAGGTCTTGATCTCGGCCCGCTCACGCCCAACGGCCGGAATCAGCTTGCCCACTGGCGACAGCGTGTCCAGATACTCCACGATGACGCGGGAATCAAACAGGGCCTCAGCGCCTTCCATGATCAGGCAGGGCACCTTGCCCAGCGGGTTGGACTCGGAAATGGTGGTGTCGGCGCCCCAAACGTCTTCAACCACAAATGCGCATTCCAGCTTCTTTTCGGCCAGGACGACGCGCACTTTGCGGACATAGGGACTGGAGGTGGATCCGAGTAATTTCATGGGCGCTTCACTGATACAGGAATGTTCATTCTATACATTGGGCAATGGTGGAGCCTGCCGCAGGGGCGACTGGGCATCCCCCGTAGCGCACAACCTACAATCCGGCCATGACTTTTTCATCCATTTCAGCCCTTTCCCCACTGGACGGCCGCTACGCCGCCAAGCTGGCTCCCTTGCGCCCCCTGATGAGCGAGCAGGGCTACATGCACCGCCGTGTTCAGGTCGAAGTGGCCTGGTTTATTGCCCTGAGCGATGCCGGATTCGACGAATTCAAGCCGCTGTCGCCCGGAGCGCGTACTTACTTGCTGGGTCTGGTAAAAAACTTTTCCGAAGCCGACGGCGAAGCCATCAAGGCCATCGAGAAAACCACCAACCACGACGTCAAGGCAGTTGAGTACTGGATCAAATCCAAATTCGACGCGCGACCCGAGTTGCAGGCCGCCCAGGAGTTTGTGCACTTTGCCTGCACCAGCGAAGACATCAACAACACCAGCCACGCCCTGCAGCTCAGGAGTGCGCGCGACCAGGTACTGCTACCCGCCCTGGACGCGGTGATTGCCAAGCTGCGATCCATGGCGCACGGTTTTGGCGGTGTGCCCATGCTCAGCCGAACCCACGGCCAGACCGCCAGCCCCACGACCGTGGGCAAGGAAGTGGCCAACGTGGTGGTGCGCCTGGTGGCGGCACGCGAGAAGATTGCGACAGTCAAGATCATGGCCAAGATGAATGGGGCTGTGGGCAACTACAACGCCCACCTGTCGGCCTGGCCAGATTTCGATTGGGAAGCCTTCAGCCGCAAGGTGGTGGAGACGCCCGAGCCGCTGGGCCTGGGCCTGACCTTTCAGCCCTACAGCATCCAGATCGAGCCGCACGACTACATGGCCGAGGTGTTTGACGCCATTGCCCGCGCCGACACCATCCTGATCGACTGGTCGCGCGACGTCTGGGGTTACGTAAGCCTGGGCTACTTCAAACAAAAGCTCAAAGACGGCGAGGTCGGTTCTTCAACCATGCCGCACAAAGTCAACCCGATTGATTTTGAAAATGCTGAGGGCAATCTGGGCTTGGCCAACGCGCTGCTCAAGCACCTCAGCGAAAAGCTGCCCATCAGCCGCTGGCAGCGCGACCTGACCGATAGTACTGTACTGCGCAACATGGGCGTGGCCGTGGGCTATGCCGTGCTGGCCTACCAGTCGCTCCTGACCGGACTGAACAAGCTGGAAATCAATGAAACCGCCATCGCCGCCGATCTGGATAGCTCGTGGGAAGTGCTGGCAGAACCGATCCAGACCGTGATGCGCTGCTTTGGCCTGCCCCAGCCGTATGAACAACTCAAGAAGTTCACCCGTGGCGAAGCCATGACGCGCGAGCTGATGCAGGGGTTCATTGCCGGGCTGGATATTCCGCAGGCCGAGAAGCAGCGCCTGTTGGCCATGACGCCGGGAAGCTACACCGGAATGGCGGCGGAACTCGCCAAACGCGTCTGATCGCCTTGATTTAATGGCACTCAAATCCACTATCTTCAAAGTCAATCTGCAAATTGCCGACATTGACCATGGCTACTACGCCGACCACGCCCTGACCCTGGCGCGCCACCCCAGCGAGACCGATGAACGCATGATGATCCGCCTGGCAGCACTGGCGTTCAACGCCTACAAGCTGCAAAGCGAATGCAACGGCGATGGCGTATTGGCCTTTGGCGCAGGCTTGTCCGATGTGGAAGACCCGGATGTGTCGCTCACCGACTTCACCGGCCACAAGCGCCTGTGGATCGAGGTGGGCCAACCTGAAGACAAACCCATCTCAAAGGCCTGCAACAAGGCCGATGCGGTGCTCCTATACAGTTTTGCGCATTCGGCCGAGATCTGGTGGAAGGGAATCGAAACCAAGTTGACCCGCTTGGACAAATTGCAGGTGTGGCGCGTGCCCACCGAGTCGTCCCAGGCGCTGGCAAAATTAGCGCAGCGCAGTATGCAACTGCAAGCGACGATACAGGAAGGCACGTTGACCCTGGGTGACGCCAAGACCACTGTGGACATCGAGCCTGTGCGGTGGAAGTAGCTGTTAGCCCTCGTCGAACATACAGTTGTAGCTACTAAATTGGTAGCAAATTATTTACTCTCCGCTGCCCGCTCAGCGTATTTGTTGAAGCGCCAGGCGGAGCCCTCCAGGGTGATTCGCCGCCAGATCGCGCGTTTTTCTACCGCTCCCATGGCCGGCCATTGCTGCACTTCGACAAAGGTGCGACCGCATCCCTTGCAGCATTCATCTCCCTGGCTAGTGGAGCAAATGGCAATGCAGGGTGTGTCGGGCGTGCTGGCGTACCACTGCAGCCAGGCCGCACGGCCCTCGTCAGTCAAACTGGCTTCTTCGACTGTCTCCACACGGTCATACACCATGCGCGCGTACACCTCCGCCAGGGCGCGCGTGGGCGCAGGCAGGGCCATGCTGTCAGTTGCGGGCATGCGGCTGCGCCAGTAGTTGATGGCGGATTCAATATCGGTAATGTGTATGCCAGCCAAAACGCGTTGCCCTAACGGGATGCCAGTGAAGGGGAGGCGCATCATAGCCCGCCAGGCCATGGCAAAGTGCTATTCTTGCCCCATGAAACTTCTTGCCAAATGGTTACTCAGCGCAGCGTCTTTACTGGCCGTCGCCTACCTGTACAGCGGTGTTGAGATCAAGGGCTTCTCGGCGGCGCTGATTGCCGCGCTGGTGATGGGGTTACTCAACTCGGTGTTGCGACCCATTCTGGTGATTTTGACCCTGCCGGTCACCGTAGTGACGCTGGGGCTGTTTTTGTTTGTCATCAACGCGCTGATGTTCTGGTCCGCCGCCGGAATTTTGAGTGGCTTCAATGTCACGGGCTTTGGCGCCGCGCTGATCGGCTCGCTGATCTATTCGGCTTTGGGTATCGTCATCGACTCAGCGCTCCAGCGCCTGTTCCCGTACAAGTGATTCCACCTGCCGGGTGCGGGTATCCACGATCGACGCCTCAAAGTGATCTGTCGCTGCGCCACCTTTGCGGGCCCAATCCTGAGCGGACTTAAAGCGGCTCAACGCGGCCGCGTAATCCAGTTGGGCAACATGAACCTCTGCCTGAGCCCGGATCGAACTCAATGTGCGCCCCTCCGCGGCATAGGCATTGGCCAAGTGTTGCCAGGCCTGTGCATCGCGTGGATGACTCGCCACCCAAGTCTGCAGACTTTGGGTGACGGTCGCCGCAGCGCCCGGCCCGGATGTGCCCGAGACACCAGGGCGTGACTGCGCTTTGGTGAGTGTCTGCAAAGTCGCCTAGGCCGCAAAGAACAACTCCGCGCGGCTCGGCTTCTCGGCCTTTTCACTGGCAACGGTCAACTTGGCAAGTGCCGCCGTGCCGTCCCCCTGGGCCAACAGCAGTTCCACACCCAGCAGCCGTGCCAGGCGGGATGATGGGGGGTCAGTGCGTACGTGGTCGGTCAGCTGCACCCAGCGCGAATTGGCGTCCTTGTAATCACGCAACTTGATTGCCGCCAAAGTTGCGCCATACAGGGCTGACGCCTTTTGCGCACCAGACATGCGGGCCAGATGCGCGGCATCGGCTTCAACTGCCCAATTGCGCAAGGCATCAGCATTGGAGTTGGAGAGGACCCGGGCGCGGGCTGCCATCATGGCGTGGTCCGTCTCCTGCACGTTCTGGCGCACACCTGGGGTGCCCGAAGGCGCAGAACCAGGCAGTTCAATGCGGGACTGCATGTCGGACATCCGTTCGGTACTAAGCGGATGGCTGCGCAGATAGGGGAAATTGCCCGAGTCGTTCAAACGGGATGCCTGCTGCAGCTTGGCAAACATCGACACAAAGCCTTCGGGCGCAAAGCCTGCCTGCGATGCCACGCCAAACCCCACCCGGTCTGCCTCACGCTCCATGTCACGGGAGAAATTAAGTTGGCTTTGCGCACCCACAGCTTGGCCGCCCACAATCATGGCGTTGGCAGCATCCGGGCTTTTGCTGGCCGCCAGCACACCCAGAATCATGGCACCAATCATCCACGGCGCCTGCTGGCTTTGCTGGGTCATCCGGCGGGCGATGTGCCGCTGAGTGACGTGGCTGAGTTCATGCGCCAGCACCGAGGCGAGTTCATCACGACTGGTCACTACCGCAACCAGGCCCATGTGCAAACCGAAGTAGGCGCCCGGAAGCGCAAAGGCGTTGACGGTGCGGTCGCGACCCAGCAGCACCTGCCAAGCATAGGCTTCGTCCAGTTCGGGTGGTAGATCGCCCCGCTGGCGGGCGGCGTTCAGCAAGGGCTGCCAGATGCCCTGCACGTACTCCATCAGAACCGCGTCATCCACATAGTCAGGGTCTCGGTACAGCTCTCGGGCAATGCGGTCACCCAGTTGGCGCTCTGCATTGGGGGTCATGTCGGTGCCGTCTCCCAGATTGGGCAGGGCGGAGCTGGAGGTGCTTGCGCGACTCCCTTCAACCTGGGCGTTAAGCGCAACAGGAATACCGATAGCTATCAAAATAATAGCTGATCGTCCTATTTTTGATAGGGCAAGGCCATGATTTGACTTGAAAAATGGATTCAAAATGGGTCCAAAGGCAATGTGGCCACAACATCGGCAGTGACAGGATCCAGAAACGCGGTCCAGATGGCTTTTCGACCCACCAGGGGCAAATACAGCACGCTCTCGGGGTCGCGTCCTTCTGCGCGCAACAACCGGTCAATGGCATCTGACTGATCCATTAGCCGGGTCTTTAGTTCCCGCACCGGTTTTGCCGACTTCAGGATATCGGGAACCGCATTGGCGTATGGTTGCCAAAGGTCTGGCCGGCCAGCCAGTGGCATCCCCTGCAAGGCGGCCAGTGTGGCTTCGAATTTTTCCTGGTTGTCCTTGAACGGGCGCAGCGACAACCGGGTCGGTCCCGTCAACGGCAAGGCGGTAATGCCAGGTGATGTTTTCGACAGCAACTCCGGTGCGATTTCCACCGCATGCACCACACTCAGGCGATCGATTTCAAAGACCATGTGGACCGGGCGCGCCAAGCTCACCGTCCACAAGCCATAGCCCAGAGCCGCCAATTGCAAAGCTGCCACTATCGCAAGGTCGCGCCGCAGCACAGGCCAGGGTTTGACACGATTGAACACTGCCAAGGTTATCAACGGGCCCAGGATCACGTCCACGGTGACCAGAATCAGGAACAACTCACGACCGCCGGAAATTTCACGGAAGGGATAGGGGTACCAGACGCCAAAAACCAACGCACCAGCCATGGCGGCCACGGCCAGACTGATGCTTAGGTGAATGGCGCTTGCCTTGATTCGGTCGCGCCAAAATGAGGGAGGTTGAGATTCCAGATTCATACGGTCCTCAAGCGTAGTCGAAACAGGTTTCAGTGAGAGTGAAGCTCGGGTAAAGTTGATCGACGCCCAGTTTAGGGTGGTTTCCAACATTTTCAATAGAACACATGCAGCCCCTCACCCACTTTGATGCCCAGGGCCAGGCCCATATGGTCGACGTCGCCGCCAAGGCCCCCACCCACAGGATTGCCATTGCGGGCGGGCGCATCGAAATGCAGCCCACCACACTGGCGCTGATAGAGTCCGGTACCGCCAAAAAAGGAGACGTGCTGGGTATCGCCCGCATTGCGGGCATTCAGGGCGCAAAAAAAACCAGCGACCTAATCCCGCTTTGCCATCCCATCACCCTGACGCGGGTGGCCATAGAGTTCACACTGGTGTCCGCGACTCCCATCGCTCCCGCGCATGTGGCCTGCACCGCAACGGCGGAAACCGTGGGACCCACTGGAGTAGAGATGGAGGCACTGACCGCGGTGCAGGTGGCCTTGCTCACCATCTACGACATGTGCAAGGCGGTCGACCGCAGCATGACTATGACGGATGTGAAGCTGCTGGAAAAACACGGGGGAAAGTCAGGGAGCTTTGTCGCCTGAAGGCGCCACCCTGTCCTTGATGGCAGCAACCCGGTAGACCGCAAACTGCTCCACCAGATCCGTGGAATAGGACCATGGCAGGTCGTACTGGTTGAAATACAGGCCGACCGACGCGTAGTGTTCGACCCAATTCACGGGCCGCAGCACGTAGTTTCCAACCAGTGCGAGCTCCACTTCGCGGGGAAGATCGCCGCCCAGCGCCTGAAGCGGAGCAATCAGGTGGTCTCCCACCTGAGGCTGCTCTGATTGCGGGGCCCATTGCCGCCACCCGACTTTCTGTGCATACCACTGCCACCCCCAATGCCCGACAAACCAGGTCTGCCCGTTCTTGCCCGCCAATTTCTCCGCGAGGAGCATCGGTGCGTCCCGGTAGATGCTGGCATACCACTGGTCCGCCTTCGCAAGCATAGAGGATGTTGCCGCTGTCACCACCCAGGTGAAAACCGCCACTTTTCCGAAGTGTTTCCAGTGCGCAAGCGGTGGCACGGTCAGCAAGACGATGGCCGGCACAGCCGCAAGCACATGACGGGCGGCCATGAAAGGTGCGTACAAGACAACAAAGCACATCGCGGCAGCGGCCCAATAGGCCAGAAGAACCCGTTGCACGGGATCCTGGCCCAGCCCGCGTGGATGCGCAAACCGGTAGACCCCCAGACACTGCAATCCAATACCCGACGCCATGAACGACACCCATAGCAACGCATGGTTTAGACCCACCGCACTGGGAAACACCAGGCTGATCGTCACCGCCATCGGGGCCAGGAGCGCACCCAGAGCGAAAACCCACCAGACGGGCTGGATTCGACCGGCGTGAGGATGGGCAGCGTTCGCCAGGAAGGCAAAAATGGCGAACGGTGAGATGGCGCCCAATAGTACGGTCCAGGCAAGCGCCAGGTTGGCATAGGTGCCCAAGGATTTGGGCGCCACAGATCTCCCAAGCAAATGCACGCCGCCGTAGTCATACCAATTGAAAAGTGACCAGAGCAGCAACACCGTGGCAGGAACCAACAGCCACCACGTATCCCCCGGTCTGCGCCGCAGAAGAGCGTGCAAGGCCATGGCAGGAAGCAACAGGACGCTGGTGTATTTGACCAACAACGCCGCAGAACACAGGATCGATGCCAATCCATTGCGCCGGACGTTGCCGTAGGCCGGGTTCATCAGTGTGTAGAAGAACTCGATCCAGATGGCCATCATGGGCACATCCACCATGGAATTTTGCCCAACGACAAATCCAGGGGACATCGCAAACAGTCCGGTGTACACCAGTGCATTGTCCCGATCCAGCAAAGTGGCCAAGCGGTAGAACCCGGAAATGGCCCACAACGCGAACAGCGACATCAGCAGATGCATCGACACTTCCGAATAGCCCCAAAAGTGCCCCCACAGCGCCATCAAATAAAAATACAGATGCGGTTGATTGAGCTGGTGGATAGGCTCGTAGACATCGTTCCAATTGATCATGCCGCTCATGGGATGCAAGGGGTTGCCCTCAATCCAGCGTGCAATCTCCAAGTGTCCGGTATCGTCTATGTGAAAGGCTTTGTCAAGATTCCAGTAAGTGGCAAACAGCCACAGTGCCGCCAGCACGAGGTAGTCAAACTTGCGATTTCGCATGGGTAGTGAACGTGTGCGCTAGACTGGGACGGTAACGCGGTTGTTGAGTTAGATGGCTGCACCAGGCAAGGTAACGCAGGGAAATGGCAGAAAAATGCACGAATCGAGCAAGTCTATCTTTCACAAACTG
>Ga0116172_10003440_pt1 | contig 13228 bp, 5 predicted proteins | sample AD_UKC083_MetaG_FD_89799 | JGI IMG/M metagenome (GOLD analysis project Ga0116172, IMG submission 89799) | Active sludge microbial communities of municipal wastewater-treating anaerobic digesters from USA - AD_UKC083_MetaG | ecosystem: Engineered > Bioreactor > Anaerobic > Digestate | place: USA...
AAACACTACTTCGAAAATTTAGCCCCTCTTTTGCGCAAAACCCCTTTCGTTTTCCGCATCACATCCTGGAAACAGGTTCAGGGGCCGGTCCTGGTCGTCAAGGAATACAGAGAATTCACGGAAAAGACCAGCGATACCCAAATGCTGCTGGATTTGCCTGAATTGGCAAAGAGGAGCCGGCTTGTGGAGCGAGGTCATTTGGCCGGTGAGGCCCTGCGTCGATGTCTTCCTACCCTACGCAAGATCGTCGAACGGGTCAGCGATAAACAGGGAATTCCCCTTGAGCTGCACCGCTACCTAACACAGGAAGGGCTGAAGATGAAGTGTACGCTTCCCCTGGATGAGGAAGCCGGCGCCAAGTTTGCCCTTCTCTTCCGTCTTCAGGAACGTATCCTGGACATGGACAGGGTGGAACTAATTGCCCGTCGTATTGCTCGCTTCACGCGAGAGGAGGCAGCCTACTGGCTTTCCCGGATCACGACCTTTGGGGCCGATGCCAACCGCTGGGCTGTTGCGGGGCTACGCATTGTCCTGGGAGGCCAACCCAAGGATCCGGGGGTGGAGAGGATGCTTGAACGGATGCGTCGAGGATGATTATGACTATATCATAGTCTTTACAACGTGCCGATAAGGAGAATGAAACCATGACCGACGATCTCCGCCTCATTGAGGCGGGTTTTCCCTGCCATCAGGTAGGGGCGGAAACACAAAGGGAACGGGGGGCGAGCAGCGCTTTGCCGCCTTTGTATTTTCTCCATGTCTGGTGGGCAAGGAGGCCCCTAACACCCAGCCGGGCGGCTATCGTTGCCTCTCTGGATTCGGCATCTACGGACCCGGAAACCTTTGTCCGCCAGCTTGGCATCGAGCGCCTTCAGGCCTTGGTGAACGGAGAACCCTGGAACTTGACTGGTGACATGCCAGCCCGGGTGACCACCGACAGCAAGAATTGCGACCACCTCACCGTGGATGACCTTGTCCTCCGCCGTATTAAGGATGAAAACACCCGCCGCGCGGAAAACAGGGTCCTTATCGCCCGCCTAAGGGACGAGGATCCCGCCCTGGCTGAGGATGCGGTTCTACAGCGCTGGGAGGAGGAATCGCACCCCCTCCCGCAGCCACAAGTGGGTGATAGACTTACAGTCCGACGGGTTATGGGAGACCCGGCTCACATCAAGGAACGTATTGTTTTTGCAAGCTCCGAACCGATCAAGCGCATCCTCGGAACCTTCATAAAATGGCAACCGGAAGATCTTTATGGATATGATCGGGCCTTCTACAGCCATCCAAAACCATCGTCGCAGCAATTGATAGTTCTTGATCCGACTTCCGGGGGCGGTTCCATCCCCTTTGAAGCTTTGCGCCTTGGTCATAAAGTAATTGCCAACGAGTTGAACCCCGTGGCCACGGTTATTCTTTATGCTACGCTTGATTATCCGGCCCGTTTCGGTAAATCTCTCGTTGCTGATATAGAAAACTGGGGGAAGAAACTTCTACGCCGAGTAGAATCACAGATGCAAGGGCTTGCCCCTTTCTCATTATTGCCCGAATCTGAACGGCAACTGCTAAAGAAGCATTTTAGCAGATGCCCAGAGATGCTCCCCCTATTCGATGTTTCCGAATACGATCATACAGGCCAAATATTCGTTCGTCAGGCGACTTGCCCCCACTGCTGCGGTGAGGCGCCGCTTCTGAATACCTGTTGGCTTTCTAAGGAAGCAGGGGACCAATGGGGTGTTGAGGTCATTACGGATGGACGAGAGCGTAATGGAAAGGTGTGGTTTGAGACATATCGGATTGTCAAGGGTAAAGGTCCTAAGGGTGAAGATCCGGAAAAGGCCAATGTGAACCGGGGGGTGGGGCAATGCATCCATTGTCGACAGGCCATCGACGGCGATGAGATCAAGGCCCAGGCCCGTGGGGAATCGAAACAAGGCCGGTGGACGGATCGCCTTTATGCCGTGGTAGCGATACGCATGGAACCAGTCTTGGATAAGCATGGCCAGCCTGTGCGCTATGCCAGCGGCGAACGGAAGGGGGAAATCAAAACCAGGAAGGTACGCTTCTTCCGGCCGCCCAACGACCAGGACTTGGCGGCATTGTCGGAGGCGGATAAAAGACTGCGGGAAAAGTGGCCCGCTTGGGAGGCGGCGGGGCTAATCCCGATGGAAAGGATACCAGAAGGCGAAAAGACGAGAGAACCGATGCGTTACGGCATGACAAGTTGGTGCGATATGTTCACCCCCCGGCAGCTGTTAGGACACTTGACCCTGATCGAGGGACTCAATGACCTCAAGCCGGCTATTTTGCAGGAGCTTGGCACTGAACGGGGACGGGCGGTTGTGACTTATCTACAGTTCGCTATCGACAAGGGGTTAGATTATAATTGCAGATTAAACACTTGGGAAAATACAAGGGGTATAGTCAAACACATTTTTGCAAGACATGACTTTTCACTCAAATGGACCTTTGGCGAGATGATCTTTACCGGTCCCAACTCCGGGACCGCATGGGGACTGTCACAGATCCTGGACGCCTACAAAGGTATAGCAGAGCTGGTGGAACCCATCCATGAACATGTTGTCGGAGGAAAGGAACTCCCCGTCAATATAAACTGCGGGACAGCGGCCCACATGCCTGCCATCGCCGATTCCTCCATGGATCTCGTCTGCATGGACCCCCCTTATTACAACAATGTCATGTATGCCGAACTTTCGGACTATTTCTATGTCTGGCAGCGGCGCACCCTTTCGGATCTCTATCCCAACGTCTTCAACCGGCGGTTGACGGATAAGGCCAACGAGGCCGTGGCGAATCCGGTCCGGGACGGATCAGCAAAAGCTGCCAAAGCTGCCTACGAACGGATGATGGGAGAGATCTTTGCCGAATGTCACCGGGTTCTCAAAGATGACGGGATCATGACACTGATGTTCACCCACAAGACCCAGGAGGCTTGGGAAGCTCTAACCAGGTCGCTGATTGAAAGTGGCTGGAACATAACTGCTTCTTTCCCTGTGGAATCGGAATCAGAAGAATCAATGCACCTGAAGGATAACGCCTCTGCGGCCAGCTCCATCTTTCTTGCCTGCCGGAAGCGGCCGGAGCAAGTCGGCTTTCCGGCAGTCTGGACGGGTCTCGGTGGAAGTGGCGTTCAGCGACATATCGAGGCGGCGGTCAAGGAGGGATTGAAAGATTTTGCACCTCTTAAACTCAATCCAGTAGATAAAATGGTGGCTTCTTATGGCCGCGCCTTGCGCGTTCTGTCGGAGAACTGGCCTGTTATGGATGGCGACGCAGCAGTCAGCCCCATCCGGGCGATGAACGAAGCAAGCCGCGTCGTGTCGGAAAATCAAATTACCAGGATCACCGGCGGACGCATTGCTGTAGCGGATCTGGACCCGGAAACAGCGGCAGCTCTGACCTTCTATGGGATATGGGGTCATGGTGATTTCTCTTTCGATGAGGCACTGAACATCTCCAAGTCCCTAAACATTGCCCTGACGCCCAAGTCGGCCGGTTACCGGCCCGAAGGACGGATGATCGGAATCAACCAGGCAGCGTCAGGGAGAACCGCGCGGCATCGAGGTGCCGAAGCGGATGAAACCGGCTATCCCGCTCCATTGGTGCGGAAGGGGTCGAAATTGCGGCTGGCCAGACCGGAGGAGCGGGACCTTCGCCGCCTGGAAAATCCGCAGGCGGAATGGGATATCCTCCATGGTCTTGTGATGGCCTATCGCCGGGGAGATATTCCGGTTACCCGTGCCTATCTGAATGAGCATGCGAAGGACAAGAGCAACCGCATTCTCGACCTTCTCGATGTCTGGGGAAACGAATCGGGTGAGATATCTCTGCGGGATGAGGCAAAGACGATCCGATTCGGCCTACGCTGAAAGGAGAATGTTTCAAGTTTATTTGATCGTTGCCCCTTCAAGGAAGGAGGTATAGATGAAAAAAATCCAAGTGGGGGATCTGGTGCGCACCATGAGCGGCGTCCCCCGCATGGGAAAGATCCTGGAAATTATTTTTGACGAGCAGATCCAGGAGACCCTGGCACGTGTTCACTTTGCCGACGGCACAGAAACAGCCCTGCTGAGAAACCTCGAATATTATGATGTTCCCGCCGATCCTTGGGAAGATTTGGTCCGCGGGAGACTCAGTGCTGCAGCTCCATTTCGAACGCTTTTAACGTTCGTTCGGATCAAGACACCGCCCTCTCCTATCATCAGCGCCTTTGGCACCGCCCGTGTCCGCTTCTACCCCTATCAATTTAAACCACTCTTGAAATTCCTCGAGAACCCGAATCAGCGAATCCTGATTGCTGACGATGTCGGTCTTGGAAAGACCATCGAGGCAGGATACATCCTGCGGGAATGGCGCGCCCGTCAGGGGTTAACGAATGTTCTGGTGGTTGTGCCCGCCAGACTGAAGCCCAAATGGCAGCAGGAACTCAAGCAACGATTTGAGGAAAACTTTGATCTGGTCGACAGCCGGGAAATCAAGACCGTCCTCAACCGTGTGATGAGAGGCGGCGAACTTCCTGAATTCAACTGGATTGCAAGCTATGAAACTCTTCGCAGCCGCAAGATGGTTTCGCTTATGGATGAAGTTCGTCCCGCTTTGGATCTCCTGATCATGGACGAAGCACATCGGGTGCGAAACCGCAAAACTAATCAGCATCGTTGCGCCGACATTTTGAAGGACTGTGCTGATGCCATTGTCTATCTGACGGCGACACCTGTGCAGACAGGTATTGATAACCTTTATACCTTGGTGCGCCTCCTTATGCCCGACACCTTCGAGAGTCGCATGATGTTCGACGAAGTGACCGAAGCCAATCGGCCTATCATCAGAGCCTGTCAGATGTTAAGCCGCGGCGAACTGCAAGAAGCGGCAGTGGAACTGGAACGACTCGGTACGCAGCGGCTAACGGCATCCCTGATGAACGACGCATACTTTCAGGATGTCATCCGGCGCCTCCGGACCATCGATATAAAGGATCGCGCCGCCCTGGTCCGGCTTCAAAGGGATGTGAATGAGTTCAGTCTGTTGGGATTTCTGCTCAGCCGGACCCGGAAGGTTGAGGTCATGGAAAACTGGCCCGTTCGGGAACCGCAGAATCCCCACATTGAGCTTTCAGATGACGAACGGGACATCTATGAATCGGTGCGCTTTATCCTCCAACTTCTAAACCCGGAGCGGGAAGGTTGGGCTTCTACATTAGCCGCAATCACTGCCTATCGTTATACGGCAAGCTGCATCCCTGCCGCTGCCGCCTATTTTCGCGAGCGTTTAGAATTAGGAGAATTGCTGCCTGGGACCAAGGACTTGGGAAGAGAGGAAGAACGGGAATTCATGGAGTTCCTCCGAGATCGGGATGAGGACTGGACTGGAGAAATCGACGTTACCACGGAAATTCGTAAAGCTATTGAGAACATCCTCAATCGCTGTCCGAGCCTCGGCGAAGACAGCAAGTATTCGGCGTTCTTGAAAGTGCTTAATGATATTTGGGACTATGATCGTCAACAGAAAAGACCGCCGAGAAAAATCGTCGTCTTTTCCTATTTTAAAAGAACGCTCGCTTATCTGCATCAGCAGTTATCGGTGAGGAGGATCGCGACCTGTATCATTCACGGTGGTATACCGATCGAGGAGCGCCTCGACCGGATAGAGCAGTTCCTCAATGAGGAATCAGTGAACGTGCTGCTTTCGTCGGAAGTCGGCGGCGAGGGTATCGACCTGCAAAAAGCATCGGTTATCGTTAACTACGACCTGCCCTGGAATCCCATGGTTGTGGAACAGCGTATCGGTCGTATCGACCGCATTGGACAGCAGGCAGACCGGCTGGTTATTGTGAATCTGGTGGCCGAAGGCACCATCGAGCAGAAAATCCTCCTGCGCCTCTACGAAAGGATCGGACTGTTTCGCGAATCCATTGGCGAGATGGATGAGATTATTGGCCCCCTGGACATTCAGAAGCTCATTGTCGATGCCCTGCGAGGAGACCTTTCGGATGATGAGATCCGGGAACGTGTCGACCAAAATGCTACGGCAGCGCAACAAAAACTCCAGGAAGCAAAACAGCTCTCCAAACAGGTAGATGGGCTCCTGGCGGCGGATCAGGCGTTTCTCGACGAGATCAATGCATTGATCCGGACCCGCCGGGTGCCCGATCCCGGGGATCTAAAGACCTTGCTCTTGGAGATTCTGGAAAAGAAATTCAGCGGGATACGCTATACACAGGACCGGGGTCGAAAGCCCGGCACGCTCACACTGGGCCGGGATACGGTCCAGACCTTGGGGAATTGGGCCAGAACCTATTCTGCAGAGGCGCATCGTGTGGCCCAGCGCTTTCAGTTTCAGGGAACCGTGCCGGTAACGTTTGATGCAGATACGGCCATGGATCATCCCCGGACGGAGTTTATTCAGGCCCGCCATCCTTTGATCCAGTTTGTTATAGGACTGATTGAGCGCGACAGTGCGGCGCAACCGAAGACTTTTGGCCTGCGATCCCGGACAAAAAAGCTCTTGCCAGGAATATGGGTATTAGGCATCTGGAGCCTGACCCTTATGGCAAGTCGACCTGAAACCCAACTGGAAACTGTTGCCTGCAATCTTAAAACGAACATTGTCCTCACCGGATACGATGCCGATGATTTGTTTGTTGCCTGCCTGGATGATGCCGATGAATTGGATATGGCGATTCATAGTATTCAACGAGAAAACGTTGAAAGATGTGTTCCCCTCGTTAAGGATGCCTACTCGCAACGAAGGGCAGCTGTCATACAAGAGGCTAAGGAGACGGAGGAAAGAAAACTGTCCCGGGTTCGTTCCACATGGATTCAGACTTTGACCATCAGGCGGGATGCGGCAAAAAAGAGGTTGGAATTGATGATCCAGAAAGGCGCAAAAGATTTCGCTTTGCGGATGGCACGAGCAGCGCTCGAAAAAAGAGATAAAGCGTTGAAAGATAAAGAAGCAGAATTGTCCAGTGTTTCAAGTGTGGACTGGAAGGAGAAGGAGATTGCGGCCTTGATTCTTGTAATTGAGAAACCTTAACAAGTGAGGAGGTACAGGAATGAGTGCAGTTCGACGGTACCATCTGGGGCTGGATTGGGGTACAAGTACTACAAAAATGATCCTGCGGGACTACGAACAGGGCAGAGCTTTTGTTTTAATGCACGATGGGGGGATTCCTACATATAGATATCCATCCAGCATTGTCCTCTCTGATGATCGAATTTTTTTTGGTTTTGAAGCGGAAAAAAGAAGGCAGGAAGCAGAAAGGGCCATTGATGCCCTAAAAGCCGATATCTATAATAAAGCCTTAACACATGCTGGCGGGACAAGTATGTCAGAGTTAGAAGATATTGCGACTCTGTATCTTGCCCATGCCATAAGTCTCGGTCGAAACTTTGCCGAAACACATGCGAAGCGTGATAATGCAAGGGCACTTATTGGAATAACGCTAGGTGTTCCTGCTGAGGAACTGGAGCAGTCAGCTTTCAGACAAATCTATATGAGGATGGTCCGCTGTGCTTATGAGCTCGCTATGCATACTGGATACAGCCCTCAAGGGGATAGCTACAGCCATGCTCAGAAGGGCTTAGCCTGGGCCAGAGAAAGAGTCGAAACAAACGGCGGATATGAGGCAACACCTGATTCCTATAAGCAATGGCTTCGTCCTGAGTTGGCAGCGGCAATGTACTGGGGGATCAAGTCGCCACAGATTCAAAAGGATCTATATTCATGTATTGACATTGGCGCCTGGACGACCAATGCGAGTTACTTTCGCATTCATTCAAGGCTTGGAAGTGCTGAAAAGGACAGCATAATCTTTTTTGGAGGTCAAACTGGAGGCCCCGGAGTTATAAAACTTCTGACCGAAATCGCATCAGATCATGGTCAGCACTTTATATCTCTCTTTGGTCACGAGGAGCGATGGCTCTGTGGATCTGGCTGTTCTGAGCATATCGATAATTTTAAGGAAGGATGCTTTAAGGTCTGGAAAGAAGGTTTTCGTAAAGCCTACCAATTAGAGCCAAGACAAGATGCTTGGGACGGGAGAGTGAATGTAATGGTTGTGGGTGGCGGGTCCAAGATTCCCGCTGTAAAAAAACATTTTATTAAATCGTTTCCCCATAGCGGTTGGCAACCCGGCCCGTCGGTTCCGGATCTTGGAATGCCTTCCGATCTGTACAATTTTCCAGATCAAGGGACAATACCCAGACAGCCATTCAAAGGTGATTATACCTTCTTGCTTGTTGCCTATGGGCTATCGGTACACAGTGGAGATTTTCCACATACGACGCTTTCACCACAGGTGCCACCCTTTGATCCACAGAGTAGAAGACCGACGCCATTAGATCCGGAAGATCTCGGGTATGATGTGTAAGAGTGCAAGGGAGTTGCGATTTCCATGAACATGAAGGATTATAATTGGAGAATTTCTTACCGCTCCTCCGAACAGTGGGAAGACGGTCGTCCGGTCGACATCCTCCACGACTTTTATATCCCCGCCCTGGAACGGTCTGTTTCCTACAGCCGAGTTGCGGGGTATTTTCGCTCCACCTCTTTGGCCGCGGCATCTCAGGGATTCTCCGCATTTGTCTCCAACAGGGGCAGGGCGAGATTTATTGTAGGGGCGGATCTGGATCCGGATGACATAAACGCCGTCCTGAAAGGCACCGAAGAAAAGCTGATCAAGACACTAAATGGTCGTTTGGATAATGATGAGTTATGGCCTGCCGAAGTGAAGCGTGGCGTACAACTCCTGGCATGGATGGTGGCCAACGATTTTCTGGAAATTCGGGTTGCTTTTCGTGTCCATCGGATGACGGGAAAGGCCATTCCCTTTGAATCCGTTGAGGATGGGTACGTTCATGAAAAGTGGGCTGTCTTTTGTGATAAGTATGAAAACGGGCTTTACATTTCCGGATCTCTTAACGAGTCCAGGACGGCTCTTACAATCAATGCTGAGAATATTGATGTGCACTGCGATTGGACCAGTGAAACTGATTGTCAACGTGTGGAAATAGCGGCAAAGGACTTTGATGTACTGTGGAGAAATCAGAACCCCGGTATCCGGGTTCTATCCCTACCGGCCGCTGTTAAAGACAGGTTGATCAAATTCTCACCGGATTGCTTGAACAAAATAGACCTAAGCGCCATGCTCCAGGAGATCGACGGAAGCCATGCAGCGAAACTTGAGTTTCCACCGCCTTCGCCAAAGGAATGGCTGATATTTTCCCTGCTCAAGGATGGACCGTTTCTGCCCAATGGACGTTACGTTGGAATGGAGACGGCGCCGGTCTTACCTTGGCCACATCAGGAAGTGGTAGCGCGTCGTCTCATTGACTCTTGGCCCTATAGTTATCTGCTCTGTGACGAGGTTGGCCTGGGAAAAACCATAGAAGCAGGGCTGGCAATGCGCTCTCTTTACCTTGCAGGCCATGTTCATAGAGTTCTCATTGCAACTCCAGCCAGTCTTACCCAACAATGGCAGCGGGAAATGGCTACCAAGTTTCTCCTGCCTTTCGGAAGAGCCCTTTCCTCTACAAACATACGTCACGAGTATCTGCTTCCATATGAGACGGAGAAAACTGCTCTATCCCTTTACGAACCGGATCTGACAATTGTATCAACGGGGCTTCTCTCTCGAAAAGAAAGACAGGTCGACCTCCGCAACGCCCGATCATTCGATATAGCCCTGCTCGACGAGGCGCATTATGCCCGCCGATCCAATCCCACCCAGGGCAGCCGGGTACATCCCCGCTATGGGAATATGCAGCGTGCTGTCGAAGATAATTTGCGGAAACGAGCAAAATCGCTCTGGCTTGCCACTGCCACACCCATGCAGTTGCATCCCGTGGAAGTCTGCGATCTCATCAGACTGACAAGCAGGGTCGGGTCTTTCCAATTAGATCCTACTCTGACCATGACCTATTACGATATTATCGGGAAGATCATCAGTGGTGGTGTCATGCAGGCATCGAACTGGGAGTTTTTGAGAAGATCATATTTAGCCCTACGGCATCTTGATCCCATTCACTATCATTACCTGGAATCCGCCGTCATGGATGGAGCATCGCGCCTGCCAGTTCGTCGCTGGCTGGATAAGGGGACAATTCCGCGAATTGCGGATCGTAAGGGGCTACTCCGACTCCTCTTTGCAGCTTCCCCTCTTTCAAGGGTTATGTTGAGACATACGCGCCCGCTTCTGGATATCTATCATGAAGAGGGTCGTCTGAGCGCCAATCTGGCCCGTCGCATCGTACTTCCGATTCCTACTATCACCTTCATGCCTGGGGAAAGAAAGGTTTACGACCTCTTTCAGGCATACTGTGAAGGGCTGGCGGAACAGATGACTCATGGTGGGAACAAACGAAATATCAGTGCCGCCGGCTTTATACTGAGCTTTTTCCGTTTACGATTTGCATCCAGCCATTATGCCATCAGTGAAACCCTGCGTAGGAGGCAAGATGCCGTCAATCGGACCATCATTCTATATGAGCATCACGGCGTTCCCGACGATGTGGTGTTAGATGAAGACGATCTTCAAGATCTGATCGATGACGCTGACGATGATCATTGTGTTGTAGCATCGCTGCTGAAAAACAGAAGTCTCTCAAGCTTGCGATGGGAACAAGGGCGTTTGAGCGAACTACAAAAGGGCCTGGCCGGGCTATCAGGCATACCACCGAAAATGACGGTCCTATTAAGAGTTCTTGAAGAGCGAAAATTACCGAACATTGGCCGGATTCGTCAGACGGTCGTCTTTACCCGTTTCTTCGATACCCTGACAGATATTGTCAAACGGCTAAGGCAGGCTGAGCTGGGGATGCTTGTTGGAACATACTCCGGACGTGGAGGTAGTTACTTTGATCCGGCCCGGCGAGAGATGGTTGATGTGAATCGGGAAGTAATCAAACATAGGTTCCTGCAAGGAGAAATCGATGTGCTTGTGTGCACCGATGCGGCAGCGGAAGGTCTTAACCTGCAAACAGCAGATCTTTTGGTTAATTTTGACCTACCCTGGAATCCCATGAAGGTGGAGCAGCGGATAGGTCGTATTGACCGCATCGGCCAAAGACATGGGACAATATACGTGTTGAACCTCTGTTATGTAGATTCGGCAGAACAAATCGTTTATGGCCGGCTCCTCCATCGACTGATTGAAGCAGGTGCAATCATCGGCAGCCAGCCATTGTCTCTTCTGCCCGTAACCAAGGAAGAGTTTCAGATGCTCGCGGAAGGAAAATTGAAAGAGGAGGATCTTGAAAGGGTTGCCCGGGATCGATGTGAAGAGATGCAAAAGAGAGCTCAATGCATGGAGATACCAGCCAGGGATCTTTTTTCTATCTACTTGCGGCTTCAGCAACAGGATAACCGTAGATCACCCATAGATATGACATCCATCTGGGAATCCCTATCGGAATCAGTGCACTTGAGAAATCGTGGCTGTCGGGTTTTAGCAGATGAGGATGCGAAGACGATGTCGATGATGAATATCCCCGGCATCGCTGATGGTACATTGATCACTGCTTCTCGTGAAACTTACGAATCCGGCATTAAGGATGCGCAGAGCACTTTGAGGTTTGCCAGTTATGGAGATGTAGCTTTCGAGAGAATTCTTGATACGATTACAGCCTTCGAAGCGCCAGCGGGAGTAAGTCGAATTTCTGTAAGCCTGCCTGGCCAAGAGCGGAAGTATGTCGCATACGTTGCGGCGTGCCTCAACGACTTGGCTGACACAATGCCTCGTTTGATAATTTCAATGTATGATCTTAATGGATTACAAATAGATGCGCAGAGCGCGTTGACAGATGAAAATCTTGATTCCGCAAGACGGCAGCTCTTAACTTTACTTAATAGAGAAATCAATGAAAATGTGAATGTGTCGATAGTGGAGAAAAATAACGAAGATTTTGGTAAATGCCAACTCCTTCTTGATTATCTGATCATTGAGGCTTTGCTGAAAAGCCGAAAAACTACTGGACAGGGTGATCCATTGTTTTGGAGAGAGATAACTGCATTGGAGCAAGCAAGCCAAGAATCGGTAAGGAATGAAGGTTCATTGAGAGTTGCAAACATTTCCGCAGCGCTTGCTGTCGAGCTTAAACGATACTCGTTGTTTGATTTTTCCATTCCAACTGTAGGAATCAAAGCCTTCATAGATGCCTCTGAACCTCTTTTAAGAAGCGCCGTTGAGGCGGCATGTCGACTGGCAGATGGGATGAAGGAGAAGAAGTCTGAATTAACCACGGAGATGTTTTTAGTAAGAATAAGCCGAGAAATTGAAAGGATAAACAAATAACGACAATATTCCTGATATCAAGTCATTGAACAAGAGTATGACTCATTACGAAAGGGAAAATGATGAGATTGCCTGTGAGACATTTATCACTTAGGTACCCTTGTAACCTGGATTCCCGCAAAATTAGAATTATGTTGGCCTTTAACCCCTAAAGACTCGTAAATACATAGCAATTACCGCATGGGTTGCTGATGGGATTCGGAAGCTGGCCTATATGGCAGCTGCGTGGGCGATTGAGAGACTGTTTATCCCGTATTATAGCAGAAATGAAATCGTTAAAATGCTCATACGTGAAAAATGGTACACATTATTTTCTGCCCTCGCACATGAGCATTTCCGATCGAAATCTGCTACACAAACCCATTTCCCCAGATTAACGACTTCAATAAAAATGCTTTATGCCAGACAATGCCACCGGGGCAGGGTACAGCTGTTTATCCCATGCTGCAATAAGAATGGTTTTAATTTACGCGGCTTACCCAAGAAAAAGGCTGACAGGTAGGATTGTGCATGGATTGTTTGCAAATAGGGACGAAAAGTGGTCCTTTTTGCAAACGAAACACACCACAGTGCGCAGCAATTGTTTTATCGATTACCATGGCCCTGATATTTGATATCCCAAATTCACCGTAAGGATGAGCTTGTTTTTGTAAGAAAAAGATGCTGCTTTTCCTTACAAAAATTCATGCAGGAACATCATGCAAAGTATCGATCCCAAAATACTAAGTAGCATATACGGTCGCGGTAAGGTTGCGTCGTTACCCCAGGAGACTTTTTGGACCTTGGGCGCCGCCATCCTGCGGCGGGTTGCCGGACCGGAGGAGAGATGACCTGCCCTATACCGACATTGTGGAAGATATAACATGAGCGGACAATCCACTTACCAGCCACCCTACATCATCACCTCAGAGATTCTGA